>Ga0209253_10002376_pt1 | contig 16693 bp, 11 predicted proteins | sample FrelakmetBRP12BR_FD_187145 | JGI IMG/M metagenome (GOLD analysis project Ga0209253, IMG submission 187145) | Freshwater lake sediment microbial communities from the University of Notre Dame, USA, for methane emissions studies - BRP12 BR (SPAdes)... | ecosystem: Environmental > Aquatic >...
TTCGGCGCCAGTGTCCGTCCGGACGATGTGGTGTTTGTCCAGGATGGCTCAACGCTCCGGATCACAAGTGCTGGGGGAGCGCATGGCGCGGTGTTGGCGGACTTCGACCCGAGTGGGATTGCTGGATCGCTGGTGACCGAGGTCGTCGCGTTCAGCGGTGGCGTCGAGGACGTCACGGGTGGCTATGAGACACGCTTGTTGGCCCTGATGAATCCGACGTTGGGCACTGACAATGGTGAATCGGTGACAGGTACCTCGCAGGCCGACGTCATCAAAGCGCAGGGCGGTGATGATGTGATTGCAGGTGGATTGGGAAACGATGTGTTGCTCGGTGGCACCGGCAACGATATCTATGTATTCAATGTGGGTGATGGATTCGACCTGATCGATGACCAGCCTGGAGCAGGAGACCTCAATCGGGTGCAGTTCGCCGCCGGGATCACGCAGGAGATGCTGCGAGTCTCGTATGGCGGGACATCCAGCATGGGGGGCTTAACGGTGCGGGTGGGCACGTCAGGGGATGGACTGCATTTTCTGGGCGTCTCCTCGGAAGATCTCACGGGGCCACATGCGGTCGACACGTTTCATTTTGCAGATGGAACGCAACTGACCTTTGCCCAGCTGTTCGAACGCGAAGTCTTGGTGCAAGGAACCGGACGAAGCGACGGAGAGTTGTTTGGAACGTTCGCCGACGATCGTATGCTCGGGTTGGGTGGTAGTGAAGCCCTGTCATCCGGCGAGGGGAATGATACGCTCATCGGAGGCACTGGCAATGACATTCTCCAGGGCGGAGCGGGAAGCGATATTTATGCGTTCAACCTTGGAGACGGGGTTGATGAGATTCGGGACGACCCTGGCGAGCAGGGCTCTTTCGATGTGAATCGACTTCAATTTGGGACAGGGATTACGGCGAGCGATCTTGTCTTGTTCGATGCAGGCGATGGGTTCACCGTGAACAGGATCGCGGTTGGAACATCCGGCGATGGGATTTTGCTGCCGAACTTCATCGATTTTGCCCCGGCCCTCACCGTTGCCGAGTTTGCCGATGGTGTAACACTTGATCTCTACAATCTCTATGTCGCCAATCGCGTGACTGACAACCAGACCCTCATAGGCGGGGATGGAGATGCGGTTTTGATCGGTGGGATGGGGAATGACACCATACGTGGGGGAAGTAGCACCTCAGCCCTGCTCGGCGGCAGCGGCGATGATATCTTGATCGGGGAAGCCGGGACGAACCTTCTCATGGGTGGACGCGGCAATGATCTGCTGCAGGGCGGCGACGGCCACGACACGTATCTCTTCAACCGTGGCGACGGGATCGATACGATCGAAGAGAACGCAATACTAGGCGACGGCAATCGTATTCAATTTGGCGCAGGCATTGCCCAGACCGATCTGACCATCACCCACGATGATGTCGCACGGACCTTGACACTTCAGGTGGGCAGCAGCGGGACCGATCAACTGGTGCTTGCCAACTTCGATCCGACCGGCGCGAACGGTCCGCTGGGCATTGAGACGCTGGCGTTTGCCGATGGCGGTTCTATGAACCTCGCCGATCTGTTTCCGACCGCCGTCAACCATGCGCCGACAGTAGCAATTCCATTTGCAGATCAGACCGTCCAGGAGGATGCACCCTTTAGTGTCGTCGTGCCTTCCATCACGTTTGCCGACGAGGACGCGGGCGATACGCTCACCTACAGCGCGAGCCTGGCGAACGGGACCGCGCTGCCGACATGGCTGAGCTTCAATGCCACAACCCAGACATTCACCGGCACGCCGGACGATGCCCAGGTGGGCAGTCTCGACTTGCGTGTGACGGCCACAGACACCGGCACGCTCACGGTGTCGGACACGTTCTCCTTAACGGTCACCAACGTCAATGAAGCCCCGACCGTGGCGGCGCCGATCGCCGATCAAACTGCACTGGAAGATGCCGCTTTCAGCGTCGTCGTCCCAGCTTCGACCTTTACGGACGTGGATCACGTACACGGCGACCAGTTGACCTATCACGCCTCGCTATCGGGCGGCGGCAACTTGCCTGCGTGGCTGAGCTTCGATCCGCTGACCCGCACATTCAGCGGCATGCCGGGAAATGGCGATGTCAGTTTGCTCGCGCTTACCGTGACGGCCACAGATTCGGGCGCTCTCAGCGCCTCCACCGCCTTTACGCTCACCGTCCAGAACGTCAACGATGCGCCGACAGTCGCGGCCCCGATTGCCGATCACACCGCCGCAGAAGATTCGCCGTTTGCCTTCACGATGAACAGTGCGACGTTTACCGATCCGGATCAGATCCACGGAGACGGATTGATCTACAGCGCTACGCTTGCCAATGGCAGCCCGCTGCCGGCCTGGCTCAGTTTCAATCCGACCATGCGGACGTTTAGCGGAACGCCGGGGACCGGTGATGCGGGCAGTCTGCAGATTGCCGTCACGGCGACCGACAGCGGCAATCTCAGTGCGACCGACACATTCGCGCTCGTGATCTCCGGCCCCCTACCGCAGACGTTCACCGGGACTGCCGGCAACGACATCCTGACGGGAAGTAGGGGCGACGATACCCTCACTGGACTGGCCGGCAACGATACGCTCAATGGTGGGCAAGGCCACGACCTGCTGGATGGAGGGACCGGGACCGATACCATGATTGGCGGGACCGGCAACGATACCTACATCGTTGATGCCACGGGCGACGTCGTAACCGAGCTGGCTAATGAAGGCACGGACACGGTGCAGAGCAGTATCGCGTATACCCTGGGTGCCATTGTAGAGAACCTCACGCTGACCGGCACAGCGGCAATCAATGGAACTGGTAATGCCTTGAACAACACCCTGATCGGCAACGGTGGGAGCAATGTGCTGACCGGCGGGGCGGGGAACGACACCTATGTGGTTGGCGCCGGAGACACGGTCGTCGAGAATGCTGGTGGTGGCACCGATACCGTCCAGAGTGTCGTCGCCTGGACCCTCAGTCTCAACGTGGAGAATCTTACGTTGACTGGCACAGCGAACATCAACGGCACCGGCAGTTCGGGAAACAATGTGCTCATCGGCAACAGCGGCAACAATACCCTCGATAGCGGCTCCGGCAACGACACGGTGGATGGCGGGGACGGCAACGATAGTCTGCTCGGTGGAAGCGGGAACGATACGCTCTTAGGCGGCCTTGGTACTGATACTCTCAATGCCGGCAGCGGAAACGACAGCCTCAATGGCGGCGATGGCACCGATACGCTTGACGGAGGTTCGGGCGACGACCAGCTGCTCGGCGGGGCGGGGAACGATACGCTCACGGGCGGGAGCGGGGCGGACCAGTTTACCGGTGGTACCGGCAATGACACGCTGATGGGCGGGTCGGGCAACGATCTCTACAACTTCGCACGCGGCGATGGCCAAGACACGATCAGTGATACCGATCCATTCTCGGGGAACCAAGACCGCGCGCTCTTTGGCGCGACGATCAATCCCCTGGATCTGGTGATCAACCGCCAGGCCAACGATCTGCGACTCTCAATTTATGGCTCGCCCGACCAGATCACAGTACAGAACTGGTATCTCGGCACGAACAATCGGATCGAGACGATTCAGGCCGGGAACGGCCAAACGCTGCTGAGCACGCAGGTCGATCAGTTGATCCAGGCGATGGCCGGGTTCACGCAGCAGACGGGATTGACCTGGGATCAAGCCATCGATCAACAGCCGCAGGATGTGCAAACGGTCCTCGCCGCGAGCTGGCAATAGGATCGGATGCTGAAACAGTCTGCCAACTGGGGGATGTTGAACGCTGAGCGATGAACGTTGTGTTAGTTTCGGTCTTGATCGAGGTCGAGGACTTCGGCCAGGGCTTCGTGGACCTGAGCCATGAGTGCTGTTGAGAGTTTGGTGAGGGGGCCTTCTACCAAACGGCGATTGTCGATCGCGCGGAGTTGATCGATGAGCAAGTCAGAGGTCCGTCGAAGGCGACTGGCGGCAGGGACGCGAATACGCAATGGTTCAGCTCCATTGATGAGCACGGTTGTGAGAGGAATAATGAGCGTTGAAGGGTGTTGCGCATCAAGCAATGCTTGGGCTTGGACAACGAGGACAGGGCGTGTTTTCCCTGGCTCGGTGCCCCGCTTCGGGTCAAGGTTGGCCAGCCAGACTTCCCCTCGATTAGGCATCGGGAGCCTGCTCTATGGCAGAGAATTCTCGGTTGACGCGCATGCTTTCTTTTCGAACTTTCTTTGAGGCCTCGGCTAAGCGTCTTGCCCGGAATAATGCTTGCGTCTGTCGATTCATGCGCTCGACCGCTCGGCGGATATAGGCGGCCCTGGACAGATGAAGGGTATCTGCGCAGCGCCGACTTGCCTCCAGGACGTCCTCTGGTAGTTTTAGCGAGATAGCTCCCATGATATTTCTCCAGTATATTTGGTTGAGATATGTTTTGATGATATCCCTGAATAGGATCTTGCTGCAAGCGATAGATTTTTCTGCCCAGATCCATCTCCATGTGAACGGTCGAGGGTCCCTGTGTGTCACTGCCATTGGTAAAATTATTTGGCCTCCTGTAGGGAATCCCCTGAGATGACGCGATGCCAGCCGATCTAGGGACGGTGTCCCCTCCATCTCATTCGCCACCGTCATCTGCTACTGCGGGACTGCCTGACACGGGCTTGATCTGTCTGTTGATCTTGGCCCGTTTCTATGACCTGCCTGCCGATGGCGCGCAGTTGCGCCATCAGTTTGCCCAGTCGGGGCAACCACTTTCTGACACCGATCTGCTCCGTGCCGCGAAGCACCTCGGCCTCAAGGCCGGCGTCAAGGCGGCCAATTGGAGCAAGCTCGGCGGGATTCCGCTTCCGGCTCTGGCCAAGCGAACGGATGGCCGCTATGTCGTACTTGCCAAGATCGAAGGCGACAAAGTGCTACTTCAAGATCCTGTTGAGGCGCGTCCGCTGGTGCTCTCTCGAGAGCAGTTCGAGTCGGCATGGACGGGGCAGCTGTTGCTCTTTACCAAGCGGGCAAATCTCCGTCTCCACGATGTGAAGTTCGATTTCACCTGGTTCATTCCGTCGATCGTGAAGTATCGAAAGTTCCTGGGCGAGGTGCTGGCCGCCTCCTTTTTCTTGCAGCTCTTCGCCCTGCTGACGCCGCTGTTCACCCAAGTTGTGATCGACAAGGTGCTCGTCCACAAGGGCTTCACCACCCTTCACGTATTAGCGGTCGGCATGATCGCCCTGGCGCTGTTCGATGCAGTGTTGGGTGGGTTACGGACCTATCTCTTTTCCCATACAACGAACCGGATCGATGTGGGGCTCGGCGCGCAGTTGTTCCGCCATGTTCTGGCGCTTCCGCTGGCCTATTTTGAGGCGCGACGGGTGGGGGACACGGTGGCCCGGGTCCGTGAGCTGGAACATATTCGCCAGTTTTTAACGAGCCACTCCGTGACGGTCGTGCTCGATCTGGTGTTTACAGTCGTGTTTCTGGCAGTCATGTGGTTCTACAGCCCCATCCTCACGCTCGTCGTGATGGGCTCGTTACCACTCTATGGGTTGCTGTCTATTGTGATCACGCCGGCGATCCGCGCCAGGCTGCATGAGAAATTCAACCGTGGGGCGGAGAACCAGTCGTTCTTGGTGGAGGCGATCAGCGGGATTCAGACGGTGAAGGCCCTGGCGGTGGAGCCGCCCTTGCTCCGGAAGTGGGAGGAACAGTTGGCGGGCTATGTGCGAGCCAGCTTTCGTGCGACGAGCGTGATGACGGTTGCCGGTCAGACGGCCACCTGTATTCAAAAGATCACGACCGTGGCGGTGCTGTGGGTGGGGGCCTATCGGGTCGTCGACGGGGATCTCACCATCGGTCAATTGATTGCCTTCAATATGCTGTCGGCGCAAGTGACGGGGCCTCTACTGAGGCTGGTCAATCTATGGCAGGAGTTTCAGCAAGTCGGCATCTCGGTGCAGCGCTTGGGCGATATCCTGAACACCCAGCCGGAACCTTCTTACAATCCGAATCGAACCACGCTTCCCCAAGTGAGTGGGCATATCCTGTTCGAGGACGTGAGCTTTCGTTATCGCCCCGATGGCACGGAGGTGCTTCGCAAGGTGTCGTTTACGGTGGCGCCGGGCCAGGTGATTGGGATTGTCGGGCGGTCCGGGTCCGGCAAGAGTACCATTGCCAAGTTGCTGCAACGGCTCTACGTGCCGGAGCGCGGACGGATTTTGGTGGATGGGGTGGACCTTGCCCAAGTGGATCCGGCCTGGCTCCGTAGGCAGGTCGGGGTGGTGCTTCAAGAAAATTTCCTCTTCAATTGCTCCGTGCGCGACAACATTGCGTTGACCGATCCCGGGTTGGCGATGGAGCAGGTGATGCAGGCGGCCAAGCTGGCCGGCGCGCATGAATTCATTCTGGAACTGCCGGAGGGGTACGACACGATGGTGGGCGAACATGGCTGTTCGTTGTCCGGTGGACAACGCCAACGGATTGCCATTGCCAGAGCCTTGGTCGCGAATCCGCGCATTCTGATTTTCGATGAAGCCACCAGTGCGTTGGACTACGAATCCGAGGCGATTATTCAGCAGAACATGGCGCACATCAGTAAAGGGCGCACGGTGTGTATCATTGCTCATCGACTCAGCACCGTGCGACCGGCTCATCGGATCTATGTGGTCGACAAGGGTGAGATTGTCGAGCAGGGCTCCCATGAGGAGTTGTTGCGCGTGAAGGGGTTCTATGCGCGCCTCCACCGATACCAGGACGGGGGTACAGGGGATAGCGGTAAGGGGACAAGGGTGTAGAGGGAATAGGGGTCTGGGGTCGGACAAGATAGACGAAATAGACCAGAGAGACCAGAGAGACGATCGAGGAACTGAAGACGTATGGCATTTGGAATGCTTTCACGACATTGGTCGGTTTGGCGGGCGGCCTGGCAGGCTGAGAGCGGCCAGGCGCTGGGCTCAATACCGGGCGGGCGCTCGACGGAGTTTCTTCCCGCTGTGCTGGAAATCCAGCAGGCTCCACCCTCGCCCATCGGGCGCACGATCCTCTGGACCATCCTGGCGGTATTCACCACGGGGGTGCTCTGGGCGACGTTCGGTTGGATCGATATTGTCGCGACGGCGCAGGGCAAGATCATTCCGAGCGGCTACTCGAAGGTGATTCAGCCGTATGAGGCGGGCGTGATCGCTGCGATCCATGTGCAGAATGGGCAACTGGTCAAGCGGGGCGATGTATTGATCGAGTTGGATCCCACGCTGAACCGGGCGGATCACGATCGGGTCTTGAACGAATATCGGGCGGCCAAGGTCGAGGCGGCGCGGCTTCGTGCGCTCATTGCCGGAAGTCTCCAGTTCGAGGCCCCTCCTGATGGTGATCCGCAGTATGTGCTGTTGCAGCGACAACTTCTGCGGGATCAGTTGGCGGAGTATCAGGCCCGCGCCGCCTCGGCGCAGCACCTGATCGAGCAACGCAAGGCGGGGCTCGATCAAACGCGAGAAAATATTCGTCGATTGGAAGCGACGGTTCCCATGGAGGACGAACGGGCAGAGGCCTACAAAAAGCTGCTCGACCATGAGGCCGTCACGAAGATGGATTTTCTGCAAGCCGAGGGACAGCGGATCGATAAAACGCAGGAATTGGCTGGGCAGCGCAAGAAGCTGATGCAAGATCAATCCGCCCTCGCCGAGGCGGAGAAAAACTATCGAGTGCTCGTGTCCGAATTTCAGCAATCCAAAAAGATGGAGCTGTCGGCGACCGATACCAAGGTGGCGTCGCTGGTGCAGGATGTAACCAAGGCGGGGCAGAAAGCGGACTTTCAGCGATTGACAACTCCGATCGACGGCGTGGTGCAGCAATTAGCCGTCCATACGGTGGGTGGCGTCGTCACGCCGGCGCAGGAGCTGCTCATCGTGGTGCCCCAGGACCATCCGGTGGAGGTCGAGGCGCAGGTCGAAAACAAAGATGTGGGGTTTGTGAAAGAGGGGCAGGTGGTGGAGATCAAGGTCGAGACCTTCACCTTCACCCTCTATGGCACCATACCCGGCAGGGTCCTGAGCGTGTCGGACGACGCGGCTCCGATTGAAAAGGTCGGCCTGGTCTATCCGACGCGGGTGAGCATGGATCGGGCGACAATGCAGGTGGAGGGCACGCAGGTACATCTTTCCCCCGGGATGGCGGTGACGGTGGAGATTAAGACCGGCCAGCGGCGCGTCATTGAATATCTGCTGAGTCCGTTGCTGAAGTCGATGCAGGAAAGTCTGCGGGAGCGGTAACGGCATGGCTGGTCTCTCTCGCTTGTTCGGTCTGACTTGTCCATCTGGTTTAAAACTGAACAGGCCGAACAGACGAGAGAGACCAGGCAGACGTTGTTACTCTGAGTTCTGCAAAGGGACGTGCTGAATGGGGCTGAATCGATGGCGCCGAATGTTCGTGGAGCTAATCCTCCTGGGCAGCCTCCATCTGGGACTGGCCAGTGTGAGTGCGGCAGCAGGAGAATCTTCCCAACAGGCGCCAGCGCCGCTCGCGCCATTGGCGCTTACCCTACGAGGCGCTTTGGCGGCGGCAGTCGACAATAATCCAGACGTGCTCCTCTATAAGGAACGGATCGAAGCGTCGCGAGGGCAAGTCCAGACGCAGTTGGGCGCGATGTTGCCTAACCTCTCCTCCAATGTGCGTCAGACCAAACAGACGCAATTTCTGGGCACCTTCGGTCTTTCCCCGGTCAGGACCGATCCCTTCAGCATCTTCGACGCGCGGGTGAATGCCTCGCAAAACTTGTTGAGCGTGAGCCTCATCCAGCGCTGGCGGGCGTCGCGCGAAACGCTCCATGTCACCGAGTTCGAGTCGGAGGTCAGGAAGTTCGATACGATGTCCAGTGTGGCGCTCCTCTATATGGAGGGGCTGAAGGCGATGGGCATGGTGAAGATGCACGAAGCGAATCAGCAAGTCATGGCCGAGTTGCTAGGGCTGGTCAAACAGCGGCAGCGCGGAGGCGTGGCGACCGGGCTCGATCTCGCGAGGCTGGAAGGACAGTTAGCGAATGAGCGGCAACAGATCGCGGCGGCGCAATATGACGTACAGCACGCCAAGTTCAGTCTGGCGAATCTTCTGGGCTTTGCGTTTGAGATTCCCTTGACGCTCACCGACGAGTTTCAGTCGGAGGTCCGTGAGATTCCGGCTCCCCAGGGAGCGGTGGAGGAAGCGCTGGGGAATCGTCCGGAAGTGCAGGCGCAGTACACCCGTGTACGGGCGATGGAGCTCACCTATTTCTCCATCACGGGCGAGCGACTGCCGTCACTGGTCGCCCAGGGGGACTACGGCCTGATCGGGAATCGCTGGAACAGCAGCCTCGATACCTACAACATGGCGCTGTTGCTGCAAGTTCCAATCTTCGATGGGGCGCAACGCGAAGGCCGGATTGCCGAGTCCCGGAGTCAGTTGCGCCAGGAAGCGCTCCGGATGCGGTCGGTGTTGAATCAAGTGAAGATGGAAGTGCACGATGCGGTCGCATCACTGGCTGCGGCGAAGGAACAAGTGGGCATCGCTCGCATCGGCATGCAGGCGGCGGCTAAAGAACTCGAACTGGCGAAAGAACGGTATGTCGTGCTCACTGCGGCGAGCCATTTCGAACTGACCAACGGACTCTCGGCCGTCGCCCGCGCCAGAGAAAACCTCGTTAACGCCCTCTTTCAGCTCAACGCTGCGCGCGTGAACCTCGCTCGATCGACGGGCAATCTGAATAGGCTGAACTAACGGCTCGTTACCCTATTCCCTACAAAGATGTCAAAGAAGTCCGCCAGCGCCACAGACCGTGGCGCGTGAAGCGCGCGACGTGGACAGATTGGATTCCCACCTCGTCTCGCCCGTCTCGCTCGGCTATTCTGCAGGGGCGTTCTCCTCTTGTCCTAGACGTGCCGACCATCGAAATTCTAGCGTGCCCAAGTAGCATTCCCGCAGCCTGACAGAGACGCTTACTACGCGCCCACCGTGTTCATTATACCTTGTGAGACTTTTGGAATGGCGAGAGTTCGAGGTTCGAGGTTTTCGAAACATTGATCCCCAAACTTCGAACTTCTGATCGCCTCGTTCTGACATGTTGCACGCCACGGGCGAGGCTGTTGCGTGAGTTTATTGCGGTTGAAGCGAATATTTTCGCGGCGAGGGATTCCGCTCATTTCTCTCGATAAGGAAGTATCACCGCAACCCGAATAATCAACAAGACGTGCTATTGCGAGAGGTTGCTCTTGGAAGATCCTGGCGGAGTGGTGTGGCGAATGATCTTCCCCTCTACGAGGTAGACCACCAGTTCGGCAATGTTGGTGGCATGGTCGGCCATCCGTTCGAGGTATTTGGCGATGAAACTCAATCGAATCGCGCGTGAAATCGTGTGTGTGTCCTCGAGCATGAATGACAGCAACTCACGGAATAACTGTTCCATCAAATCATCGACAAAATCATCGTCCGTGAGCACCTTCCGCGCGAGCGTGGCATCATCTTTAACGAACGCATCGATGCTTTCCTTCACCATCATCCGCGCCAGATGACCCATCCGCGGGATATCGATGTAGGGTTTCAGTTGCGGCTCTTCGTTCAGTTCGATCGTCCGTTCGCAGACATTCTCCGCCAGGTCGCTGATCCGTTCGAGTTCGGTGGCGATTTTCATCGCCGTCGTGACCAACCGCAAGTCTCGTGCGGCAGGTTGATGGAGCGCCAGCAACCGGATACTGTCTTCGTCGATCTCCACATCCAAGGCGTTGACCTGGTGGTCCCGCTCAATGACCTGGCTGGCTAGGGTCGAGTCGCGCGTGATCAGTGCGGTGAGGGCCTTGTCGATCTGATCCTCCGCCAGACCGGCCATGCGCAGGAGCTTGCTCTTCAAGGCTGCGAGTTCTTCGTCAAAGTGGCGTTGTCGCATAAAATTCAACCAAATCGTCCGGTGATGTAGTCTTCGGTTTGCTTCTTCAAAGGCGTGGTAAAGAGCTGCTTCGTGAGGCCAAACTCCACCAGTTCACCGAGGTACATGAACGCTGTCCAATCGGAGACACGCGCCGCCTGCTGCATATTGTGCGTCACGATCAGGATTGTGACACGCTGTTTTAAGTCGAGCAACAATTCCTCGATACTCGCCGTGGCGATCGGATCGAGCGCTGACGTCGGCTCATCCAACAACAGCAGTTCCGGGTCGGTAGCCAAGGCACGGGCGATACAGAGTCGTTGCTGCTGGCCGCCGGAGAGGGATGTCGCCCGCGCGAGCAACCGATCCTTTACTTCTTCCCACAAGGCTGCGCTCCGCAGGGCCTGTTCGACTTTCTCATCCAATACCAGCCGTTCGGTGGTCCCTCGCACTCTCAGGCCGTAGGCGACGTTTTCATAAATGGACTTGGGAAAGGGATTCGGCTTTTGAAACACCATGGCGATCCGCATCCGCACCTCGATGGGATCGACCTCACGTGCCAGGATATTGCGGCGCTCGGGATAGAGCAGAATTTCACCCTCGTAGCGGTTCCCTGCATAGAGATCGTGCATCCGGTTAAAGCAACGGAGAAAGGTGGATTTCCCGCAGCCCGATGGCCCGATCAAGGCCGTGATCTCGTATTCGGCGATGGGGATCGACAGGTTCTTTAACGCCAACCGGCTGCCATAGGAGAAACTTAAGGCGCGGGTCTCTGCCTTGAGGGACTTGGGCCAATCCTGAGGGTATGGCGATTCGACGACATCCATGTTACCAGCTCACCTGCTTTCTCATACGGTAGCGCAAGTAGATCGCGACCCCGTTCATGGTGAGGGTCATCCCGACTAATAACATGCCGGCGGCCGCCGCGTTGCTCGCGAAGTCCTCGCCGGGCCTCGACACCCATCCGAACATCTGAATAGGCATGACCGTAAAGGGGGAGAGCAGCCAGTCAAATGAGATATAAGGCGGGTGCGTGGTGATCGGAGACGGAGGGAGAAAGGCGATAAAGGTGAGGGCGCCGATCGTGACGATGGGGGCCGTTTCACCGATGGCGCGGCTCAAGGCCAGGATAATGCCGGTCAAGATGCCTGCTGCGGAATAGGGCAACACATGATGTGCGACCGTCTGCCACTTGGTGGCGCCCAACGCATAGGCCGCCTCGCGGATCTCCACCGGAATCGCGCGAATCGCTTCACGCGTCGTGACGATCACCACCGGGAGAATCAAGAGTGCCAACGTGAGGCCGGCCACAAGAATGCTTTCGCCCAGGCCCAAGATGTAGACGAACAGCCCGAGGGCCAGCAACCCATAAATGATCGAGGGTACGCCGGCCAGGTTCGTGACCGTCACCTCGATCAATTCGGTCATCCACGTCTTCCGCGCGTACTCTTCTAAGTAGATCGCCGCCGCAACGCCCAGCGGCACACCCACGACTGCCGTGACCAGCATGATCAACGTCGAACCGACCCACGCCGGCAGGATGCCCGCTTGTGCCGCATGACGAGACGGATAGGACATGAGGAACTGCCAATCGATTCGGCTCGTACCTTGGTACACGAGCGCCCCGAACAGCAAGACCAGCGTGCCGACTGCGATAGCGAGCGAGCAGACACCCAAAACCTTGAACAAGGCCTCGGCTATCTTACGCCGTGCGATGGAGGGGTGGGGATGTGGAGAGGACTGTACCGACATCAATACACCTCCCGAAACCGCTTCCGCATCATATGTCCAAGGATATTGAAGGCGAAGGTCATCACGGCCAACACAAGCCCCGCAGCAAAAATACTCTGGTAGCCGATACTGCCATGGGGCAGATCTCCGAGCGCCACTTGAACGATATAGGCGGTAATGGTGGCCGCAGGCTCCAGCGGGTTCCAGGTCAGATTCGGATTTTGCCCCGCCGCAATCGCCACCACCATGGTCTCGCCGACCGCTCGCGAGATCCCGAGCACATAGGCAGCGACGAGGCCGGACGTGGCGGCCGGCACCACGACTCGCCAGGCCGTTTGCAGGCGGGTCGCACCCATCGCATAAGAACCTTCCCGCAACACCATCGGCACGGCGCGCATCGCATCCTCGCTAAGCGAGATGACGAAGGGCATGATCATTATGCCGATGACGATACCGGGACCGAGCATGTTGAACCCAGGAAGATCTGGCCAGAGCTGTTGGAGGGCAGGGGTCACAACGAGCAGCGCAAAGTACCCGTAGACGACGGTCGGCACGGCGCCGAGGAGTTCCAATGTAGGCTTCATGATTTCCCGCACACGAGACGATGAGAACTCTGAGAGATAGATCGCCGCGACAGTTCCGAGTGGAATCGCCACGAGCAGACCGACCGCGCTGGTGACGAGCGTGCCGGCGAGCAGGGGCAGAATCCCGTAGTGAGGATCGGCAAAGAGGGGCGTCCAGAGCGTATCCGTAAAAAAGTCCGTGAGTGGCACGGTCTTGAAAAAACCGATCGATTCAGACAGGAGCACGGCGATGATGGTCACGGTCGTGGCCACGGACGTGAGCGCGGCGAACAACAATCCACCCTCGATCGCCCGTTCGCGTCGCTGGCGCGCACGGCGGCGCGTAGCCGCCACCGCTATGGCGTCTGGATTACTGATATGAATCGCCTCCTGCCCTGCCACGCTGGATGTATTCATCAACAGACTGACCTCGATCTCTACCTGTATCTTCGAATTCGAGCCTGAACGGACACCTCATGGAGCGCTACCGTTTCGAAGGACGGCTCATGATTTCTTCGACCGCTAGTCCAACTTCAGGCACTCCACCAAAACCAGTACCCAAAACGCCTTTCCTGAATCGCTCACGCGCCATACTATAGGCTTGTTCCGGCAAGGGAATATACCGGACTTCTGCGATCAGCTTGGGGCCTTCCGTCAGGTAGTAGTCGACGAAGTCTTTCACCTCGGTCCGCTTGGCCGACGCCTCGCTGACATAGATGAAGAGGGGACGAGAGAGAGGCTGATAACTGCCCTTGATGACATTTTCTGCACTGGGCAGAACTGGACCACTCTTTCCGACAATGGCGACCGCTTTAAGCTTTTTCATCTGCGCGGCGTAATAGGCAAAGGGTATGTACCCTAACGCATTCTTATTGTTCTCGATTCCTTGTACGAGCACGTTATCGTCTTCGCTGGCGGTGTAATCGCCACGGCTGGACTTCGGCTTCCCCACAATCGCATCGGTGAAGTAATCGAAGGTGCCGGAATCGGAGCCCGCACCAAAGAGTACGAGCGGTGCATCAGGCCAGTCTGAGTGAATCTGGTTCCATCTGGTGATTTTGCTCTGGGCCGCCGGTTCCCAGATCTTCTTCAGCTCTTCAACCGTCATGGAGGTAATCCAGGTGTTCTTCGGGCTCACGGCCACAGTCAGGGCATCGAAGGCAATGGGGAGCTCGTAATAGCCAATCCCATTCTTCTGACACAGGTCCATTTCATCCTTCAGGATTGGGCGAGAAGCATCCGCAATGTCCGTCTCGCCCCGGCAGAATTTCTTGAATCCTCCGCCGGTGCCGGCGATGCCTACGGTCACTCTGATACGGCCCCGGTTCGCTTTTTGGAATTCTTCCGCCACCGCCTCCGTGAGGGGATAGACCGTACTCGACCCATCGACTTTGATGAGGGACGATTGGGCTCCCTGCGCAAAGTGGTCTCCAGAGTCACCCACTACGAGCAGTCCCGTTATTGCAACGACTAGAAAGAACCCTCCAATCAGCATCCTCATGTTTTTCATCGTTTACGAATACGCTTTCTTTGAATCACGGTGTACTAGACCGGTGTGCCGCTACGCCTTGGGAAGACGTATTGTGACACTAGGCTTCATTCATTATGCGACTGTCACAGATGTGTAAAGTTTCGGTTAACTCGGAAGGAGAATGGCATCCTCGTAAGAGGACATCATCAAGGTATCTCACCATGATGCTACCTCTGACATGGACAAGAGCCCGATCTATGGATCGTCACGGCTGTAAGACGGGAAGGCCTGCTTTGATGTCCCGATCGACCTGGACAAGATCCAACACCACGACACGGCCTTCGTCAATATAGAACCAGGCCCATCGTTCATCTTCAGGCACGATAGATGTGGCGGGCTCAAAAGTCGCGCGAAAACTCTTCCGGCTGATTGGGAGGAGCGGGCTATCGATAGGATCGATCTCGGAGACGACAACCCCATGCAGGCCCTCAGAAGGCAAGGTGCGATCATTCGCTAGAATCACATACAGGTGCTGGCCGTGGACAAAAAGGCCGCCAGACGTGATGGCCAGCCCTACGGATGCATTAGAGATACGCCGGTAAAACGTCACCAGTTCTTCAGGCCTCGCCCTTGCCAAGGCCTGACTCAGATGGGGAGCCAAGGCTATCCGTTCCTCTTGAGAGAATGCTGGAACCAGTGGCGCTTCTCCGGTGACAATGGAAGGGACTAACGCCTTTCGTGACTGTACCCGTACACCATTGAGGATGTGCTGTATCACGTCCGGGCTGATCTGCGCAGGGTGACTATGGCCCGGACCTGCCCTCCTATCGACCTGAATCCTGACAGATGTTGCGCTGTCCTGATACACGGCTCGGGGGGCCGGATCGGTTGTGCAACCGACACCGAGGGAAATGACGACTCCTAATGCCCTTACCATCCACGCGTGCATGTAGAGTCCCTCCCAGAGGTCGAGTCTATGCATGCCGCATTCGACTCACCAGTCCCACAATAGCAGAATGTGAAGAAAGGTGTCATCGCGCGTTTGATCGTGCAGTGACAAGACTGTGCCCCAATAGCTCAAGATTCTTGGAAATCTGCGCGGAGGTCAATGGATAGAAATTTGCCCGGGACACGGTTTCCTGCCCTTGGCGACTATTCAGAAACTTCAAAAACTCCGATATTGCGGGATCGAGTTTTCCTTTCGGATCCTTGTTCACATAGAGGTACAACGGTCTGGCCAATGGGTACTGGCCATTGGACACGCTTTCCGTGCTAGGCAGGATTGCCCCCCCATCGCCTTCAGTTGCGAGCGGGACAATTCTGACCATGGAACTGCTGAATCCCACACCTGCATAGCCAACTGCAAGAGGGTCTTGAGCGATGGCGAGGATTTCCGAGGCAGATCCAGGTTGTTCCTGCACGCCGTCATAGAGTTCTCCATCCAGCAATGCCACGTGTTTGAAGAAGTCGCGAGTCCCGGATTTCTTGTTTCGTCCATACACATGAATCGGCTGTTCGCTCCAACGATCTTTGAGCCCCACCTGGCCCCAGGTTGTAAGGCGTTCTCCTTTGCTTCGCTTCAATGTCGAGCTGAATATGCCGTCGACTTGCTCCAGCGTGAAGCTTCCAATTGGGTTCTCGTTGTTCACATAGATGCCCACGGCATCCATGGCGATGGGAAAGCCGATCGGTTCGTACCCGTGGTTGCTGGCAAATCCCTTTCTCTCCTGATCGGTCAGCGGACGAGAGGAAGCCAGCAGGTCCGCGCTACTTTGGCCCTCTGTGCCTCTGCCGATTGCTTTATCCCCACGGCGTTGGTAGGAAAGTCCCAGCATGAATTCACGTATGGCTTCGCTGGATCCCCGCCCTTCGACACCGAATATGGTGTTGGGATGAAATGCTCTAAACGTCGCAGCCAGTTTCGCCATGAGAGGCTGCATCGTGTCCGATCCGGCAATGGTGACCCGACCACTGATTCCTTGCGCTGGCTGGTACTGTTCCGATATCGAGTCACCGCTGGATTGGGCCATGGCATTGGGCTGTTCTGCCGCG
>Ga0209253_10002377_pt1 | contig 16692 bp, 12 predicted proteins | sample FrelakmetBRP12BR_FD_187145 | JGI IMG/M metagenome (GOLD analysis project Ga0209253, IMG submission 187145) | Freshwater lake sediment microbial communities from the University of Notre Dame, USA, for methane emissions studies - BRP12 BR (SPAdes)... | ecosystem: Environmental > Aquatic >...
AGTGCGTCGAACTGGCCCGCCAGGTTGGCCGCCGCATCGGCAGCGAATTGAGCATCCCGGTCTACCTGTACGAGGAAGCCGCTACTCGCACGGAACGGCGCAACCTGGCGGACGTCCGCAAGGGAGAGTACGAGGCGCTGCCGGGCAAACTGGGAACGACGGAGTGGGCACCCGACTTCGGTCCCAACGCCTGGAACGAGCGTACCGCGCGCACCGGCGCTACCAATGTCGCCGCTCGCGGGTTCCTGGTGGCCTACAACGTGAACCTCAACACGCGCGACAAGGCACTGGCCACGCAGGTCGCGCTCGACATCAAGGAAGCGGGCCGCGCGCTGCGCGACGCGCAGGGGAATATCGTCAAGGACGCGGACGGCAACAACGTGCTCGAGCCGGGTCCCTACCGCCTGCCCGCCTGCAAGGCGGTTGGTTGGTACATCCCGGCCTTCCAGCGTGCGCAGGTGTCCATCAACCTCGTCAACACGGGCGTGACAAAGCCCCACCAGGCGTTCGAGGCCTGCGACGCCGCAGCCCGAGGTCGAGGCGCGCGCGCCACCGGAAGCGAGCTCGTGGGCCTGGTGCCGGAATCCGACCTGCTGGCGGCCGGCCGTTTCTACCTGCGGCGGGCCGGGCATTCGGCGGGCCTGCCCCGGGGGCACCTGATCGAGAACGCAATCCAGAGCCTGGGCCTGCGAGAGCTGTGCCCGTTCGATCCGGCCGAGAAAGTGATCGAGTACCGTGCCGGCCTGGTCGACGGCCCTCTCGTCTCGATGACGAACCGCGCCTTTGTCGACGAGCTGTCGACGGATGCGCCCGCGCCGGGCGGTGGCTCGGTGGCCGCGCTCAGCGCCGCGCATGGCGCCGCGCTGGTGGCCATGGTGGCCAACCTGACCGTCGGCAGGAAGAAGTACGCGGCGATGGAGGCGCGGATGAAGGACCTCGCGGAGCAGGCGCAGGAGATGAAGGATTGCTTCCTGGCGGCGGTCGACGACGACACGGCTGCCTTCAACGCCGTCATGGCCGCCTACGCCTTGCCCAAGGGGACACCCGGCGAGGCGGCAGCGCGCGACACGGCCGTGGCCGCTGCGACACTCGGGGCGACTCTCGTGCCGCTGGGAGTACTTGAACGGGTGCCGGCCGCCCTGGAGCTGGCAGGCGAAGTCGCGGAGCACGGCAACACAAACAGCTTGAGCGACGCCGGCGTGGCGGCGCTGACATTGATGACCGGCGCCGAAGGCGCCTACTACAACGTGCTGATCAACCTCGCGACGCTGGCGACCCTGCCTGGCGGCATCCCGCCCGACCTGCGGCCGCGCGCGGCTGATGCGATGGCGCGCAGCGAAGCGGCCGCGGCACGAACCCGCACGGCCGTCCGGCAGCGCCTCGAGGCCTGACGGTCGCAGCCAGACGTGCTGGTCGGCGGTTCACCAGATCCGCTCGGCGAATCCGAGGAAATTTCCACCCAGGATCTTCTCTATCCGTGAGGCAGGGTGCCCGCGTTCACTGAGAAGCTCCGCGAGCCGGTGGAACTTGCCCGGCCCCTGCAGGTCCGGCAGGAAAGGCGCGATGTCGGCTCGCTCGCCCGTGGCCCCGATGCCCGCCGCCTTGCGGGCTGCCACCTCGTCCTTCAGTTCTTCGAGGTACTTCGTCATGTCGTCAATCTGGCTCACCGTGCCATCGGTGCCGATGCAGACGTGATCCTCGCCGCAGACCGTTACGGCGTGATCGATGTGCGCAAGCAGGTCGTCCGCCGTCGGCTGGCGGCCGATGGCGAGAAAAGGCATGAAATAGACCCCGACCAGTCCGCCTCTTTCGGCGACCGCGCGCAGTTCACGGTCGGACTTGTTGCGCGGCAGGTCGGCGATGGCGCGGCAGCCGGTGTGACTGATGATGACGGGGGACCTGGATTCCGCGATCGCATCGACGCAGGTCTGCTCGCCGCTGTGACTCAGGTCCACCATCACGCGATTCTCATTCAGCGCGTGCACCACCTCCCGGCCGAAAGGCGTGAGGCCGCGGTTCTCGCCAACCATCGCACCATCGCCGAGCTGGTTGCGCACGTTGTACGTGAGCTGGATCACGCGCACCCCCAGGTTCGCGAACACCGCGACTCGCTGCGCGTCGCTTCCCATCATTGCGGCGGTCTGGAATCCCAGGATCACGCCGATGCGGCCGGTCTCGCGGGCGCGGCGGATGTCGGCCGCGGTCAGCACCTTGAGGAGTTCGGCGTCGCGCGAGCGCATGAGCCTGTCCCAGTCTGCGACTTCGGCGACGCTGTACTCGAACGGGTCCATGGCGCCATTTACGTAGCCGACGGTCTGGTTGACGGCGGTGAGTCCCGATGCGCGGGCGTCGCGCAGCCCGCGGTCGTCCACGGCGGCAGTGCTGATGTCGCTTTCGCCGAGGTTCGGATTCGCGAAACCACCCAGGGCGTCGATGATGAACGGGGCGCTCGCTCGGGCGGCTGCCGCAGCCCCGTGGTCGCCCGCCGGTTCGGTGCACGACGCTGACTCGCCGGTGGCGCGGGCGCGCAGCGCCGCGAGTCCGAGTGCCGATCCTGCGCCGATGCGCACGAACTCCCTGCGGTCGATGGTCACTGGGTGCTCCCCCTGATGGGCAGGTAATGATAATCGCTGCGCGGAAGCGCGCGGCCTCGCTTGACGGTGATCGTGTTCAAACGAAGCCTGCCGACGTCCCCAGGAGGTTATGCCACGACCTGCGGGAAGCTGGTGCACCTGCCGGGCGCAAGTCGCTGCCCGTGCATTGGATTGTTGCGCCGCACTACCGCTACAATCGAGCCGTTAGTTTCAACTGAAACCAAACGCGCGGACGAGGCACGGACATGGCGGATCTCTTCGAAAACCCGATGGGCACCGACGGCTTCGAGTTCGTCGAGTACACGGCCCCGGATCCCGAACTGCTGCGTAGGCTGTTCGAGCGCATGGGATTCCCGGTGGCGGCCCGCCACCGCAGCAAGAACGTCACGCTGCACCGGCAGGGCGACGTCAACTTCGTGATCAACGCGGAGCCAGAGAGCTTCGGTCAGCGGTTCGCGGAGCGGCACGGACCGTCAGCCTGCGCCATGGGATTCCGGGTCAAGGATGCGGCTCATGCCTTCCGCCGCGCGGTCGAACTCGGGGCGAAGCCGGTCGAGAACCCCGTGGGCCCGATGGAACTCAACATCCCTGCAATCGAGGGGATCGGCGGCAGCATCGTCTACCTGGTGGACCGCTACGGCGAGCACACGATCTACGACGTGGACTTCGTGCCCGTCGCGCAGCCCGAGCCGAGCCCGGCCGCGGGGCTGACGCTGATCGACCACCTCACGCACAACGTGCAGCGCGGCAACATGAACAAGTGGGCGGGATTCTACGAGAAGCTGTTCAACTTCCGCGAGATCCGCTATTTCGACATCGAGGGCAAGAAGACCGGCCTCTTCAGCCGTGCGATGACGAGTCCCTGCGGCAAGATCCGCATCCCGATCAACGAGTCGCAGGACGACAAGTCGCAGATCGAGGAGTACCTCCGCGAGTACCACGGCGAGGGCATCCAGCACATCGCGCTCGCTACCGACGACATCTACAAGGCGGTGGATCAGCTGCGCCGCAACGGCATCGAGTTCCAGGACTCCCCGGACACCTACTACGAGGGCGTGGATGCCCGCGTCCAGGGGCACCAGGAGTCGCTGGCCGAGCTCCGGCGCCGCCGCATCCTGATCGACGGCAGCAGCAAGGACGGCATCCTGCTGCAGATCTTCACGAAGAACGTCATCGGCCCGATCTTCTTCGAGATCATCCAGCGCAAGGGCAACGAGGGCTTCGGCGAAGGCAATTTCCGCGCGCTCTTCGAGTCGATCGAGCTCGACCAGGAACGGCGCGGAGTGATCTGAGGAAGCGGATAGTGACCAGGGGATAGGGGATAGCGAGAGAGGCGGAGCAATGAAGCGGTACATTTCAGCATCACGGGTTGAAGGAACCGCTTCGCGGCAGGCGCATTGCGACCTGCCTGAGGGCACCTACGAGCGCGAGATGAGCAAGGAGGGGTTCTTCGGGCCCGCCGCGTTCTTCCACCACCGCCATCCTCCGACCGCGTGGAGCGACTTCACGGGCCCGCTGCAGCCGCGAGCCTTCGACCTCACCCGGCTTCCGGCCGGTGCGGGCAGCCCGTGGTCCGCGCACGAGGCACTAGTGAACGCCCACTGCCGGATTCGCTACTGGCGGCTCGGTGCGAGCATGGAGCGGCTGGCCCGGAACGCCGACGGCGACGAGTTGCTCTTCATCCACGCAGGACGCGGCGAGTTCTACTGCGACTTCGGGCACCTGGGCGTCGCGCCGGGCGACTACGTGGTCGTGCCGCGCGGAACGATGTGGCGCATCGAGTGCAGCTCGCCCATGGACCTGCTGATGGTCGAGGCGACGAACGCGAGCTACCTGCTCCCCGACAAGGGGCTGCTCGGCAATCACGCGATCTTCGACCCGGCGCTGCTCGATGCGCCGAAGCTGGATGCAGCCTTCATCGCGCAGCAGGATGAGTCGAGGCCGTGGGTCGTCGAGGTCAAGCGGCGCAACCAGGTGTCGCTGATCTCCTACCCGTTCAATCCGCTGGACGTCGTCGGCTGGCACGGCGAACTCTCGGTCGTGCGCATCAATGTACGGGATTTCCGGCCGCTCATGAGCCACCGTTATCACCTGCCACCGTCGGCGCACACGACCTTCATGTCGAACCGCTTCGTGGTGTGCACCTTCGTGCCGCGTCCCTTCGAGAGCGATCCGGGGGCGCTCAAGGTACCGTTCTTTCACAACAACGACGACTACGACGAGGTGCTGTTCTACCACGCGGGCGATTTCTTCAGCCGCGACAACATCCACCCGGGCATGATGACTTTCCACCCGGGCGGCTTCACGCACGGGCCGCACCCGAAGGCACTCAAGCGCATGCTGAAGCAGGAGAAGCCCGGCACCGACGAGGTCGCGGTGATGATCGACACGCGGGATCCGCTGGACGTCGCCGCGGCTGCGGGCGGCGTCGAGTGGAAGGAATACGTGCAGAGCTGGAAGGCCGCGCCGTGAAGCTTGCAACGCTTGCGAACGGGACGCGGGACGGGCAGCTCATTGTCGTGAGCCGCGATCTCACGCGGGCGCTTCCGGTGCCGCAGCTGGCGGCGACGATGCAGGCTGCGCTCGACCGCTGGGCGGAACTCGCGCCGCGCCTCCAGCAGGCGGCGGACGAGCTCGAGGCCGGACGCGGACACGGCAGCATCCCGTTCCAGGCGACGAAGGTGATGGCACCCCTGCCGCGGGCGCACCACTGGGTGGACGGCTCCGCCTACGTCAATCACGTGGAACTGGTGCGCAAGGCACGCGGCGCGGTGATGCCGCAGAGTTTCTGGACCGATCCCCTGGTCTACCAGGGCGGCTCCGACGATTTCATCCCGGCCACGGGTGACGTGCCACTGCCCGACGAGGCTCTCGGCATCGACTTCGAGGGCGAGGTTGCGGTCGTGACGGACGACGTTCCCATGGGCACCAGCGACGCGCAGGCGCGCCCGCACATCAAGCTCCTGATGCTCGTGAACGACTGGTCGCTCAGGAACCTGATCCCGGCCGAGCTCGCCAAGGGTTTCGGCTTCTACCAGTCCAAGCCCGCCACGGCGTTCTCGCCGGTCGCGGTCACGCCCGACGAACTCGGCGACGCGTGGGACGGCGGAAAGGCACTCCTGCCCCTGGTGTCGCACGTGAATGGCACGTTGTTCGGGCGTCCGGACGCGGGGATCGACATGACCTTCGATTTCCCGCGCCTCATCGCGCACGTGACGCGCACGCGCCGCCTCGGGGCCGGTGCGATCGTCGGTTCCGGCACGGTCTCGAACTACGACCGGTCGCTGGGCTGCTCGTGCATTGCGGAGCGGCGAATGCTCGAGCAGCTCGAACACGGCAGACCCCTGACCCCGTTCCTGCAATACGGCGACCGCGTGCGGATCGAGATGTTCGACCGTAGCGGGGCAAGCATCTTCGGCGCGATCGACCAGCGGGTCGTGCCGCCGGCTTGATCTCCGTGCGACAATCACGGCGACATGATCTTCGCCAATCTCGATAAGCTGCCCCCCGATCCGATCCTGGGGGTCACCGCGGCGTTTCGCGCCGATCCGTCACCCGACAAGATCGACCTTGGCGTCGGCGTGTACCGCGACGACCATGGCGAGACGCCGGTGCTGGCCGCGGTGCGCGAGGCGGAACGCGCGATGCTCGCCGGGCAGCGCACCAAGACCTACGTCGGCCCGGCCGGAAACCTCGAGTTCAACCAGCGCATCGTGGAACTCGCGCTTGGCCCGCTCGCGGTCGAGCTGCGCGACCGGACCGCGACGATCCAGACCGTGGGCGGATGCGGCGCGCTTCGACTGGGCGCCGAGCTCATCCGCGCCTCGCAGCCGGACGCCGTCGTGCACGTGAGCGACCCGACCTGGGCCAACCACGAACCGCTGCTCGGGTCGTCGGGCCTGTCGCTCGAACGCTACCCGTATTACGACCCGAACACGCGCGGTGTCGCATTCGAGGAAATGCGGGATCGCATCGCGCGTCTTCCTGTGGGCTCGGTCGTGCTGCTGCACGCCTGCTGCCACAACCCGACCGGGGCCGACCTTGCGCCCGACCAGTGGCGGGCGTTGGGCGACGTGATCGAATCGCGCGGCCTCGTGCCCTTCGTCGACCTCGCTTACCAGGGCTTCGGCGACGACGTGGAGGCCGACGTGTTCGGCCTGAGGCACCTGGCGGCCCGGGTCCCGCAATTCCTGCTTGCGCTCTCCTGCTCCAAGAACTTCGGGCTCTACCGTGAGCGAACCGGGGCGCTGGCGATCGTCGCGGGTACGGCCGCAGCCGCGGCTGCGATCGCGACGCACGAGGCACGCACCGCGCGACGCATGTACTCGATGCCGCCGGACCACGGTGCTGCGGTCGCAGCGAGACTGCTGGGCGATCCCGCGTTGCGCGCGGGGTGGCTCGCGGAACTGGGCGGCATGGTCGCGCGCATGAAGACGCTGCGGTCCCTGCTCGCAGGCCGGCTCGCTGCGCGCCGTCCCGACCTCGACTTCTCCTGGGTCACGCGCCAGCGGGGCATGTTCTCGCTCACCGGCCTCGACCCGGCGGCCATCGCGGCGTTGCGCGACCGGCACCACGTGTACCTGCCGCCGGACGGGCGCATCAACGTGGCGGGCGTGAGCGAGGCCAACGTGGATCGCGTGGCCGAATGCCTCGTCGCCGTCATGGGTTGATGGGGCAGGGACCGTGATCAGGCTGACTCGTTACCAGTGGACGGTGCTGCTTGCGGCATGGCTCGGCTGGGGCTTCGACGTCTTCGATGGATTCCTCTTCAACTACGTCGCGCCGAACTGCGTGCCGACCCTGCTCGGGCTCGCGATCGGCAGCCCGGAGGCGAAGCAGGCGACGCTGTACTGGACGGGGCTCCTCACGTCCGTGCTGCTGCTCGGCTGGGCTGCGGGCGGCATCGTGTTCGGCATGGTGGCGGACCGCATCGGCCGCACGCGCACGCTCATGATCACGATGCTGCTCTACGCGGTCGGCACCGCAGCCTGCGCGGCCGCGCCGAACATGGGCGTGCTCCTCCTGTGCCGGCTGGTCGCGAGCCTCGGGATCGGCGGCGAGTGGGCGGCGGGCGCGTCGATGGTCGCGGAGGTCGTGCCCGAGGATAAGCGCGTGGAGGCGGGAGCGCTGCTCTACACGGCTGCGCCGGTCGGGCTGTTCCTGGCGACCCTCGTCAACCACCAGGTCGCCGCCGTGTGGCTCGCCGATTCGCCCGAGAGTTCCTGGCGGGTGGTGTTCCTGTTCGGCCTGGTGCCGGCGGCGATCGCCTTTCTGGTCCGGATGTTCGTCAAGGAGCCGGAGCGCTGGAAGGCGGTCAAGGGGCGCGTGGCGCCCCCCAGCCTGCGCGACCTCTTCACTCCGGAAGTCATCGGTGTGACCGTCCGCGGTACGCTGATGGCGATCGTGGCCCTGATCGCCTGGTGGAGCTGCAACGCGTTCATCCCCACGGTCGCGTCGGGCCTCGCGCAGACGGCGGCCAAGGCCGCGGGACTCGAGCGGGCTGCGACCCTCGCGCTGGTCGAGTCCTGGAAGACGCAGGCCACGATCTGGTTCAACCTCGGCGGCCTGCTCGGCACGCTCGCGACCATCCCGGTGGCGAAGCATCTCGGCCGGAAACCGATGTTCGCGATCTATTTCGCGCTGTCGGCGGCCGCGATCTACGCCGCCTTCGGCATGGACTGGCCGCCGGAGGTGCGGTTGCACCTCTACTTCTTCATCGGCCTGTCGGTGTTCGGCATCTTCGGGAGTTTCACGTTCTACCTGCCGGAGCTGTTCCCGACCCGGCTGCGGGGCACGGGTTCGGGGTTCTGCTACAACGTCGGCCGCATCGCCGCGGCCGCCGGCCCCTTCCTGGTGGGCGCGATTGCCGCCCGCGGCGTCGACCACGCCCTGCAGGCAATCTCGTACGTGGCGCTGGTTCCGCTCGCCGGACTGCTGCTGGTGCCGTTCATCACCGAGACCCGGGGGCGCGTGCTCGCGGACTAGCCGCAGGCAACCCCTTGCTATAGAATCCGCGGGTCCTGGAACCGGCGTCAGCGCAAGTGCTTGATTGGCGGCGGTTCCTGGCCGAGCAGGCAGGTCCCGGGTTGGGGCGTGCCGGTCCGGCGGGAGATTCGCCTGAGAAATCCCCCTGAGCGGGGATTTTTCATTTGCGGCGGAGGGCCTTGGCCGTCCAGACCGTGAAGAAACGAATGGGCCGCCGGCCCATTTTTTGTTTCTGGGCACTGCACAGGGTTGGACCGATGCAGAGGGAAATGCTCACTGCGCTGCTGCAGCCGGTGGTCGAGGAACTCGGCTACGTGCTGTGGGAACTCGAGTGCGCGGCCGGCGGCGGCAACGGGTTCGTGCGTCTGTACATCGACGCGGAGGCCGGGATCACGGTCGACGACTGCGAACGGGTGAGTCGTGCCGTGAGCGAAGTGCTCGACGCCGAGGATCCGGTGGCGGGTCAGTACACCCTCGAGGTGTCCTCGCCCGGGCTCGAGCGGCCGCTCAGGACGGCGGCGCATTTCGCGCGGTTCGTCGGCGAGACGGTGTTCGTGGAGCTCGTGCAGCCGCAGGACGGGCGCCGGCGCTTCACGGGCGCGCTCGTCACGGCAGGCGCGCAGGCGATAGAGGTCGAAATGGACGATCGGAAGCACGTGCTGCCGATCGCTGGAATACGCAAGGCGCACCTGGCGCCGCAGGCATGAACCCCGCGAGGCGGGAGGACGACAGATGAACAAAGAAATCCTGATGGTCGTGGACGCAGTCTCAAACGAGAAGGGCGTCGACAAGGAAATCATCTTCGAGGCGCTCGAAGCGGCGCTCGCCTCGGCCACGCGCAAGAAATACGGCGAGGACATCGACGTGCGCGTCGCCATCAATCGCAAGACTGGCGACTACGACACGTTCCGGCGCTGGAAGGTGTTCGCCGACGATTCCACCGAGCTCGAGTTCCCGGAGAAGGAACTGCGCCTCGAGGACGGACTCGACGTCTCGCCGGACGCCGAGCCGGGGGGCTACGTCGAGGTGCCCCTCGAGTCGGTCGCCTTCGGCCGCATCGCCGCGCAGACCGCCAAGCAGGTCATCGTGCAGAAGGTGCGCGAAGCAGAACGCGCCCAGGTGGTCGAGCAGTACAAGAGCCGCGTCGGCACGCTGGTCTCGGGACTGGTCAAGCGCGTGGACCGCAACGGCATCTTCGTGGACCTCGGCGGCAATGCCGAGGGCTTCATCCCGCGCGAGTGCATGATTCCGCGGGAGCCGGTGCGCACCCAGGACCGCATCAAGGCCTTCCTGAAGGACGTGCGCACCGAGCCGCGCGGTCCGCAGCTCTTCCTGTCGCGCACCGCGCCGGAGTTCCTGATCGAACTCTTCAAGCTCGAGGTGCCGGAGGTGGGCCAGGGGCTCATCAACATCCTCGGCGCCGCCCGGGACGCCGGAGCGCGCGCGAAGATCGCCGTGCGCAGCAACGACTCGCGCATCGACCCGGTCGGCGCCTGCGTGGGCATGCGCGGTTCGCGCGTCCAGGCGGTCTCGAACGAGATCGCCGGCGAGCGCGTCGACATCATCCCCTTCGACGAGAACGCCGCACAGTTCGTGATCAACGCCATGGCCCCCGCCGAGGTGAGCTCCATCGTCGTCGACGAGGAAGCCCACAGCATGGACATCGCGGTCGCGGAGGAGAAGCTGTCGCAGGCGATCGGCCGCGGCGGCCAGAACATCCGCCTCGCGAGCGAGTTGACCGGCTGGAAGCTCAACATCATGAGCGAGCAGGCGGCGGAGGAGAAGAGCGAGACCGAGCAGAAGACGCTGCGCGAACTCTTCATGAAGCAGCTCGACGTGGACGAGGACGTCGCCGCGATCCTGGTGCAGGAAGGATTCTCCAGCATCGAGGAAATCGCCTACGTGCCGCAGGCCGAGCTCGCGGGCATCGAGGAGTTCGACGAGACGATCATCCAGGAACTTCGCAACCGCGCCCGGGACGTGCTGCTCACGCAGGCGATCGCGAGCGAGGAGACGATCGAGTCGGCGGAGCCCGCCGAGGACCTGCTGGCGGTCGACGGCATGGACGACGGCCTCGCCATGCAGCTCGCCCGGCACGGCATCGTCACGCGCGAGGACCTCGCCGAGCAGTCGGTGGACGAACTCGGCGAGATTTCCGATCTCGACCCGCAGCGTGCGGGCGAGCTGATCCTTGCCGCGCGCAAGCACTGGTTCGAGCAGGGTCAGCAGGTTTGACCGGAGGTATCCCATGGCGGAAGTGACGGTCAGCCAGTTTGCCGAGGTCCTGAAGGTCCCGGTCGACAAGCTCATCACCCAGCTGGACGAGGCGGGCATCAAGGTCTCGGGCGCCGATGACATCATCAGCGACGAGGCGAAGATGGAACTCCTCACCCACCTGCGCCGTTCGCACGGCCGGCAGGAAGACGCGGCGGCGCCGCGCAAGATCACCCTGAGGCGCAAGGCGCAGCAGGAGATCAAGGTTGCTTCCGTGCAGGGCCGGGCGCGCACCGTCGCGGTCGAAGTCCGCGCGAAGAAGACCTACCTGAACCGCACGGTGCTCGAGGAAGAGCAGCGGCACCGCCAGGAGGAACTGGATCGGCTGCGGATGTCCGAGGAGGCCGTGCGCCTCGAAGCCGAGCGCAAGGAGGCCGAACGGCGCGACGCCGATCGCCAGGAGCGCGAACGCCTGGAGCAGGAAGCCCGCCAGCGAGCCGAGGACGAGGCGCGCGCCCGCGCCGCGGAGGAGGCCGGCCGCCAGACGGAGAGCCGCGACCGGGAACGCATCGAGCGTGAGCGAGCCGAGGCCAAGCGCCGCGAGGCGGAGCCCGCCCGCGCGCCGCACGCCCCGAAGGCGCGGGTCGTCGAGGGTGGCGACGCGGGCAAGGGACCGGCCACGAAGTATGGTCGCCAGGAACTGCACGTGGCGGGGGACGCCAGCGCGCGCTTCAAGAAGCGCCAGCAGGTGGGCCGGCACCGTCGCACGGTGCACGTAAGCGTCGACACGCGTCACGGCTTCGAGTTGCCCACCGCGCCCGTCAAGCGCGAGGTGCAGGTGCCCGAGACCATCACGGTCGGCGAGCTTGCGAACCGCATGGCCGTGAAGGCCAACGAAGTCATCAAGGCGATGATGAAGATGGGCGTGATGGCCACCATCAACCAGCCCATCGACCAGGACACCGCGCAGCTCGTGATCGAGGAATTCGGCCACACCGCGGTGCGCCTGAAAGAGAGCGCAGTCGAGGACCAGCTGCTCGCGGCCTCCGGCGAAGTCGAGGCGCTGCCGCGTCCGCCGGTCGTGACCATCATGGGCCACGTCGACCACGGCAAGACCTCGCTGCTCGACTACATCCGTCGCGCCAAGGTCGCGGCGGGCGAGGCCGGCGGCATCACGCAGCACATCGGCGCCTACCAGGTGCAGACGGCGAAGGGCCTGATCACCTTCATCGACACCCCGGGCCACGCCGCGTTCACCGCGATGCGCGCCCGCGGTGCGCACGTCACCGACATCGTCGTGCTGGTCGTGGCGGCGGACGATGGCGTCATGCCGCAGACGGTCGAGGCGATCCAGCACGCGCGCGCGGCTGGCGTGCCGATCGTGGTCGCAGTCAACAAGATGGACAAGGGCGACGCAGACCCCGACCGGGTCCGCAACGACCTCGCCAAGCACAACGTGATCCCGGAGGACTGGGGCGGCGACACCCTGTTCGTGCACGTCTCGGCGCGCACCGGCGATGGCATCGACCAGCTGCTCGACACCATCCTGCTGCAGGCCGAGGTGCTCGACCTCAAGGCTCCGACAGACGGACTCGCGGTCGGCGTGGTGCTCGAGTCGAGCATCGAGAAGGGCCGCGGCCCGGTCGCGACCGTGCTGGTCAAGCGCGGCACGCTCAAGGCGGGCGACCCGATCATCGCGGGCCAGGAATTCGGCCGCGTCCGCGCGTTGTTCGACGCGACCGGCAAGCAGGTGCAGTCGGCGGGACCGGCGGTCCCGGTCGCGGTGCTGGGCCTTTCGGATGCGCCGAACGCGGGAGACGACCTGCTGGTCGTGGACTCCGAGCGCAAGGCGCGCGAAGTGGCGCTCTACCGCCAGGGCAAGTTCCGCGACGTGCGCCTGGCCGGCGCCACGAAGAAGGTCGAGGACGTGTTCTCGCAGATGGGCGAGCAGACCGGTGCGGTCGTGTCGGTGATCGTGAAGGCAGACGTGCAGGGCAGCGCCGAGGCGCTGCGCGACTCGCTCACCAAGCTCTCCACCGACGAGGTCGCCGTCAAGGTGATCGCGAGCGGGGTGGGCGGCATCACCGAGTCCGACGTGACGCTGGCCGCAGCCTCGAAGGCGCGGATCATCGGCTTCAACGTGCGGGCCGACGGCGCCGCGCGCAGCGCGATGAAGGACGGCGGCGTGGACGTGCGCTACTACAGCATCATCTACGAGGCGATCGACGACGTGAAGCTGGCCATGACGGGCCTGCTGAAGCCGGAGATCAAGGAGCAGATCGTGGGCCTCGCCGAGGTCCGCGAGGTGTTCCGCTCGAGCAAGTTCGGCACGGTTGCGGGCTGTCTCGTGGTCGAGGGCTTCATCAAGCGCGGCAACCCGGTGCGCGTGCTGCGCGACAACGTGGTCATCCACCAGGGCGAACTCGACTCCCTGCGCCGCTTCAAGGACGACGCGGGCGAGGTTCGGGCGGGCACCGAGTGCGGCATCGGCGTGGTCAAGTACAACGACATCCGCGTGGGCGACCAGATCGAATGCTACTCGCGGGTCGAGATCGCGCGCAGCGCGTAACGGAAGCCCATGCCGCGTGAAGTTCCCCGCGCGCGACGGGTCGCCGAGCAGGTGCAGCGCACCCTCGCGGAGATGCTGCCGCGCGAGGCGCGCGACCCGCGGCTGAAGCCCGTCACCATCACGCACGTGCGGGTGTCGCCGGACCTGACGCACGCCTGGGTGCACTACACGCTGCTCACGGGCGATGCCCACGATCCGCTGCAGCAGGAGATCCTGGCGGACGCTGCGAAGCGCCTCCGAGGTCCGCTGGGCCGGGCGCTGCGCCTGCGCGTCGCGCCCGACCTGCACTTCCAGCCGGACGAGGAACTAGAGCGCGGCAACCGCCTCGGTGACCTGATCACGCGCGCCGTGCGCGAGGACCAGACGCGGCACGTGGACGACGAGGGCGAAGCCATGCCAGACAGGGACGAGTGAGCGAGGCGGACCAGGACCACGGACGCCGCCGCTGGCGCGAAGTCGACGGCATCGTCCTGCTCGACAAGCCCGCCGGGATGAGTTCAAACCAGGCGTTGCAGCGTGCGAGGCGCGTGCTCTCGGCGGCCAAAGGCGGCCACGCCGGCACGCTCGACCCGATGGCCACGGGCATGCTCCCCCTGTGCTTCGGACAGGCCACGAAGGCCTGCGGGCAGCTGCTGGGATCCACGAAGTCGTATCGCGCGCGAGTCATGCTCGGGTCGGCCACGGACACCGGTGATGCCGACGGCACGGTCGTCGCGGACTCGGCCGTGCCGGTGCTGACCGCGGACGGCATTGAACGGGTCCTCGCCGGGTTCACCGGCACCTCCGAGCAGGTGCCCCCGATGTACTCCGCGCTGAAGCGCGACGGACGGCCGCTCTACGAACTGGCGCGCCGCGGCGAGCACGTGGAGCGGGAGGCGCGACAGGTGCGTCTGGACCGCCTGGAACTCCTGTCGTTCGGTCCGCAGGACCTCACGATCGAGGTCGTGTGCTCCAAGGGCACCTATGTGCGGGTCCTGGGCGAGGACATTGCCCGTGCGCTCGGCACCTGCGGGCACCTGGGAGAGTTGCGGCGGCTCTGGGTCGAGCCCTTCGAAGGCGAGAGGATGGTGACGCTGGACCAGGTCGAGCACTGGAACATGGCGGGCGAGGCGCCGGCTCCCTGGCTCCTGCCCGTGGACCGCGCATTCACCGGACTGCCGAGGGTGGACCTCGATGGAATGCAGTCGCTGCACCTGTGTCAGGGGCGGGTGCTCGAGGCGCCGGCGGGCCTTGCACCCGGGGCGAGGGCACGGGCGTATGGGGCAGACGGACGGTTTCTGGGCCTGGTCACGGTCGAGGACGCAGGCCAACTCAAGGTCGAGCGACTGTTCGTGCCGGGTGCAGGCGGAAGCCAGTCGTCGGAGACTTGAGATTCATGGCCGCGAAAGGGTAAAATGCGCGGCTCAATTCAAAGGCATACACGGTTTTCGAGGATTCCAGACGATGGCACTGTCCACCGAGCGCAAGGGCGAGATTGTCGGCGACTTCAGCCGCGGCACGAATGACACGGGTTCGCCCGAAGTCCAGATCGCACTCCTGTCCGCGCGCATCAACGAACTCGGCGAGCACTTCACCGCGCACAAGCGCGACCACTCTTCGCGCCGCGGGCTGCTGAAGCTCGTCACGCAGCGCCGGAAGCTTCTCGACTACCTCAAGGCCTCCGACCCGACGCGCTACCAGGACGTAGTGAGCCGGCTCGGTCTGCGCCGCTGACCCCCGAAATCCGGCCCGCAACGCGGGCCGGATTCGTTTCTGCACCCCCACACGCTCTGCAGCACGGGACAATATCGTGAACGTCCACAAGAAATCATTTCCCTACGGTTCCCACACAGTCACCATCGAGACCGGCCGCCTCGCGCGCCAGGCCGACGGTGCGGTCCTCGTCACCATGGGTGATACCACGGTCCTCGTCACCGCGGTGGGCCGCAAGAATGCCGACCCCAACAAGGATTTCTTCCCTCTGACGGTCAACTACGTCGAGAAGACGTACGCAGCGGGCCGCATTCCTGGCGGGTTCTTCAAGCGCGAAGGGCGCCCGTCGGAAAAGGAAACGCTCACCTCGCGCCTGATCGATCGCCCGATCCGGCCGTTGTTCCCGGAGGGCTTCTACAACGAAGTCCAGGTCGTCCCGACCGTCGTCTCACTCGACCCGGAAATCGACTCCGACATTCCGGCCATGCTCGGCGCGTCCGCCGCCCTGGCCCTGTCGGGGATTCCGTTCAAGGGACCGATCGGCGCCGCACGCGTCGGCTACGTCGACGGGCAGTACGTGTTGAATCCCGCGCTGAGTGTCCTCAAGACGTCGAAGCTCGACCTCGTCGTGGCCGGCACCGCCGACGCCGTGCTCATGGTCGAGTCGGAGGCGAAGATCCTCCCCGAGGACGTGATGCTCGGCGCCGTGGTGTTCGGCCACGAGCAGATGCAGGTCGCGATCAAGGCCATCCGCGAACTCGCGGCCGAAGCGGGCAAGCCGGCCTGGGCATGGACCGCGCCGGAAACGGACAAGGACCTGGTGGCCGCGGTTTCGGCCCTGGTCGAGGCGGATCTCGGCAAGGCGTACTCGATCATCGAGAAGCAGGCGCGCTATGCGCGCATCGACGAAATCAAGAAGGCAGCGGTGGCCGCGCTCGCATCGGGCGAGGCGCCGAAGTTCACCGCGCGCAAGGTAACCGACGAGATCGGTCGCCTCGAGTACAACATCGTGCGTCACCGCATCCTCGCGGGCGAACCGCGCATCGACGGCCGCGACATGCACACGGTCCGCAAGATCTCGGTGGAGACCGGCGTGCTGCCCCGCACGCACGGCTCGGCGCTCTTCACGCGCGGCGAGACCCAGGCGCTCGTGACCACGACGCTTGGTACCGGCCGCGACGCGCAGATCATCGACGCGCTGGCCGGTGAGCGCAAAGAGCCTTTCATGATGCATTACAACTTCCCGCCGTTCTCGGTGGGCGAGACGGGCATGATGGGCTCGCCGAAGCGCCGCGAAATCGGCCACGGCAACCTCGCGCGTCGCGGCGTCAGCGCCGTGATGCCGGACATGACCACCTTCCCGTACATCATCCGCGTCGTCTCCGAGATCCTCGAGTCGAACGGCTCGAGCTCGATGGCGTCCGTCTGCGGCACCAGCCTCGCGCTGATGGACGCGGGCGTGCCGCTCAAGGCGCCGGTGGCCGGCGTCGCGATGGGCCTCGTGCTCGAGGGCGGCAAGTTCCAGGTGCTCACCGACATCCTCGGCGACGAGGATCACCTCGGCGACATGGATTTCAAGGTGGCCGGGTCCGCCGAAGGCGTCACCGCGCTGCAGATGGACATCAAGATCGAGGGCAT
>Ga0209253_10002378_pt1 | contig 16681 bp, 16 predicted proteins | sample FrelakmetBRP12BR_FD_187145 | JGI IMG/M metagenome (GOLD analysis project Ga0209253, IMG submission 187145) | Freshwater lake sediment microbial communities from the University of Notre Dame, USA, for methane emissions studies - BRP12 BR (SPAdes)... | ecosystem: Environmental > Aquatic >...
GACCACCTCGAAGCGCTTCTCCATCACGATCGGCGGGTTCTTGCCCTGCGGCTTTTCCCAGCGCGCCTCGGCGGGCACCTCGCTCATCGCGCGGTACGCATACGCGACCGCTTCGAGCCCGCGATCCTGCGCGTGCGGGCCGCCGGCCTGGAACGCCATCATCCAGCCCTGGCCCGTGGTGTGCATCACCGTGTAGCCGATCTCGAAGCTCGCCTTGTTGATGCGCGCGAGCGCCTCGAGGCACACGCCGGTGCGGCCGTCGACGCCGAACTTCTGCCACTCGGCCATCGCGCCGAGGCCGGCGTCGACCAGCGCCTGCGGGTCGCACTTCGGATACTTCACGTCGAGCGGCACGCCGTACGGCGACTGCTCGGTGGCGATCCAGTCGGCGATGCCGGGCTGGTCGAGTTCGAACCTCTTGCCGGCGTACGCGGCGGAACTGGCCTTGCCGTCGTCGTTCGCGGTTTCGCCGTACACCTTGGGGCTCGCCTGCTCGGGATACGCCGACCAGAAGCCGCGCGTTCGGATGGCGGCGAGCGCGCCGTCGAGGGTCGCGCGGTGCTTCTCGAAAAGGGGATGGGTCAAGGGAATCTCCAGGGCCATTCGAGGGCAATTCCGGGGCAACGACAGGGCCGGCGGCGTGGTGCTTGCTGCTGGGGCCGCCCCGATACTTGTCTTGCGGGAACGGGCGACGGTACTATCGATTGAACGGTCGGTCAACGAAACGGCAGCGGCGTTCGACAGCACGCGCCGGGCCCGGCCGAGGAGACATTCCCGATGGTGCAATCGTTCGAGACTGTCCGCCTCGAAGTGGCGGACGGCGTGGCAACGCTGACGCTCAACCGGCCCGACCGGCTGAACAGCTTCACGACCGCGATGCACGGCGAAGTGCGCGCCGCGATCGACGCGGTCGTCGGCAACCCGGAAGTCCGCTGCTTCGTGCTGACCGGCGCGGGACGCGGCTTCTGCGCAGGCCAGGACTTGTCGGACCGCGCCGTCGCGCCCGGCGAGGCGCCGGTCGACCTCGGCACGTCGATCGCGACGTACTACAAGCCGCTGCTGCTGAGGCTGCGCGCGCTCGACATGCCGACGATCTGCGCGGTCAACGGCGTCGCGGCCGGCGCCGGCGCCAACATCCCGTTCGCGTGCGACCTCGTGTTCGCGGCGAAGTCGGCGTCGTTCATCCAGTCCTTCGCGAAGATCGGCCTCGTGCCCGACTGCGGCGGCACCTGGTGGCTGCCGCGGCTGGTCGGCCCCGCGCGGGCGATGGGGCTCGCGCTGCTCGGCGACAAGCTGTCGGCCGCGCAGGCCGAGGCGTGGGGCCTGATCTGGCGCTGCATCGAGGACGACGAACTGATGCCGACCGTGATGGCCGTCGCGAAGCAACTGGCCGCGGGTCCGACCCGCGGCTACGTGCGCACGCGCCAGGCGATGGAGGGCGCGATACAGCTGCCGCTCGCGGCGGCGCTCGACGTCGAGTGCGACTACCAGCGCGAACTCGGGGCGTCGGACGACTATCGGGAAGGCGTGGCCGCCTTCATGGAAAAGCGCGCGCCGCGGTTTCGTGGACAGTGAGCGCGGACAGTGAGGATCGGATGACCGACCAGGCCCTCGATCGCAGCGTGGTGGTTGGCGTCATCGGCGCCGGCGCGATGGGCGCCGGCATCGCGCAGGTGGCCGCGCAGGCCGGCCATCGCGTGCTGATGGTCGATGCGCAGCCGGGCGCTGTCGAGCGCGCGATCGCGCAAGCCGCCAGTTCGCTGAAGGCGCTCGCGGACAAGGGCAAGGTGCCGGCGGAAAACGCCGCGGCAATCCCGGCGCGCATGCGCGGCGCCACGCTGCCCGAGCTCGCCGAGTGCGGCCTCGTGATCGAGGCCATCGTGGAGGACATGGACGTCAAGCGCGGCCTGTTCCGCGACCTCGAAGCCATCGTCGGCCCGCGCTGCATCCTCGCCACCAACACCTCGTCGCTGTCGGTCACCGCGATGGCGGCCGGGCTGAAGCAGCCGGAGCGCGTGGTCGGCATGCACTTCTTCAATCCGCCGACGCGCATGCGGCTGGTCGAGGTGATCAGCGGGCTGGAGACCGCGCCGGACATCGCGCAGCGCGTCTTTCGCACGTCGGAGGCGTGGGGCAAGCACGCGGCGTACGCGAAGTCGACGCCGGGTTTCATCGTCAACCGGATCGCGCGGCCGTTCTACGGCGAAGCGTGGCGTGCGTACACGGAGGGCGCGGCCGATCCCGCCACGATCGACGCCATCGTGCGCGACTGCGGCGGATTCCCGATGGGGCCGTTCGAGCTGATGGACCTGATCGGGCACGACGTGAACTTCGCCGTGACGAAGTCCGTGTTCGACGCGACGTTCGGCGAACGCCGCTACGCGCCGTCGCTGGCGCAGCAGGAGCTCGTGCGCGCGGGCAGGCTGGGCCGCAAGTCCGGGCGGGGCATCTACGACTACCGCGAGGGGGCGGTGAAGCCGGCGCCCGCGGTCGAGCCGGGCGCCGAGCCGGTCAGGCGGGTCATCGCCGTCGGTTCGCTCGGCATCGCGACGCCGATCATCACGCGGCTGGAGCGGGCCGGCATCGACGTGGTCCGCGTGCAGGGGCCGCGCGAGGCGCAGCTGCCGTCGTCGGGCTGGCTCGAGATCGGGCCGGCGCACGTGATGATGACCGACGGCCGGCCGGCGACGCGCCGCGCGATGGAAGACGCGCACGAACACCTCGTGCTGTTCGACCTCGCGCTCGACTACGCGACCACGCCGCGGCTCGGGCTGGCGCGCGCCGACCAGTGCGGCATGGGCGCGTTCCGCACCGTGTGCGCGACGCTCGGCCTCGCGGGATTCCAGTGCTCGCCGCTCGACGACGTCGCGGGCCTGGTGGTTCTTCGCCTGAACGCGATGCTCGTCAACGAGGCGGCCGACGTCGTCGCGCACGGCATCTGCAGCGCCGACGCGATCGACGTCGCGATGCGCTACGGCGTCAACTATCCGCGCGGGCCGATGGAGTGGTCCGAACAGGTCGGCCTGCAGGTGTTCGCGCGCGCGCTCGCCAACCTGCGCGAGCACTACGGCGAGGAGCGCTACCGCACCTCCGCGCTGATCACCCGCAAGGGCTACACCGGCGCGGGCTTCCACGGATGAAACACGGCATGGCCGAACAGCAGCACGCAACCAGGAGCGACATGGATCCCCACGCGATCGCGGAGGCCGTGCGGCACGGCATGTTCGAGAACGACGCCGCCTCGAAGGCGATGGGCATGCAGGTCGAGGAGGTCGGCCCGGGCTTCGCGCGGGTCTCGATGATCGTGCGTCCCGAGATGCTCAACGGCTTCCGGATCTGCCACGGCGGGCTCATCACGACGCTCGCCGACTCGGCGTTCGCCTTCGGCTGCAACAGCTACAACGAGATGACGGTGGCCTCCGGCATCGTCGTCGACTTCCTCGCCCCGGCCCACGAAGGCGACCGCCTCGTCGCCGAGTGCCACGAGGTCTCGCGCTCGGGCCGCACGGGCGTGTACGACATCAAGGTCACCAACCAGCACGGCAAGACCGTGGTCGTGATGCGCGGCCGATCGCACACGATCAAGGGCAAGCCGGTCGTGAACCTCTGAACGGGAGCAGCGCGATGCCGTCGAAGAAGCCGCACCCGTCCGAACTCGAGCCGATCGAGCGCGCCAGCCGGTCGGAGATTCAGGCGCTGCAGCTCGAACGCCTGCGCTGGTCGCTGAACCACGCCTACGAAAACGTGCCGCACTACCGCGCGAAGTTCGACGCGGCCGGGGTGCAGCCGTCCGACCTGAAGACGCTGGCGGACCTGGCGAAATTCCCGTTCACGCTGAAGAAGGACCTGCGCGACACCTACCCGTTCGGGATGTTCGCGGTGCCGCGCGAGAAGGTGGTGCGGCTGCACGCGTCGAGCGGCACGACCGGCAAGCCGACGGTGGTCGGCTACACGGCGAAGGACATCGACACCTGGGCGACCGTGATGGCGCGATCGATCCGCGCGGCCGGCGGGCGCGCGGGCGACATGGTGCACGTGTCGTACGGCTACGGGCTGTTCACGGGCGGGCTCGGCGCGCACTACGGCGCGGAGAAGCTCGGCTGCACGGTGATCCCGATCTCGGGCGGCATGACCGAACGCCAGGTGCAGGTCATCCAGGACTTCAAGCCGGACATCATCATGGTGACGCCGTCGTACATGCTGGCGATCGCCGAGGAGATGGAGCGGCAGGGCGTCGACCCGAAATCGTCGTCGCTGAAGATCGGCATCTTCGGCGCCGAGCCGTGGACGCCCGCGATGCGCGACGCGATCGAGGCCAAGACCTCGCTCGACGCGATCGACATCTACGGCCTGTCGGAGATCATCGGTCCCGGGGTCGCGCAGGAGTGCATCGAGACCAAGGACGGGCTGACCGTCTGGGAAGACCACTTCTATCCCGAGATCATCGATCCGCAGACCGGCGAGGTGCTGCCGGAAGGCGAGAAGGGCGAACTGGTCTTCACGTCGCTGACCAAGGAAGCGCTGCCGATGGTCCGCTATCGCACGCGCGACCTGACACGGTTGCTGCCGCCGACCGCGCGGTCGATGCGGCGCATCGAGAAGATCACCGGCCGCTCGGACGACATGCTGATCATCCGCGGCGTGAACCTGTTCCCGACGCAGGTCGAGGACTTGATCCTGCGGCAGCCCGAACTGGAGCCGTACTACACGCTCGAAGTGACGCGGCCCGGCAACCTCGACGAACTGACGGTGCACGTCGAGATGGGCTCCGAGCTCGCCAACGGCAGCCAGGAGTCGCGCCACGCGGCCGCGAAGCAGCTGGAGCACAACATCAAGGCCTACATCGGCGTCAACGGGACGGTCCGTCTGGCGTTGCCGATGGGGCTCGAACGATCGATCGGCAAGGCGAAGCGGATCATCGACCGCCGCCCGCAGCAGTAGCCCAGGCAGGAAGGAGCAGCGATGTACACACAGGCGTTGGATATCCCGTCCCCGGACCGCGACGACGCGGCGCGCGGTGGACCCCGTTCGCTCGCCGAGCAGCAGCGCGACGCCGCGTACGAAGCCGAGTTCGACGCGCGCGTCGCGCGCGGCGAGTTCGTCGAGGCGAAGGACTGGATGCCCGAGGGCTATCGCAAGACGCTGGTGCGCCAGATCAGCCAGCACGCGCACAGCGAGATCGTCGGCATGCTGCCCGAGGGCAACTGGATCACTCGCGCGCCGACGCTGAAGCGCAAGGCGATCCTGCTCGCCAAGGTGCAGGACGAGGGCGGCCACGGCATGTACCTGTACGCGGCGGCCGAGACGCTCGGCGTGGCGCGCGACGACCTCGTCGACGCGCTGCACTCGGGCAAGGCCAAGTACTCGTCGATCTTCAACTACCCGACGCTGAACTGGGCCGACATCGGCGTGATCGGCTGGCTGGTCGACGGCGCGGCGATCATGAACCAGATCCCGCTGTGCCGCTGCTCGTACGGCCCGTACGCGCGGGCGATGATCCGCATCTGCAAGGAAGAGTCCTTCCACCAGCGCCAGGGCTACGACCTGCTGCTGACGATGATGAAGGGCACGGCTGACCAGCGCGCGATGGTGCAGGACGCGGTGGACCGCTGGTGGTGGCCGTCGCTGATGATGTTCGGCCCGCACGACAAGGACTCCGTGCACTCGGGCGACTCGATCAAGTGGGGCATCAAGCGCATCAGCAACGACGACCTGCGGCAGAAGTTCGTCGACGCGACCGTGCCGCAGGCCAAGTTGCTCGGCATCTCGCTGCCCGACCCGGACCTGCGCTTCAACGAGGAGCGCGGCGAGAGAGGACATTGGGACTTCGGGACGATCGACTGGAGCGAGTTCCGGAACGTCGTCAACGGCCACGGCCAGTGCAACCGCGAACGCCTCGCCGACCGCGTGCAGGCCTGGGAAGACGGCGCGTGGGTACGTGAGGCCGCGCTGGCGCACGCCGAGAAGCAGCGTCGGCGCGACCGCCTGGCCGCCTGACCATGGCGACTTTTATGAAATGGGGGTTCCAAGGGGGCAACGCCCCCTTGCGTCCCCATGAGTCGACCCTTGGGCTCTTGAGCCCAAGGGGGTTCCAAGGGGGCGAGGCCCCCTTGCAGCCAAATGATGCCCGCGGCCACTGGCGTGACCGCAAGCTGCAACTTGCATGCAGCGAAGAAAGCGAAAGGAACTGACATGACCACACCAAGCCGCCAGTGGCCCCTGTGGGAAGTCTTCATCAGGAGCAAGAATGGCCTCGATCACAAGCACTGCGGCAGCGTGCACGCGCCCGACGCGAAGATGGCGCTGGGCAACGCGCGCGACGTCTACACGCGGCGCATGGAAGGCGTGAGCATCTGGGTGGTGCGCGCCGACCACATCGTCGCCAGCGACCCGGACGCCAAGCCCGAGATGTTCGACCCGGCCGAGGACAAGATCTACCGGCACCCGACCTTCTACACGCTGCCCGACGAAGTCAACCACATGTAGGCGCCGCGATGACATCCGCCACCAAGACCCATCCGGCGCACCTCGAGTACGTCCTGCGCATCGCCGACACCTCGCTGATCCTCGGCCAGCGGCTGGCCGAGTGGTGCGGCCACGGGCCGGTGATCGAGGAGGACATCGCGCTGACCAACATCGCACTGGACCTCGTCGGCCAGGCGCGCCTGCTGCTGACGCACGCGGGCACGCTCGAAGGGCAGGGGCGCGACGAGGACCAGCTCGCCTTCCTGCGGCGCGAGCCGGAGTTCCGCAACCTGACGATCGTCGAACTGCCGAACGGCGACTTCGGCCGGACCATCCTGCGCAATTTCCTCGTCGCGGCGTGGCAGCGCGAGCTGTACCAGGCGCTCGCGAAGTCGAGCGACACCGAACTCGGCGCGATCGCCGCCAAGAGCCTGAAGGAAACGCGCTACCACGCGCAGCACGCGTCGGACTGGGTGATCCGGCTCGGCGACGGCACCGAGGAGTCGCATCGCCGCATGCAGGCGGCGGTCGACGTGCTGTGGCCGTACACCGCCGAGTTCTTCAGCGCGACGCCGGTGGACGACGTCGCGGTGGCGACGTCGGTCGGTCCCGCGTGGCCGGCGCTCGAGTCCGCGTGGACCGCCGCGGTCACGCCGGTGCTGGAAGTCGCGACGTTGAAGATCCCCGCGCGCACTCCGTTCCTGACGCGCGGCAAGCTGGGCGTGCACAGCGAGCACTTCGGCCACCTGCTGACCGGGATGCAGTACCTGCAGCGCACCTATCCCGGCGGAACCTGGTGATGCTGACGACCGCCCAGGCCTGGGACATCCTCGCGCGCGTGCCGGACCCGGAGATCCCCGCGATCTCCGTGACCGAGCTCGGCATCGTGCGGGATGTGCAGGCGGCGGAGGATGGCGTCGACGTCGTCGTGACGCCGACCTACTCCGGTTGCCCGGCGACCGAGGTGATCGAGCGGTCGATCCGCGAAGCGCTGTCCGCCGCCGGGGCGCGCGACGTCCGCGTGCGCCAGCAGCTGTCGCCCGCGTGGAGCACCGACTGGATCGCCGAGGACGCGCGCGAGCGGCTGCGCGCGTACGGCATCGCGCCGCCGGGCGAGCGGCCGGCGGGTGGCGCGCAGCCCTTGTCCTTCGTGCCGCGCGTGGCCTGCCCGCGCTGCGGCAGCGCCGACACCGAGCGGCTGTCGCAGTTCGGCTCGACGGCGTGCAAGGCGCTGTACCGCTGCCGCGCCTGCCGCGAGCCCTTCGAGTATTTCAAGCCGATCTAAATGAACCCCCACGTTCACTTCGTTCACTGCCCCCCGAGGGGGCGCTCAGTGCCCTTCGGGCGGCCGGGCGGGCACTGATGACCCCACGATTCCACTCGCTCCGCGTGGCGGAGGTCCGGCGCGAGACGCCGGAGTGCGTAAGCCTGAAGTTCGACGTGCCGGACGCGCTCGCGAACGAGTACCGGTTCACGCAGGGCCAGCACCTCGCGCTGCGCGCGACGCTCGGCGGCGAGGAACTGCGGCGTTCGTACTCGGTCTGCTCCGGATGCGACGACGGCGAGCTGCGCGTGGCCGTGAAGAAGGTGAACGGCGGGCGCTTCTCGGTCTGGGTCAACGAGGCGCTGCACCCCGGCGACGCGATCGACGTGATGACGCCGGAAGGCCGCTTCTTCACGCCGCTGTCGCCGGAACATGAGAAGCACTATGTCGCGTTCGTCGCCGGCAGCGGCATCACGCCGGTGCTGTCGCTGATCCGCACGACGCTGGCGCGCGAGCCGAAGTCGCGCTTCACGCTGGTCTACGGCAACCGCCGGCAGGCGTCGGCGATGTTCCACGAGGCGCTCGAGGACCTCAAGGACCGCTACCTGGCGCGCTTCGCCCTCTACAACGTGTTCTCGCGCGAGGCGCAGGACATCGACCTCTTCAACGGCCGGCTCGACGGCGCGAAGACGCAGGCATTCCTGTCGACGCTCATTCCGACCGATTCGATCGACGAGGCTTTCATCTGCGGTCCCTCGACGATGATCGAGTGCGTCGAGCAGGCACTGCTGGAGGCGGGCGTGCCGCGCGCGCACGTGCACGTCGAACGTTTCGGCGTGCCGCGCTCGTCCATGCCGCCTCCGATCGACGACACCGAGGCGGCACAGGCGCGGATCGGGATCGTCATCGACGGCGTGCGCCGCGAGATCGACTTCCATCCGGGCCAGCACTCGATCCTCGACGCCGGCCGCGCGGCCGGGCTCGACCTGCCGTACTCGTGCAAGGGCGGCATGTGCAGCACCTGCCGCGGCAAGCTGCTCGAAGGCGAGGTGAAGATGGCGAAGAACTACGCGCTCGAGCCGCACGAGGTCGCGGCCGGTTTCGTGCTCACCTGCCAGTCGTACCCGCTCTCGGAGCGGGTGCTTATCTCGTACGACGAGCGCTGAGCCGATGGCGCGCACCAAGGCAGCCAGCTTCGACGCGCAACGCGCGGCAATCCGCGATGCAGCGACGCGGCTGTTCGCCGACAAGGGTTACGCCTCGGCGTCGATCGCCGACCTCGCGCGCGCCTGCGGCATCTCGAAGGCGCTGATGTATCACTATTACCGCGACAAGGAAGACCTGCTTGCCGACATCGCGCTGTCGTACGTCGACCGGCTGGCGACGATCGTCGACGACGTCGCCGCGCAGCAGCTGCCGCCGGCGGCGCACCTGCGGCGGCTCATCGAAGCCTTCATGGCCGAGTACGAGCACTCGGCGGCGCGCCATCGCGTGCTGGTGCAGGACGTGAAGTACCTCGAGCGCGCGCACCGCACCCGCGTGCTCGCGCGCCAGCGCAAGGTCGTCGACGGCTTCGCGGCGGTGATCGCGGAGCTCGCGCCCGAGGCGTCGCGCGCCGAACTCGCCAAGCCGCTGACGATGATCCTGTTCGGCATGATCAACTGGACCTTCACCTGGCTCAAGGACCGCGGCCCGCTGACCTATTCCGACATGGCGCCGCTCGTCGCGGATCTCTTCCTCGGCGGCATCGGCCGCATTCGCTTCGGCGAGACGCCATCCGTGCGGCCGCGGCGCCGTGGCGTGGCGGGCACCACTTCCCTGAAAGCGATCGCATGAACGACGTCTTCCTGTGTGACGGCATCCGCACGCCGATCGGCCGCTACGGCGGCGCGCTGTCGTCGGTGCGCACCGACGATCTCGCCGCGATTCCGCTGAAGGCGCTGGTGGAACGCAACCCCGGCGTCGACTGGGCCGCGATCGACGACGTCTACTACGGCTGCGCCAACCAGGCCGGCGAGGACAACCGCAACGTGGCGCGGATGGCGCTGCTGCTCGCGGGCCTGCCGACCGACGTGCCGGCCGCGACCGTCAACCGCCTGTGCGGATCGAGCATGGAGGCCATCGCGATCTGCGCCCGAGCCATCGCCGCGGGCGAGGCCGAGCTCATGATCGCCGGCGGGGTCGAGAGCATGACGCGCGCGCCGTTCGTGATGCCGAAGGCCGACAGCGCGTTCGCGCGCTCCAATGCGGTGTACGACACGACGATCGGCTGGCGCTTCGTCAATCCGCTGATGAAGAAGCAGTACGGGATCGACTCGATGCCGGAGACGGCCGAGAACGTCGCCGCGGACTTCGGCATCGCGCGTGCCGACCAGGACGCGTTCGCGCTGCGTTCGCAGCAGCGCTACTTCGCGGCGCAGGCGCGCGGCTTCTTCGAGGGCGAGATCGCGCCGGTGACGGTGCCGGGCCGCAAGGGCGACACGGTGGTCGCCGAGGACGAGCATCCACGCGAGACGACGCTGGAGGCGCTGGCGAAGCTCAAGCCGATCGTGAAGCCGGACGGCACCGTGACCGCGGGCAACGCCTCGGGCGTAAACGACGGCGCGGTCGCGACGCTGATCGCGAGCGCAGCCGCCGTGGCGAAGCACGGGCTGAAGCCGATTGCCCGCATCCGCGGCGCGGCCACCGCCGGCGTGCCGCCGCGGATCATGGGCATCGGGCCGGCGCCCGCCTCGGAGAAACTGCTGGCGCGGCACGGGTTGAGGATCGCGGACATCGACGTGATCGAACTGAACGAGGCCTTCGCCGCGCAGGGCCTGGCGGTCACCCGCCGGCTCGGCCTGCCGGACGACGCCGCGCACGTGAACCCGAACGGCGGTGCGATCGCGCTGGGGCACCCGCTCGGCGCTTCGGGGGCGAGGATCACACTGACCGCCGCGCGCCAGCTGGCGGCCACCGGCGGCCGCTACGCGCTCGCCACGATGTGCATCGGCGTCGGACAGGGCATCGCCCTGCTTGTTGAAAGAGTCTGATTTTGTTCTCATTCGCTTCCCCACCGCGTTGGCCCGGCTCACCTTCCTCCGGCCACCGTTTCATCGATAGAAGAAGAGGAGACTCATGAAGTTCACCACCAAGCTGTTGGCCGCCCTGCTGGCCGCCGTCGGTGCCAGCGCGGTGCTCGCGCAGGACATCAAGGTCGGCGTGACCGTTTCCGCGACTGGCCCGGCGGCATCGCTCGGCATCCCGGAGCGCAACACGTTCGCGCTGATGCCGCAGACGATCGGCGGCAAGAAGATCCAGTACATCGTCCTCGACGATGCGTCCGACACGACGACCGCGGTGAAGAACACCCGCAAGCTGATCACCGAGGACAAGGTGGACGTGATCGTCGGCTCCACGATCACCCCGAACTCGCTCGCGATGATCGACGTCGTGGCCGAAACGGAAACGCCGATGATCTCGATGGCCGCTTCGGCCCGCATCGTCGACCCGGTCGACGCGAAGCGGCGCTGGGTCTTCAAGACGCCGCAGAACGACCAGCAGATGGCGTTCGTGATCGTCTCGCACATGCTGGGGCAGGGAGTGAAGTCGGCGGGCTTCATCGGCTTCGCCGACGCCTACGGAGAAGGCTGGTGGAACGAGTTCAGCAAGCTCGCCGAGACGCGCGGCATCAAGGTCGTCGCCAACGAGCGCTACCAGCGCAACGACACGTCCGTTACCGGCCAGGTGCTCAAGCTGATCAGTGCGCGTCCCGACGCGATCCTGATCGCCGGTTCCGGCACGCCGGCGGCGCTGCCGCAGAAGACGCTGAAGGAGCGCGGCTACGCGGGCAAGATCTACCAGACGCACGGCGTGGCCAACAACGACTTCCTGCGCGTCTGCGGCAAGGACTGCGAAGGCACGTTCCTGCCCGCCGGCCCGGTGCTCGTGTCGGAGCAGTTGCCGAACGACCATCCGGTGAAGAAGTCGGCGATCGTCTACGTCGACGCCTACGAGAAGGCGCACGGCAAGGGCAGCGTGTCGACGTTCGGCGCGCACGCGTGGGACACGAGCGTGCTGCTGCAGGCGGCGATCCCGGTCGCGCTGAAGAAAGCGCAACCCGGCACCAAGGAGTTCCGCGCCGCGCTGCGCGACGCGCTCGAGGGCGTGAAGAACACCCCGGGCGCGCACGGCATCTTCAACATGAGCCCAAGCGATCACCTCGGCTTCGACCAACGCGCCGCGGTGATGATCCAGATCCGCGACGGGAAGTGGGTGCTGCAGAAGTGAGCGTCGCGGGTGTACGCGACGGCTTCGCCGTCGCACGTGCACCTGCTCCGATTGGTTGGCGTGTGGGGCTTGGGGCGGCCCGGCGCCCCACACGAAGGAAGCGCGATCGGTGACCCGATCGCGCTTTTCACGTAAAGGCTCGGTTCAGAAACCGGACGCAGGCTCAATTGAACTTCGACATCGCCCTGCTGCTCGCCCAGGACGGCGTGACCAACGGCGCCATCTACGCGCTGCTGGCGCTCGCGCTGGTGCTGGCGTTCGCCGTCACGCGGGTGATCTTCATCCCGCAGGGCGAGTTCGTCGCGTACGGCGCGCTGACGCTGGTCGCCGTGCAGTCGGGCAAGCTGCCGGGCACCGTGTGGCTGCTGCTGGTGGCCGGCGGACTGGTCTCGCTGATCGAGATCGTCAAGGCGATCCGCGCGCGGCGGACCCGCGGACTGGGCGGCGTGCTCGCCTGGAACCTCGCGTACCCGCTGGCGATGTGGACGCTGCTCGCGAACGTGCAGCCGCAGTCGCTGCCGATGGCCGTGCAGATCCTGCTGGCGCTGGCGCTCGTCGTGCCGCTCGGCCCGATGATCTACCGGCTCGCCTACCAGCCGCTGGCGGAAGCGTCGGTGCTGATCCTGCTGATCGTTTCGGTCGCCGTGCACGTCGTGCTGGTCGGCCTCGGGCTGCTGGTGTTCGGCGCCGAGGGATCGCGCACGCCGCCGTTTTCCGACGGCAGCATCAGCCTCGGCACGCTGACCGCGAGCGCGCAGTCGATCTGGGTGATCGGCTGCTCGGTCGCACTGATCGTGCTGCTGTACCTCGCGTTCGAGCGCACCGTGTACGGCAAGGCGCTGCGCGCGACCGCGGTGAACCGGCTCGGCGCGCGGCTGATGGGCATCCCGACCGAGTTCGCGGGCCGGCTCTCGTTCTTCCTGTGCGCGCTGATCGGTGCGCTGTCCGGCATCCTGATCGCGCCGATCACGACGATCTACTACGACACCGGCTTCCTGATCGGACTCAAGGGCTTCGTCGGCGCCATCGTCGGCGGGCTCGCGAGCTATCCCGTGGCGGCGCTGGGCGCGCTGCTCGTCGGCCTGCTCGAGTCGTACTCGTCGTTCTGGGCGAGCGCGTACAAGGAAGTGATCGTCTTCACGCTGATCATCCCGGTGCTGCTGATTCGCTCGCTGCGCACGCGCCACGTGGAGGACGAGGAGTGAGGCCGTCCTGGCTCATCGCGATCTTCCTCGCTCTGCTCGGGCTGGCGCCGCTGGTGCTGTCGGAGTTCACGATCACGCTGGCGAACTACATCGGGCTGTACTCGCTGGTCGCGCTCGGCCTCGTGCTTCTCACCGGGGTCGGCGGGCTGACGTCGTTCGGCCAGGCCGCGTTCGTCGGCCTCGGCGCCTACACGACCGCCGTGCTGACCACGCACGCGCTGCCGGCATCGTTCGCGTGGATCGGCGCGTCGCCGTGGTTCACGCTGGTCGCCGGCCTGCTGATCACGCTTGCGGTCGCCGCAACGCTCGGGTCGCTGACGATGAAGCTGTCGGGCCACTACCTGCCGCTCGGCACGATCGCTTGGGGCATCAGTCTCTACTTCCTGTTCGGCACGTCGGAGACACTCGGCGGCCACACCGGCCTCACCGGAGTCGCGCCGATCGAGGTCTTCGGCGTCGCGCTGGAGTCCGGTCGCCAGATCTTCTACCTGATCTGGCTCTTCCTGATGGCCGCCGTCTTCACCACGCTGAACCTGCTCGACTCGCGCGAAGGCCGCGCCATCCGCGCGCTGAAGGGCGGCATGGTGATGGCCGAGTCGATGGGCGTGAACACGTCGTCGTCCCGCATGATCGCCTTCGTGCTCGCCGCGATGATGGCGTGCGCGTCTGGCTGGCTGTACGCGCACATGCAGCGCTTCGTGAACCCGACGCCGTTCTCGCTGCACGCCGGAATCGAGTTCCTGTTCATGGCCGTGATCGGCGGCGCGGGCTACGTCTGGGGCGCGCTGCTCGGCGCGGCGGTGATCACGATCAGCAAGACCTGGCTGCAGGACTTGCTGCCGAAGATCGTCGGGCAGGCGGGCAACTTCGAGGTGATCGTCTTCGGCGTGCTGATGGTCGTGATCCTGCAGCGCGCGCCGGACGGCCTGTGGCCGGCACTGACGAAGCGGATTCCGCTGCGGGCGAAGCGGCGCGTGGTCCGTCCCGAGCTGCCGCCGCTCGCGAAGCGCGCCGTGCCCGCCGCGGGCGAGGTGCTCCTCGAGGTCGACAAGGCGACCAGGCGCTTCGGCGGCCTCGTCGCCGTGAACGAGATGGCGCTCGCCGCGCGCGCGGGCGAGATCGTCGCGCTGATCGGTCCCAACGGCGCCGGCAAGAGCACGATGTTCAACCTGGTGTCCGGCGTGCTCGACCCGACGTCGGGCAGCGTGAAGTTCTGTGGCCAGGAAGTGGCCGGCCGCGCGTCGCGCGACATCGCGCTGATGGGCATGAGCCGCACGTTCCAGCACGTCCGCCTGCTGCCCCAGATGAGCGTGCTCGACAACGTCGCGATCGGCGCGCACCGGCGCGAGTACCGCGGGCTGCTCGCCGGCGTGCTGACCGGCGCGTGGCGACTCGACCGCCGCGACGAGGCGCGGTTGCTCGCCGAGGCTGCGCGCCAGATCGAGCGCGTCGGCCTCGCCGACCACATGTTCGATCCCGCCGGATCGCTGCCGCTCGGCAAGCAGCGCATCCTCGAGATCGCGCGCGCGCTCGCCTCCGACCCGTGCCTGCTGCTGCTAGACGAACCTGCGGCCGGCCTGCGCTACCTCGAGAAGCGCGCGCTGGCGGACCTGCTGCGCAAGCTGAAGGGCGAGGGGCTGTCGGTGCTGCTGGTCGAGCACGACATGGATTTCGTCATGGGCCTCGTCGACCGGGTCTATGTGATGGACTTCGGGCAGAAGATCGCCGAGGGCCTGCCCGAGCAGGTGCAGCGCGACCCGCGCGTTCTCGAGGCGTACCTCGGCGGCATCGACGAGAAGGACGCGGCATGAGCGCCGTCGATACGAGCGGCAATCGCGTCCTCGAAGTCCGCGACCTGTCCGTCTCGTACGGCAAGGTCGAGGCGCTGTCGAACGCCAACCTCGACGTCGGCGCCGGCCAGATCGTCACCGTGATCGGGCCCAACGGCGCCGGCAAGACGACGCTGCTCGCCGCGATCATGGGCGCGCTGCCAACGACCGGGGCCACGCGCGGCGTGGTGCGGTTCGGCGGTGCCGTCGAGTCGCAGCCGTCGATCGAGACGATGGTCGCGCGCGGCATGACGCTGGTGCCGGAGAAGCGCGAGCTCTTCGGCGAGATGACCGTCGAGGACAACCTGCTGCTCGGCGCCTTCCAGCGCTATCGCTCGGGCGCGCGCGACCATGGCAAGACGATGGACGAGGTTTACGCGCTGTTCCCGCGTCTGCAGGAGCGCAAGACCCAGCTCGCCGGCACGCTGTCCGGCGGCGAACGGCAGATGCTGGCGGTCGGCCGCGCGCTGATGGCCCGGCCGAAGCTGCTGATGCTCGACGAGCCGTCGCTGGGACTGGCGCCGCTGATCGTGCGCGAGATCTTCCACATCATCGTCGAGCTGAAACGGCGCGGCGTGTCGATCCTGCTGGTCGAGCAGAACGCGCGCGCCGCGCTGCAGATCGCCGACTACGCGTACGTGCTCGAGACCGGCGAGTGCGTGCTCGACGGGCCCGCCGCCACGCTCGCGAACGACCCGCGCGTGATCGAGAGTTACCTGGGGCTGGGGCAGAAGGGCTGAGCGTCGCGCGATGCGCAGTGGTTGGCGTCGCGACTGCGCGTTGGCGCAGGACCGTTGGCGCCGGTTGCCGATACCGCCGCAGGCGGGACTATCGTGATCGATCGACCCAGTAGTTCGGTTTCCGATGCAAGTGGGCTACCGCAAGAACGTAGAGATGATCGGGCTCGATCGTGTACAGCAGCTTGTGCGGGAAGCGAGTCAGGATCAACCGTCTGATTTGACCGCGTTCGATCGGACATGAAAACGGCCATGTTCGAACGCGGCGTAGCGCTGAAGTGACCTCGTCGCGGAAGAGTCGGGCCAGACCGGGCAACTGCTCATCGTAGTAGCGCTCGGCTTCGACAAACTCGTCCCTCGCCTACGGCGCGAAGACAACCCGCATCAGAGCGGCCCCAGGATGTCCTCGGCAGGCACGCCTTGCTCTCTTCCCGCTCGATGCTCCGCCAGACGCCTCTCCGCCTCCTCGATCCAGATTCGATCCATCGTTGGATCGGGCTGATCGAGGCTGTGCAGGACCTCGTCGACGAGTTCGAGTCGCTCGGCGGGATTCAGCTTGAGCGCCTGTTCGATCAGTTCGCGCGTTCCCATTGCCGGTTCCTCTCCGGAGTTATCGACGGGTCGGAATGAATGTACGCCGGCACTCCTGCGGCCGGGCGTCCTGCAAGAAGGGTGCTCGGCGGTTCACGAGCGTTGCCAGGAGGGCTGGTTTCGGACGAACCGCAGACGTCCATTCGGTGGCGGGGTTGGTCGCAACCGGCCGCGGCCTCAGCACGGCGGACCCGCTGCTCCGCTGCTTTACAGTCCTGCCACATGGACACCATCGACACCCTGATCGCGGGCGCCGGCGTGATCGGCCTGGCGTGCGCCGACGCGCTCGCGCGTGCCGGCCGCGAGGTCATCGTCGTGGAG
>Ga0209253_10002379_pt1 | contig 16667 bp, 12 predicted proteins | sample FrelakmetBRP12BR_FD_187145 | JGI IMG/M metagenome (GOLD analysis project Ga0209253, IMG submission 187145) | Freshwater lake sediment microbial communities from the University of Notre Dame, USA, for methane emissions studies - BRP12 BR (SPAdes)... | ecosystem: Environmental > Aquatic >...
GCTGCCGGTACACGACGTCGCTCAGTTCCTGCAGCGCACGCTCGAGGTGCGCGAGCTTGAATTCGATCGCCTCCACGCGCCTGGCGTCGGTCATCTCCATTTCTCCCGGGTCGCTCACAGGAGCGGCGCCGCCATGAATGCAAAGCCCTCCTTGAGGCGCTCCCCGATCGGGCGGGAGCGCCACGCCTCTGGCGAGACGGGCTCGGACTGCGCCTCATAGGAGCGCTGCAGGGCGAGCAGCCGTTCGGTGAAGTCGGAGTCGTAGATCGCGAGCATGAGCTCGAAGTTGAGCGACAGGCTTCGAACGTCGAGATTCGCCGTGCCGAACAGCGACAACGCGCCGTCCACCGTGATGCTCTTGGTGTGCAGCAGGCCGCCGGTGTAGCGACGAATGCGCACGCCCGAGGCCGTGAGGTCCTCGAAGAACCAGCGGCTCGCGTACTCCACCAGCCACGAGTCGTTGCGGTCCGGCACGATGAGCGTGACCTCGCAGCCTCGCAGCGCCGCGTTCTCGAGCGCCAGCGCGAGCGCGGCGTCTGCGACGAAATACGGAGTCGTGAGCACGATGCTGCGTCTCGCGCTCGCGATGGCCTGCGTGATCAGGCGCAGGTTCGCGGTCTCGTCGGCGCCGGGACCCGACATGACGACCTGCGCAACCTGCCGCCCGCCGGCGGCCGCCCAGGCGTCGCGGTAGTCCTCGACCGCGACCGACGGCGTCTCGCCCGTCTGCATCCCCCAGTCGAAGAGAAAGACGGCGCGCAGCGCGCCCACGATCGGGCCCTCGGCGCGCGCCATCGCGTCCACCCACTCGCCGACGCCCGCGCCCTGCTTGAAATACCGCGGGTCCACGAGATTCATGCTGCCGGTGTACGCGACACGCCCGTCCACGACGACGATCTTGCGATGCAGGCGCAGGTCGATGCGCCGGAACGGGACTTTCCACAGGTCCACGGCGAGTGCTACCTGCAGGTCGATGCCCTGCGAGCGCATGCGATCCGGCCACTCGGTCTTCAGGAACTCCTTGCTGCCCAGTGCGTCGAGGAGCAGTCGGACCTTGACTCCGCGAGCCACCGCTCGGGCCAGCGCCGCCGCCACCTCGTCGGCCGTTCCGCCGGCGTTCCAGATGTAGAACTCCATCTCGATGCTGGAGACGGCGCGGCCCACGTCCGCGATGATCTCGCGCAGGATGGCCTCGGACCCGTCGAGCAGGCGGAACGTGGAGCGTGCCATCAGCGGCATGCCGGTCGAGCGGAACGCGAGCCGCGCGAGGCCGTCCCAGGGAGCGCTGAGCGACTCGGGCTCGGCACGCTCGTCGCGCGAGAGCGTGTCCACCACGGCGGGCAGGCCGGCGTAGAAGGCGCGCGCGAAGTCGGCGCGCCGCTTCCCGATGGGGCGTTCGCCGATCAGCATGTAGGTGGCGGCGCCAACGACCGGCAGCACTGCCGTGAGCAGCAGCCAGGCGAAGGAACTCCCAGGAGCGTGCCGGCTCAGGATGACGCGTACGCCGACGCCCGCCACGACGGCGACGTGCAGCGATATCAGGACGATGGCTTCGATGTGCTGGCTGGCCACGGCTGCGATACCGCCTTCAGCCCGCGGCGGGCAGGGATGCGACCAGGGTCTTGAGGCCGCTCCAGCTGATCTCGGCGCCCAGGCAGACGATCACGAAGGCGCTGAGCCTGGTCAGCACCGACAAGCCGCTCGGCCCAAGGCGTTTGGCGAGGTCTCCGGCCCTCGCCAGGCAGAGGTAGGTCACGGCTGCGGCCAGCAAAATGCCGATGAAGGCTCCGATCTGTGCCATCGCGGTGGCGACCGGGTGCTCGCGGCTGGTGTGTGCACTCAAGGTGATCGCAACGGCGATGCAGCCGGGGCCGATCGTCAGTGGAAACGTGAACGGGTAGAAGATGCTGCCCGAGTAGTCGCCGGTCTCGCTGGGCGACGATTTCTGGGCCTCCGTTGCGGCAGGCGCATCCGGCTGGAACAACATGGCCCAGCCCATGGCCGCGAGCACGATGCCGCCGGCGAACTGCACGATCGGCACCGAAATCCCGAACAGCGCAAGGAAGGCGCGGCCTGCTACCAGGGTCACCGCGAGGAGGATCACGGCGTTGACGGAGACCTGGCGCGCGATTCTGCGCCGTGCTGCGTCGTCGGCCCGCTCCGTGAGGGCGAGCAGGATCACCGCGGTCCCGATCGGGTTGATCACGGGCAGCAGCGCCGCGAACGCCATCGGTATGGCCTTGATGAGTGAGCTCAAGTCGTCCATGCGTGGTTCCTCCGTCGCGTCGTCAGAACTTGTAACTGGAAAGCAGCAGGCTCGTCTCCGTGCTCGCGATGCCCTCCACCTGGCGGATGCGCCCGAGTACCCGATCGAACGCCTCGAGGCTGTCGGCGCGCAGTTGCGCAACGATATCCCAGCGGCCGTTGGTCGTGTGCAGCGCCTCGATGGCGGGATCGCCGCGCAGCGTGCGCAGCACGGAGTCCGCGCGATTGCCCTCGACCGCGATGCTCATGAATGCCGCAATTCGGTGCTGCTCTGCCTGCGGCTTCAGGCGGACCGTGTATCCGGCTATCGTGCCGTCGCGCTCGAGCTTCGCGATTCGGTTCTGCACCGTGCCGCGGGCGACGTGCAGCGTCTTCGCGAGCGAGGCCGCCGTCGCGCGCGCATTGGCTCGCAGGAGCGCGATCAGCTGGCGGTCGGTGTCGTCCATTCGGGGCTCCGGGGCTGGCGTAACGACAGAATAATCTGACGATATGGCCAATGTACATATCAAAATGGTCGATTAGCTGGCTTCTTGTTGGCTCGCCGTGAGCGGAAGATAAACTCATGCGAGCAATCTCGATGATCGGTGCGCCGACGGACATCGGCGCGAGCGCGCGCGGCGCGTCCATGGGACCCGAGGCGTTGCGAGTTGCGGGGCTCCGCGACACGCTCGAGTCGCAGGGGCTCGAGGTCCTGGACCTTGGCAACCTCAGCGGCCCGGGCAATCCCTGCCTGCCACCGGTCGACGGCTATCGTCACCTCGCCGAAGTGACGCGGTGGAACCAGCTCGTGCACGACGCGGTGCATGGCGAGCTCGAGGCGGGTCACCTGCCGATCCTGCTCGGCGGGGACCACAGCCTCGCCATCGGCTCCATTGCCGCCGTCGCGCGCTACTGCCGCTCGAGGGGTCGCCGGCTGCGCGTGCTCTGGCTCGACGCGCACGCGGATTTCAACACGCAGGTGCTGACTCCGAGCGGCAATTTGCACGGCATGCCAGTCGCGTGCCTCTGCGGGTACGGGCCGGCCGAGCTCACGGGGATCAGCGGCGCGGTGCCAGCCTTGAATCCTGCTGCGATCCGGCAGATCGGCATCCGCAGCGTGGACCAGGGAGAGAAGCGCTTCGTGCACGAAGTCGGGCTCGAGGTGTTCGACATGCGCTACATCGACGAGATAGGCATGCGCCACACGCTCGAGCAGGCGCTTCTCGAACTCGACGGCGACACGCACCTGCACGTGAGCTTCGACGTGGACTTCCTCGACCCGGAGATCGCCCCCGGCGTGCTCACGACGGTGCCGGGTGGCCCCTCCTATCGCGAGGCGCAGCTCTGCATGGAAATGATCGCGGACACCGGGCTTCTCGCCTCGCTGGATGTGATGGAGTTGAACCCCGCGCTCGACGTGCGCAACCGCACGGCGCAGGTGGCCGTGGACCTGATCGGCTCGCTGTTCGGCAAGAGCACGCTGATGCGGCGCTAATACTGCATTCACTCGGAGGCGGTTCTCGGGCATCATGGCCGCCACCGTCGATCACCGACCCGCGGCCAACGCCTGCGGGCCCCCCGTACAGGAGACTTTCATGAAGACCCGGACCCTGCCTGCCTGCGCCCTTGCCGCCGTCGCGGCCCTGGCCTGCGCTGCACCAACAGCGTCGCGCGCGGAAACGCCGGACGAGTGGCAATTCAACGCGACGGTCTACGCCTGGCTGCCCAGCATCGGTATGGATCTGTCGTTCCCGACCGACGGTGGCTCGTCAGCCGACGTGAGCGGCAGCGACATCCTGGACGCGCTCAACTTCACCTTCATGGGCGCCTTTGGCGCACAGAAAGGCAAGTGGGGACTGTGGACCGACGTGATCTATTTGGACCTCAGTTCGTCGACCAAGAAGACTCGTTACATCACTGTCGGCGGCCAGGAATTTCCCGGCGCGACGGGCAAGGCCGATCTGACCATCACCGGCTGGCTGTGGACCACGGTGGGAACCTATCGCGTGGTGGATCACCCGAACTACCAGATGGATGTGCTCGCGGGCGCGCGCATGTTGAACCTGAGCAGCGACCTGAAGTGGAGTCTGACCGGCGACCTCGGCGATCCACCGCTCATCAGTGATTCGGGGAAGAGCGACATCTCCGACACCCTCTGGGACGGCATCGTCGGCTTCAGGGGCCGTGCCGAGTTCGGCGAGGACAAGAAGTGGTTCATGCCGTACTACTTCGACATCGGCACCGGTGACAGCGACCTGACGTGGCAGGCCATTGCGGGCGTAGGCTATTCGTTCGGATGGGGCGACCTGCTCGGCGTGTGGCGCTACATGGACTACGAGATGTCCTCCAGTGACCCGGTCCAGAACGCCGACTTCAACGGCCCCGCCTTCGGCGTCACTTTCCACTTCTGACCAGGCGCAGGCCCGGGCTGCCGATCTGGATCCGCAGCCCGGCCGCCGCCCCAGTGGGGGCAGCATTTCCGTCACGACGCTAGACCGCTACAGCGCGCCCCAGTGGCTGGGGGAGCGCGCGGTGCGTCGCTTCCACGTCATGGCGAAGCCGGCCGGCTCGGCCTGCAATCTCGACTGCACCTACTGCTTCTACCTGAGCAAGCAGGACCTGCCCGGCGGTCCTGGCGGCGGGCACATGCACGACGACGTGCTCGAGCGCTTCGTCGCGGACTACATCGCGAGCGTCACGGCCGAGGAGGTCGTGTTCTCGTGGCAGGGCGGCGAGCCGACGCTCATGGGCCTCGAGTTCTTCCGCAAGGTCGTCGCCTTGCAGAAGAAGCACGCGAAGCCGGGCCAGCGCATCGAGAACGACCTGCAGACGAACGGGACGCTGCTCGACGAGGACTGGGCGCGGTTCCTCAAGGAGCACTCGTTCCTGGTGGGCCTCAGCATCGACGGCCCGAAGGACATCCACGACCACTACCGGATCACCAAGCACGGCGAGCCGACCTTCGACCGGGTCTTCGATGCCGCGGCGACCTTGCGTCGCTTCGGCGTGCGCTACAACACGCTCACCTGCGTGAGCCGCTACAACGCATCACGACCGCTCGACGTCTACCGCTTCCTGCGCCGCGAGCTCGATTCCACCTACCTGCAGTTCATCCCGATCGTCGAGCCCCGGGAATTCGAGAGCACGGCGCCGCAGCGCTCGGACGCCGCGCGCACGGTCGCGGTCGGCGATCCCCGGACGAGTCCCGACCACCCGGACTCCGTGGTCACGCCCTGGTCGGTGGACGCCGAAGAGTACGGCTACTTCCTGTCGAAGGTCTGGGACGAGTGGCTGGCGCGCGATGTCGGCAAGGTGCTGGTCAACTTCTGCGAGACGCTGGTCGTGCAGCAGATGGGCCAGCCGTCGCAGATCTGCGTCCACGGCGAGTTCTGCGGCAAGGGTGTCGCGCTCGAGCACGACGGCAGCGCCTACTCCTGCGACCACTACGTGTACCCGGAATACCGGCTCGGCAACATCCGCGATCGTTCGCTGGGCGACATGGTCTTCTCGCCCGAGCAGGTACGTTTCGGTTACGCGAAGTCCGAAAGCCTGCCCGCGTACTGCCGGCAGTGCGAGTTCCTGTCGGACTGCTGGGGTGAGTGCCCGAAGAACCGGTTCCTGCGTACGCCCGACGGCGAGTCGGGGCTCAACTATCTCTGTCCGGGCCTGAAGCGCTTCTTCGCGCACGCCACGCCGGCCGCCGCGAAGATGGCCCGCAAGTTGAACAAGCTCAAGTAGGACGCCGGGCGACGACCTGCACAACTGCGCTCGGGCCGGCATGGCCTGGACCCTCGTGAATCACGCGCTCCAGTTCTGCCGCGTGGACGAACTCGAGTCCCACCAGTTCTTCGCGCAGGCCGGCCAGCGTGGGCAGCAGGTCCGCGTCCTTCGGGCCGCCGGTGCCGTAGGCCAGTTGGGCGGGCGTGTACGCCTCGAGCAGGAACACTCCCCCGATCTTCAGGCCCGCGACCACCTGCCGATGAACCGCGGCGCGCAGCGCGCTGGGCAGGTGGCACCAGATCGACACGACCCCGTCCCAACGACCGACCTCGATCCGGTAGGCGGCGAGGTCGGCGACGACGGTATCGATGTGCACACCCCGCGCGGACGCGAGTTGCGCCGCCTTGCCGAGCCCGACGGGGGACTGATCCACCGCAAGCGGATGGAATCCCTGCCGGGCCAGAAAGACCGCATTTCGACCTTCGCCCTCCGCGAGACAAAGTACGTCGCCGCCCCTGCGGATTTCCAGACAGTGCCCGCGGAGGAACTCGTTCGGCTCGGTGCCGTAGAAGTATTCCGCTGCGCTGTATCGCTCGTCCCAGGAAATCATCAGGGCCTTCTCCTCGCGGCCTTCCGCAAAAACTACGCTGCCGGCCGCGGAAGAAGAAAGGGGCGGCACTGCCGCCCCTTTCGAGCTGGGTCCGCGGGTCCGCCCGCGGAGGAATCGGCTTACTGGCTCGCCGCCTGTGCCTTCATGGCCGCCTCGAGCTTCTTGATGTCCTCGGGTGACAGCTTCGGCCGATCGACCTTGATCGTCAGCTTGTCGAGCTTCGCGGTCAGGGCGAACGGCGGCGTGTAGTCGGCATCGTTCACGCCGGTGAGCGTGTCGGAACCGATGTCGAAGCTCTCGTCCCACTGCAGGATCATCGGCAGCGTGTGCTCCATCGCGACGGTCTGCACCGGCTTGCCGTCGACGATCAGCGTGCCCGTGCCGGGCCGGCCGAGGCCGCTCATATCGTTGAAGGCGAGCGTGCCGATGCCCAGGCCGTCGTATTTGAAGTCGAATGCGACCGTGTGCTTGCCGGCCGTGAGTGCGTCCGGGCCTTCCCACCTGATCCGCTTCAGGTCGGCCAGGTTCCACAGGAACACCGGCTTGCCCTTGAGCAGGTAGAAGCCATAGCCCGCGAAGCGGCCGCCCGAGGTCAGGATCATGCCTTCGGCGCCGCCCTGCGGCACGTCGATGTCGGCGGTGATCGTGTAGGAGCTGTTCAGGATCATCGGCGAGTCGCCCTGAGGCAGGCCGACCATCGGCCGCGTGTAGACGAACTCTGTGCGGCCGGCCGTGATGTTCGGCCGCGGCGCGACGATGCGTGCTGCCACCGAGGCATCCATCGGGAAGACCTGGTACTTCTTCGCCTCGGCGATGAACATCTGCTTCATTTCCTCGACCTTCTTCGGGTTCTTCGCGGCGATGTCGTCGGTCTGGCTGAAGTCCCTGTTCAGGTCGTAGAGCTGCAGCACCTGGTTGTTCAGCGGATCCGGGTTGGCCGCGCCGAAGGCCTGCCACGGCGCGCGGTTCACCTTGGTGCTCATCACCCAGCCGTCGTGATAGAGCGCCCACTGGCCAAACATCTCGAAATACTGGGTGCGGTGGCGGGACGGCGCCTTCGCGTTCTTCGCGTCAAATGTATAGACGAAGCTCGTGCCTTCGATCGGCGCCTGCTTGATGCCATCGATCATTTCAGGTGCCTTGATGCCGGCCGCCTCGAGGATCGTCGGCACCACGTCGATCACGTGCATGAACTGCTGGCGCAGGCCGCCCTTGTCCTTGATGCGCGCCGGCCACGACACGACCATGTTCTGGTTCACGCCGCCGAGCCGGGAGGCGTTCTGCTTGAACCAGTCGAAGGGCGTGTCGAAGGCCCAGGACCAGCCGGCCGACATGTGGTTGTAGGTCTGCTCCGTGCCCCACACGTCGTACCACTTCATCTGCACGTCGGCAGGGATCTCGTTCACGCCGTTGAAGAACGCGACCTCGTTCGGCGTGCCGAGCGGCCCGCCCTCTGCGCTGGTTCCGTTGTCGCCGTTGATGTAGATGACGAGCGTGTTGTCGAGCCTGCCCAGGTCGTCGAAGGCTTGCACCACGCGCCCGATCTCGTAGTCGCTGTAGGCCGCGTACGCGGCGTAGACCTCGACCTGCCGGATGAAGAGCTTCTTCTCGGTGTCCGTGAGCTGGTCCCAGGGCTTCAGTACGCTGCTGGGCCATGGCGCGAGCTTCGCGTCCTGCGGAACCACGCCGAGCTTCTTCTGGTTCTCGAAGATGCGCTCGCGCAGCTTCTCGTAGCCGTCGTCGAAGAGGTGCATCGCATGGATCTTGTCCACCCACTCCTGGGTGGGGTGATGCGGGGCATGCGTCGCGCCCGGCGCGTACTTGATGAAGATCGGTTTGTCGGGCTGCGTCTGGTGGATCCGTGTCATGTAGTCGATGGCGTCGTCCGCCATGCCGGTGACGAGGTTCCAGCCCGGCTTGCCCTGGAACGGATAGATCTGCGTCGTGTTGCGGAACAGGTTCGGCTGCCACTGGTTGGCGTCGCCGCCGACGAAGCCGTAGAAGTACTCGAAACCCATGCCGGTCGGCCACTGGTCGAACGGTCCGACCTGGCTTGCCGCGAACGAAGGCGTGTTGTGGTCCTTGCCGAACCACGCCGTCGAGTAGCCGTTTTCGAGCAGCATGCGGCCGATGGTGGCCTTGTCCTTGCCGATGATGCTGTTGTAGCCCGGGAAGCCGGTCGACTGCTCGGAGATCACGCCGAAACCTACGGAGTGATGATTCCGCCCGGTAATGAGCGCGGCGCGCGTCGGCGAGCACAGCGCGGTCGAGAACATGCGGTTGTAGCGCAGGCCCTCGCTCGCGATGCGGTCCATCGTGGGCGTCGGGATGACGCCGCCGAAGGTGCTCGGCACCCCGAAGCCGGCGTCATCGGTGATGACAAGAAGCACGTTGGGCGCGCCCTTGGGCGGCACGATGCGCGGCGCCCACCAGGCCTTCGACTGCAGCGCGCCATCCTTGATCACGCCGCCGAACTTCGGGTCGGGGGCCGGGAGCTGCGCGGGACTGACGGTCGTGGTCGCGCTCGGCGCGCCCAGCGTGCCGGTGACCTGCTGCGCGAGCACGGCGGGCGGCGCGCCACCGACGACGACGGACGCCGCGATGAACAGGGAGGTCCTGAGTCTCGACATGGTGTGACTCCAGAATTTGGCGGAAAACAGAAATGGCCACGCGGATCCCGAAAGCCGCAGGCCGCTTGGCTATCCTAGCGCAGGATGATCTCCATGCAAATCCGGCCTGCCGGGGCCGCCTGGGCCGCGCAAGCGGCTGCTGCCCGCGCCACGCCCGGAAGGCACTCTATCCTGCGGCCCTGCGGCGACGAGCGGCGACGAGCGGACGACGCCATTGCGGCGATAATGCGCCGTTCGTGTTGCAGATTTCCGGGGGGAGACCGTGAGCCGCAAATCCGTTGCCCTGGCCGCTTTGCTGATCGCCGGCACCCTGGCGACGGTGCCGTCCCGCGCCGCCGGCGCCCCGGACCACGTCTATTACGGTGCGAAAGTCTGGACCGGTGACGCGGCAACGCCCGCGGCGCAGGCGTTCGCGGTGAAGGGCGACCGCATCGTGGCGGTCGGGTCCGACGCAGAGGTGCGCGCACTGGCTGGTCCGGCCACGGTTTCGACCGACCTCGGAGGACGGCGGGTAGTGGCTGGCTTCAACGACGCGCACTGGCACCTGCCGGCGCGCCGCACGGCGCGGCTCGACGACGCGGGTTCCGTCGCCGCGATCCAGCAGCGGCTGGTCGAGTACGCAAAGCGGTTTCCGCCGGGCAGCTGGGTGATGGGTCGCGGCTGGACGCCGGGCGATTTCCCGGGCAACACCGCCGACAAGCGCTACCTCGACGCCATCTTCCCCGACCGGCCGGTGCTGATCAGGGACCGCGACGGGCACCAGGGGCTCGCGAACTCGCGGGCGCTTGTGCTCGCCGGCATCGCGCGCGACACGCCGAATCCGGAGGACGGGCGGATCGAGCACGAGTCCGACGGCGAGCCGTCTGGCCTGCTCAAGGAAGCCGCGGTGAGCCTGGTTTCGAAGCTGCTGCCGCCCATGACGGCCGAGGACACGTACGCGCTGCTGCTCGATGAAATGGAGAACGCGTCGCGCGTCGGTCTCACTTCTCTGCAGAACGCGAGCGAGGGCGGCCTGACCGGCAACGAGCGTTCTGCGGTCCTGCGCGCAATCAAGGAAGGCGCGCTCAAGGTTCGCTACCGCGCGGCCGTGCCCTTCGAGAAGGGCGCAACGCCCGAACAGCTCGCGAGCTACGTGATGATGAACGAGGACGCGCGCGGCACGCTCCTTTCATACGGCGTTGCGAAGGGCATGCTCGACGGCACGGTGGATGCGAAGACTGCCTGCATGCTCGAGCCCTACATGGGCGGTGGGAACGGCGAGCCCTTCATGTCGCAGGAGGATCTCAATGCCACGGTCGCGAAGTACGATCGTACGGGCATCCAGGTGGAGATCCACGCCATAGGCGACTGCGCGATCCGCATGTCGCTGGACGCCTACGAGTACGCGGCGAAGGTGAATGGCACGACGGGGCGCCGTCACCGTATCGAGCACATCGAGGTGCCGTCGCTCGCCGACCTGCCGCGATTCCGCGAGCTCGGCGTGATCGCTTCGACGCAGGCGGCTTTTGCGACTCCGGATGCCAACACGCTCGCCAACTACGAGCCGCTGCTCGGACCCGGACGCGCCTCGCACGCGGACGCGTTCAAGCTGTTCGACGATGCGGGCGCGGTGCAGGCCTTCGGCAGCGACTACCCGGTCTACCCGATGGACCCGATCCTCGGCATCTACGTCGCGGTCAACCGTCAGACGCCCCAGGGCACGCCCGCCGGCGGCTGGTACCCGCAGAACCGCATCGGCGTCGAAGCGGCGCTCAGGCACTACACGCAGGACGCCGCCTACGCGAGCTTCGACGAGTCTCAGAAGGGCACCATCACCGCGGGCAAGTACGCGGACTTCGTGGTGCTGTCCGCGGACATACTCGCGCTGCCGCCGGAGCGACTGCTGGATGCGAAGGTGCTGCTCACGGTGATGGGCGGGCGGGAGACGTACCGCGCGCCGGGCTTCGGGCAGTAGACGCCGCTGTCATGGGAGTCGCCCTGGATTTCTCCATGGGGTGACTGCCCTTGCCGCGGGGGGGCCGCTGCCCTCTAATATCAGCATACAGACCCCTACGGAGTAGATGCCATGACGACAAGACGCATTCTTATCGCAGCTGCCGCACTGATGGCCCTGGCCGTGCCGCTGCAGCCTGCGATGGCCGAAGCTGCGGCCGCAACGACGAAGCAGGCCGACTTCCTGTTCGTGCAGACCGCGCGTGGCATGAGCTTCGACCACGCGACCAGCAAGCTGACTCTGCACGACGTCAGTCCTGTGACGCTGTTCTTCTCGGACCGACCGGACCGGATCGCCGGCAACATGAAGACCACGTCGTTCGTGCCGTTCTGGAGCACGGGCAAGGACAGCTTCCTGTCCGACCCGCCCAATGCGGACGTCTCCATCCTGGAAGGCGATTCGCTCCGGCAGGTGGTGGTGGAGTTGCAGGCCCCGGCGCTTTCCGGCAACGACCTTACTTATACGGTCAAGGTGCTGAAGGGTGACCTGCCGGCCAGTGGTGCCGAAGTCTCGGTGTTCATCGACGTCGTCGGCATGCCCCTGACGCCCGTCTCGGTTGCGGGCGTTGCGCGGCGCAGCTACCGGCGAGCCGTGATCCGTTGAGCTGACGCCGGCGGCGCTAGCCTGCGCGTCCAGTGACGGCGCGCCCGCCGCGCAGCAGGAAGAAGCACACCGCGAGCGCAACCAGGAGCGCGATCGCCTCGCCCGTGAGGCCGCCGAGCCGCGGGTCCATCGATCTGGGCGCAATCCCCGCCGCGACCATCCCGGCGACCGCCACGCCCGCAAGTCCTTCGCCCGCGACGAGGCCTGAGGCCGCGAGGATGCCCGGGTCACTCATGCCCGCGGGGATCGGGCCGCGATTGCGTTCAGTGAGCGCGCGCACGCAACCGCCCACGTAGAGCGGCGCCATCGTGGCCAGCGGCAGGTACACGCCGATCGCGAAGGCGAGGCCCGACACTCCGCAGAGCATCGCGCCGAGCGACAGTCCCGCGCCCGTGAGCACGAGGTCCCAGGGCAGCGCGCCCGACAGCACGCCCTCGATGATGGTCTTCATCAGCGTGGCCTGCGGCGCCGGAATCTCGTGCGAGCCGAACTCGTAGGCGTGGCCGAGCAGCAGCACCGTCGCCGCAACGGCCCAGCAGGCGAAGGCCGCGCCGATGAGCTGCCCGAGCTGCTGCCGCGCTGGTGTCGCGCCGACCAGCCAGCCGGTCTTCAGGTCCTGCGAAATGTCGCCGGCCTTGCTGGCCGCGATCGCTACGATCGTGCCCACCGTGAGCACGCCAGCCCGTGCGCTTGAATCCACCCAGCCCGCCGCCGCGAACACCGAGGCCGTGCCGAGCAGCGTCACGAGCGTGATGCCCGAGGTCGGCTGCGAGGACACGCCTACGATACCGACGATGCGTGCGGCCACCGCGACGAAGAGGACACCGAAGAATCCGACACCGGCCGCAAGCACCGCGCGCTGGATCGCAGTCATGTCGCCGGCGAAGACGCCCGGGACGAGTCCCGCCGTGAGCACGACGACCGCAATGCCGCCCAACACGAACGAACCCGGCAGGTCGCGATCGGTGCGCTCCGCGCCGGCCGCGGCCGCGCCCGGCGTTGTGCGCATGCCCCGGGCCACCGCCATGAAGGCACCGGCCATCGTCGGCAGTCCGCGCAGCACCGTGAGGATGCCGGCCGTGGCCACGGCGCCGGCCCCGATGTAACGCACGTAGCGCGACCAGATGTCACCCGCGTCCATCTGCGAGATGAGCCGCGTGGTCTCCGGGTAGATCGGCGTCGTCACGTGGGCGCCGAGCCACGCGATCAGCGGCGTGATCACGATGGCGGAGATCAGGGCGCCGGAAACGCACACCGCCGACTGGCGATAGCCCAGGATGTAGCCGACGCCGAGCAGTGCGGGCGCGACTTCGAGCGCGAGTTCGGCCTTCGGCAGCACCGGCAGCATCGTGTGCAGTTCGCCGGGGATGAGGTAAGCGAGCGAGATCAGCAGCTTGACGGCGGCGCCGAGCGCCATCCCGCGGAAGATCCACACGCTGCCGCTCGCGGCGCCGGTGGTCTCCGAGCTGGTGGCGCGCAGCACCTCGGCGCAGGCCGTGCCTTCCGGGTAAGGCAGCTCGCCGTGCGCATTCACGATCAACAGCCGCCTGAGCGGGATCATCGCCGAGAGCCCGAGCAGGCCGCCGAGGAACGCGAGCGCGACGACCTGCGTGTATGGCGGGATGGCGCCCCACAGGAAGAGCGCCGGGATGGTGAAGATGGTCCCGGTCGCGAGCGCGGTGGAGGCCGAGGCGACCGTCTGCGAGAGATTGGCCTCGAGGATGGTGCCCTTCGTGCGCAGCACTCGGAACGCGGCCACCGTCATCACCGCCGCAGGAATCGAAGCGGAGACCGTCATGCCGACGCGCAGGCCGAGGTAGGCGTTCGCCGCGCCGAATACGATGCCGAGGACGACGCCGATGGCCACGGCCTTCAGCGTGAATTCGGCGACGGTATCGTCGGGCTGCATCGTGGCGATCATGGCCGAGCGGTGCCCACGGCGCAACGCGACCACTCACTTGTAGCGACGGATCGGCCCTGCCGAGTCATCCACGCTCGCGAAAGCCGACATGCTCGCCTGGATGACTCGGCACGCCCGATCCGGCAGGCTGCGTTCGACGCGTTGGTGGCGGTGACCAGGCCGGTCCAGTGTCCCGTTTGCGCCCGGACGAGATGTCGGTATTCGCGAGTTCGGGCGCAAACGGGACGCTGGACCGGTCCGCAGCCACATGGAGCCAGGCGATGGACCGGCCCGCGGCAGTGCCTTGTCGTGCGGCCGGGCACCCGTCGGAATTCCAGCTTGCGCAGCCGGCAGGCGACTGCGCAGACTCCGGGGCAGAGGTCGTGCATCCGATGCCGCGGTCACTCTCTCCGGGCCTCCCATGGGCGCTCGCCGTTGCGATGGCGGGATTCGGCGCGGCCAGCGCGCCGGCGGCACGCGCCGGGCCGGACCCGGAGCAAGCCGCTGCGGTTGCTGCGGTCGCATCTCCTGCGATCACCGCCACCTACAGCGACGGAACACTGGTGCTGCGCCTCAGCGGCGCTTCGCGCGAGGCTGCGCTCGTGGCCCGCTGGCCGGTGGTGGAGGACGTCGCCGACAACGGTCACGGCTATCGCACCGCGCGTCTCGAGCTCCTGGACGACGATGAACTGCAGGAAGCAACGCGAGCGCCCTCGCGGACGCTGCCGCTGCAGGGGCGCGACGAGTGGAACGAAGTCGTCCGGCAGGTGATGACGGAACTCGCACCGTCCGGCGCGAACGAGGCCGCGCTCACGCTGGTGCAGGGCGAAGGGATCGTGTTCTACCGGACGCCGGACGGGGAACTGCGCGTCCACCGTCACGAAGACAAGCCGACCGAGCGGCATGTGACCCGCGCGGTCAGCGAAGACGAGTTCGCGGCGCACGCCGACGAGTTGCTGCACCGGCGGTTTCCGGACCAGGACCTGCTGTTGTTCCAGGCCGGCGGCGGTGAGGGCAACCTCTCGTTCGTCTTCTTCGATCTCGCGCGCCGGCAATCCGTGCTCATCGCCGCGCCGGCCGATGCGCAGGGCAGCAACCTCGACAACCTGATGCACACGATCGTGCGCGTGCCTGACACGCTGATCCTGCGTGGGCAGGCGCTTGGCATACTGACGCGACCCGTGAGCTCAGCGCTGCGCCTCGCGTGGCTGGCATCGCAGACGGTCGTGACGATCGCGCCTCCGCTGCGCGCCCCAGGCGGTACACCGCCCCCGGTCGTGTCGCGGCCCGGCATGGACCTCGATGCCTGGGAACGGGAACTCGACGACATGGATCTCCCGCGGCGGTACCCCGGCGCCATCGCGCCGCTGATCGACGGGGAAGCGTTCTTCACCGGCCTGGTGCAGGCGTTGCAGGACGCCCGCAAGTCCGTGTCGATACGGCTCTTCATCTTCGACAACGACGACTATGCGTTGCGCATCGCTGACCTGATCAAGCGTCGCTCGGCCGAGGTCCGCGTGCGGGTCCTGATCGACGCGCTCGGCACGCTGGGCGCAGGGCAGGGCGCGCCGGCGGGCGCTGCCACCGGGCCGCCGGTCTCGATCGCCCACTACCTGCGGGCCGGCTCGAAGGTCGAGGTGCGGGAGACGCCGAACACCTGGCTCATGTCCGACCACACCAAGACGATCATCGTGGACGATCGCCTCGCCTACCTCGGCGGCATGAACATCGGCCACGAATACCGGCACGAGTGGCACGACATGATGGTCGCGCTCACCGGGCCGATCGTCGGCCGGCTGCAGCGCGACTTCGACGTCGCATGGGCGTACGCAGGCCTGGGCGGCGACCTCGCGTACCTGCAGGCGCTCGGCTTGAAGGACCGGTTCAAAGGGCCGCCGCCCGGGGAGCGATACGTGGACCTGCGTCCGCTCTACACGCGCACGCTCGATCCACAGGTGCTGCGCGCCCAGCTCGCGGCGATGCAGCGCGCGGAGCGTGAGATCTGGGTCGAGCAGCCCTACGTCTCCGACGACAAGCTCGTGAACGAGCTGATCGCGGCGCGCGGCCGTGGCGTCGACGTGCGCGTGGTCCTGCCGGCCAGCGGGGACTCGCGCTTCATGAACAGCGCCAACCTGCTGGCGGCGCGTGCGCTCGTGAAGCGCGGCGTACGCGTCTACGTCTACCCCGGCATGACGCACGTCAAGGCGGCGTTGTACGACGGGTGGGCCTGCGTGGGCTCGGCGAACTTCGACAAGCTGAGCCTGCGGGTGAATCGCGAGACCAACGTCGCGACCTCGGATCCGGTGTTCGCGGGACGGCTGCGGCAGGAACTCTTCGAGGCGGACTTCGCGAGGTCGCGCGAACTGGTCGAGCCGCCGTCGGCGGGCTGGGGCACGTACATTTCCGCGTTCGTCGCGGGCCAGTTGTAGGACGGTACTCGCCACGTCACCGACGGCTCAGGACGTGGGCGCGTCGTTCCGTTCGTCCGGTGAGCCCAGCATCGCTCATGGCCACATTGTCGGTTCGGCGTGCCGGGTTCTCCGGACTCGCAAAATACCGACATCTCGTCCGGAGAACCCGACACACCGAACCGACAGGCCGCATTCGACGCGGCGGTGGTTAGGCCACTACAGTGTCAAGGCCGGTCCAGTGCCGCGTGTCCACCCGGACGAGATGTCGGTATTTTGCGAGTCCGGGTGCAACAGGACGCCGGACCGGCCGGAGACTGCGGCTGGTTGTGAGCCTGGATGACGTCGCACGCCCGACCCGGTGCAGCACGGGAAGCGGGGCGATGGACCGGCCCGTGCCCTCAGCCGGCCCGCAGCACCACGAGAAGCCGGCCGATGGGCGAGCGGGATTCCGTGCGCCGACGCCGGTAGACTGCGGGCCGAGGAGGTTGCAGCCGATGGTCGTCACCGAGCCCCTGTTCCAGCGGGACGCCTACCTGCGGCAATGCCCTGCGCGCGT
>Ga0209253_10002380_pt1 | contig 16665 bp, 16 predicted proteins | sample FrelakmetBRP12BR_FD_187145 | JGI IMG/M metagenome (GOLD analysis project Ga0209253, IMG submission 187145) | Freshwater lake sediment microbial communities from the University of Notre Dame, USA, for methane emissions studies - BRP12 BR (SPAdes)... | ecosystem: Environmental > Aquatic >...
ATCGGATTGCCGTCGACGAGCAGCAGGTCGGCCAGCGCGCCCTCCTCGACCACGCCGAGCCTGCCGGGGTACGGATTGCGCTCGCCGGACAGCGCAAGCAGCTGCGCACCGAGGCGGAGTCCCTGCTGCGCCAGCTCGGCGCCGGCCGGTTCAACAGCCACTCGGCCGGCTCCCACCCGTCGGGGCGCGTGAATCCGTTTGCGCTCGAGCTGCTGCGTGCGAACCATCTGCCGGTGGAAGGCCTCGCGAGCAAGCCGTGGGACCGCTTCGCCGGGCCGGACGCGCCGCCGCTCGACTTCGTGATCACGGTCTGCGACAACGCGGCCGGCGAGGTGTGCCCGGTCTGGCCCGGCCAGCCGATGACCGCGCACTGGGGCGTGCCCGACCCGGCCGCAGTCGAAGGCACGGACGATCAGAAGCGCCGCGCGTTCTCCGACGCGTGCCACCTGCTGCGCGCCCGCATCCAGCTCTTCACCAGCCTGCCGCTGGCGAAGCTCGACCGCCTCTCGCTGCAGCGCAAGCTCCGCGACATCGGGACCACGAACGCGCAACGCGAAAGCGCCTGACGGCGGCGCGTCCGTGCGTCTGGCGACGCCGGACTCGTCCGCATGAGCGAAGCGACGACGGTCGCTGAACCCGCCGCGCTTGGCGTGTTCGAGCGCCGGCTGTCGCTTTGGGTGGCGCTGTGCATCGTCGCCGGCATCGCGTTCGGCCCCCTGTGGCCGGCGCCCTTCGCCGCACTATCGCGAATGGGGATCGCGCAGGTGAACCTGCCGGTCGGCGTGCGGATCTGGGTGATGATCATCACGATGGTGCTGCGCATCGACTTCGGCGCGCTGCATCGGGTAGCCGCGCATTGGCGCCGCGTCGGCGTCGCGCTCTTCATCCACTGGGCGGTGAAGCCGTTCACGATGGCGCTGCTGGGCTGGCTCTTCATCCCGTACCTCCTCGCGCCGTGGCTGCCGCCTGCACAAGCGCACAGCTACATCGCGGGCCTGATCCTGCCGGCGGCCGCGCCGTGCACGGCGATGGTCTTCGTCTGGAGCCAGCTCACGCGCGGCGACCCCAGTTCACGCTGTCGCAGGTCGCGCGGCGATGGCTTCTAAGGCGAGGCGAGGCGGCGCTCGCAGCGGTGCGGTCGCGGCTCGCGCCCGTCGGCATCGCCGCGCTGCTCGCGACGCTCGTGCTGCGCTTCGCGTTCCAGGGCGAGCAGATCCTCGCGGAACCTGCGATCATCGCGCTGCTTGCGGTGCCCATCGTGATCCAGGTCTACTTCAATTCCGCGCTCTCGTACTGGCTCAACCGGCGGTTTGGCGTCGCCCACGGCATGGTGGGGCCATCGGCGCTCATCGGCGCGTCGACCTTCTTCGAGCTGGCGGTCGCCGCGGCGATCAGCCTGTTCGGCCTCCATTCCGGCGCGGCGCTCGCGATGGTCGTCGGCGTGCTGGTCGAGGTGCCCGCGATGCTGTCGGTCGTCTATGTCGTCAACCGATCCCGCGCGTGGTACGAAGCGGGCGCCCCGCCCGCGTGCGCTTGAGCCCGCCTCGACCCGCGGACGGCAGCGACGCCGCTTCGAGTGCGACCCGGGCAGGTGCCTTCGCGTTCGTGGCGCTTGCGGGCATCGCGCTGCTCGGCAACGGGCTCAAGGCCGTCGTCACCAGCACCGTTCTCGTCGGCGAAGCGCAGTTCGCCGCGTTCCTCGCCATTCCGGTCGAACACGTCGCGACGCTCATGGAGGCGATCGTCGCCGGCATGGTCATCGCGCTCGCGGCGATACCGCTGCTCCTGCAGCGCTTCCACGCGCGCGCGCTGGCGATGGCGGCGTGCGTCGTCGCGATACTGTCGTTCGGCGGCTTCGCGCTCGTCGACCGCCTGCAGCCGTCGGCGTGGCAGCGGGAGATCGCGACGTTCGCGACGCTGACCGTCGGCGCAGGCGCCGTCGCGTGCCTGGCCCCCGCGGCACAGGCGCTCGTGCTGACCTGGCCCACCGCGGCCGGACGCACGACGCTGACCACGCTGTGGACCGGTGCCGCGCCCGGCGGCTTTCTCGTCGCGCCGCAGCTCGTCAAGTACGCGCTGCCGGCGGCCGGCCTCGCCGGCTACTTCGCGGCATTCGCGGTGCTGCCGCTCGCCCTGCTCGCGCTGCTGCTGGCGCTCGGCCTCACGCTGCGCGCGCCGCCGGCGGCCGGCGCGAACGACGCGGCGCTGCCGACGCGCGTGCTCTTCGCGTTCATCGCCGTCGTCGTCGGATTCGAGGTCTGGTCGACGCTGGGCTCGGTCACGCGCTACCTGGCGCCGGCGACGCTTGCCGCGCTGCTGGCGCTCGCGGTCCTCGCCGCGTGGCTCGGGCGCGCCGTGCGCGCACTGCCCGCGCCCGGCGCGATGGTGGGCAGCGCCTACCTGCTGCTGGCGGCGCTGTTCGTCGTGAACATCGCGACCACCGGGTTCTTCGAGGCCGCGTACCTGACGCAGCGCTTCCACGACGAGGCGTTCGTCGCGGACAGGTCGACGATTGCGGCCGCGGCGCAGATCGCGGGGACGTTCGCCGCGGGCCTCCTCGCGCACCGCTGGCCCGCGGCGCAACGCCTGCTGTTGCAGGGATTCGCGACAATCACGTTCGTCGGGCTCGCGGCGTATGTTCCGTATCCGTGGTTCGACGCGCGGACGTTCTTCCTGTGGACGCCCGCGGTGACCGGCTTCGGCAGCGCGGGCCTCACGGTGCTGGTCTGTCTTGCCGTGTTGCCCGCGGGCGCGCGCGTTCCGATGCTCGCCGCCCTGCCATCGATCGCGATCATGCTGGGCACCGAATTCGGGCTCGAAGCGCTGCAGCTCCTGTTCGCTATCGCGACACTGCCGGGGACGGCTTACGCCACCGGGTACGCGACGCTCTTCGCAACGCAGGCGGCGATCGTGCTCGCGGTTCCGTGGCTGCTCGCGACGGCCTTCCGGCGCGGCGCGGCCGAGGGCGCACGATCCGATGCCTGAGTCGGGGACGCTATGTCCCGCGCGGATGCGGCCATTCCGGCATCACGGACCGCCGTACCCAGGATAGCCGGGTTCCATCTCGGGTGTCTCGGGCGGCTGATACGGTACCGCCACCGCATTCGCCGGCGGCACGCACATCACGACGAGGTCTGGCCCGTCGCCTTCGGCGAGCCAATGCCGGTCGTTCACCATCTGGTCGCGAATCGCGCGGTCGATCATGTACCGGTGGTTCGCGTCGGCGCGGTTGCTGAACACGCGATAGACGGAGACCATGCCGGCCGGGCACACGCCGGCGGCCGGCAGCGCAACTTGGAAGAACTGCGAATCCTCGTTCACGAAGGACGGGTTGGCGGCGCCCGTCGCGTCGCACTCCGCGGTGCCGCGCCCATAGAAGTGCGAGTCGCCCTTCCCCGGCGGAATGTAGAAGCGGCACACGGGCGACGTGCCCGTGCCTGCGGCAGCGTAGACGTTGAACGACTGCCCCGTGCGGGTCCAGCCCTTGATCGTCACGCCGGCGTCGAGGATCGCGATCTCGCCCGCGATGTGCGAGATGAAGTAGTGATCGAGCGACGCGTTGTAGAACTCGACGGCCAGCGCCACCGGCGGCCCGGCACTGGCGCCGACGCTGCCGGACTTGCCGGCGAAGTTGGTCGCGACGTTCGGGATCACCGCGCCGCCGCGCGACAGCGCTTTGGCGCCATCCGAAGGCAGCGGCCCGAACGTGATCTGATCCACGCCGGCGTAGTTGAGCGTGCCGCCGGCGACCGGCAGGAAGCCCGCGGGCATCTTGTAGTCGGGCGTCACGACGCCGAGCGCAGCGAACCCCGCAGTAGCCACCAGCACCTTCGTGAACCCGGTCGCCGCCGAAGGCAGGTTGGTGGGAAAGGTCAGCGTACGCGGGCCTGCCGCGTCGGTGGCGCGCAGCGTCTTCCCCGCCCACTGGTTCTCGCCGTCCTGGCCGGATGTCTCGCCGAGGACGACGAACTGCACGGAGCCGTCGGCGTTCGTATAGAGCTGCTCGATCCGGTACAGGTGGAAGGCGGCGTGCGACAGCGGCGCGAAAAGTGCCAGGGCGATCGCGGCGCACCAGCGGCGGATGCTCGAATGGGCACCCGATCGGGATTGCACGCGGAAGTGCAGGCAGGGATTCAGGCACGGATTCACGTCGGCTCCCTTTTGGCGCGTGGCGGACGATGCGCGATGGGGTGCCAACACGGAACGGGCATCCGCTATTCCGGCCCCCTGCAAATTGCCGCAAAGCGCGTGACAGCGCGCGTCGCGCGCGCTTACGATGCCGCGCATGATCGTTCGTGCTTGCCGGTGGCGGAAACCGTGCGCAGCGCTGGCATTCGCGCTCGCGGCCGCGCACGCGCACGCGGTGTTCGTGGTGACGGAGCCTTGGGTGCGTCCCGCCGCCGCGAGCGCGGCGACCGAGGCGTTCATGGAGCTCGCGAGCTCGGAAGGCGCGACGCTCGTCGAGGTGCGCACGCCGGCGGCCGGCCGGGCGGCCATCGTCGACGCACGCGGGCAGCCGCTCGCAAAGGACGGCATGCCGTTGCCGGCGGGCACGCGGGTGCTGCTTGCACCCGGCGCCATGCGCATCCTGCTCAAGCCGCTGGCACGGCCGCTGCGACCGGGCGACCGGGTACCCATGACGCTCGTCATCCGGGGGCCCGACGGCGCGGTTCAGGAAATCGACATCGACGCCGAGGTCAGGCAGCGTTCGCCGACGGATGACCACCGCGGCCATGCGCATGCGCATCCGCACTGACGCCGCGGACGCGCGGCGGATCCCGCGCCGGCGCGAATGCGCCTGCAGGGAACGCGAAGCCGGACCCGCCTCCCGCGTCGACGCTCAGTCGGGATCCGGCGCAGCCGATGCCGCCCCGCGGCGGCGCGACGCGGCGACGGCCGCGCCATAGGCGGCCAGCGCAAGGATGCCGAGCGCCAGCAGCGCGTACGGCGACAGCAGCCGCGCGGGATCGACGAGGAACAGCAGCGTCAGCGCGAACGGCGCCACGGCCTTCAGCACGAACTGCGGCAGTGCGAGCCGGCCCAGCAGCGCGCCGTAGTCGCGATGGCCGAACAGCTCGGCCGGCACGGTGCCGCGCACGATCGTCATGATGCCGTTCGCCCAGCCGTAGGCAATCGCGAACGCGAGCGCGACGATCCAGACGCCGCGCACCTGCGTGAAGAGCGCGAGCGCCGCCGCCATCAGCGCGAAGGCGAACGTGCCCATCGCGAGCGCGCGCACGTGCCGGTTGAACGCGAACTCCATGATGCGGCCCGCGACCTGCATCGGGCCGATCAGCGAGCCCACCAGCACGGCGTCGCGCGCCGCGAGGCCCGTCGCCGTCAGCAGGCCGATGAGATGCGCAGCGACCGCCGACGCGATGAACGCGGCGAGCGACAGCGCCGCGGCCAGCCACACGAACGTCGGGCCGCCGTGCGGATGCGCGTGCGCGTCGGCGTCGGCGGCCGGCGCGCGCTCGAAGCTTCCGCGCCCCGGCGGCACGCTCCACGCGTGCAGCGGTGCGCACACCGCGACGTGCAGGATCGCGTAGACGACGAACGCCTGCCGCCATCCGACCGTGTCCAGCAGGTACTGCGACAGCGGCCAGAACACGGTGCTGGCGAAACCGCCGAAAAGTGTCAGCGCGGTGATCGCGCGCCGGTACGACGCGCCGGCCATCTGATGCAGCGTCGCGAACGCGGGGTCGTACAACGCGGCGGCCATCGCCACGCCCGCGAGGAGCCACCCGGCGAGGAGAGACCAAGGTCCCTGCGCGTACGCAAGAGTCCCGCACGCGAGCGCGCCCAGCAGCGAGCCCGCGACGAGCACGCGGCGGCCGCCGAACGCGTCGATCTGCCGCCCGACGAAAGGCGACGCGAGGCCGGACACGAAGAGCCCGGCGGTGAAGCTGCCGAAGAGCCAGAGATCGCCCACGCCGGTATCGGCGCGCATCGCGCCGCCGAGCACGGCGATCGTGTAGAACAGCGTGCCCCACGAGACGATCTGCGCGACGCCGAGCGCGCAGACGCGGCGCCACAGGTACCCGATGCGCGCCTTGGGCACGCGCGCGGGTCAGCCGGCGGTCAGGAGATCGGCAAGCGCGCGCGCGACGACCTCGGTGGCCTTGTGGAGATCGGCGAGCGAGAGCTTTTCGTCGGCCCGGTGGCCATTGGCCTCGACGAGCGTGCGCGGCCCGGCGCCGTACAGGACCGCAGGCACGCCCGCGGCGGTGTAGAGACGCGCATCCGTGTAGATCGGAACGCCGTGCGTGCGGAGCTCCTCGCCGACGATCGCGCGGCCGTGCCGCTGCAGCGCGGCGACCAGCTTTTCCTGTCCGGGGATCGGCACGAAGGGCACCGCGAGCAGGATGCGCTTCACCGTGACGGTCACGCCGGGCCACCGCTGCGCGAACGCGCGGATCTGCGCGGTGAGCGTCGCCTCGACGTCCGCCGGATTCTCCTCCGGGATGATCCGGCGGTCGATGCGGAACGTCACGTTGTCGGGCACGACGTTCGTGTTGATGCCGCCCTTCACGAGGCCGACGACGAGCGTCGGCGACGCGATGCCGGGCACCGCCGAGCGGATGGCCGCGTACGACTTCCGCAATGCATAGAGTTCGGTGAGGATGCCGGTCGCCGCTTCGAGCGCATCGACGCCCTTCTCGGGTTCCGCCGCGTGCCCCGACTTGCCGACGACCTCCACCTCGAGGTGCAGGCAGCCGTTGTGCGCGGTCGTGATGCCGTAAGAGAACCCGGCGGAGATCGCGTAGTCCGGTGCGCTGATCTTCTGCGCGAGGAGGTAGGCCGGCCCGATCGCGCCGCCCGCCTCCTCGTCGTACGTGAAGTGCAGCTCGACGGTGCCATCGAACTTCGCCCCCCCCGCCGCGGCCGCCTGCAGCGCACGCAGCGCGAACGCGTACGTCGCGAAATCGGATTTCGACACCGCGACGCCACGGCCGTACATGAAGCCGTCGCGCACTTCCGCGCCGTACGGATCGGCGGTCCAGTTGAGGCCGGGCGGCACGACGTCCCCGTGCGCATTGAGCGCGATCACGGGGCCACTGCCGCCGCCGAAACGCACGCGCACGACGAGGTTCGTGCAGCTGACCATGCCGTTCGCGTGCACGCGCTCCGCCGGCACCGCGTGCCGCTCGACGGCAAAGCCCATCGCCTCCAGCAGCTGCGCCGCGCGCGCAGCGTGCGGCGCGCAGTCGCCGGGCGGGTTGTCGGATGGCACGCGCACGAGCTCGGCGAGGAAGCCCTCCTCGTCGGCACGGTGCGATGCGAGGAAGTCGTGGATCGTCGTGTACGCGTCGGCCAACGTCAGCTCCTGATGGGGGGCGCGAAGTTCAGGATGAAGCGGGCGAGCACGCGCGTGCCGGTCGCGACGTCGGCAAGCGTCACCGCCTCGGCGGGATTGTGGCTGACGCCGCCAGCGCAGCGCACGAACAGCATGCCGATCGGCGCAATGTCGATCATCGCCATGCCGTCGTGACCCGCGCCCGACGGCAGGTGGTGCACGCGCACGCCCTCGTCGTGGATCGCCGCCGCGAACTGGCGCTGCATGCCCGCCGCGCACGGCGCGGTCTTCGCCTCCCACAGCGAGGCGACCGCGAGGTCGACCGCACGCCGCTCGGCGACGGCCGCAAACTCGCGCTGGATCGCCTCCACGGCGGCGTGCCTGCGCTCGTCGGTGGGCGCCCGGACGTCGAGCGAGAAACGCGCCCTGCCCGGAATGACATTCATCGCGCCGGGCGATGCCGCGATGCGCCCGACCGTCGCGACGACCTCGGGCAGCGCCGCCGCGATGCGTTCCGCCACCAGCACGCACTCGGCAGCGGCGGCGAGCGCGTCGCGGCGCAGTCCCATCGGCACCGTGCCCGCGTGGCCGGCGACGCCGGCCACTTCCACGTCGAAACGATTGCCGCCGTTGATCGCGGTGACCACGCCCACTGGCAGGTCGATCGATTCGAGCACCGGCCCCTGCTCGATGTGCAGTTCGGCGTACGCGTGCACCTGTCCGGGCTGCCGCGCGACGGCGGCGATCGCGCCCGGGTCGAGCCCGAACGCCGCCAGCGCATCGGCCAGCACGACGCCGTCGGCGTCGGCCTTCGCGAGCAGCCCGTGATCGAACGTGCCGGCGACCGCGCGGCTGCCGAGCAGCGTGGAACCGTAGCGCACGCCCTCCTCGTCGCCGAAACCGACGACCTCGATCGCGAACGGCAGCCGCGTGCCGGTCGCATGCAGAGCGGCCACGCACTCGATTGCGCAGACGACGCCGAGCATCCCGTCGTACTTGCCCGCATCGCGCACCGTGTCGAGGTGCGAACCCAGCATCAGGCACGGCAGCCCGGGCGACTCGCCTTCGTAGCGGCCGACGCAGTTGCCGATCGCGTCGACGTGCGCGCGCATCCCGGCCTCCTCCATCCACGCGAGGACGAGGCGGTTGGCGTCGCGTTGCTGCGGCGACAGGAACACGCGCGTCAACCCGCCGGGAAGCTCCGACAGGCGCCCCAGCGCGTCGCAACGGTCGCACACGCGTTGCGCTTGAAGCGCGGGCAGGACGGCGGCAGGCAGCGGAGGCATCGGCGGTGGGCGGAAGCAATTGCGGGGAAGCGCGGATTCTACCCCGGCCGCGACGACGCGGAAAATGTGAAAGTCCATTTCACAAACGCATCGCGGCGGCGCCGCGATGCTAGAATCGTCGCCGCCGATTCCGCCATGCCCACGCGCAACCACCCCGCCCCGCCATCGCGCCGCCCTGCCGCACCGGCGAAGATCCGTCGCGCCACCGTGCGCCCGGCGCCCGAGAAGGGCACCGGCCACACGCAGGCATTGTCGCGCGGTCTGGCGGTGCTGGAGGCGCTGGCGGCGACCGACGGCGGCGCCACGCTGACGGTGCTGGCCGCGCGCCTGAAGCTTCCTGCGCCCACCGCGCACCGCCTGCTCGCGACGCTCGAGTCCGCCGGCTACGTGCAGGCGGGCGCGAAGGGCGAGTGGCTGGTGGGCGTGCGCGCGTTCCGCGTCGGCGCCGCGTTCCTGTCGCACCGCAACCTCGTCGTGCAGGCGTACCCACACCTGAAGGAGCTCATGGAACAGTCCGGCGAGACCGCGAACCTCGCGGTGATCGAGTCGGGCGAGGCCGTGTGCGTCGAGCAGGTGCAGTGCCGCGAGCTGATGCGGATGAGCGCGAAGCTCGGCGCGCGCTCGCCGATCCACGCGTCCGGCGTCGGCAAGGCGATGCTCGCCGCGATGGACGAGCGCAGCGCCGCCACGATCGTGGGCGGCCGCGCGTTGCAGCGCTACACGGCGCACACGCTGACGACGCCGGCGGCGCTGGCGAAAGAACTCGCCGCGACGCGCGCACGCGGCTTCGCGATCGACGACGAGGAGCATGCGAACGGCATGCGCTGCGTCGCGTCGACCGTCTACGACGAGAACGGCGAGCCGTGGGCCGCCGTCTCGCTCGCCGGGCCGACGACCCGGATCACGCGCGAGCGCATCCCCACGCTCGGCGCGCTCGTGCGGACGACCGCGCGCGAGCTCACGCTGGCGCTCGGCGGCCGCAGCCCGCGTGCGCACCGGGACGCCGCCGCATGAATTCGTCCGCGAACTTTCGTGTCCGCGCGGCGGCGCGGCCCGGCGCGTGGCGCGTCGCCGCGATCGCGGCGGCGGTCGCGGTGTCCGCGTGCGCGGTCCGCGATCCTGCGCCGGCGGCGGGCGCGCCCGCCTTCGTGCCGGCCAACGCGGCCCCTCCGGTCCTCGACACGGCCTCGAACGAGATCGTCGGTCCCGTCTGGCAGTGGCAGCGCACCGAGCTTCCCGGCGGCACGAGCATCCTCGCCGCCGCGCCCGAGCGCTATACGCTGGCCTTCCAGGCGGGCGGCCGCGTGCTGCTGCGCGCCGACTGCAACCGCGGCGCCGGCGCCTACGAAGTGAACGACACGGCGATGAAGCTGGGCGCGACCGCCCTCACGCGGATGGGCTGCCCGCCCGACTCGCAGGACGGCGAGTTCCTGCGGCAGCTCGCGCGCGTCGCGCGCTACACCGTCGCGGGCGGCGAACTCGTGCTGACGCTCGGGGACGGCGGCACGATGCGCTTCCGGCGCGCGCAGTAGCGCGGGCGCCGCGCTATTTTGCGGCGGCCGGCGGCAGCAGGCCCCGCGCGCGCAATTGCGTGATGACGATGTTGGCGAAGTTCGGCGCTTCCTTCTCGACCGTCGTCGGGTTGACCGTCTGCGTCGTCGCCGCCCACACGAGCGTGCGCGACGCCACGGAATAGACGTTGGTTTCCACCGACGCCACGTCGTACTGCGTGACCTCCGGCACGGCGTAGAAGCCGCCGCCGTAGAAGCCCCCGCCGTAGAACCCGCCCCATGGCCCGACCATCGGCCCGGGCATCATCATCGTCGATACCTGCGTCTTGGTGTCGACGCGGATCAGGCGGACGAGGATCACGCCGTCGGCGCCGGTCGCGGCGACCGCGGCGGCGAACGGCGCCTCGGCGCGGCGCGCATCAGCGGGAACCGTCGTGTAGCCGGGGATCGCCGCCACGCCGGCAGCCTGCAGGCTCTGCACCATGATGTCCTCGAACACGCGGCTGTCGGACGTCGTGCCGTCGCTCGCGATCACGACGATCTTCTTGAACGGGCCGCCACGGTAGCTCGAGTCGAACCACGCCGACTGGATCGACGTCGTCTGGCAACCGGCAAGCAGCGCGAGCGCGGCGAAGGCGAGGAGCGTACGGATGAACGGCATGGGCATGGATCCTCTGGCGGGAGCAATCATGAAGCGGGCTTCGGCGGCGCGGGAATCATCCGGTCCTTCGCCATCGCCGCCACCAGCTTGAGCGTGTAATCGGGGATGTTGCGCGCGAGGTTGCTCGCGTCATAGGAGTTCGTGAACGCCGTCCACACCTGCCTGCCCATCGAGGACAGGAAGAGTTCGCTTACGATGTGCGCGACCTTGTAGTCGCCCGCCTGGTTCCAGCCCTCGCGCTTCAGCGTGTTGTAGTACGCGAGCGTGTCCGGCGAGAGCGACGTGACCGTCTCGCCGACCGTGTACGGCTCCTTCGACCCGACGGATTTGACCTGCACCAGCAGCACGCCGTCGGCGCCGGACGCCTTGATCGCCTCGGCGAGCGACGGCCCGGGCTTGTCCGGGTCGTCGGACATCACGGCGTGCGACGTCACGGCGGTGACGCCGGCGCTCTCAAGCCGCGCGGCGATCGCGTCCTCGACGGCGTTGCGCCCGCCGGGTTCGATCTTGATGAGGCTCACGACGAACATCTTGCGCATCGGCCCGCCGGCGTATCGCGGGTCCTTCCACGTCGTCTCGACGCGCGTCTTCTGCGATTCGAGCGACACCGACGCGCAGCCGGCCGCCAGCGCGGACGCGACGGCGAGCGTGCAGAAGGCGGCGAGGCGCGTGAGTTTCATGCGGGACGGGGTTTCGGCGACGGGGCGATCCGGTCGGCGGATTCTACCCGATCGCACGGTGCCCCGAGGTGCCCTCGAGGCGATCAGCGGTGCGAGAATCCGGGCTTGCGCTTCTCGACGAACGCGCGCATGCCTTCCTTCTGGTCGGCCAGCGCGAACGTCGCGTGGAACTCGCGCCGCTCGAACAGCAGCCCTTCGGCCAGCGACGATTCGTAGGCGCGGTTGATCGCTTCCTTGATCTTGCGCACGACCGGCAGCGAGAACGACGCGATCCTGTTCGCGAGCGCCAGCGCCTCCTCCTCGAGCCTGTCCGCCGGCACGACGCGCGCGACGAGTCCCGCACGCTCGGCTTCGGCCGCGTCGACCATGCGGCCCGTCAGGCACCAGTCCATCGCCTTCGCCTTGCCGATCGCGCGCGGCAGCCGCTGCGTGCCGCCCATGCCGGGAATCGTGCCGATCGTGATCTCCGGCTGGCCGAACTTTGCATTCTCGGCCGCGATGATGGTGTCGCAGGCCATCGCGAGTTCGCAGCCGCCACCCAGCGCGTAGCCGGCCACCGCGGCGATCACCGGCTTGCGGATGCGCCGGATGTCCTCCCAGTCGCGCGTGATGTAGTCGTCGGCGAGCACCTTCGCATAGTCCCATTCCGCCATCGCGCCGATGTCGGCACCCGCGGCGAACGCCTTCTCGTTGCCCGTCAGCACGATGCAGCCTATGGTCTCGTCGTCGTCGAACGCGTACAGCGCGGTGGAGAGCTCCTTCGCCAGCGCGTCGTTGAGCGCATTCATCCGCTGCGGGCGGTTCAGTCGGATGACGCCGACGCGGCCGCGCGTCTCGACGAGGATGGTTTCGAACGTGGGCATGCGACTCCCTAGCAGGCAGTTGAAAAACAGCGACGATTCCATCTCATGCGCCTCATTCCGAAGCGAAGCGAGGAACCTGCTGTTGGCAATTGGTTGACTTCGTTCAGAAGAATGTTTCTCGCGGAGCTTGCCCTGAGTGCATGCGAAGGGCTCGAAACGAGGCCTGGGGTAGGTCGAAGGCGCGAATTTCAACAGCCTGCTAGCGCTGATCGGGATTGAAGTGCCGGCGCAGGCCCTGCCAGCAGCGGAAGTACTCGGGCTGCAGCTGCGCCGACTCGAGCGCGAACGCCGTCGGACGGATCACAGCCCTCGTCTCGAACATGAACGCCATCGTGTCGGTGATGCGGGTCGGCTGCGACAGGTCGGCCGCGCTCGCCTTCTCGAACGTCTCCGCGTCGGGGCCGTGGCCGGACATGCAGTTGTGCAGGCTCGCGCCGCCGGGCAGGAAGCCCTCCGCCTTGGCGTCGTAGACGCCGTGGATCAGGCCCATGAACTCGCTCGCGACGTTGCGGTGGAACCACGGCGGGCGGAACGTGTGCTCCATCGCGAGGATCCGCGGCGGGAAGATCACGAAGTCGATCGAGTCCACGCCCGGCGTGTCGCTCTGCGACTGCAGCACGAGGAAGATCGACGGATCCGGATGGTCGTAGCTGATCGACCCGATCGTGTTGAACCGCCTGAGGTCGTACTTGTACGGAACGAAATTGCCGTGCCACGCGACCACGTCGAGCGGCGAATGCCCGAGCGCCGCCGACCACAGGTTGCCCATGAACTTCCCGACCAGCTCGAACGTGCCTTCGCGGTCCTCGTACCACGCGTGCGGCGTCAGGAAATCGCGCGGGTTCGCGAGTCCGTTCGACCCGATGACGCCCAAGTCGGGCAGCCGCAGCGGCGCACCGTAGTTCTCGCAGACGTAGCCGCGCGCCGGGTTTGCCGAATTCGCGTCCGGCAGCTCGACGCGAAACCGGATGCCGCGCGGGATCACCGCAATTTCGAGCGGGGCGACGTCGAGGCGGCCCAACTCGGTCGCGATGCGCAGCCGTCCCTGCTGCGGCAGGATCAGCAGCTCGCCGTCCGCGTCGTAGAAGAAGCGGTTCGCCATCGAACGGTTCGCCGCGTAGAGGTGGATCGCGCAGCCCGCCATCGCCGCCGGATCGCCGTTGCCGGCCATCGTGACCAGGCCGTCGACGAAATCGGTCGCGGCGTCCGGCAGCGGCAGCGGATCCCAGCGCAGCTGGTTGGGCGGCGTCGCGACGTCCCCGAACACGCTGACGATGCGGCCGTTGTCGATGCGGCGGAACGGGTCGTGCATGGCCGCGGGACGGATCCGGTACGTCCACGTGCGGCGGTTCGCGCCGCGCGGCGCCGTGAATGCGCTGCCGGAGATCTGCTCCGCGTAGAGGCCGTACGGCGCGCGCTGCGGCGAGTTCTGGCCCACCGGCAGCGCCCCGGGGAGCGCCTCCGTCGCGAACTCGTTGCCGAAGCCCGACTGGTACGCGAGCGGCGCATCGTCGGCGCGGACAGCCGCGGATGCGGCGCCGTTGCGGGTGGTGGTGGCGGTGGGCATGATTGCCTCGTGGCGGTTGAACGTGGCCGCGCGCGCGGCTTCCTAGAGCGGCGCGCCGACGTCTTCGCGCGCGGCGGCCATCGCGGCACGCAGCACGCCGGCGTCGCCGATGTGGTTGGCGAGCAGCAGGATCAGCTTCGCGTTGACGAGCGCGCTCTGCGCATCGGTGAGGTCGCGATGCAGCAGGATCAGCGCCTCGTAGAAATCATCGGGGATGGCGATGTTGGGATCGGTGACGAGCGCGGACATCAAGCCTCCTCGGGGTGACCCGTCGCACGCGCGAGCGCCGCGCGCACCGCCTTCGCATCGAACGCGCGCCAGCGCGCGCACACGTGCTGGTCGGGCCGGAACAGGTAGCACGTTCCCGGCTTCCCATCATAGCGCGCGGCGACCAGCCCTTCCGGGTCGCCGACGACGTCGCGGTCGTCGCCCGCCGCGCCGCCGACCTGGACGACGCGGCAGGGGATCGGCGCCTCGGCCAGCGCGCGCGCCGCGGCCGGCGCGATGCCTTCGCCGAACGCGAGCAGCACGAATGCGCCGCCCAGATGAGCGAGGAGCCACGCGCCGCGCGGCCCCGTGACGGGCGCGTCGGCGGCGACGGTACCGGGCACCATCGTGCCGGCGAACGCATCGGCGTCGGGCGTGTTGAGCGTCGAGGCCGCCAGGACCGCGGGTACCGACAACCGTCCGCTGTTGACGAGCCGCCGCGCGAACGGGTGCCGCCGCGCGAGCGCCAGCACCGCGTCGCGGAACGTGCGCGAGATCGCGCTCTTCGGCGTGATGAAATCGGTCGAGCGCGTGGAGTTGCGCAGGTTCTCGTCCGCGGCGGCGACCCGCTCGTCGTTGTACGTGTCGAGCAGCGCCGCGTCCACCTTGCCCTCCATCACGAGCGCCAGCTTCCACACGAGGTTGTCGACGTCCTGGATGCCGCTGTTCGCGCCGCGTGCGCCGAACGGGCTCACGAGATGCGCCGCGTCGCCCGCGAAGAGCAGCCGGCCGTGGCGGAACTTCTGCATGCGGCGACACTGGAACGTGTAGACGCTCGCCCATTCGATCTCGAAGCGCGCGTCGGCACCCAGCATCGCCCGGAGCCGCGGCAGGATGCGCTCCGGCTGCTTCTCGAGCTCCGGATCGGCGTCCCAGCCCAGCTGGAAGTCCACGCGCCAGATGTCGTCCGGCTGGCGGTGCAGCAGGACGGACTGGTTCGGGTGGAACGGCGGGTCGAACCAGAAGCGCCGTTCGGCCGGGAAATCGGACGCCATGCGGATGTCGGCGATCAGGAAGCGGTCGCGGAACACCTGCCCCTCGAAGTCGAGCCCCAGCATGTGGCGGATCGGGCTGCGCGCGCCGTCGCAGACGATGAGCCAGTCGCACGCGAGCGCATAGTCGCCGTCCTCGGTCGCGACGGCGAGCGATACGCGATCGGTCGAGTACGTGACGTTCGTCACGCGGTGCCGCCAGCGCAGTTCGAGCGCCGGCAGCGCGTTCGCGCGCCGCACGAGCGCTTCCTCGAAGTGATACTGCTGCAGGTTGACGAACGCGGGGCGACGATGCCCGGTTTCCGGCAGCAGGTCGAACTGGTACGCGAGTTCGTTGCCCTGATAGACCTTGCCGACCTTCCAGCCCACGCCCCTGGCCGCGATCGGCTCGCCGCAGCCCAGCCGGTCGAGGATCTCGAGCGTCCGCTTCGAGTAGCAGATCGCGCGCGACCCGATACTCACCGTGTCGTCGTCGTCGAGCACGAGCACGGGAATGCCGCGCTGCGCGAGATCGATCGCCGCGGTCAGTCCCACGGGGCCGGCACCGACGACGACGACTCCGCGATGCGGGCCAGGCGCGTCGAGCTCCGGCGGGCGCCGGTATTCGTACTTGGGGTAGTTGTGCGTCGACATGCTTGAGATCGTGCGATGCGCGGTGGTCGGTTGAACGCGTCAGGCGGCGCAGCGGGAACCTGCGTCGGCGGCGCCGGCGACCGCGGGCGACGGCGCGCGCGCTCCGCTCACGCGTTCGCTTTGCTGCCCGCGCATGCGACCCGGCGCCCCCGCCTCGTCTTCGCCGTCATCCCTCCAGCGTGTCCCACATTTCCTTGTCGCGCTGCGCGGTCCAGATCCGGGGGTCCGGATATTTCGTCGCCTCGTCGTACGCGCGCGTGACGTCGAACGGCAGGCAGTGATCGAAGATCACCCAGTGCCCGAACTGCGGCTTCAGCGCGGCGTACGTGTCGCGATAGATCGTCTTGAGGTCGTGGCCCGCCTGCGCGCCACGCTTCACGCTGTCGAACATCGCGGTCACGAACGCGCGCGTGCCGTCGAGCCCCCTCCTCACCGCCGCGGCATCCTGCAGCGAGGCGCCGCGCCCGGGCACGAGCTTCTGCGGCGCAAGCGCCGCGATCGCGTCGAGCGTGGCCGGCCAGTCCGTCAGGTACGCGTCGCCGGTATAGGGGGTTGCGTCGTATTCGACGAGGTCGCCGGAGAAGAGGATCTTCTCCTGCGGCAGCCACGCGACGGTGTCGCCCTTCGTGTGGCCGCGCCCCAACTGCATGAGGTCGACTTGCAGCTTGCCGAGCATGATCGTCATCCGGCGCTCGAACACGATCGTCGGCCACGTGAGCCCGGGCACGGACTCGACGGCGCGGAAGAGGCGCGGAAAGCGCTCGATCTCGCTCTTCATGTCCTGCTCGCCGCGCTCGACGATGAGGTCGTACGTGTCACGGCTCGCAATGACGTGGTCGGGCCGGTAGCCCGTCGCGCCCAGCACGCGTACCGCGTGATAGTGCGACAGCACGACGTAGCGGATCGGC
>Ga0209253_10002381_pt1 | contig 16661 bp, 23 predicted proteins | sample FrelakmetBRP12BR_FD_187145 | JGI IMG/M metagenome (GOLD analysis project Ga0209253, IMG submission 187145) | Freshwater lake sediment microbial communities from the University of Notre Dame, USA, for methane emissions studies - BRP12 BR (SPAdes)... | ecosystem: Environmental > Aquatic >...
TCGCTTTTGCCGTTGTCCCTTTAGAAGATTCAGGTTTTTTCTTTGACGATTTCTTTAATTTGGGCTCTTTCTTTGCTTCTGCTTCTGGTTTCTGGGCTTTTTGCTTCTCTGCCTTTTTGGGTTTTTCTTCAGCAGAAGGTTCGGCTTTTACCTTCTTTTTTGGTTCCGGCTTTGGCTTTGCTTTCTGCTCTGGTTCCCTGGAGGGTTTCTCTTCCTTTGCCTTCCTGGCAGGTTTTTCCTTCTTCTTTGGTGCCGGCTTTGGCTTTGGTTTCTCTTCCTTTGCCTTCTTGGCAGGCTCCGGCTGCACGTACTTTGCAGAGGGGAGCTCTTTTACATTCAGCACTTTCAGACCTGCTGACAATGCCTTTTCCTGGATGCTTCCGCGCTTGCGACCGCCAACCTTTGCAGCGATCCTCACTGCGTGGGTTTTAGGGTTCAGACTCTCAAGATCATCGAGAGTATATACCAGAACCTCGTAATAACCGCTCGGGTGCATACCGCGGACGGCAATTGGGCTGCCGAACCCGGGTTTCGGGAGGGCGCCTTTTGCCTTTTTCTGCTCCCGCTGCTTGTTGTGCTGGCCGCGGGGTTTTCTCCATGAACCGGAGAGCTGTTTCTTCTTACCGAATCCGTCGCGCTTGAAGGTCGCTCCCTTCCGGGTGCGCACGCGGAGTAACCGTCTGATTTCATCTGCCATCCGATTCACCCCCTCTGCACGATGAAGATGCCATCCTGGAACACCCGGGGATCACGGTCCCGGATGTGAGTGGCGTGTTCGATATTTGCTGCGCTGGTACCGACCAGTTCGCGGTTGATGCCGGTCAGGACGACCTCGTCACTGGCGACTTTTGCCGACACACCGCTCTCAATGTGTGCATACCGCGCCTTCTTCTCGCCAAGGAAATTATTAATCTCGAGCCGGTTTCCCTGCAGTTTGAGCTGGATCGGGAAATGGCTGTAGACCACCTTCATGCGGTATTCAAAGCCGTCATGTACGCCTTTGCACATATTTCTGGTGTGTGCTTCAAACGTGCCGATCATCGCCATGATCTCCTTTCGCCGGGATTCAGTCGAGATGATAACCTCCTTGCTGTCGCACGTGACGATCACCTGCGGGAACCGGACATTGCGTTCGAGCTCTCCTTTCGGACCCGTCACACGGAGCATCGGCCCGTCTACCTGAACCTTGACCCCCTGGGGGATCTTGACCTTACGTACTGTTGCCATGACTGCACCTCAGTAGACGTACCCGAGCAGTTCCCCGCCGATACCCTCTTTCCGTGCCTGCTCATGTGACATCACACCGCGCGATGTAGAGAGCATGAGTATGCCGAAATTCTTGCCTGGCAGGTACTGTTTCTCCCAGTATTCCATCTCGTCCAGCTGGACCGAGAACCGTGGCGTGATCGCGCCGCAGTTATTGATCTTTCCGGTAAGATGCACAGCCAGCTGTCCTCCCCTGCCATCATCGACAAACTCGAAGCCCCTGATATAACCTGCCTCCTGCATGATACGGAGCATGGCGCCCAGCAGCTTGCTTGCCGGCTCGATGATACATTCTGACTTTCCGGTGTCACCGGCATTCTTGAGGGTGCACATCCCGTCTGCTATTGGATTCGTTCGTGTCATTGTAGTTCACCCTCAGCTCATCTTTTTAAAGCCCATCTTCCGGGCCCATTCACGGAAGCACTGCCGGCAGAACATGATGTGGTACCTGCGTACCAGTCCCTGCATACGCCCGCACATCTTGCACTCGTTTGCACCGCGACCGTATTTCTTCTTTCTTTCTCCTGCCATCAGCGCACCTCTACCTGGTAATTCTGCTTGAGGAACTGGATTGCATCCTCTTTGCTCACACGCTGTTTTGCCGGAAGCCGTTTCTGCTCCATGCGGCGGCGCGTGATGCGGATGCCCCTGCGTTCCAGCACGACATTGATGTCCATGCCGTAGATGCCGATCTGCGGGTCATACGACATTCCCGGGTAATCGGTATGCTCTTCAATACCGAATGAGAAGTTTCCCGTTTTGTCAAACTGGGTATCAAACAGGATCCTCTCCACAATACCCAGCGACGTTTTAAAAAACTCCTGAGCGGGTTTCCCGCGCAGCGTTACCTTGCACCCGATTGGCGCCCCTTTTCTTATATTGAATGCCGGCTGGGTCTTCTTGGCGATGGTGCGGACTGGTGTCTGCCGGGTTATCGTTTTCATGATCTCTTCTGCTTTGACAAGCTTGTCACCGCTCTCGCCAACGCCCATGTGGACAACGAGCTTGTCAATATAGAGATCGCGCATCGACGTCACTGTTCAATCCCCCATCGGGCCAGCGCGGGCATCTCCCTGCCAACCATGTAAATGTAGGGCGAGATCGTTTCAAACCGCGTTTTTGTTGCCTCATCTTCAAGGATAACCCTGTTTGGCACACTGCCCGGCACCTTCGTAATATCAACGATCCGGGCAACCTTGCCTGAGTGCTTTCCGCCGATCACCATCGCCATGTTGCCGACAGCAAAGGGGAAGTGGTCAACGATCTTAAACCGGGTTTCCGGCTCGAGCGAGAGGACAATCGAGTCCCCGGATTTGTAGGTGTTGTCGGCAAGAATGTTGGCGCCATCCCGCATATTCAGCTGGACCTTTCCGCCCCTGACGACCGTTTTGTTCTTTACCTTGCACAAACGGGTTTTCGCTGCCTCTGCATCGATCTCGATGGAGACATGGCGACCGTCCTTGTCGCGCAGGATACGGTAGTGCTTTTTGATCTTCGGGAGCACGACGATGTCAAAGATCCCAATCCCCATCTTCGGATCCTTGCACGGCCGTCCGTTGATGATCACATCGTTCTGGGAAAGGATCTGCTTGACCTCCTTCATGGTGCGGGCAAAACCCATGTGATCGCGGAGCCAGACTGCAACGGGCAGCGCGTTTGCATTGTGTGGCCCTGCCGAGGTCTTGGTGATGAATTTGGTAGTCTTCTTTGCAATATGCCACGCGTCCGGTGCATTGAGGCGCTTTAAATGGTTTGACATTTATTTGCCTCCCTCAACTTTTTCCTCGCGACGCTTGTCATTGAGGTTTAACTTGGTGATCTCCACCTTGGAGGGATCAATTACCCGGGGAACCTCGGTGCCGTCCGCTTTTGTTGCGGACACGCCATGCACGACGAGTTTCGCCCGGCCGGTATCAACCGCATCCACAATACCCTCTTCCCCGGAAAAATCCCCGCGGGTCAGTTTGACTGTATCTCCCTTGACGACGCGAAGGGTCTTTCTGCCATACTTCTCACTGAGTGCCGGGGAAAGCGGGGCATTCAGGAACCGGCTTTTCTCGTGCGAAGCTGCATTATAGCGTGCTTTCCTCTGTTTTCTGGGCTGTTGGCTTTGAATTCGTGCCATGATGTAACCTCACACGATAATTGTTGCCATAGAGCCAAGCTTGGGGAACCGCTCTGCGACTTCACGTGCAATCGGACCTTTGATCTCAGTTCCCTTCGGCTCGTTCTTTTCATCAACGATGACAACTGCGTTATCCTCGAAAGAGACCCGTAACCCGTTAGGTCTGCGCATCTCTTTTTTCTGCCGGATGACGACAGCCCGCACAAGTTTGCGGCGCATATCGGGTGTGCCTTTCTGCACACTCACCGTGGCGAGATCCCCCAGCCCCACTTTGGGCTGGCGGCGCCGGACACCGTGGTAGCCAAAGACAGAAATGATCTGCACTGTCCTGGCACCGGTATTATCGGCGCATGCAAGTCTCGTCCCTGTGGCAAGTGCCCGCGGGATCTTTGACTGCTTCGCCTTCATGGCTGCTCGACCCCCACAACAACAAATGTCGTGCTTTTCGAGAGCGGCCGGCACTCGGCAATCTTCACCATGTCGCCAACCTTTGCCTGGATGCAGGGGGGGTTGTGCGCATGGATCTTGGAACTGCGTTTCTCGTACCGCTTGTATTTCCGGACGTAGTGCAGGTAGTTGCGTGCAACCACGACCGTTCCCATCATTCGATCGCTCACGACCTTACCGGTAATCACCTGGCCGCGCACCGGTAAAGTGCCGTGAAACGGACAATTAACGTCCTTGCATTCCTGTTGCGGAGCAGGTACGTTCAAGCCTATGTTACGTGCCATTATGGTATCCTCGTTTATTATGCAGGTTGATCCTTCTTTCAGGAGCCAGTGCAATGACCGATCCATCGATCTCAACAATCCGGCTGTCCGGAAGGCTCAGCCGGAATATGCTGTGCTTTTTGGGGATCCTGCTGATGCCCCGTGTTGTCTGGATGGCAAGCATATGTTTTGTCTCATCGACGATAGAACCGGAAACCCCGATATGCGAGGCATTGCCGGCGGCAACCACCAGAACGTCAAGGCCGATCAGTTCATGGGACAGGACGTTCTGTACAGCGATCATGCGGTTCTCCTGCGGTTTTGCTCGGTCATCAGGCGGGCAATTGTCCTGCGCAGTTCATGGATGTGCCCCGGGTTCTCCGTGGCACCTCCCGCACTCACCTTACCGTAGTGCTGGACAAGCTCCATGCGGAGCTTTCCCATCTGCTCCTGCAGTTCGACGTCAGAGAGTTGCCGGACATCCTGCGCCCTGAAAATTGCCATTATTTTTCCTCCAGCGGTTCAATATCATCGGGGAGAGCCGGTTCAGTGTCCACGTCTTCACCGATATTGGTGACCGTGACCTTGGGCGCCGGTTTTTTCTTCTCCTGCTCGATGATCTCAAAGTGGTCAGGCATCTTTGCACCAGCGGGCACTATCTTGACCTGCACACCAATGACCCCGAGCTTTTTGATCGCAACGGCATAGCCTTTTTCGACAATCGTGTTGCTCGGTTCACCGCAGTGCTTGATGTAGCCCTCGGTGAACTTCTGGGTGCGTGCGCGGGCGCCGGTCAGTTTGCCGGCAATGATGACCTCGCAGCCGAGTGCGCCCGAGTCCATGACCCGCCGCAGGATGCTGGTGCCCGCTTTACGGAAGTACCAGCCGCGTTCAAGGGCGTTTGCAAGCCGCTCCGCCATAATCTGGGCATTGAAGCTGGGATTTGTCACCTGCTGGACTTCGATCTGCGGGGACTCGACAGCGTACTTCTGGGCAAGGTCCTGAGTCAGCTGGTGAACCAGCTTGCCGCCCTTGCCGATGACTATCCCCGGTTTTTCCGCAAAGATGGTTACCTGTGTCCCGAGCGGTGTCCGTGCAATATCCATGCCGCCATACCCTGCACGCTTCAATTCTTTTGTCAGGTACTTCTCGACGCGGGCTTTGCGCACCCCTTCCGAGACAAATTTCCTTTCTACTGCCATCAGGCCACCTCGCGTGCAATTATCTCAATATTTACCGATTCATGCACCTTGGGAGTGGCACGCCCCATCGCGCGGGGGAAAAAGGACTTTTGAGCCCTCCCGCGGTTTGCGGAGACGTGGACTATCTCAAGGTTTTCCGCATCAAGCCCGAGATATTCGGCGTTCTTCTTGAGAGACTCAAGCAGCCTGATGTATGCCTTCGATGCCTTGACCGGGTACCTGCCGGCATCCCAGTTACCGGGCAGACCGCGTTTGTGTGCCACGTTCCGGTTGAAGCGCCTGAACGGGATTGCCTTTTTGAGCGCGACGACGTCGTTCAGATACGAAATCGCTTCGCTGATGCGTTTGTGCCTGATGAAACCGGCAATCTCGATCGAATGCTTTGGTGACATGTTAAGTTCGTTCGCTTTCGCTTTCGCTATGTTGTCACCGCTCATCTTCTGTGAATAACCAATTCGTGCCATGTCCATCACTTCAGCGGAACATATTTGCTCGACCGCGTTGCTCCGATACCGGCGGATCCGTGGGTGACGCGCTTTCTGGTCAGCGCGAATTCCCCGAGATAGTGGAAAATTGATTCCGGCTGGAATTCCACTTTTACGAACTCCTTGCCATTGTAAATCTCGATCGATCTCCCCACCATTTCCGGCATTACGATCATTTCGCGCAGGTGGGTCCGGATCTTCTGGTTTCCACCACGGATCTTCTCAAGGAACGTCTCTTCTCCGCGGGAAAGACCGCGTACCACTTTGCGGCGTGCACGCGCCGGCATGATTGGCAGGAGCTCAGTCCGTCCCATCGCCTTCAGCTCATCGATCTTGTACCCCCGGTACGTGAACTCCTCACGCCGCCGGGGCATTCTTTTCTGTGTCTTTTTGGGTGCTGCCATACCAATCACTTCCTGCTCTTACCCGTCCTGCGTGCAGCCACATGCCCGACTGTCCTGCCCGGGGATGTGCCACGTGCAATAGTCTTGGGGCGCCCTGCATGCTGGTGGCCCCCGCCGCCAAAGGGGTGGTCAATGACGTTCATGGCGACACCCCGGACACGGGGCCAGTTGGACGCGGTATTTTTCATCTTGTGGAACTTGTTTCCAGCCGTTACAAACGGCTTCTCAACCCGTCCGCCGCCGGCAACAATACCAATCGTCGCACGGCACCGTGCGTTGAACCATTTCGTCTTGCCGCTGGGCATCCGGACGCCAACGCGCCCTTCGGTCTTGTCGACCACGATTGCCTGAACACCGGTGGACCGGACAAACTTGCCGCCATCATTCGGGCGGGACTCGATGTTGCAGATGTATGAACCTGCCGGGATATTTTCAAGCGGAAGGGTGTTGCCGTTCCTGACTTCAATATCCGCACCCCACCCCACTGCATCGCCAACACCGATACCCTCGGTAACGAGCATGTAGGTTGTTGAGCCGTCTTCGAGCCTGACGACGGCAATTGGAGCATTGCGTGCCGGATCGTGTTCGATATCAATGATCGTGCCATTGGTTGTCTTCGTGTTGTCCCCGATATGCCGAAGCTCGGCTTTATACCGGTGGGATGGCGCCCTGTATGTCGGGCCTCCCCTGCCCCTGTTCTGTGTTGTAATACGATGTCCCATATTCCCCACCTACATGATCCCGAGCCTGCTGAGGATCTCCTCGGCAGCTTTTTGGTTCTCGAAGCTCACAATCGCCTTTTTCTCCCCGTGCGTGTTCATCAGGGTGCGGACGCTTGTTACCTTCTGGTCGAATGCTTTCTCGATCTCGCGCTTGATCTGGCTTTTTGTTGCTTCCTTTCTGACAAGGAACTGGAGCTTGTTCTGGTTCTCGAGAAGAACCATCGCCTTTTCCGTAACAAACGGGTATTTCAGGATCATTTATTTCCCCTCCAGACGCGAGAGTGCACTTTCTGTCCAGATCGTGAGCCTCCCTGCCTGCATGCCGGGCGCAAGGTGTTCAACATTTAACTGGTCAATCGTGACGACATCGACACCGGCAAGGTTGCGTGCGGAACGCAGGGGTTTTGCGGCAGTGACAATCAGCACGCTCTTGCGCTGCTTGTACCGCCTGCCGCGCATCTTGCCCCTGCCGGCACGGACCTTGCGGCTCTCCTTTGCCCGCTCGATGTCCTGGTATACGCCGGCCGCGGAAAGCGCGGAGACAACATCCCGGGTGCGGTCCAGGGACTCAAACCTGTCCTCAAGGACAACCGGTACTGAACCGTCAAAGATATGCCCGCGCCCGCGGACGAGATCCTCCCGTACACTTGCAGCGACAGCGGAGCGGAATGCCTTTTGTTTCTCCTTTACGTTGATTGCCTTGACCAGCACCTTTGCAACAACCGGCGGGTGTGCTTCACGCCCGCCCTTTGCCTGCGGGACCTTTGCCGCCCGCGAACCGTTCCTGATACGCGGGACATGCGATGCGCCGCGCCCGCTTCCCCAGCCCACCGCAGACGAGCAGATGCCCGCATACGGGTAGGTTCCGTGCGGTTGCCGGCGGGTGCTCTGGAGTGCGAGCACTGCCTTTTTGATCAGATCAGGACGGTATTCCTCTCTGAACAGGGCGGGGAGCTCGATATCGTGTGCGACCCCGCCTTCAATAGTTTTGACCTGTGCTTTCATCTCTGATCATCCCTGCTTGCTCTCAACACTCACGAACTGGATCGTGGGTATTCTGACAACGTGTTCACCCTGCCGGATTGCCGGGCGGATCCGCACCAGCCTCTTGACCGGGCCGGGGATGGATCCCTTGACCAGCACATACGGGCTGTTTATCTTTCCATAATGCAGGAAGCCGCCCGCCGGCGTAACCTCATTGCCGTTCTCGCCGACCTTCAGGATCCGCTTATTGAACTCTGTACGCTGCTGGAACCCCAATTGTCCGATCTGCGGGACCTGCCAGCGGACGTGGTGCGGGTTCCATGGACCGAGCGTTCCGACATGGCGTTCTTTCCCGCCACGCGAGTGTTTCCGCTTGCGCAGGCTGATCCCCCAGCGCTTGACCGCGCCCTGCGTTCCTTTTCCCGTTGTGATTGCAGTGATATCTGCATAGGAGCCTGAATGGATCACATTTGTCAGGTTGACCTCTTTTCCCAGCAGCCCCATAATAAATTCGAACTGCTTGTCGATGGACCCCCCTGCAACTCTGATCTCCATGAGGTCAGGGACCTTCTTTGGCACACCGGATATAGTGAACGGCTGGGTGTACATTAGGGCATAGAGTTCGGCGACGTTGCCTGCTGCGATTGCATCTGAAAGTGCTTTTTTTGCCGCTTCCGGATTATAGTCCTTTGGCATGGTGATACGCCGGGAGAGAACGCTGTCGAGCTGCTCTGACCAGACTTCGGTCAGGGCGTGTTTGCCGTAGGTGTCCCGCGTGTAGGCACGGATGGCAGCGACCTTCATTGCCGGTACCTCGATAACCGTCACCGGCACCATGATCTCTTTGCCCTCGGTGGGACTGTCCTTGTGATCGTCCACCATGATGACGTGTGTCATACCTACTTTGTATCCGGCAAAACCCTGCAATACCGGAGCCCCCTGGTATAGGGGCCACGACTGGTATTTCGGGATCGGGCTCTTTGCACGCGTTCTCGGGCTGTATGCAAGCGAACCCCTGCGTGGTCTGTTTATCTTTGGCATCTATTCCTCATTCCTTCTTCTGCGTGTAGGTTTGTCTCAATTCGATACGATGTGTGATTATTCCGAGACGATAGAGACTGGTACGCTCATTGCGGAAGCCAACACGCGAACACGGGCGATCGGTGCCTGTCATATCAGTGCACGTGATGTCGCTGCAATTCAGACGAGATCCTTCATGCCTGATGATTCAGGTGCCCGCAGCGCTGCCGGTATGCTCCGGCGTTCCTGTCTCGCGAAAGAAGATCCTGACGGCAACGCATCCCTGGACTGCTGTTTTTGCACTCTAAGGAACAGGCACGTCGCACAGACGTCCGCCCCATGCGTTATTGTCAGATCCTACTCTGTCAGCCCGTTGTGACGGATCACAACTCCTTCTCGGCATACCCTGCCACCTTCTGTGTACAGGGTTCACCAATCGGGGATGGCCCACGGCAGACCGGCGTCCTGTTCCAGGAGCCATTGGGCCGCCGTCTGGAGCGATCGCCGGGTTCCTTTTGGAACTTGCCCCGCGTCACTCCACGGGATACCCTCATATCGGCTTCCTTAATACTTGCATAAAAAAGAATATAAATATATGCACATTCAGGATTGTGTGTTATTCTTGAAATATCCGGGATTCATCAAAGAAGTATTCAGCTATACATTTTGGTGAATTGCCGGAGCTCAACCGAAGTAAATTTCCCCGTCATTTGTGATGTAGGTTTCGACATTTTCAAAAAGGGATCGTGCCGTATAGCTCTTCGGTTTCGATTCCCGCAGATGGTTGATCAAGGAGATGGTATCGTATTTGACCTTGATGTTGAGTTTTTCGGCTTCCGAAAAGATTATAGCCGGAACGTCAAGGAGATCGGTGCCTGATGCAATCGTACAGAGATGTGTCGAGTCGAGCGTGTACAGGAAGTCCAGCGTCTCTTTCGCCCTGCGGATATTCTCCATTGCAGATTTTTCGATGGTGCATACATTTGCCTTCGATGTGGCAATGATATCGGCAATCTGCTGCTGGGTCAGCCCCTGTTTACGGTACCTCAACACCTCCCTCTGCCGTTCGGTAAGTAACCCGTCTTTCATACTATCCATTCAACTGCCAAAATTTAAACACTTTTCGTTAACTTTATGGAATGAATCCCCCTGTCTGCAGAAAACCAGCGCAGACTTCATGCTGATGGTTCCTGGAAGGTGTTCCAGCAAAAAACCTTGAGATTATTTCACGTTTTCACCAGACGGCATCAGGAAAGGTGATTTCAAAATGTTTATATGAGTACTCGGTCATAATATCGTGTTACAAAACGAGGTGAAAACGATGGTTGTTAAAGTCGGAGTTGCCAAATTGGGCAACATTGCAAGTGGTGTGATGGCTGAGCTCCTCCTTGATGAGCGCGCAGACCGCGAGGACATGCAGACCTTCATGGCAACAAGTGGTACAAAACTCCAGCCTGAGGATATTGACCGGGTTGTTTCCAATATGAAGGCATGGAAGCCGGACTTCTGTATTGTCGTCTCTCCCAACGGCGTCCTGCCCGGCCCCACCGGTGCCCGCGAGGCACTTGCCGCAGCAGGCATCCCCTGCATTGTCATCACTGATGATGTGACCACCAAGAAAGAGTGGGAAGGGATTAAGGCGAGCAAGTTTGGCTACATCATCATGAAGGCTGACTCGATGATCGGCGCACGCCGCGAGTTCCTCGACCCTGTCGAGATGGCAGACTACAACGGGAACCTTGTAAAAGTCCTCGCCCTTACCGGCGCATTCCGCAAGCTCCAGCAGGGAATTGACAAAGTCATCGACCAGGTCAAGGCAGGCAAGAAGGGCGATGCCCTTGAGCTCCCCAAGATCATTATGTCCACCGACAAGGCAGTTGAGGGAGAGTTCACGAACCCCTATGCACTCGCAAAAGCACGCGCTGCCTATGAGATTGCATCAGCAGTCGCGATGGTCAATGTCAAGGGCTGCTTCATGACCAAGGAGTGGGAGAAGTACATCCCGATCGTTGCCAGTGCCCACGAGATGATGAAGGTCGCAGCCGTCCTTTGTGACGAGGCACGCGAGATCGAGAAGGCATGCGATGGCGTCATCCGCAAACCGCACAAGAAGGACGGCGTGATTGTATCCAAGAACAAACTCGTCGCAAAATTTGAGTAAATTAATCTGAACCTTTTTTTTCCGCGTTTCTATAATACTTCCCGAGATCTTCGGGAAGCGTCAGGATCACCGGTTCTAAATGCAGGCGTTCCATGAATGCCGAATCGCTTGTTGACTGGGGATTTGGGTTGATACGCGAAATACAAGAGCAGAATGCAGAAAATCCATGATCATGTTCCTTTTTATCAAAAAATATTGACAGGTTAAACGCGTACGTCCCAAGTTTCCGGTAGAGCGAGATGATAGCAAGCAGATCCTTTGTAAGAAGATCGACATGGCTTTCAAGTTCATCGATACCGGATAACGGGAGAATTCCCCGAACCTCCTTCTCGCCTACCGGTACGGCATGGGCATGCCAGAGAATTTCGTCGCCAAAGAGGTACCGTTCCGAACCGCGCTCCTGCCTTCTGACCGCGTCCCAGTAGGTTTCATTGTTGGTGCTGCGGTACCGGTCACTTGCGGTGATGTAGCGTTCCGCCAGTGTGGAGGGGCGCCGGTCAGAAAGCCCCTGCAGGTGGGGGTGGACGAGGCTTGCACCGGCAGAAGGCAAGAAGTTCCAGTTGATACTCGGGTACCCGTCGAAGCGCTGCAGGGTCTCGATCTGTGATAAGAGCGCGTCTGCTAGCTGCCGGTGCGAGAATTCCCTGACCGTGTGCTCCCGGGTGATGACAGTGACAGTGTGCCATTCGGCGAAGGGAAAGAGGTTGGGGAAGGTGACGCTCTCTCCCCTCATGACACGGCGTTTGTCGGAGAATGTGGGGGTGACCGTGGTGACATTTTCAGGGCAGAACGGGCATCCGGCAGGATCACTCTGGACTGGTATTGCCTGGTCAATGTGCCGTTTGACACGCTCCGGACTGATCTTGCACCGGAGACCTGTATAGTGCTCCTCACGGTATTGCAGGATCCCCTCATTGACTGCGATCTCGGTAACGCTGAACATGTCGTCTCATGTTCTGATATCGGCAGATGGCAAGATATCATTTTTCATGGATTGATGCAGGGACACCGGGAGAATTAAAAAGTGAAAAAAGTTGTTGGGTACTGCCTTGATTGGCAGTAGTGCTCTGGATCCGATACGACAGGTTTTGTGCAACCGATTACACGACGTACTTACCGAGCAGGCGGATGGAGTTGGTCATGTCGGGACCGAGCGGGGAACCGAAGATGATCTGGGTGACACCGGATTTGGTCAGGGCCTCACACTTTGCCTTCACCATTTCAGGAGTGCCTGCGATGGTGAATGCGTCGATCTCCTTATCTCCGACAAGTTCTCCAACCGTCTTGAAGTCGAACTTTGAGAGCGCTGCCTTGATCTTTGCAACATTGTCAAGGTTAAGACCGTGGCGGGTGAGGAGGTCGGGGGGTGAGCCGGCTGCGATGAATGCGGCAACGATCTTTGCTGCGTTGCGTGCCTTCTTCTCGCTCTGGTCAATAGACATCGCAGTATAGGCGCCCACATCGAAGCTCTTCTTTCCTACTTTATCGCAGGCTGCCTTGATGATCGGGATTGCGATTGCGAAATCCTTGGGGTTGGACGCGTTGATCAGCGCACCGTCGCCAATTTTTCCAGCGAGTTCGAGGACCTTGGGTCCCTGAGCGCCGATGTAGATCGGGACTCCCTTCTTCTTGTCGGGGAGGTTGACACCGGTCAGCTTTGCTCCATCGTAGTCAAAGAACACTTTACCGGACTTGGCCACCTGGTCACCGGCACAGAGTTTCCTGATCTGTTCCACGGCCTCTTCCAGACGGGCGACCGGCTTTTCGGCCTTTATCGCGAGTTTTGGGAGTGTTGAGAGGTCACCGGGTCCGATACCGAGGACGGCGCGGCCGTCGGAGATCTCATTTAATGTGCAGAAGAATGATGCCATAGCTGCCGGGGTGTCAGTGAATGAGTTCATGATACCCGGACCCATCTTGAGGGCCGTAGTCGCCTGCGCGATCGCAGCGAGGGTTGGGTAGCAGTGGCGGTTGTTGTAGTGGTTGGTTATCCATGCAAAATCTATGTCTTTAGACTCTGCAAGTTTACAGAAGTTGACAACTTGTTTTACATTAACATTTCCTGGGACAAATTCAATTCCATATGACAAGGCTAGTTCACCTCATTGACTATTACCGTACACGCACTTAAATAAATTATGATTTAACGTTGGTCAATGTGCCCAATTCTTTAAAAAACAGGGAAATACGACGATTTTTCCTTCGGCAGGTCCCTGACAGCAACGCCGGCGTGCAACAGCAATCACATCAGGAACCGGGCGTCTGGTTGCGAGCAGGGGAAACATTCAATTACTGAAATTAAATAACAGTTCCTGCTGGCGGAATCCATTCCCCAGGAGCATCGCCGTGGCCCGTGGCCGGTTATGTGATGACCGAGCACGCAGTAATGCAGAGGAAATGGCACCCCTATAAGATATTTAACTAAAATAACCAATAGAATAGCACAACTAATGACGGTGACGGACGCAAACAGGAAATAGGTTTCTGGATATGAGAGTACTTGCGATCGGCCTTGGGGGGGCAGGCGGAAGAATCGTGGATATGCTCTACAGGACCGACCGACGCAGCAGCAAGGTGGCATGTGTGCAGGCACTTGCCATTGATGTCGATGCGGATTCCCTTTCCCAACTGAACGGGCTCCCTGACACGGCGAAGATCTTCTTTCCCTTGATTGACCTTTCGTCCGCCCGGGATTCGGCTGAACCATCTCCAATAGCAACCATCGATATTGCTGAGGTGACCAGACGCGTCCAGACAGTTGCGAACAGCGAGACAGATGCGATTATTTTCTGCATCGGTCTGGGGGGCAGTCTCGCGGATGCCGCACCCCGCATCATTACAGCGCTTCGCGCATCGGTAACCGAACCGATATTTGGTCTGGTGACCCTGCCCTGTCTTAAGGAAGGCGAGCGCTGCTCGGCAAAGGCAGCGGATGACCTTGAGATGATCGCCCCCCTGCTGGACGGCGTGATCATTTTTGATAACGAGACATGGTATAAAAAGATCAAGGCACAGGAGAAAACACTGGCGCGTGAGGATGTTGGGTTCGCGAAACGGCTGGGGTTTGGGAAAAAACAGGACCTGAAGATATCCCCTGCCCAGAAGATCTATGCCCTGTTGAACCAGGCAATTGTCCGACGGATCAGCCTTATCCTCCGCGCGGGCGAATTCAAAGCCGATGGCGGGATAGAACTTGCGGAGGTGGTGCTTGACGCCGGTGAGGTCCTCAATACGATGCGAGGCATGGGTTTCATGACAATCGGGTATGCCGTGGAACAATTGCCATCAACACCGCTGAATTTTCTAACAAAGTTGCGGCCGGCAGGTTTTTTTGCTGATGAGCACCAGAAGAAGGCATCGCGGATTATTGATCTGGCAAAACAGGCAATTTATCACGAGATCTCTGCGCCCTGTGATATAACCAGCGCCCATAAAGCGCTTGTGCTGATCGCAGGACCTTCCCATGAACTTTCCCTGAAGGGGTACATGACAGTCAGGAAATGGATCGACCGGAGCATTGCCGGGCTTGAGACACGATCCGGGGATTATCCGGTAACAAGCACCAAATTTGTTGCGATTATCATTATGCTCTCGGGCCTTGAAAATATCCCCCGGATCGAAGAACTCAAGGAGATCCGCGCCCAGTACCGGTCGCACCTTGGGGAGATCCGGCGTGAGTCTGCCGGGGCGGACGTTGGAGGGGCGGATTCAGCAGCCCCGCAACCGGGTCGTGCTCTGCCCTCCCCCCCCGTATCACCCAGACCAGGGCTTAAAGATGAGATGATCTCCGTTTCGTCAGGGGGAGGAAAACAGGTCAGGGAAGGCGGTGCGGATTTTGCGAGAACCGTGATACCCCAGCAGGCAGCATCGTATGAACCGTTATCCCAAACGCCACGTCCACACAAGGAGCATGTTGCTCATGCACATGCGGACAAGGGAACCGATCAACCCCGCGAGCGTCCTGTCATTTCCGGTGACGGGGGAGGAAAACAGGTACGGGAACCGGGTTTGAGAGAGGATAAAAAAGCCCTTCCTCCAACAATAAAAAAGATGCTGGCATCCCATTCCCCGTCATCATTTAAAAAGGGCATGCTGGTTTCAAAGGATGGAAAATATGAAAAGGCCAGTGATCCGGCACGACAGAAAATTGAACGGGAACTGCAGAAACAGCGGGCAATGGCAATTCCCCAAAAAGAGGTACCAGACCAATACCGCAGGAAACCTGCAGGTGAAATCCACGCCCACCCGTCCCATGAACCGGGTGCCGCGATTGAGCGACACGATGGGGAAAAACTGCCGGCGTCACCTGATGCCCCCCGTGTGATCGTAAAAAAACACGAGATGAAAAAGATTGTGCTCCACAAAAAAAAGGATCGCGCAGATCCGGGCAGCCCACCCGTCCCATCCCGCCGTGATGATGAACTGCCGGAAGAAGAAAAAAGGACAACGGGCGGGGGCTCTGGTGCAGGCAGGGTTCAGCGGGAGGAATCTGACGCCATCGATTCCTGGATCGGGCAGGCGTCCTTACGGGTAAAGGAAGAATTCCCTGAAAATGAGGAGTTAAAACTGAAAGATACCCCGAAGACTGCACGTGATGCTGCATTGCTGCACACGAACCTGAAACGCGGGCGGACATCTGCGGAACGCCATGAACCCGTTGATGGGATCAGGGAGCCGGACCAGGTGCGGGAGATTGAACCTGCATCAAAGAAGAAGCACGAGAAAAAGAGATCTGATGATGTCAAATGGGTGAGATGAGGTTAGTTCGTCTCCATCACTTTTGCAAACTGGATTGTGCCGGCACCGATCTCTGTTTTGATATCAATCTTCTGTTCGACAGCATTCCCGATAAAATTCAACCCGCTGAAGGCGACAATGGAAAGGCGGTACGGGTTATGTGGCAGGTTGAAGACCTGGTTTCCCAGCTTTACCGGAAAGATAAACCCGCACTGGTTCATCTTCTTGATCGTTTCCTTTACCTGCCTGTGCGCAGATGAGGGTACCTCGCGCACGTTTGCGAGTGTAATCCCTGAACGTGTTTTGCAGTAGCTGCTGATCGATGTGAGCCCCGACGAGATGAAGAGCTCAAGCGGGTCGATGGTCGTTCCCCGGTACCCGATCAGATCGACAAACCGTTTCGGCACTCCGCCGGCAATCTCGAGCCGCCCCCCGTACGCCATTTTTACCGGCACACCGTCCCGCTGAAAGACGCCATCCATCGAGATGCTGCAGATCGTGATAATTCCCACCGACCCCTCAGGGATCCGCGGATCATTGTCAACGATGCGGTAGGATGAGAAAAATCCGCAGCCTGCCTTCACGACGGTATCAAAGGCTGCCCGTGCCCGGTCGAGGGAATCTTCGGGAACGACGGAAAGGTTGTATGCAACATCTCCTGTGCCGGTAGCAGGATCAAACGTGCTCCGGTACGCGAGCCGCTCGAGCTTGGAGATGACAAAACCGATGCGGTCATCGACAAGGGCGTTGTCCGTTTCCTGCAACCCTGCCGGCGTCAATAACCTGCCCTGATTGCCGATTTTTTCCGTAAAACCCATCGTGTCGAGATAACTCAGGTAGTACTG
>Ga0209253_10002382_pt1 | contig 16659 bp, 17 predicted proteins | sample FrelakmetBRP12BR_FD_187145 | JGI IMG/M metagenome (GOLD analysis project Ga0209253, IMG submission 187145) | Freshwater lake sediment microbial communities from the University of Notre Dame, USA, for methane emissions studies - BRP12 BR (SPAdes)... | ecosystem: Environmental > Aquatic >...
ACCCGTCGATAGGAGGAATGTCGGGGAATTCCAGCCGGTTCACTCCATGCTTTCCACCCCCTCGGCGCCCCCGCCGGCTCGGCTGAAATATCGTCGCGCCTCTTTCGTTGGGGGAGTCGGTCCGCAACGGGAGCCCAATGTCCGCCGACACCGTCGAGCAGTCCCCGCTCTTCCACCCGACCGCCCAGCTGCCCCGAGCCGCCGAGGAGAGGCGCTACTGGGTTCCGCTGCTCTTCGCCACGGCCGCAGCGCTGATCTTCTCCATCGTCGCCGTGCCCCGGGTCGACTTCGAGCGAGCCGCCTCCGACGCGATCGACCGGAGCGAGGGCGCCGCCCAGGTTTCACCCCACGAGCGGGAGGTGAAGCTGGAGCAGGCCGGCAAGGTGGCCGCTCTGGCCGCATACTCCGGCGCCGCGTTCGGAACCACGCTCACCGCTCTTCTCAGCGCCTTCTGGGTCTGGCTGGCCTTCAAGGTGGTGGGATCGAAGCCTGGCTACGCCCAGACCTTCACCGTGATGTGCTACTCGCTCCTGCCCGGCGCCTTCGAGGCGCTCCTCGCCATCCCGGCGCTCCTCGTTCGAGGGACGATCATGCCGGAGCAACTCGGGACGCTCCTGCCATCCAGCCTCGGGATCCTGCTCCCGGCCGACGCGAACGGGCCGCTCGCCTCGCTCCTGGGCGCCGTGGACCTCTTCTCTCTCTGGGCGGTGTGGCTCGTGGCGGCCGGCATGGCCGGGGTGGCCAAGGTCTCCCGGCGGCGAGCGCTCGTCACCGTCACCGTCCTCTGGCTCGCCTACGTGGCCGTCTTCCGCGTCGCGCTCCCCGTCCTGGTAGGCGTGAGGTAGACATGCATCCCATCCTTCTTCTCCTCCCGCTCGCGCTTTCCGCTGCCGATCCGTCCCCGATCACGCTCGACGAGGCGCTTGCCTTCGCCGCCAAGGCCAATGTCGATCTGAAGATCGCCGGGACCGACCGGGCGCTGGCCGGCGTGGACGAGTACGCCAGCTGGGCCGGCGTGCTGCCCCGGCTCGACCTCTCCGCCACCTTCGGAAACGTCTACACCGCACCCAGCGTGCAGAACATCTCGATTCCCTACATCATCGCCAACCCCGACGGCAGCCAGAGCATCTCCTACAAGTACTCGCTGGAATCGGTCCCGGCCAACTTCGTGGAGAGCTACTCCCTGGGACTCGTCCTCCAGGTTCCGATCTTCGACGGCATGCGGAACTGGGCGACCATCGCCAGGACCAAGGCGCTTCTCCGGGCCGCCGATCAGACCTACGACGAGGCCTCGCTCAACGTGGCCTTCGACGTGACCCGTCGCTTCTACGAGGTGGTCCGCGCCGAGCGGAGCCTCAAGGTTTTCCAGGAGGCGGTCACGCGCAGCGAGGAACTGGTGCGGCGCACCGACGCCCTCTACGAGGCCGGTCGCGCTCCGCGAAGCGACACCTACGCAGCGCGCGTCACGCTCGGCAACGATCGCATCTCCGCCGAGCAGCAGCTCGCCCGCGTTTCCGACGCCCGGGTGGCGCTGTCGATCGCTCTCGGCCGCGGCGCCGACCCCGGCCTCCAGGTGGTCCCGCCCGCCACCCTCGACAGGACCTCCTTCCAGGAGCCGCCGGACCAGCCGGCCCTGGTGGACCTGGCCCGGCGGAAGCGCCCGGTGCTCTCGGCCGACGAGCAGCGGCTCCTGGCCGCCGCGCAGGAGATCCGGGTCGCACAGGCCGGCTACTACCCGAACGTCTCGGCGCAGGCCAGCTACACGCGCCAGGGGCCGTACATCGCCGGCCCCCAGGGCGTCTACGGAGATCCCACCGGCCAGTACGTGGCCAACTTCGGCATCGTCGTGAACTGGAACCTCTTCGAGGGCCGGACCACCAGCGCCAACGTCCAGCGCGCCAACCTGACCGAGGAGCGGACCCGTCTCCAGGCCGAGCAGGCCTTCCTCCAGGTGACGAGCGAGATCGCGCGGTCCCGCGTCGGCTACCAGACCCTCTCGGCTTCCGCCAATCTGGCCGAGGAAAACCTCAAGGCCGCCCGGGAGAGCCTGCTCCTCGCCGAGCGCCGCTTCGACGCCGGCGCCGCCACACAGCTCGAGATCCGCGACGCCTTGCTCAACCTCACCCGGGCCCAGCTCACCCTGCTGGCGGCCCGGATCGACGCCATCATCGCCCGCGCCGACCTGAACCGCGCCGTGGGCGGCGCGCTGTAGCCGAAAGGAACCGTTGGCCATGTCCTGGACCAAGCGCATCATCGCCGCCGTCTTCGTTCTCGCGATCATCGGAATCGTCGCCGGGTCGCTGATGCCCAAGAAGGAACCCCCGGTCACCGTCCAGACCTCGGCGGTCCGCAAGGGACCCATCACCCGCAAGGTGACCGCCGCCGGCAAGTTGCAGGCCGCGACCCAGGTGAAGCTCTCCTCCAACCTGTCCGGCGACCTGCTCGACCTGCCGGTCCGCGAGGGAGACACGATCAAGAAGGGGCAGTACATCGGGCGCATCGACTCCCGCCGCTACGAGGCCCAGCTCCACCAGCGCGAGGCCATGGAGCAGAGCGCCCGCTCCGAGCTGTCGCTCGAGGAGGTCAACCTCGCCAAGCTCCAGGCCGATCTCAAGCGGGTGGAGCGGCTGGTGAAGGCAGACAGCGCCAGCACCGCGGAGCTGGAGCGCGCCGTGGCCGATCGCGACGGCGCCGCGGCGCGCGTCCAGGCCGCCAAGGACCGGGTGAAGAGCGCGTCCGCCAGCCTGGCCGAGGCCCGCTACCTCCTCTCGTTCACCACGCTCACCGCCCCCATCGACGGCATTCTCACCTCGCGCCTCAAGCAGGTGGGCGAGCGGGTGCGCGGTTCCGACTTCAACGAGGACCCCATCGTCATCATCGCGACCCTCTCCAGCATGGAGATGAAGGTCGAGGTGGGCGAGCACGAGGTGGTCTACCTGCACGAGGGCGACGGGGCCGAGATCGAGGTCGACGCCTTCCCCGATCAGAAGTTCCCGGCTCAGGTCGTCGAGATCGCCAAGAACGCCAACGTTCGCAACGCCGGCACCGAGACGGAGGTGACGACCTTTCCGGTCCGCCTGGCACTTTCAGGCAATGTTCCCGGGGGCCTCCCGGGGATGAGCGGCCAGGCCTCGGTGTCGACCGAGACCCGGCAGAACGCGCTCACCGTTCCCCTGCAGGCGGTGACGGTCCGCACCGAGAAGCAGCTCGCCGCGCCGGCCTCGAAGGACAAGGACGCCCCCGACGGCGGGGCTCCCGCGCCGGCACCGCCCCCCGGACCCGGCGTCCGGAAGAGCACGAAGGAGTTGCAGCAGAAGGTGGTCTTCGTGGTCGAGGACGGCAAGGCTCGGGTTCGAAGGGTGGAGACCGGCCTGGCGAGCGAGAACGAGATCGAGATCCTCTCCGGCCTCCAGGAGGGGGAGCCGGTGGTCGAGGGCCCCTACAAGGTGCTCTCCCGCGAGCTCTCCGACGGCAGGGCGGTGAAGCTCGACAAGGCTTCCGAGAAGGGCGGAGCAGGGGCCCCGGTGTCGGGCAAGGAGAAGACGGGAGCGAAGGGATCGTGAGCGAGACTCCCCTCATCGCCGTGGATCGGATGACCCGGGTCTACCGGGTCGGCGAGGAAGAGGTGCGCGCCCTCGACGGCGTCTCCTTCGACGTTCGCCGAGGAGAATGGGTCGCGGTGGTGGGTCAATCGGGCTCGGGGAAGTCGACGCTCATGAACCTCATCGGCGCCCTCGACTCCCCCACCTCCGGCACCTACTGCATCAACGGCCGGGACGTGGAGAAGCTCTCCGACGACGAGCTCGCCGATCTCCGCAATCGCGAGATCGGCTTCGTCTTCCAGACCTTCCAGCTGCTGCCTCGCTCCACCGCGCTGGCCAACGTCGAGCTGCCCCTCGTCTATCGCGGCGTGGGACGGGCCGAGCGGCGTGAACGCGCGGTGGCGGCGCTCGAGGCCGTGGGCCTCTCCAACCGCATGCACCACCGTCCCAACGAGCTCTCGGGCGGACAGCGGCAGCGCGTGGCCATCGCCCGGGCGCTGGTGGGTCAACCCTCGCTGCTGCTCGCCGACGAGCCCACCGGCAACCTCGACAGCGCCACCGGCGAGGACATCATGCGGCTCTTCGGCGAGCTCCACCAGCGCGGCAACACCATCCTGCTCGTCACCCACGAGCCCAGGCTGGCGGCCCGATGCCCGCGCGCCATCCGCCTCATGGACGGGCGCGTGGTGGCCGACGGCCCGGGAGGGGAAGTGGCGCTGCTCGGCGTCGCGCCCGCGAAGGTGTCTGCATGACGCGGATCCGCCGCGCCATCTCGGAGGTCGGCGAGGCCTTCCGCATCACGCTGGGCACCCTGGCGAGCCACAGGCTCCGGAGCTCCCTCACCACCCTCGGCATCGTCATCGGGGTGGCCACGGTGATCGCCATCGTGGCCATCATCCAGGGGCTCAACAGCAGCTTCGAGGAGTCGATCCAGGGCTTCGGCACCAACACCCTCTACGTCGCGCGGTACCGCTGGCTCGATCTTTCCGGCGAGTACTGGAGGGTCCGCAACCGCAAGCCCATCGGAGACCGCGAGCTTCGGGCCATCCTCCGGGAGTCGACGGTCGCAGTGGCCACCTCACCGACGGTCTCGGTGGCCGCCAGCGTCTCCCGCGGGGAGCGCTCGGTCGAGCGGGTCAACGTCAACGGGGTGGGCGCCCAGTATCTGGTCGCAAACGGGGGCGGGGTCCGCGCCGGTCGCTTCTTCGCCGAGAGCGACTCCGAGCTGGCACGCCCTGCGGTGGTGCTGGGCGCCGAGGTCGTCGACCGCCTCTTCCCGGGCATGCCGCTGGAGGCGGTGCTGGGACAGCGGGTGCTGGTGGGCGGACACGCCTTCTCGGTGGTGGGGCTCACCGACCGTCGCGGGCGCTTCCTGGGCATCCCCATGGACAACAACGTACTCATCCCCTACACCACCTTCGGCCACTTCTTCGGCTCCAAGCGCCCCATGAACATCGCCGTGGCAGCGCCGCCGGGAAGGGTCGCCGAGCTCGAGGACGAGCTCACGAGCATCCTTCGCAAGGCTCGCCAGGTGAAGCCGGGCAAGCCGGACGACTTCCTCTTCAACCGCCAGGACCAGTTCCTCAAGTTCTACCAGGGGCTCACCGGCGCGCTCTACGCCGTGGCGGTGGGCGTCGGGTTCATCACGCTCATCGTGGGTGGCATCGGGATCATGAACATCATGCTGGTCTCGGTCCACGAGAGGACGAGGGAGATCGGCCTGCGGCGTGCGCTGGGCGCGCGGCGCGCCACCATCCTCACCCAGTTCCTGGTGGAGTCGGCCCTGGTGGCAACCATGGGCGGCGCCATCGGCACCGCCATCGGGCTCGGGGTGGCGCAGCTCATCGCCCTGCTCTCCCCGCTTGCGGCGGCGGCGACTCCCTCTGCCGTCGCTCTCGGCCTCGGATTCTCGTCCCTGACCGGCCTGGTCTTCGGCTCCTGGCCGGCCTGGCGCGCCGCCAACCTCGACCCCGTGGAGGCGCTGCGCTACGAATGAGCTCGATCCTCGACACCGTGGGCATGGCGCTGACCACGCTGCGCGGCAACCCGCTGCGCTCGCTCCTGACCCTGCTCGGCATCGTCATCGGTGCCGCCACCGTGGTGGCCATGATGGGGCTCACCGAGGGGCTGCGCGTGCGCATGACCAGCGACCTGGCCTTCCTGGGCGCCGGATCCTTCGCCATCTCCAAGACCCCTCCCATCAACTTCAGCGACGACGCCTACCACAAGTACGCCAAGCGCCGTCACATCACCCGGGACCAGGGCGAAGCCCTGCGCGGGCTCCCGCACGTGGCTCACGTCTCCATCGAGTCCTCCGCCCAGGGGCGCGAACGGCTCTGGACTCGGGAGCGCGCCACGCAGCCCAGCATCAACGTGACCGGCGGCTACCCGGAATACGAGACGGCCAACGCGGTCACGGTGGCCCAGGGTCGCTTCTTCTCGGACGTCGACATCCAGCTGGGCCGGCAGGTCGCCTTCATCGGTTCCGACGTGGCGGACCTGCTCTTTCCCGACAGCTCTCCGCTGGGGCAGGAGATCCGGCTGCGATCCGCCGCCTTCACCGTGGTCGGCGTGGCCGAGCGGCGCGGCTCGGTCTGGGGGCTCGAGTCCAAGGACGCCTTCGTCGTGATCCCCTCCGACAGCTTCGACGCGGTCATCGGCAAGACGCTTTCCCACGACATCACCGTGGCGGCCACCGCTCCCGAGGACGTGGGGCGGGCCATGGACGAGGTCATCGCCCAGCTGCGCAAGGTGCGTGGCCTGCGAGGGGCCGAGGAGAACGACTTCGAGGTCTTCACCAACGACTCGGTCTCCGAGATGTTCGACAAGCTCGGGCAGATGGTCGCAGCCGCCACCTTCGGCATCTGCACCCTGGCGCTGCTGGTCGGCGGCATCGGGATCATGAACATCATGCTGGTGGCGGTATCGGAGCGAACCCGCGAGATCGGGGTGCGCATGGCCCTGGGCGCGCGGCGGCGGCGCATCCTCTCCCAGTTCGTCATCGAGGCGGTGACGCTCTCCCTGTTCGGCGGCATCCTCGGCGTGCTCATCGGGGCGGGCGGGGTCATCCTGGCCCGCGAGGTCTGGAACGTTCCGGCGAGCGTCCCGGCCTGGGCGGTGCTACTGTCCCTGCTTTCCGCATCCGGGGCAGGCGTCGTCTTCGGCATCTACCCCGCCATCCGCGCCAGCCGCCTCGACCCGGTCGAGGCCATGCGCACGGAGTAGGGAAGGGGTCGTCGGTCGACGTGGACAAGGCGAAGGTCAAGCGCGAGATCCTGGGCTGGGTCATCACCATCCTCGCCGTGCTCGCATTCCGGACGTTGCTCTACGAAGCCGTCTACATCCCGTCGGGGTCGATGATCCCGACCCTTCAGATCGGCGACTACGTGGTGGTGGAGAAGTGGGCCTACGGGGTCCGCCTCCCCTTCACCGAGCGTGCCCAGGCGATGTGGTCGTCCCCGAAGCGCGGCGACATCGTGGTTCTGCTGGCGCCTCCCGGCAATCCCCGAAACGACGACCTCATCAAGCGGGTGGTGGGTGTGGCCGGCGACACGGTCGAGGTGAAGGACGGCGCGCTCTGGCTGAACGGGAAGCCGGTGCCACGCCAGCCCAGGGTCGGCCCGTGCGTCTACGAGAACCGCCTGGAGGGCGGCCCGTGGCGCGAGGAGAAGTGCGTGGCCGCCGAGGAGCAGCTCGACAGGCACCGCTACCTCACCTACTGCACGCCGGGCGTCGAATGCGGCGACGTGCCGCCCACGGTGGTGCCTCCCGGCAACGTCTTCCTGGTCGGCGACCACCGCGACCACAGCGCCGACAGCCGCGTCTTCGGGCCGGTGCCGGTGGATCGCATCAAGGGACGGGCCTGGAACGCGCTGTTCTCCTGGGGGCCGGGCGGGATCAGGACCGATCGGGTCGCGCACAGCGTGACGCACTGACGGTGCGGCCGGGCCGGCGCATCCGCCGCGGTTGTCATGGGGCCGCCGGCGGGCAGTCGCCCCTCTCCACGGCGCTGGTCCTCGGGGGAAGGCGTTCGCGGCTGGACGGCGCCGAGCCGCCGCGCCCGCGCAGCGAGCGGCGATGCGGAGCATCAGCAGGCCGCCGAAGATCGCGAGCCCCAAGCCCGCCCGTCGCCGGCGGCATCCAGTCGCGCACGCTCGCGCCTTCTGGCGGCTTCGTGGCGACGAACGCGTTGCGCGCTGGCGGGGCGCGACGCGGCGCGGCGGATGTAGTCAGGCGTGGGGTGAGTGGCGCCGCGTGTGGCGGCTTCCTTCGAGTCAGCCCGCCGTTCCCGAGCCGCCGCGCGTGAAGTCGCGGTACGGATCGGACGGGAGGACACACCGTGAACCGACAGCCGCCAGAGCTGGAGACCGACCCCGGAAGATCCGGACTGCTGGAGACCATCGCAGCACGATACGCGGCGGAGGATGCGGCCCGCTCCGCCTGGCTCGACGAGCGCCTCGGCTCCGGGCGCAAGCAGCCCGGAACGCACCCGGCCCGGCGCGCCCAGACCGTCTGCGCCGAGTGCGGGCTGAAGAGCGGACATCACCCTGGATGCGCCGAACGTGAAGTCCGCGCGCCCGTCCGCTGCGCGACCGTCGACGCTTCCCCTTGATCGAGCGTCGCCGGGGGCCGCGAATCCCCGGCGAACCGGTCGAGAACCCCGCGCTAGAGTCGCCCGTCCTCCTCGACGACCAGCTTGTACATGGCGGCCGCGTCCGGCGCGTCGAGCAGTGCCCTTCGGAACTCGGGGCGCTTGAGCAACCGGCTCACCCTCGCCAGTGCCTGCAGGTGCTCGGCCCCGGCACGCTCCGGCGCGAAGAGAGCAACGAAGACGTGGGTGGGCTTGCCGTCTTGCGCCCGGAAGTCGACCCCGGCGCGGGACCGGCCCAGGCACGCCGCGAGGGAGGCCAGGCGGGGCACCTTGCAGTGCGGCACCGCGACGCCCTCACCGATCCCGGTCGATCCGAGCTTCTCCCGTGCGAGCAACGCCGAGGTGAGTGCAGGCGGCTCCAGTCCCTCCGCCGCCGCCACGGGCCGCGCCAGCTCCGAGAGGACCGACGAGATCGTGCCGCCGGACAGTTCGGCGATCACGCAGTCGGGGCGCAGCACGTCGGCGATGTGCACCCACACCGGCTAGCACGGCGGCCGGCCCGATTCAAGGAACGCCCCCGCAGCGCAGCGCGCAACGCAGCCGATCGCCCGCCGCGCCAGCGCGCAACGCGTCCGTCGCCGCGGAGCCGCCAGAAGGCGCGGGTGCACGCGACTGGACGCCGCCGGCGACGAGCGGGTCCGGGGCTCGAAATCTTCGGCGGCCTCCTGATGCTCCGCGTCGCCGCACGCTGCGCGGGCGCGGCGGGGCCGGCGTCGGGGCCCGGCGGGCGGTGGGCGTTCGGGACTCCGCCAATCGTTCGTCGACAGCCGGCGGGCAGCGCAACTCGGAGCGGCGCCTCCGCAGGGGCGCCAAGGATCGAGCGAGCCCGCGAACGCTGTGCCTTGGCGCCGTTCAGGCTAGAACGCCCTCCCCCGAGGACCAGCGCTGCGGAAAGGGGGGCCCGAACCCGGCGGCACCCCGCCCTCCCGCGGCGAAGGCGATCCGTGACTCCCCCCTACCCGGGCTTCGCCTCGATGACTCCGAGCTTCTCGTCGTCGCGCCGGTACACCACGTTGATGAGACGCGTCTTCGCGTCCTGGAAGACGTAGAACCGGCTGTTGAGCAGGTCCATCTGCATGATGGCGTCGTCGAGGGACATGGGCTTGGTCTGGAACGTCGACGTCGAGACGACCCGAGACGACGGCGCATCGTGCGGCTCGTCGATGATCTCGTGGCGGACGTCGAGCGGCATCCAGTCCTTGGGAATGAGCGTCGCCTTGTGGTTGCGCACCCGCTCCTTGTGCTTCTTCAGCTGCCTCTCGATCTTGTCGGCGGCGGCGTCGATGGAGGCGTACATGTCCTCCGACTTGGCACGCCCCCGGACCGAGAACGGTCCGGCCTTCATGGTGATCTCGGCGTGGTGCTGGAGGTTCTCCAGGTGGAGGACCGCGTGGGCCTCCGATGGGCGGTCGACGTAGCGCTGGATGTGGGCGACCTTGTCCTTCACGTGGGCCTTCAGTCCTTCGGTGGGCTCGAGGTGACGGAACGTGATGTTCACCTGCATCGTGGCCTCCTGGGTGTCGTGCTGGGTGCGCGGAAATGCATCGGCCGCGGCTGACCGAATATCCACCTGGACGGGGGGACCGGCAGGACCGCGGCCGACGAACTGCATGTCGCGATGAGCGTCACGCGTTCTCCAGGGCATCATACCAGATCAGAAGAACTTCTTCCGTTTCGAGCTAGGAAGAATCGCCAGCACTTCTCGGTACTTGGCTACGGTGCGTCGGGCGATCTCGATGTTCTGTCCCTTCAGGAGCTCGACGATCTTCTGGTCCGAGTGCGGGTGCTTGGGGTCCTCGGCGGCCACGATCTGCTTGATGTGGTTCTTGACCGCCTCGCTCGCGATGTCGTCCCCGCCCGTGCGGGAGATGGCCGAGTTGAAGAAGAACTTGAGCTCGAAGATCCCCTGCGGCGTGTGCACGTACTTGTTGGTGGTGACGCGCGAGACGGTCGACTCGTGCATCCCGATGTCCTCTGCCACGTCGCGCAGGATGAGCGGCTTCAGGTGTGCGATGCCCTTGTCGAAGAAGTCCTTCTGGAACTTCACGATCGAGTCGGTGACCTTGTAGATGGTTCGCTGGCGCTGGTGGATGGAACGGATGAGCCAGACCGCGCTGCGCAGCTTGTCCTGGATGTACTCCTTGGCGGCGCCGGCGTTGCCGTTCTTCAGCGCCTGGCGGTACATGCCGGAGATGCGCAGCTTGGATAGGCCGTCGTCGTTCAGCACCGTGACGTAGCGGTCCCCGACCTTCTGTACGGTGACGTCGGGGGTGATGTACTGCGCCTCCTCGCTGGTGTACGCGCGCCCGGGCTTGGGCTCGAAGGAGGCGATGACCTTGACCGCCTTCACCACCTGGTCGATGGGGAGCTTGAGGTCGCGGGCGATGGCGGCGTAGTTCTTCGACTCGAGGTGCTTGAGGTGGCGGTCGATGATGGCCACCACCTCGGGCAGGTCGGCGTTCAGGTGGTGGGCCTGGAGCAGGAGGCACTCGCGCAGATCGCGCGCCGCCACGCCGGGCGGGTCGAGCCCCTGGACCTTCTTCAGCACGCTCTCGGCGAACTCGATGCCGACGCCCGCCTCGAAGGCCACCCGCACCAGCGGGTCGCGGACGGCCGAGTCGTCGATCTCGCCCTCCACGGCGGGCATGCGGAAGTAGCCGTCGGGATCGAGGTTCCCGATGATGAGCATGGCCACCTGCTCCTCCTCCGGCGTGAAGGCGGAGAGTCGCATCTGCCAGATCAGGTGGTCGCCGAGGTCGCCCTTCCTGGTGAGCGTGGCCTCGAATCCTGGGAGGTCCTCGTCGCCCATGTTCTTGTTCGACGGGGCGGTGTGGCCCTGCAACTGGTAGTGATCGAGGTACTGGTCCCAGTCGATCTCGTTGGAACCCTCCTCGCCCTTCACCTCCTCTGCCTTCTCGGCCTCCTTGGCGAGCGGCGCCAGCTCCTCCAGCTGGGACTCGGCGGGGCTGGCCCCGTCGGCACGCTCCTCCTCGTCGGGACCCTCGTCGAGCAGGGGGTTCTCGTTGATCTCGGTGCGGATGAGATCGACGAGCTCCAGCCTCGAGAGCTGCAGGAGCTTGATGGCCTGCTGCAGCTGGGGCGTCATCACCAGCTGCTGCGACATCTTGAGGTGTTGTCTGAGCTCCAGGCTCACGGATGGACCTCGGGGTGCCGGTCGTCGTCGAGCCGGAACTTCTCGCCCAGGTAGACGGCGCGGGCCCGGGCGCTACCGGCGATGTGGGCGGGGGTCCCCTCCTCCAGGATCTGGCCGGACGACAGGATGTAGGCGCGGTCGCAGATGCCCAGCGCCTCGCGGACGGCGTGGTCGGTGAGGAGCACGCCGATCCCCTTGGCCCGGAGCGCGCCGATGAGCCGCTGCAGCTCGCCCACCGCGATGGGGTCGACTCCGGCGAAGGGCTCGTCGAGGAGGATGTGGCGAGGATCGTTGAGAAGGCTGCGTGCCACCTCGGTGCGGCGCCGCTCCCCGCCGGAGAGCTGTTCCCCGAGGCTGTTCTCGACCTGTCCGAGGTGGAACTCCTCGATCAGCTCGTCGGCCCGGCGCTCCCGCTCGGCGCGCCCGCGCCCGAGGGCCTCGAGCACCGCGGTGAAGTTCTGGCGCACGGTGAGCTTGCGAAAGACCGAGGCCTCCTGTGGCAGGTAGCCCACGCCGCGCCTTGCCCGCAGGTGCATGGGCAGACGCGTCAGATCCTCGTCTCCGAGCCGCACGGTGCCTGCGTCGGGGCGAACCAGCCCGACCGTCATGTTGAAGCAGGTGGTCTTGCCCGCGCCGTTCGGCCCGAGCAGCCCCACCACCTCTCCTGGCCCGACCCGGAAGGAGACGTCGTCCACCACGCGCCGGCCGCGGTAGCTCTTCACCAGTCCGCGCGCTTCCAGTGCGGGCGCGCTCACGGCTGCTCCTTCTTCTTGCGGGGCTTCATCTCCGCGCCCGGCGGGGGAAGGATGACTCCCTTGGCGCCGGTGAGCGTGGCCGTGTCGGCGGCGAGGTCGTAGACCAGTTCCTCGCCGCGCATGACGTTCTCGCCGTCGCGCAGGACGGGGTTGCCGCTGCAGGTGACCCGGGCCGCCTTCTCCTCGAAGGTGGCGGTCTGGCAGGTCACGGTCCGCGTTCCCCGGGTCAGCTTCACGTCACCGGAGCAGATGGCCTGGCGGATTCGCCCCTGCTCGTCGTTCTCGGCCACGAGCTTGCGGCAGGTGAGCACGGCATCTTCCCGGGTGAGCGTCACGAGGGGCTTCCCGGTGAAGACGACCTTCCGCTCCTTGTAGAGGTACTGGACCTCCTCGGCGTCGACGGTCACCGGCGGTGAGGGCGGGATGGCCGCGAGGGCCAGGGCGAAGCAGCCGGCGGCGATCACTGCCGAGCCGCTCCCGTGCCGACCAATCGCACCCCGCCCCGGATCTCGACGTCGCCCGTGGACGGGTCGGCGGTGAAGGATGGCCCTGCAAGCCTGTAGCCGGGGCCGACGACCTCCACCGGTTCGTCGCCACGGACCATGCCATCCGATCCGGCGTAGCGTGCCGAGGCGGTCCGGGCGGTAGCGTCGCCGCGCTCGAGAACCACGCCTCCGCTCGCGGACCAGGTGCGCGCCGCGAGGTCGCCCACGAGAGCAGGAGCCGCGACCGTCAGGTCGGGCGTGCCCTGGCCCGGCAGCGTCACCCGGGCAGCAGCTGCCTGGATCTCCCCTGAATTCCGGCGGTAGGTGGCCTGGGATGCGGTGCCGGACGCGCTCAGCTCCGCCCCCCGGTAGGCGCGGAATTGAACGCTTTCCAGGCGCAGCTCCGGGGGCGACCCCGCGCCCGCCGGCGTGCCCACATCACATCCCGCCAGGAGGGCAATTGACGTCGCGCAAGCCCAGAGGGCGCCGCCGTCGCGGGATGGGAGCCTGGAGCGGCTGAATATTCCACGTATAGTCAAATGGCACAACCCTTGCTAAACCGACGATAGCTGGAGCGTCACGGGGCGACAAGGGCTTTTCGGCACCAACCTTGCTTAAGCTGAAATTTCAATTGATTTCAGTGGCTTGGTCGACCAGCGCCGGTGCATCCACACCCACTCGGCGGGGGCTTCCCGGATGGCCTGCTCGATCGATGCCGTGCAGGCAGCGGTGATGCGAACGGCCTCCGCCTCCGGATCGGCTGGGTTGGGGTCGTACCCCACCTCCTGGACCTCCAGGACGTAGCCGTCGCCGGCCTTGGGACCGCGACGACGGGACCACCCCACCAGGACCGGACAGCCGAACCGCAGCGCCAGGTCGGCCGCGGCCCGAGGCGTCGACGCCAGGTGCCCGAAGAACGGGACGAAGACGCTCTGAACGCGGGTGTCCTGGTCGATGAGGATCCCGAGCGCCTTGCCTGCCCGCATGGCCTTGAGGAGTGTCCGGCCGCTCCCGGCGTCCTCGCGAAAGAGGGTGGGCACCTCGCCCCGGGCGCGGAATTCCTCGGCCATCTCGTCGATGCGCCGGTCCCAGCTGCGGGCGGCGATGACCACCGCCGGGATCCCCGAGCGAACGATGCGTCGGGCCAGCAGCTCCCAGCTTCCCAGGTGGCCGGTGACGAAGATGAGCCCCTTGCCCTTGGCGTGCGCCGTCCGGAGGAGTGCCTCGCCCTCGCCGTCGTAGGTGACGTAGCGCTCGAGGTCGCTGTCGATGCGGGCGATCTGGGCGACCTCGGCCGCCCCGTGGGCGTAGTGGAGGAAGGTTGCACGAGCGATGGCGCGTCGCTCGTCCTCGGGCAGCTCGGGCAGGGCGAAGGCCAGGTGCTGGAGCGCCAGTTCCCGGTCCCGGCGCCCGACCAGCCAGGCGACGCGCCCGACGAGGCCGCCCAGCGCCCAGGCCACCCGGAAGGGGAGGAGCGCTCCGAGCCGGATTCCGGCGCGGATGAGCCAGACGCGAAGCGTGCGGCGAGTCCTCTTCGCCCAGGGGATGCCGCTCACGGCCGGCGCTGCCCTCTCGCGTTCAGGATGAGCTCGCACAGTTCCCGCACGGCGCCGCGTCCGCCGGGAAAGCGGGAGACGAGGTGCACCTCGGACAGCACGTCCGGGTAGGCGTCGGCCGGAGCCGCGGAGAGCCCGACCTTTCGGAGCAGCGGGATGTCGTTCACGTCGTCGCCCATGTAGGCGACCTCGTCGTCCGCGAAGCCGAGCGGCGCAAGGGTGGCATACCCGTCGAGCTTGTCCCGCTGGGAGAAGATGAGGTGCTTGAAGCCGAGCTCCTCGAGCCGCTTCTGGGTGGCCCGGCCCGGACGCCCGGAGATGACCCCGAAGTCGACCTGGTCGCGGAGCCGGACGATTCCGTGGCCGTCGCGCACGTCGAAGGCCTTGAGCGCCTCGCCGTCGGGGCCGAACCAGATCCGCCCGTCGGTGAGGACGCCGTCCACGTCGAGGAGCACGAGCCGGATCCGCGCCGCCCGCGCGAGCAGGTCCTCCGGCGCGATCACGGCTGCCCCAGGGCGCGCCGGATCCGCAGCACGTCGGCCAGGAGCCGATCGGCCATGTCGAAATCCAGCGAGTTGGGGCCGTCCGACTGGGCCACGGCGGGGTCCTCGTGGATCTCCGCGAAGAGCGCGTCGATGCCCACCGCCGCGGCTGCGCGGGCCAGCGGGGCCACGAACTGCCTCTCCCCTCCGGTGACGTCGCCGCCCCCCCCGGGGAGCTGCACCGAGTGGGTGGCGTCGAGGCAGACCGGCACCCCCAGCTCGCGCATGATCACGAGGCCGCGCATGTCCACCACCAGGTTGCCGTAGCCGAAGCTCGACCCGCGCTCGGTGAGCAGCACGTTCTCGGCCCCGGCCTCCCGGCACTTGGCCACCGCGTGGCGCATGTCGCGGGGGGCCACGAACTGTCCCTTCTTCACGTTCACGGACCGTCCGTACCGGGCACAGGCGATGACCAGATCGGTCTGCCGGCACAGGAAGGCCGGGACCTGGAGGACGTCGACCACCCTCCCGGCCGGCTCGGCCTGCCAGCTCTCGTGGACGTCGGTCAGGGTGGGCAGGCCCGTCACCCGCTTCACCTTCTCGAGGACCGCCAGGCCCACCTCCAGCCCCACGCCGCGAAAGCTCTTGCCCGAGGAGCGGTTGGCCTTGTCGAAGCTGGCCTTGAAGATCGCCGGCAGCCCGTGGCGGGCCGCCAGTTCCTTCACCTGGCGTGCGTGAGAGAGCGCCTGAGCCTCCGACTCGATGACGCAGGGCCCCGCGATGAGCAGGAGCGGACACCCGTCGCCTACCTCGTGCCCGCCGATGCGGGCCCGGACCTTCTCCATGGGACCTCCACGACGCGGCGACCAGCGGGGCCTCGGCCCCGCTTGACGCTCAGGCGCCCTTGCCCACCTGCAGCTTGGTCACCTCGGCGCCCCCGTCCTCGCTGGCGCGCAGGTCGCGCTGCGCCATGGCGGCCTTGACGAATCCGGCGAAGAGCGGGTGGGGGCGGAACGGCTTCGACTTGAACTCAGGGTGAAATTGGCATCCCACGAAGTGGGGGTGGTTGGGCAGCTCGATCATCTCCACCAGGCCGAGCTCCGGATTGGTGCCCGAGACCACCATGCCGCCCTTCTCGAATCGCTCGCGGTAGGCGTTGTTGAACTCGAAGCGGTGGCGGTGCCGCTCCTGGACGAGATCCTGGCCGTACATCTCGCGGGCCTTGGTGCCCTTCTCGAGCTTGCAGGCGTAGGTTCCGAGCCGCATCGTGCCCCCCTTGTCGGCCACGCCCCGCTGCGATTCCATGAGCGTGACCACCGGGTGCGGCGTGGCCTCGTCGAACTCCAGCGAGTTGGCGCCCTCGAGCGCCAGCACGTTGCGCCCGAACTCGATGGCGGCCATCTGCAGGCCCAGGCAGATGCCGAAGAACGGGATCTTCTTCTCGCGGGCGTGGCGCACCGCCAGGATCTTTCCCTCGGTGCCGCGGATGCCGAAGCCGCCCGGCACCAGGATGGCGTCGACCCGGTCGAGGACCTCGAGCTCGCCCTCCTCCAGCTTCTGGGCGTCGATGAACTCGAGCTTCACCTTGCAGTCGTTGGCGATGCCGCCGTGGACCAGGGCCTCGTTCAGGCTCTTGTAGCTCTCCACCAGCTCGACGTACTTCCCGACCACGCCGATGTGGACCTCGCCGGCCCGCGGGCGCGAGACCTTCTCGACGATGGTCTCCCAGCGCTCGAGCCGCGGCGCCCGGCTCCAGATGTTGAGAACCTCCGCCAGCTTGTCGTCGAGCCCCTCGCGGTGCAGCGCGAGCGGCACCTCGTAGATCGAGGCCACGTCGCGGGCCGTGAAGACCGCCGAGGGGTCCACGTTGCAGAAGAGCGCGATCTTGTCCTTCATCTCGCGGGATATCTCGCGGTCGGCGCGGGCCAGCAGGATGTCGGGCTGGATGCCGATCTCGCGCAGCTCCTTCACCGAGTGCTGGGTGGGCTTGGTCTTCAGCTCGCCGGCGGCGGCGATGTAGGGCACCAGCGTGAC
>Ga0209253_10002383_pt1 | contig 16658 bp, 13 predicted proteins | sample FrelakmetBRP12BR_FD_187145 | JGI IMG/M metagenome (GOLD analysis project Ga0209253, IMG submission 187145) | Freshwater lake sediment microbial communities from the University of Notre Dame, USA, for methane emissions studies - BRP12 BR (SPAdes)... | ecosystem: Environmental > Aquatic >...
TCTCCCTACGCCAAGGCCTGCGTCCAGGTGACCGACGTGTCCTATGTCGCCATCAGCATGAGAATCATGACCCGAATGGGAAAGACAATCGTCGCTAAAATCGGGAGCGGCGAGAACTTCGTCAAGGGCATCCATTCGGTCGGGGACTTCGATCCCGATAAGCGGTTCATCATGCACTTCCCCGAGGAGAGCCTCGTCTGGAGCTTCGGTTCTGGATACGGCGGAAATGCCCTTCTCGGAAAGAAGTGCTTCTCCCTGAGGATCGCTTCCTGGCTGGGATACAAACAAGGCTGGCTGGCCGAGCACATGGTCATCATCGGGCTCGAGGATATCCGGGGAAATGTGACTTATATCACGGCGGCTATGCCTTCCGCCTGTGGCAAGACGAACCTGGCCATGCTTGAATCCGCTCTACCCGAATACAAAGTCTGGACTATGGGGGATGATATCGCCTGGCTGAACATCGGACCGGACGGACGGCTGTATGCTATCAACCCCGAGTCGGGCTTTTTCGGCGTTGCGCCAGGGACTTCGATGAAAACAAACCCCAATATGATACGAACCCTTAAGGCTTCGAACTTTTATCCCACGCTCTTCACCAATGTGGCGCTTAATCCAGAAACCAATGAACCCTGGTGGGAAGGACTGGACGGCGCCGTGCCAGAGCATCTCCTCGACTGGCAGGGGCAGGCGTGGGATCCCCAGAAAAAGACTAAGGCGGCCCACCCGAATTCCCGATTTACTGTTTCCATCTATAATTGCCCCACGCTTTCCCGTGAATATGACAATCCCAGAGGTGTGCCCATCTCGGCGATCATCCTCGGGGGAAGGCGTTCGAAGCTCATCCCGCTGATCAGCGAGGCCTTTAACTGGGAGCACGGCGTATTCATGGGCGCCAGGATGGGGTCGGAGACGACCGCGGCCGCGGCGGGCAAGGTCGGCGTCCTCAGAAGGGACCCGATGGCCATGCTTCCTTTCTGCGGCTACAATATGGGTAATTATTTCAAGCACTGGATCGGCATGGGAAGGCTCCTTTCCCGTCCTCCCAGAATCTATTCGCTTAACGCTTTCCGGATGAACGAAAAAGGTGAATTCCTTTGGCCTGGGTTCGGCGAGAATATCCGCATCCTGAAATGGATTGTGGACCGGGTGAACGGCCGCGCCGACGCTCGAGAAACCCCCCTGGGCTGGGTCCCCAAGCTCAACAGCTTTCCCCTGGAAGGGTTGAATATCCCACGCGATAGTATTCAGAAGCTCTTCGAGGTCAATCCTGGAGAATGGCAAGGCGAGCTTGCGGACATCAAGACGTTTCTCGGCCAATTCGGACCCCATCTGCCCTATGAGATCTGGCAGGATTATAATAAGATGGCGGAGCGGCTTCAGAGCCAGAAGTAGTATTCTCTCGACCATCTATCCCCTTTCCTGTCCCAGACAAAAAAGGCTATAATGGGTGGCCAATTTTTAAGGAGGTCCGATGAAAAAAGGATTTATTGTCATCCTCACCGTTTTTCTAATGATTGGGCTGGTCCCAGGCCAGAAAACCGCGTCGGCAGATCTGGCCAAGCAGATAGAATCCCTAAGGGCAAAAATCCGGAGCGAATTCGGCACCGAGCTTCCCCCACTCCCGGTTCCGGAAAACAATCCCCAGACCAAGGACAAGGTCAAGCTCGGGGAGGCTCTCTTCTTTGATCCCAATCTTTCCGCCTGCGGAACGATCGCCTGTGCCTCTTGTCATGTTCCGGAATTGGGGTTCAGCGACGAGCAGCAGATTTCAGACGGATGCGGCGGGGCCACGGGGAGAAGGAATTCCAACACGGTCTATAATACAGCTTACAGCAGCCACCTGTTTTGGGATGGCCGGGTGCAGACGCTGGAGGAGCAGGCCCTGGGACCTGTTGTCGACTCCGCCGAGATGGGCAATACCTGGGATAATGTCCTCACCTATTTAAGCACGGGGATTCATCCTGTCACCAAAAAGGAATTTGCTGAGGCCAAAAAATTCTACGATAAGTATTTTCAAGTCGTTTTCGGCGGCGAAGTCAATACGACAACAATCACCAAGGCCATCGCTGCTTACGAAAGGACAGCGGTCAGCTATGATTCGCCGTACGATAAGTGGGTCAAGGGCGATGACAAGGCCTTGACGGTTGAACAGCAAAAAGGACTGGCCTCCTTTTTCGGGGCGGGGAATTGCGTGTCCTGCCACCAGCCGCCCAATTTTGCCGACTTTGATTTCCACAACATCGGAGTTCAGAACGCCGGGTTCGAGACGCCCGAGAAATTTGGCCACAATGCCGAGATTTGCGGCGGGGTGGCCAAGGATGTCGACCCGGGAAGAGGAGAAGTCGGGTTTTTCAGGTCATCCTGCTCTGACTTGGGTAAATTTAAGACCCCCACCCTCCGCAACGTCGAACTGTCTGCTCCGTACATGCATAATGGGAAATACGCTGCTTTAGGCAAGGCCGTCTCTCATTTTGAGGATCTAGCCAAGGGAACACTCAATCCTGTCGTGGGAAAGCTCGACCAGAGGGTCAAGACGGGAGCCTTCAAGTTTGGCGGGGGCGGCGGCTCCCCTGAGGACATGAAAAATATGGTCGAATTTCTCAAAGCCTTGACCGGGACTCAGCTCAAGAGCCCCGCTGCAGGAGTTGCTCCGCCGGTCCTTAAGTAGCTCAAAACTCAAATAACCGCCGACTGAAGATAGAATAAATTTCCTGGACCGAGACTTGCCGATGTATCTTGGAATCGATTTTCTCATCAGCCCTGATCTCAAACCGTTCGTGGTCGAAGTGAATGTCGGGCTGCCCGGCGGGGCTGAGGAATATCATCGTACGCATCTGGTCTATCTTCAAAAGCCCTCGGATATCTTTGCCAGGATTGAGGAGATCTCGCGGAGAGTTTATGGCCGGCCGTTCCAGAACTATCTTGAATCTTTCCCGTTCTTGAAAACCTTAAAAACCTTCAAGATCTGGATGGACGGCCAGGGTCCTTTCCCATCCGACCTCCATCCCGGATTGAGGCTTGAGGACAAGTGGGTCCAATATCAGATCCTGAACTCGTTTATCCCGATGCCAGAGACCATGGTCTTTGATGCCGGGAATATAGAGGCAGCAGATTTGTTTCTTGGGCGCAAGGGACGTCTCGTCCTGAAACGGCGCCTGGGACGCGGAGGCAGAAATTTCAGGATCATCGACGATCATGGGTCGCTCCAAGCGGCAAGCCCGAAGGGGCCCGGATTTATTCTTCAGGACTATATCAGTTCAAAGATTCATGGTTACGTTTTTTCCGTCCGTTCCGTTGCCTTTGGCGGAGAGCATCTCTGCCTTTATGCCAATCTATCACTGCGGGTCCATTCCAATCATGGAATATTGGCCTACATTAAGGAAGGGAGTGAACTCAGGCTGGCCGACCAGGAATTCCGGACCGAAGTTTTTGATCAGAAATCCTGGGAGGCTGGAATCTGGTTCGGCGGGAGCGAGCCATCCTATCTCCACCACAACCTCTACGAGGATGAAGTGGCCCGAACCGCACTCAGCCTTCCTGGCCCTATCTTAAGAATGATTCAGGACCTCTCCGTGAGCATCGAGAGGTTCTATGATGGATTGGATTTGGATTCCCTTCCCCGGGCTTGTTTCGAGGAAGATTCCAGGTTTGTGACCTAGCCCGCTTCTGCACTCTCGCTGCGGTCCTGGAGAGGAATGTGGGCTAATGTTTCTGGTCAGGGCCCCCGAGGCGGCCGGGAACTACTTCCTGGCACTCGACATGGTCCAGGAGAATGCCGCTTTGTCGAGCGACGCCGGAGTTCCCTGGCTGAGAATCCCCGTGCGCATTAAGAAATCAAAGTTGACAGAGGAAAACTCGATATCATAGAATAGTGGTTCGCTTTTTGTGATTTTAATTTTCACCAATAATGATTTTATCTTAGACAAGGAGTAATGAGTCATGTCTAAAGACAAAAAAGCTGACCTGGCGGGACCAGGTATCAGCACCTACCCGGAAGTTGACAAGATCCTACCTAATGATTATCAAGCGGTTCTCCCGCCGCTGGAGCGGATGAAGGCACTCTTCGCCATCAAGGAGTATATCGAGAAGAACCTGTGCCGGGAGCTGAACCTGACGATGGTTCAAGTCCCTCTCATCGTCGAGCGAGAGAGCGGAATTAACGATATGCTGGACCGGGACGGTTCGCGGACTCCGATCGAGTTTCCCTGCGGGCTTGGACTGGAAAAACGACTCAATGCCCAGATTGTGCAGGCCGCGACCAAATGGAAACGGCCGGCCTTAGCCCAGTTCGGCTGTCAAGTGGGAGAGGGCATCTGCACGGATATGAAAGCCGTGCGCAAAGACTATTTCCTCGATCATGACCACAGCGCTTACGTGGACCAGTGGGACTGGGAGCGGGTTATGACGATGGACCAGCGTAACCTGGACTTCCTCAAGGATATTGTCAAGAAGATCTGGAAGGTTATCAGGGGGGCCGGGACGTACGCTCAGGATCTCTACCCGAAACTCAAAGCGACCAAGTACCCCGACTTTCCCGAAGAGCTCACCTTCCTGACGGCCGAGGAAATCTTAGATATGTTCCCCGACCTGCCGCGCAAACAGCGCGAGACGATGACATTGCAGAAATATCCGGCGGTCTTCATCATCGGAGTAGGATATCCGCTGAAGGACGGGTATCCGCACGAGATGAGAGCGGCAGACTATGACGATTGGATCACCGATACGTCCAAGATGACCGGGCAGCCGACGCGCGGACTCAACGGCGATATCCTGGTCTGGAACCCGGTTACACGGCGGAGGCACGAGCTGACCTCGATGGGGATTAGGGTAACCAAGGAAACCCTGGTGAAGCAGTTGGAGATGGCGCATCTGATGGAAAACCTCAAGCTCCCCTATCACCAGGCCATCATGAACGACAAGATTCCGTTGAGCATCGGCGGCGGGATCGGACAGTCACGGACCTTCATGTATCTGCTCCGCACGGCCCATTTGGGCGAAGTGACCGTTTCTATCTGGCCCAAACAACTTAAAGACATCTGCGTCAAACATAACATCTTCGTCCTGGATTAAGCATTCGTCACGACAATAGACGAATCGTCTAATTTGGCTTTTTCACCACAGAGGCAATAAGATACCCGTGTCTTCTTAAGCCGGGGAATTTCTTATAAAGGAAAGAAAATGGGCTGATGAGTGGCTTCATCAGGAAACTGAACCGGGGCCATTTAATGTGCACGAAAAGGTCGATCATCCGGAGAAGACCGGGCATAAAGAGGATGCCGCTCTGGCCGATGACCTGAAATCCGGCGGCGACAAGCTCCCTCTCCAGCGACTTAAAACTGAAAGACTTCTCATACCCGTAGAGATAGAGTTGGAACAAGCTAAGGAAGGAGACCAGCAGAGGCCGCAGAAAGGGATCGAATGTGTTGGGCACTCCGATGATGGCCAGGCCGCCTTTATTGAGGACCCGGTAGCACTCTTTGATGGCCTGGCGGTATTCGGAGAAATGTTCAACCGTACCCATGCTATACACGTAATCAAAACACTCTTCCCGCAGCGCCAAACACCGGAGGTCTGAAACGATAAACCCTGATTTTGCCGCCCGAATCTTCCGCCGGGCGAAGAAGCTTCTGGCCGCAAGGGCGATCTCAGGGGAAATATCTACGCCATAGATCTCGGCACCGCGGTCCGCTGCCCAGAAAAGAATCTGGGTGTTTTTAGCCTCATCCCACAGATCAGTCTTCAGGATTTTCTTTTTCCCGAGCTCGGGAAAATATCGTTCGAAAAGCATCCGCTCGCACTCGAAATAATAGCGAGTTGAAGGCGCATCGATGAAGGGCGGCATCGAGCGGCCGACCCAATCCCAGAAAGAGCGAAGCTCGGGACCCTGTGATTTAGTCATAAAGGGCCTGAACGAGTGTACAGAAATCCTGGTCCCAGACGCCGTGTTTAGGAGGCCCAAGGCCCGAGGTCTTCCATCCCCCAAACGGGGCCTCTGCCTCGACTCCGAGAGTCGTTTGATTCAGCTTGAGCACCCCACACTCTGCCGTCTCCAAAAAACGCTTTTGGCAGGCCCGATCTCTGGTATAGAGAGACGCCACCAGCCCCTGAGGAACTCCGTTGAGGAAGGAGAGAGCTTCATCAAGATTGTGGGCGACCTGTAATATAGCGATAGGCCCAAAGCTTTCTTCCCGAAGCAGGGGCAAATTGTTGTTGGAGGCATAAAGGAGCGTAGGCTCAAACCAGCAGCCGGATTCCAGCCCGTCCGGGACTTTGCCCCCGCAAAGAAGCTTTGCTCCCGCGGCCAGGCCGGACTTAACGAGGCCCCGCATCTCTCCTTGTTTTCTCTTCGATATCAGGGGACCGATTTGGGTCAGAGGCTCCTGGGGAAGTCCCAGACGAAGTGATTGAATAGAAGACAAAAGAGCTTCTTCAAATCGCTTCCGGGAATGACGATGGACAATGAATCGCCGTGGCGCCGTGCAGCGCTGTCCGGCAAAGCTGAAGGCGGATATCGCTAATTCTCCGGCCGTTTTGTTCAGATCGCAGTCGGGCATAATGATGGCACCGTTATTCCCGCCAAGCTCCAATTGAACGGGTTTCATCTGCCGTCCCGCCAGGGCGGCAACACGTCTCCCGGCGGGATAAGACCCCGTGAAAGATATGGCCCTGATATTGGGCTGGAGAATCAAGTGTTCAGCAGTCCGGGCGTCGCCAAAAATGAGGTTGACCAGGCCGTCGGGACAACCTGCTTCGTTCAACATTCCCAGCATCAGGCGGGCGGCCCGGGGAGCCTGGAGGGGAGGCTTCCAGACAACCGCATTTCCGAAACCGATCGCGGGCGCCAAGCTCCCGGCCGGGATGGCAACCGGATTATTCCATGGGGTAATAATTCCGATCACTCCCACGGGCCGGCGGCGGGCCGAAAATCCTTCTTTAGGAGAAGCAGGGAAAGCCTGGCTTGTGCCCAAGATTGAAGCTGTCACCTGCAACAGCTCGGCGGCATATTGAATTTCCTGATGTCCGAGACTCACGGGTTTTCCGATTTCCAGGGCCATCAGCCACGCCAGTTCGTCTTTTTGGTCAAGTAATTTTGATCGCCAGGCCAGTAGCAATTTCCTTCTGACCCGGGGAGGAGTCATCTTCCAGCGCTGTTGGGCACGGAAAGCAACGGCCGTGGCGGCCGCAACTTCTCTTGCCGTTGCCAGAGAAACATATCCTATTGTCTCTCGCCAATGCGACGGATTTCTCTGTTCCCAGAGCTTCTGGCCCCGGACAGGCAGCCATTTCCCCTGAATGCAGGCCACGGGGAAAATGTTTTTTCTCTTCGAAGGCCTGATCACCTTAGCCTGCTTCATTCTTCTGCTCTTCGAAGGACTTCTCAAGGGAATGGATGATCCGGTCCCCCAGCTCTTTCGTGCCGATTGTGGTATTTCCTGGACCGGCAATATCAGCCGTCCGCCAGCCGTCTTCAAGCGTCTGTTCAACCGCCGCAAGGACGGCTTTAGCAGCGTCGGGCAAGTGGAAGCTCACCTGAAGCATCATCACCAGAGAAAGAATCTGGCCGATCGGGTTGGCCAGGTTGCGGCCTTCGATATCCTTGGCCGCTCCGTGCCCGGTTTGATAGACAGCCCGGCGGTCCATCCCGAAATTCCCCGAGAAACACATCCCCCTGGAACCGAGCATCACACCGCAACCATCAGAGAGGATGTCCCCAAAAAGGTTGGAGGTGATCACAACGTCAAAACGTTGGGGAGAATGAACGAGCTCAAACGCGGCATGGTCCACTTGCATGACCTCAAAATTCACGCCTGAGTTCTTCATCAGCCTCTCCGCCACCTCGAGCCAAAGGCGGCTGATGGCGGGAATCCCTTCAGACTTCAAGATTAGAGTAAGATGCTGCCGACGAGAGCGAGCGAGTCCAAGGGCGACCCGCATAATTCTTTCGACTTCTTCCTCCCGGTATTCAAAGGTGTGGGACGCCGCCTTTCCGTTCGGGCTGCTTATTTCCTCCCCATAGCCTAAATAAATCCCTCCCGTGTTTTCCCTGACGATCAGGATATCCACTCCCTCTTTGGTTGTCCGTTTGATAGCTCCCGTATCCAATAGGGAGACTAACGGCCGGATCGGTGTTATTTTGCAGAAGAGGCCAAAATGGGCCCTAAGTTCATAGACAAAACGGCCGCCGGCGGGTCCGCAGAGGACAGCGCCGCCTCGATGAAAGATAGATTCGCAAAATTCTATAACGTCGGGAGGCAAAACCCGTCCGGATTCCTGGTAGGCCTGGATTCCGATTTTTCCGCCCCTATGAATCTTAAACGGCGTAGCCGTCCTGCGGGATATTGTCTCGAGGATTCTGAGAGAAACATCAATGACGGCCGGCCCGATTCCCTCGCCCGGAAAAACTCCCAAGGTCAATTCCCCGTTTTTTGGCGGCTGGGCCTCCCAACCGGGAATGATCTGATCTAAAGTGAGGCTCCAGGCGGTTTTTTTCATATCCTTAAGCCTCCAAATTTTGACTCGGCGCAACTCATCGGTTTAGCCCGAGAGACTGACTTTGAGAGTAGACAGGCTGCATCTTTCCGGAAGCTGTAAGAAGAGGGGGCCGGCGTTCAACTCGAAGGAGCTTAGCCTCATTCCAAACCCGGCTCATGATTTTTTCCACACCACGCCCTCGGCCCATAGCATCAAGAAAAGTCCCGGCTAAGGCTTGATCGTCAACCGGCCCCACGTCGGGGTGGACAAGCAGCTTGAGATAAGGCCGGCCCCGTTCATCATCTCCCTCCAGAAGCTGGTAGTGAGTGGGGCTCCCGCCAAAAAGCGCCGGCAAAACTTCATCAATAATCCTCGTTGCGTCTGCTTTCAGAAAGGTCATGCCCTCGCTGGTAATTTTTTCAAAGCTCACGATGGAATGGAGGCTGGTTTTCCAGCCTAGTTTATTAAGCGGGCAGCCGCAGTTCCGGTCGGCCACGACTCCCCGATCTCCTAGCGAGAGATTAAGAAGGAAAAATGGGGAGCTGGACTCTAATGTCGTCACAAAAAATGCTCCCCTGGGAAGACCCTCTTTTTCCCCTTCCTCTTCTTTCTGGATCAGGGCCAGACGGTCGGAAAGCAGATGGACTTCATCGGGATTCTCCGGCTCAAGGCACCCGTAGCCAATGGTTCCTGATTCGGCTGCCCCATATCTGGTCGCGACCGTGGCTCCGCACCTTCGAATATTCGTCAAACGAAGCTCTGTGACGGGCTCGCCTGTGACGGTTATTCGAGCTCCTGTGAGATTTGCTCCGTCGCGCTGAGCTGCCTCGGAGAGCCTCAGGCCAGAGCTTGTATAAGTAAAGAGATGGGGGATTTGTCCGAACTCGAGGGCCTGCTTCATCCAACCCAAGACAGGCTCGGGATTATCGACAGAGGCGTAGACGGGCTCGGGCAGAGATGAGCCGGCCATTCGACTCGTCCATCGGATGGCCTGGGCGCTCCGGCGGTAGCGCGAATGGAAATTTGGAGAGCTCAGGTCCACCTGCGAAAACCAGCGGACCGGACGGGCGCCAAATCCAGCAAGTTCAAGCAGATAAGCCAGGGCTGAGCTTCCTGGAACCGCCCAGATCCCATGAGCCCAGTGCACCCCTCCGCAGGCTTTGAGGTTGAGATAGGAATCTATGGCCCGGCTTCTCAAGTAGTCAAGGTTAATCGGGACGGGGGTGCCGGACCCCCTGCTTCCGCTTGTCTGCATGAATAGACTTGAAGAACGAGGGTTCATTTGAAAATGACGCGGTTCAGCGACCAGACGCAAGCTCCCCCGGAGGATTGGACGGCGGCCTTTGAATTCTTCCGCCGTCACATAAACTCCATTTCTGTACAGGATTCTTAGCGCAGCCTCAACTCCTTCTTGACTGACCAATTTTTCGATGTCGCCCAGTTCAAACCCTGCCCAGCCTAAGATCCTGGAATAAGGATTCCAGGAAGGGGAGGTCGCCACTCTGCGGATAAGATTGATGAGCCTGGCCGGTCTTTCCTCCAAGCGCCGGCGAAGGATGATCTGAGCCTGGTCTTTAGAAATGGGATGCCTCAGGAAAAACGGCAGCCCGCGCAAAAGATTGATCCCGCTCCATATTTCTTCTCCAACAAGAGGCAACCCAAACCTTTTTGCTTTCATCTGTTTTTTGACGCTCAGCTGAAAAACGGCATGGAATTTTTAGATATATATCTCAGGCCAGGATTGAAGTCAACTTTCCCTGTTTCCCCTGTTTCCCTGTTTCCGCGCTTGCATCCCCATTTCCGTGACGGGGGCGGGTCCTGTCGCGGTTCACCCCCGAACCACGCCACCCTCCCCCTCCAATTAGCATAGGACTATCACGGAATTGGAAATGCTTCCTCCTTCCGCTTCTTTGGCTTGCCAAAAACGAGGACGGGCGATAAAATTCCCGTAGACATTTTGAACCTGGACGGACGGAGGTAAGCCATGCAGGTCATCGATTTAGCGGATGAATACAAGGACCTTTATTTTGTCTGTCTGGAGGACTGGTCTGATGAGATCAAGGAGGCGGGCACGCATAAGCAGCATTGGTATGAAAAGATGAAAGAGAAAGGCCTCAGAGTCAAATTAGCCCTTGATGACAAAGGTCAGGTGGGCGGGATGATTCAATATCTTCCCATCGAGCACTCCTTTGTCGATGGAAAAGGATTATATTTCATCCCCTGCATCTGGGTCCACGGCCACAAAAAGGGCCGGGGGGATTTTCGAAAAAGGGGGATGGGCAAAGCTCTGCTTCAGGCCGCCGAGCGCGACGCTAAAGAGAGAGGAGCGCACGGCCTGGCCGCCTGGGGGATGTCCCTGCCCGTATTTATGAGGGCGTCATGGTTCAGGAGGCAGGGCTACAGGAAAGCGGATAGACAAGGGATCCAAATCCTGCTCTGGAAGCCCTTCACGGACGATGCCGAGCCTCCCCAATGGATCAGACAGAAGAAAATCCCGGAGACGGCGCCTGGAAAAGTCGTGGTGACGGCATGCCTCAACGGCTGGTGCCCAGCCATGAACATGGTCTTTGAAAGGGCTAAGCGGGCTTCGGCTGAATTCGGCGAAAAGGTCCTCTTTCAAGCGATCGACACTTTTGACAGGGACACTTTTGGCGAGTGGGGAATTTCGGACGGCCTATTTGTCGACGGCAAGCGGATGCGAACCGGACCGCCGCCCTCCTACCAGAAAATCAAAAGTAAAATTCGAAAAGCCGTTAAAAGTAAAAAGTAAGGCCGATTCCAGAGTTAGCCAGACCCCATTTCCTTGATTTTGTCGTTACGTCCAAACGGTTTTCCCGCTTTTGTTCCCCGTAGATGTAACCAAACCCGAACTCGCCGAAAATCGTCAGGTTTTTCATCAACCGGCACTGCAGACCGAAGAGGGCCGTCGTCTGGTAGACGTTGCCTTTGACCTCCTCTTCCCTCCGACGAACCGGCCTGGAAATGGAAGTATCGCTTGTCTCCCGGCTGTAATTGAAATTAATTCCGGTGTAGGCGGAAAAATCCCGTTGGGAATAAAAATAAAATAAAAACCCCAGCCCAAAGTGGAGAGAACTCAATTCCTCTTCTCTTTCGCCCCTGAAAGCAGGCTGGTCGTCAAGGGGCTGAATTTCACCCTTGGAGTCGGCGCTCCCCCACGAGAAACCGATATACGGCCTGAGGGCGAATTGTTTAGAGAAATGATAGATCATTCCAATCCGGGGCTGGGGGTCGACCCTGAAGTTGAGCCCGAACGCTCCCTTTTCCTGGGAAAATGAGAATGATGCCAGAAGGATGATTCCGGCTGTCAAAGCAATGATCTTTTTCATGGTTTTCCTCCTCTAACTCTTTTGACAACTCCAAGCCCAGAATCCTTGGCCAGGGGACGGATCTCATTGAGAACGATCCCCCTTTTGTGATATACATGCCCTCCTATTCGCGGCTTAAATATAATAATGACCTCGAAAAAAAAGACGTTTGTGCCCAAAACACACGCTGTGATCTTTGATATGGACGGCGTCATTGCCGACAACATGACCTATCACACCAGGGCCTGGGAAATATTCATTAAAAGGCACGCTTCAGGACTGAAAATCGGAGACGTGACCCCGCACTTTGGGAAGACCAATACTGACCTCATGAGCCTTGTTTTCGGGAGACCGCTTTCGCCGGCCGAGGTGGAGCGCCTGGGGGAGGAAAAAGAAGCGCTCTATCGCGAACTCTATGCCCTCAAGATGGCCCCCCTGCCCGGCCTCCTTACCCTTTTGAAGCGCCTGAGGAAGATGGAAATCCGGACCGTCATCGCTACATCTGCCCCCAAGATAAATGTAGATTTTACCCTGGATGGGCTGAAGCTCCGGCCCTGGTTTGATGCGGTGGTCGATGCATCCGAGATCAAAAAAGGAAAGCCGGACCCCGAGATTTTTCTAAAGGCTGCCGAAAAAGCGGGGTGTCCGCCGGGAAAATGCCTTGTCTTCGAAGATTCGATAGCCGGAATCCAGGCAGGGATCAGGGCCGGAATGAAAGTCATCGGGGTCGCCACGACTCTTCCTGCGGAAAAGCTCAAGGGGACGCATCTTGTGATCAAAGACTTCAGAAGAGTCACGGCCGGCCTGCTCGAAAAGTTGATGCAGACATCCAGCTCAGTGCCCTAGCCATCAGAGCGGCGATGGCCATCCAACTCCGCACAATAATGGGTCTCGTCATCAAAGACCGGCAGGCGAACCGGCTTTAGAGCCGCCGCTCAAGATTTACTGATTTGCACTCTATTTATCCGCTAAAGTGAAAGCCGTCAAATAGGTCAGCCGAGTGACCTTCTCGATCATCTCGCCGCTGACCTTGTCCACGCTGTCGCTGGTCTGATGATAGTCGTCTGTCATACCCGCCATGTAATAGACATAAGGGATTTTCGCCGAAGCGAACGACGAGTGATCGCTCCCACCCCCGCCGCGCTCTTGAGCGCCCGCCTCGCGGAGGAACACATCCAACCCCACATATTGATCGGCGTTCCTGACGACTTCGCCATTCCCGCTGCCGGCCGAAAACTGGGCGGTTATGAAATTGGCAGGGCGGATTTTTTTAATCAGCTCATCGCCTCCGGGCACGTTGAACATCCGGGCCATCCGGCCGAGGCTTCTTTCATCATAGGAGCGGCTGATCATGTCCAGATTGATATAGGCCACGGTCTTGTCCAATGGAAAAGCCGGATTCTGGACATAATAGCGAGAGCCGAGAAGCCCTTCTTCTTCCCCTGTCCACAGGCAAAAAAGAATCGACCTCTTGGGTTTCTCCGGGTTGGTGACAAAGGCTTTGGCCAGGTCGAGGACACCGATAGACCCTGAACCGTTGTCGTCGGCTCCATTAAAAACATAATCTTCCCATTTGCCCAGATGGTCGAGATGGGCGCCGATCACGACAAACTCGTCTTTCAGCTTCGGATCAGAGCCTTCGAGGCAGGCTAAAACATTGACCCCGCGGACCAGGGTGGTTTTGGCTGTCGTCTCGAGGGTCAGTTTGGTGGCTGGGATATCCAGCGATGCCGGCTTATACGTCGTTTCGATTTTTTTCTTCAGGTCATCTATTTTCTGGCCGGTGCCTTCCAAGATCGCATTGGCCATGTCCCGAGTGATGGTGATGACGGGCGAGCTTTCCCAGGGCATCTCCGGGGCGGTTCCGGGAATCATCAGCCGCCGCCGGGGCTTGTCGATAATCGGACGATCATCAGACGCTCTTCTGGGAGTGGCCAAACCTTTGAAGATGTCGGCGTCTTTGACGGAATTCTGGACCTGGAGGATGGCCGCCGCTCCGAGTTTGGCAATTTCTTGGGTCTTGGAAAAACCGCCGCCGGGGCCGAAGGCCATGAAACGTCCGCCTGCCGGAAAATACTTCTCTTTGAGCTCCTTCTTCTGAAACGGAGATTTGAGGTCATCTTTTCCGGGCGCCTCAGAAATGAGCAGGACGACTTTTCCCTTGACATCAAGATTCTTAAAATCATCCCAGCCGATCTCTTTTTCAGCGATGCCGTATCCGACAAAGACAACAGGAGCCGCGATCGAACCGGCCGTGGAGGACATGCTCATGAAATCCGTGCCCGACTGGAAGCTGCGCGCCTTGCTCGCGGCGCCCGTCTTGACTTCCAGGGTGATCAGGGTCGAAGCATCGGTCATCTCTTTCAAGGCGAATTCTTGGAAGTAACTCCTCTCCGGAGGAGTTGACGGCCGCTCCTCTGGGCTCATGCGCCTCATCATTTGAAAGCGACCCTGGCCGGGCAGGTCGCCCGCCGGTTTCAACTTCCAGAGAGAGAACAGCGAAGAAGAATATTCAGCGGCGAGTTGATAGCCTCTTGTCGCCGTTTCTCTTCCTTCGAGCAGGTCTGAAGCCACAAAGGTAAGCATGGCCACTGAATCCTTGGCGGTTATGGATTCCAAACCTAATTTTAGCTTGTCCGGGACAACCTGAGGCTTTTCTACCAGCACAAGATTCTTTTGAATGTCTTCAGGTTTTGGCTGCTGTGGCGGCTGGGGCGTCTGGGCGCCCAGGGCAAAAGCCAAAAAGAAGACGAGAAGGGCAGACAGGACATACTTTTTCATCTGATTTTCCTCCTGATCTCTGAATTCCATGTCCGTTCGAAATTAGACAAGTGGTGCATCATAATATAGTTTTGACGAACGCGCGATCCATTTTCTTCCCTAAATTTTTGCGCCCCAAAATAGTGACTCTCGCCAGACCAACTCCCGCACGGTGATCGAAAAAAGCGCCGGGTTCAAAGCCGTCGAAGGGGGGAAAACACGCCGCACCAGCACTGGCAGTGCGAACCCGGGCAGATTCAGAAGACGGCCAGAGATGCAGCGGCCACGGCCCCTATCGGAACACTGACTAAACCCTGCGGCGGTTGAGAGGTGAGGCCTGATCAGACCTGGGTGGTCAGAAAGATGGGCAGGCCCATCTGGGCAATCTGATCCTGGAGTTCCTCAATGCCGTCAATGTGGGCGTCCTCGTCCTTAAGAATGCTTTCCAGGACCTCGCGGGTGGCGAAGTCTTTGACATCGCCGGCCAGCTTGATGCCGGCATTATAGGACTTGATGGCATCGGCTTCAGAGAAGTGGTCATTGGCCATCATCTTGGGAAGGTCGGCGCCGATATGGATTTTCTCCAGCGCGCTGACGATCGGGATCCCTTCGAGGAACAGGATCCGGCCGATCAGTTTTTCGGCATGCTTCATCTCGTCGATGGCGCGCTTTTCGATGGACTTGTGGAGCTTGTCATAGCCCCAGTTGTCGCACATCTCGCTATGGACCATGTACTGGCTGATGGCCGTAAGCTCATGGGCCAAGAGGGAATTCAAGACATCAATCAGTTTCTTATCGCCCTTCATAAGGACCTCCTTTGGATCTTGCCTTCAGGCGCTATTCTAAATTTCTATTTTATCGGGATATAGCCAAGATGTAAAGACCTTATTGATCCTGGAGAAAGAGTCCGCCTCCCAGAATTGCCTATGGGAAATTGTCTTTGCGGGCAAAGCGAAGCAATCTGACGAAGTCACCGCGAGCGCAGCGTGGCGGTCTCAAAGTTAAGAGGGTGAGATCGCCACGGCATCTCTGATGCCTCGCGACGACTTCGTCGGATCGCCACGCACCTAACAGGTGCTCGCGATGACAGAGGCAACCTTTTTCTAATGGCAATTTTGGGTCGCCTCTGTTCAATTGACATCTCGTTAGATTGTCGCTATCCTTAGCGTGGATATTTATGCAAGGTAAGGGAAAATGAAGTGCCCCAAATGCCTCTCTGAAAATGCCGCCGATTCCCGGTTTTGCCGCGGCTGCGGGACTCAACTTTCACCGGCCAAAGAAACGACCTCTTCTCCGACCATGACCGTGGAAATCCAAAAACCAGGGCTAAAATCCGGCGCCCTTTTTGGGGGGAGGTACTTGATCCTTGAGGAACTGGGAAGGGGCGGAATGGGAAAAGTCTACAGGGTCAAGGACCAAAAACTGGACGAGGAAATGGCCCTTAAGCTGCTCCGGCCTGAAATTGCCGGAGATGAGGAGACGATCGAGCGGTTTAAGAATGAACTGAAATTTGCCCGTAAGATCAGCCATCGGAATGTCTGCCGGATGTACGACCTTCATGAGGAAAAAGCGACATACTTTATCACTATGGAGTATGTCCCGGGAGTGAGCCTAAAGAGCCTTATCCAAAAAGCAGGGTCCTTGCCGATAGAAAAAGCGACCCGGATCGCCAAGCAGGTGTGTGCCGGACTGGAGGAGGCGCATAAACTGGGCATCATCCACAGAGACCTGAAACCCCAGAACATCATGCTGGACATGGAAGACAACGCTAAGATCATGGATTTTGGCATCTCCCGCTTTCAAGAGGCCAAAGGATTCACGCAAACAGGAATGATTATCGGGACGCCGGATTATATGTCGCCGGAGCAGGCCGAGGGGCTTGAAGTCGACCTCAGATCGGATATCTATTCTTTGGGGATCATCCTCTTTGAGATGGTCACAGGGAAAGTGCCTTTTGAGGGAGAGACAGCGCTAAGCGTCGTGCTCAAGCATAAAAGCGAGTTCCCTCCCGACCCTAGGGAATCCAATCCCCAGCTATCTTCGGAATTGAGCGCCGTCATCCTCAAATGTCTGGCTAAGGACAAAAAGGAAAGATAT
>Ga0209253_10002384_pt1 | contig 16656 bp, 12 predicted proteins | sample FrelakmetBRP12BR_FD_187145 | JGI IMG/M metagenome (GOLD analysis project Ga0209253, IMG submission 187145) | Freshwater lake sediment microbial communities from the University of Notre Dame, USA, for methane emissions studies - BRP12 BR (SPAdes)... | ecosystem: Environmental > Aquatic >...
GACTTTCCTGTGCGCCGGACCACTGGCATCGCATCCCGTTCCACGCCCTGTCGATCCTGCCCGTTGCCGCCTCCGGCTCCCTGCTGGATCTCAAAATAGGTCTTCTCCTGATCGTTCAGCATCACCACTTTGCCGATGTCACGACGATAGAGGATGGTAGAGCCGGGCGTGCTCCCCATCGCCGAAATCTCGATCTTCACCATATCCTTCTTGACCCAGAGCTTCATCGTAAATTTCTGAGTCGCTCCGGTCTCATCGCTTGTCAGGTTTCTGCTCTCCACCAGCCCTTCAAACTGCGCATGGGCCGGCAGCGCGAAAAGAAGACCGGCAAGAATCAGAGGCAGAAGGATCATTTCATCAAAACCAATTTTCTAACGTCGCGATACGATTTCCCCCCGTGCAGATCTTCCGCTTCAAGTCGGTAGAAATAGACGCCGCTTGCCAGCACCCCGGCGTTCAGTTGGACGTCGTGCACTCCGGCCTGGTAGGTGCCGGAGGCAATCGATTCGATCTGCCGCCCCAGAATATCGAACAAGAGAAGAGTCACACGGCTCTCCACCGGTAGTCGGAAACGGATAACGGTTGAAGGATTGAAGGGATTCGGAAAGTTCTGTTCCAATGCGTACATCATTGGAAGATCCGCCCCCGGACGGTCCGCCGTTCCGGTGAGCAGCCCCGGCGCATACTTCAGTATTTCGCCGTTTGAAGTGACCGCCCAACCGGAGGCCGTGTCCGCAAAAGACAGATGATTGATCGCCCCGCTGAACGGAAAGAGTGTTTGAGCCGACCAGCTCTGGCCCTGGTTGACCGTCCGGTACACCGCCCCGCCGTCGGATACCCAGGCAGAAACGGACCCCGGGGGGTAGGCTAATGGAATGAGGGCAAAGGTTGAAGGAGAAGTCGCTGCGGACCAGGTTCCTCCGCCGTCGGCGGTCCGGGCAACGAACCCATTGCTATGTACCGCCAGGCCGTTACTGGCATCACGGAACGCAACCCCGTATGTGTTCGGGGAACCGGTGGGCGAAGACGACCAGGTAGCTCCACCGTTGGTCGTGCGCCAGACTTTGTCCTGATTGGTGCCGAACCATCCATGAAGAGGGTCCGTCCACCAGAACGAATTGTTCCATCCCGCTTCTCCGAAAACTCCCACCGGCTCTGCGGGCAGGTGAGCCCAACTTTTTCCACCATCGCTCGTCTTGAGGAGGATATACGTAGTCTGTCCGGATGCCGGATCTCCAAGCGCGAAGCCGTTGTTCCTGTCGAAAAACCGGATGCCGTCGATGAAAGGACTCTGCGTGCCGGGATAGGCCTGCGCCATCCACGTGCTCCCGCCGTCCGTCGTCGCATAGATTCCCCCGCTGCCGGTGCCGACCCACGCTGAGGTGGAGTTGACGGACTCGATGCAGTACAGATCTCCGCTTTTCAGGTTCCCCGTTGCGTCGGTCCACGATGCACCGCCGTCAGTCGTGCGGACGACAACCGGGTCCGTCCCCGCCTCGTTCCCTCCGGAGGCCCAGGCCACGCTCGCGTCTACCGCTTTCACACTGAAGAAGTTCGTCGGCCTCGGACTCTCCTGCGGGGCCCAGAGAGGCGCCTCGGGAAAGGCAAAGAACCGGAAGGCAAACGCATCACGGTCGTTGGTGTTCGACACCCAGTCGAGTCGGATCACCACGATGCGCGATGAGGAGAGCGGACCGACCCTGAAGGTGAAATCAGGCAAGCGGGTCTCTTCACCGGGGTTCAGCGAGGCCAGCGAAACCGTCCCACGAATGGTTTCGATTGCGGGATCGATGCTCGAGGCCGCGAAATTCAGATTGCTCGCAGAGGAAAAGAGGATGTTCTTCACCGTCAGGGACAACACGACGGTGTCACCCGTAAGGACCAGCGCTTTGCCGGCAGTCGTCTGCAGACGTGACGACACGATCTCGATTCCCGGATGGGACTCGCTCAGGGCGCGGCCGAAATTCACTCGGCCACGCCCGAGTCTCCCGATATAGCTGAAATTGTTGCTGACGCCGTCGATGGAGTCTGCGGTAACCCTGATCTGCGTTGCAATTTGTCGCGGGGTCCATGAGGGGTGCGCAGATTTCAGTAGTCCTGCCAGTCCAGCGGTCAGCGGACTGGAATACGAGGTCCCGCTCCCGCCGTCGCCGTACGACCCGTTCGTGAGCGCACTCCAGATCGCCACTCCGGGCGCGTAGACCGGAACCGTAACGCCGTAGTTCGAAAACCAGGCTTTTGCGTCATCGCTTGAGTTCGTCGCCCCCACAGCGAGAACATTCTTGTAGTTCGCAGGATAGAAGGGCGTGTAATCACTGTTGCCCTGATTGTTGCCAGCAGCCGCGACAACGAGCGCCCCTGCTTCCGTCGCCGCATTGATAACATCCTGCTCAAAGTTCGAATAGCCTCCGACGCCTCCCCAGCTGCAGTTGATGATTTTTGCGCCCTTTCGGAAAGCGTATTCGATCCCCTCGTATCCAAACCCGATCTGGTCGTCACCAGAAGGATAGGCCGCGCAAATCGGCATGAGTGAGCAGTTCCAGCTCGTTCCCGCCATCCCTAGCTGGTTGTTCGTGGCTGCACCGAAGTGGCTCGCCGTCGCCGTTCCATGGGAAAAGTTGCCAGGCTGTGTTTGGACTCCGCTCGGGTTGTTGGAGTTGCTGGTGAAATTCCATCCGATCACGTCATCGGTCTTGCCGTTCCCGTCCTGGTCCACGCCGTCTTCATCTCCACCTGGAGGGGGTCCAGGGTCGAAGCGACCGTTAAGAGTAATGTCTTCGGCGGTGTTGATCCAGAGGTTCGGCGTAAGATCTGCGTGCTGCCAGTATGTGCCGCCGTCCACGGTCGCAATAGCGACCGAACGGCTCCCTTTGGCGATCGTCCATCCCTTGTAGGCGTTCATCATGGTGAACACCGAGTTCTGGTTGGCGATCTGCGCGTCATTGGGGACATCGGAGATCCGGCGGAGGTACTTGGGCTCGGCATACTCGACCTCCTGAAGGCGGCCGAGAGCCTTCGCCACCTCGATGGGATTGCTGTTCCCTGAAAGAACGCTGCGATAAATCCTCGAAAGATCCGTCCGTCCGGCCGCTGACTCTTTCGCGGTAAGGGACGCCGCCTCATGGAACATCTTGTCAAGAGAGGTCACTCTGCATAAGGCAAGGGCTCCTGCCAGCCTTCCGGAGGTTTTTGCGAGCGATCCCGAGGGGACAACGACGCCGGGTTTGAACTTCACAACAATCACACCCGGCATGATGCCGGCCGCAGCGCTGTCTGTTCCCTCACGGAGAGCTTTGCCGGCCGGAGCCTCTGCGTACACCAACAAGAGCAACACCAGTGCCGGCACGAGGAAACGGCGCACCAGCGACAAGAACCCACAACACATAGTATGCACTCCAGACAATTCGTGATGTTGACCAAGCATAATGAAAGAATGTCCCGGCCGTTTTGCAAGCGGAAAAAGCCAACGCGGGAATGTGTCCCTGACGGGACCTTCCTTGACTTTGGCGAGCCTTTTTGGTAAGTTTGTATGTTCTTAAGAGAAAGGGCGACGTATTGAAGTGTTGGTACAGTGTTTCTTGAGTCGTACTTCAACCGCCAACGCTTCATGCGCCTCCAGCTGAGAAGAAAAGCCAACCGAGCCTCCATTGCACGCCGAACAGGCGTGCAGTGGACGCGCGGTTTTTTTATTGCCGTTGTTCTCCTGACGGCCTCCGGGTGCGAAAAGTCGAATCTGGGTGTGGTCGACAACGCAGGCCAACCGCCTTTCGTGAAAAGCTCCTCTCTCTTTCCCGACTCCGTCAAACTGACCACCATCACCCCGGTGAATGGTCTCTATACGGTGAGCGTGAGAGTCCAGACGAGCATCACCATTGCTGAACAGGGAGACCGAACCGTCTCGGTGACCGCCGTGGCAATTCCCCCCTCCGGCTCCGATCCCGTTGCCCAGGTGCTCTTGCGCGACGATGCAGTTCAGCCTGATATCACAGCCGGCGACAACACCTATACGGGTCAGATGGTTTTCTCAATTCCCAAGACCGGAACGGGGCCCTATCTCATCAGTGTCAGGGCCGTCGATGGAAAGGGGTTTTCAAGCAATGCCGTCGATAAGACGCTCTTTATCGTCCGCAACAACTCGGCACCGGTCCTGTCTGACCTGACCGCCCCCGACACTGTCACCTTGCCGGCAGGCGGTACACTGTCAATCAAAATGACGGTGAAGGCAACTGACCCTGACGGGCAGCTCGACATCCGTGAGGTGTACTTCCGCAGTCTCGATTCCTCCGATCCCACACGGAAGTTCTTCTTGCTGGACGATGGCGGGGCTGTCAGCGGGGATTCGACTCCCGCTGACGGGATTTCCACGATCACCGTTCAACTCGTGGACAATCCCCCGCCTGCCCCCAGCGTGCGGAAAACGTATCGATTCGCGTTTCAGGCTCTGGACGCCTTCGGGGACACAAGCGCAACTCTCCTCCATCATCTCACCGTGCGCTGACGCATGAGTTCACCGCGCCACATAGCACTCGCTTGTCTCCTGGCGGTCTTCTCCCATCTCCCCGAAGCTCCGGCACAGTCCCTCTTTCCCCGATCCCCCGCGCTCGGCACCGCGCAGCCGGGATTCTCCACGCAGCTCCCGAGCAATTCCGTTTCGCACATCAGCATCAGCGGGCCCTCTCTCTGGATCGGCACAGGCAGGGGACTCGCCCGAAGTCCGAATGGCGGACGCTCCTGGCAAAATTACTCTTCCGTTCCCGAATTCAAGAGCGCCGGCATCTATGCCATCGCGGCAAAGACGGACACCGTCTGGTGTTCCACAGGATACACGCAAGACGTTAACGATCAGAATGTTCAGACGGGAAGCGGATTCACGTACACGATCGACAACGGACAGACCTGGACATCTGTGCCCCAGCCGCTGGACACGCGGGGCGACAGCGTCGTAACCTACGGAGCAAACACCGTCAATTTCCTCCCGATCCTCGTCAACGAACAGAATGTCACGTTTGATATGGCGTTGACGGACAGCGCTGTCTGGGTAGCAAGCTGGTCGAGCGGGCTTCGCAAATCGACGGATGCTGGAAAGACCTGGCGGCGGACCGTGCTGCCTTCGAAATCAAAATCCTCGATCGCTCCTTCTGATTCGCTCGGATACTACTCCATCGATCCCCGGCGGGACAACAACTTCCTGGTCTTCTCTGTGGCCGCCGAGAGCCCGTCAACGATATGGGCTGGATCGGCGGGGGGCGTGAATAAGTCCACCGACGGCGGAGTCAGCTGGGCAAAATTCTCCACCGACAATCAACAGCAACATATCCTGAGTGACTGGGTCATCGCCATCGGAATCCAGCGGCTCCCCTCCCGAACCCGCGTCTGGACAACGAACTGGCCGGCGGAAGGCCCGACACAGCAGTACGGCGTCAGCTATACCGATGATGGCGGGCTCAGCTGGAAGAACTTCCTTCATGGAGTGAAGGCCTACGATTTCGCGTTCAGGGACTCCATCGCCTACATCGCCACCGACGACGGGCTCTACCGGACGGACGACGGCGGCAGGTCATGGAGCCAGTCGGGGTCAATTGTCGACGCGACATCAGGCAACCGCATCACCGGGGATGTCTTTTTCGCTGCAGGCGTGCAGGCGGACACCTTGTTCGCCGGGTCGAGCGACGGCCTGGCGAAAACTATCGACAACGCAGCACACCCATTCGGGCAATCCTGGGAAGTCCTCCGCACCTCACAGCAGCTGCCCGGAAAAGGGACGACGTATTCTTATCCGAACCCGTTCTCTCCCCGCACCGAATCCACACGCATTCATTACGCTACAGGAGGGGACGCAGGGACAGTGTCACTGGAGGTTTTCGATTTCGGCATGAACAGAGTGAAAACGCTTATCAAGGACGCAACACGGCCGGGAGTTGGCGAACGGGATGAAATCTGGGACGGGCGCGACGATGCGGGCGGGATCGTGCCGAACGGGGTCTATTTCTACCGGGTGACCGTCGGGAGCGGCGAGCCCGCCTGGGGAAAGATCATGGTGCTCCAGTAACGTGAAGAACACCCGAATGCCATATCGCCAGACATTCACGGCCATCGTTCTTGTCCTGTCCGTGTCCACTGCAGGCGCTCAGATCGGCGGCCGTCCCGGAGCGTTCAGCCGCCTTGGATTCGGACCTCGCGGAATGGGGATGGGCAACGCAATGACCGCGGTGACCGATGGCGACGTGGTGGGATACTACAATCCGGCGCTCCTCCCCTGGTTGAACGAGCGGCACGCCGCCGCCTCGCTGGGCATCCTGAGCCTCGACAGAAAGCTCAATTTCCTGGAATTCAGCCAGGCCCTTCCACCCGAGGCCGGTGCCTCGTTCGGAATTATCAACGCGGGCGTGAGCGACATCGACGGACGCGACAACGACGGGCTGCCGACCGGTCCGCTGCAGACATCGGAAAACCAGGTTCTCCTCGGCTTTGGGATCCGCGTGAAAGCGGGGTTCAGCGTGGGCATCAGCCTGAAGCTGTACTACTATCACCTGTATACGGATGTCACATCGGTCACGGCCGGACTGGACATTGGCGCCCTCTATCCTGTCAACGAATCCCTGACACTCGGGGCCACCGTGCGGGACATCAATTCGAAGTACAAGTGGGATACATCCACTCTTTACGGCCAGCAGGGACAGTCATCGGAGGAGAAGTTCCCGCTTCTTTACACGTTCGGCGCCGCATACCGGCTGCCGGATACGATGGCCATCCTCTCGGCCGACATCGAAGTGAGCAATGTCCAAACGCTCACCGCCAGGGCTGGAGTGGAGGTGCCGTTGATTCCTGAATTCACCGTCCGGGCCGGCATCGACCGGCTGGACCTGAAAGAGAAAGGGAACGGCATCCGTCCGGCATTCGGATTCACCGCGCGGAAAGCGCTCGGAGGATGGACACCGTCGATTGTCTATGCCTACGTAGTCGAGCCGTTTACGACCGCGGGTATGCACGTAATTTCTCTCTCGGTGGTTTTCTAATGCCGATCCGGTTGGCCGACACCGCCCTCATGGGGCTTTCTCACACTGGCAATATGCACATCAAGGGTGTTTTGCGAAGTGCTTCGAGCTGCATTCTTGCAGCACTTTCTCTCATCCCCGCCATTCTCTTCGCCCAGGTTGGAAACTCCGGCATGGCGTTTCTGAAATTGGGCGTCTCTGGCCGGGGTGTGTCGATGGCGGATGCAATGGCAGGGAGCGTGGACGGCGCCGCAGCGACGTACTACAACCCCGCGGGCCTGGCTCCACGGACCGGGAACAACGGTACGCAGTTGATGTTCATGCACAAGGAGTGGATTCAGGACACCCGAATGGAATTCCTGGGCGGGAGCGGACCCCTCAGCGAGAACGATGCGCTCGGAATCGCCGTGGTCTCCACGACCGTCTCCGACATCGAAATTCGCACTCGGCCCGGCGCACCGGAAGGAACATTCACGGCGCGCAATTTCTCCGCCGGTGCCTCTTATGGGCGCCGATTTTCAGACAATGTGCGGGTCGGCGTTACGCTGAAATTCTTGTATGAAAAGATCCTGGTCGACGAGGCCTCGGGTTTCGCCTTCGATTTCGGGACTCAGATCGCCACACCTGTTGAAAATCTCACGGTCGGCGCTGTGGTGGCCAATCTTGGAAAACTCAACGCTCTCGAGACCGAAGCGACAGCACTGCCGGCTCTCGCCCGGATCGGACCTGCCTACACGTTCGCCCTCTCTGACGACCTGTACCGATTCCTTCTCGCCGCCGATCTCGTACACATCTTTCCCGAGGGGAAGACGTACTTCAACGCTGGCACGGAGGTGAATTTCAACAGAATCGCCTCAGGACGGGTCGGGTATCAGTTCGGTTCAACGGGAAGGGGATTCACGGCAGGGGTGGGCCTTGCCTACAGTGTTTTCGCCCTGGACTACGCATACGCGCCACTCTCCTCCGACCTCGGCAACACGCACACGATCACGCTCGCGCTCAATCTGTAGCGTCCAGGAGTACACCCCCTCAGTCCAACGAAAAGAGATAGTACCTCGGCTCCTTCTCCCCCGTGAACTTCACCGCCGGAGCCGGGAGGTGAATCATGTTCACGATCTTCTGCAAGAGCAGGATCTCCTGGTTGTCAATCTGGAAGGCTTCAAGGTTGAAGTCGAGTCCCACCGCCACCTCCCGTGTTCTGACGACTTTCCCGTTCGCGGCGTAGTCATCCACGCCGTATCCTACTGCCACGTTGAGAAAGGCGGGCCAGTATTTCCGCCAGGCTTCAGGCAGAAGATTGTGAACGTTGACCGCAAGCCAGTACGTGTGCCAGTCATAATTGTCTGTGAAATGGGGCGGCCATCGGTAGCCGGTGCGGGGAACATAACTCCATTTCAGGGCGAAATTGCGGAGGAAGGGAAACTCAGTCTGGAGTATCCCGTACCCAAGCCCCGCCATGTTGAACGCCAGGTCTTCAAAAGAGAACCCGAAGGGGCTCAGGCCGTCTCCAATTTCTATCGAGACGGCGAAAAACGCCGTCGTACCTGCCGACCACCAGAGGGCGGCAGACCTGCCATAACCGCCCCAGAGCATGATGTTCCGGAATGTATGGAAATAGAAATACGACGTGTACATATGTCCAAGCTTGTCCACCCCGAGGGAATAGTCATTGAACACTCCCTCATGGACAATGTGAAAGGGCTCGTTCGACCCCTTCCACCAGTCGAAATAGGAACTGACCAGGGAGCCGACAAGGAGCCCCCCTACCACACCGCTGGCGATCACCTTCTTGGCGCTGAGGGAATCGGTCTGAATGAATCCTTCGTTGACCGACACTGAATCCTGTGCCGTAACGCCCGAGGGGACCGCCAGGAGAAAGAGAATGGCAATCACCTTCCACTGCCTGGTGGTTATCATCGTGCCACTTTTTCCGGAGGCTGCGGAAGGGGGGGAAAACCTTTGGGCAGAAAAGAAAGGATGCGAAACGGCCAAGGCGGTAGAAGCCAGGTGGTCAGATGTGCCCCTTCGCATGGATCCGCTCGACTTCACGAACGATGGCATCCAGGTCGATCATCGAGATGCATTCAAGGTTATAGGGACAGGCGCGTTTCCAGCAGGGCGAGCATTCCAGGCCCTCGGGGACGAATTTCATCCCCCGTTCGTACAGATCGATCTCCGCCGCGCTGCTGACGCCGAACCAGCCGATGACGCGCTTCTTCAGTCCGACCGCGGCATGCATTCCGAATGAATCGCCGGAAATCACAACATCACACAGGTTCACGTAGCAGAGGCCCCGCCGCACGCCTTCTGTCGTCGGCGTGGAAATCACCTTCTCTCCGACCTGCCGGACGATTTCCGCATTGCGCATCGTATCCTCAGGGCCGCCCACAAGCACCAGTCGAATCCCAGGAATCGCCGAAAGACGGTGGATGAGAGCGACGTGCTGCTCGATCGTCATCTTCTTGTTGGGATACAGCTCCGAGCAGCCGGTGTTGAACCCCACCACGAGCTCCCTTTTCTGCCCCTGGGCCGGAGAGAGGCCGACCTGCTTCCGGTACTCTTCGCAGAAGGCCAGTTCAGCATCCGAAAGGACAAGAGAATACTCGTCCCTGCGGTACCCCAGCTTGAACTCTTCGCAAAGGATCTGGGTGACAGGCTTCTTGTTTACCCGGAACTTCAGATGGTCGTCCAGCCCGAGGATGTAGTTTGGCTCTGCCTCGGGATTGAGCGGAATGATCACGCCGTTCTTGTTTACGCCAAATCCCAGCTTCTCCTTCGCAGGAAGCGCCATTGCGAACGCACCGGACCGCTGCGACTTGTCGACGTTCAGCACCAGATCGAACTCCATCTGTTGCAGAATCAACCGGCTCTCCGGCTCCCATACGTAGATGTCATCCAGGTACGGGTTGTTTTCGAGGAGTCGGTAGGCATTCTTCAGCGTGATCCAGGAAATCCGGCTCACCGGGTATTTGCGTTTCAGGGACGGGAGAATGCTGGTGGTGACCAGGACATTTCCCATTGCATCCAGATTGATGATGAGTATGCGCGTGCCGATCGGGTCGAGGTTTACACATGCTTCGTAGCAGCGCGTCTGAGGAAAACAGGGCTTGTATCCCGTGAATCGCTTGCAGTCGGGGATCGTGATCGCAGTTCTTTTTCCCCGCCGGGGGCGAGGGGCGGCCTTGCGCCGCGCGGGTCGCTTCGATTGTTTTTTGCGTGCCACGATGCTCCACCCTGAAGGTTTTCAATGATAGAAATTCGGCTCGAGAATTGCAACACGGTGCCGGATGACCCAGAGGTGTCGGGCGTACGATTGAAGTAACTGACTCACGCGGGAATCAACGCGAACGAGGCAAGGAAGGGTTCACTGTGATCTGGTTCCGGGCCAGCAGACGCTCGACACCTTTCATGACGCTCTCGACGGTGAGGTTCAGCATGCAGGGATGTCCGATCGGACACGCCGTCAGGTTGCAGCCAAGACAATCCAGCCCTTCCTCCCGGACAATAACATGGTTCTCTCCGTACGGCCCCTGGAGAAGAGGATTGGTCGGGCCGTAGATGCCGAGAACAGGGGTTCCCACAGCAGCGGCAATATGCATCGGGCCGGAATCATTGCTGACGACGAAGGTGCACCGCTTCAGCAAAGCGCCGAGCTGGCGGAGGTTTGTCGGTGGCGGCACATGAAGGTGACTCTTCGCGAGGGCCTGCACCTTCTCCACTTCCTCCCTCTGGCCCGGCCCCCAGGGGAGGACGATCGATGCGCCGAAGTTCCCGGCCAGCCGGTCGGCCAACTCCGCAAAGCGCTCAACCCCCCATCGTTTCGTGTACCACCCTCCGCTGGTGTTGATTCCAACGAGCATGGTTCCGGCGGATCCTGTGCGGGGAAGAAATTGGTCCACATACTCTTCGTCGGCCGCGCCCAGGGGGAAATGCAAAGAACGGTCCACGATGGGAATCCCGAGCGATTCGATGGCATCCAGATTGAACTGGGTGTTGTGGACGCGGTCCCCCCGGGGTTGGACCACGATGTTGTAGGCATAGGACCTCCCGCGGAAGTCGAACCCCACTCGATACCGGGCGCCGCTGAGACGGGTCAGAAGAGCTGTGCGAGGATTGCCGAAGAGATCGATTACGAGATCGTAGGAGGATGACCGGATTTCCATAATGTGCGCAAGCGGGCTCTTCGCCTTGCGGTCGTAGACCAGCGCTTCGTTGATGTGGGGATTCCCCCGCACGATGTCGATCGCCGGCGGCTCGGTCAGAAAGTCGATCCGGCCCTCGGGAAAAGCCGCCCTCACGTTCTTCGTCACGATCGTGGAGAGGAGGACGTCCCCCACCGCACGGAGCTTGATGAGGAGAATTTTCCGGACCGCAGTCCGATCGAAGGGAACGTTCATACCCTGACGTTGTCGAGAAGCATGAAATCGTGGTCAGTGCGGGAGGAAGTCCTGGTTTTCATTGCTCTCCGCTCCTTTGAGGGATAGGAACATTCCCCGTACAGCGGACACGCTTCGCAGGCCGGCGAGGACGACCTGCAGATCCGACGACCGAACCGAATCAGGTTGGTATGGAAGGAATACCCCTTCCCGCGAGGAACCAGCGAACGCATGGCATGAAAGGTCTTCTCAGGAGTTGTGCATCCCGGCGCCAGTCCAAGACGGTTGCAGATCCGGTGCACGTGGGTGTCCACCGGAAAAACGTCGCGGCGGAGGGAAAACAAAAGGACGCATGCTGCAGTCTTGAAACCCACGCCCTTCAGGGAGGTCAGTTCCCCGATGATCTCCTCATCCGAAAGGGCCCGCAGTCGGCGAAGGTCATACGCCCCAAAACGCCTCCGCAATTCCCGGAGAGTCTCCTGGATTCTGGCCGCCTTCTGATTTGCCATTCCGCCTGGCCGGATAAGCCGACGCACCGTTCCCTCCGGCGCCCGGGCGACTTTGGCCCAGGTGGGGAGGCCACGGCGAAGCGCCGCATACGCGCGGTGACTGTTCTTGTCGTTTGTGTTCTGGGAGAGAATAGTGGCGATCAGCATGTCCAGAGGGGGCGGAAGGCTGGGCGATTGCACCGGCTCGCCGAGCGCATCCCCGAGGACCCTGACAATCCGGCGCACACGCCGGCGGAGCTCCCGACGATCAGCCTCGCTGCCTTCGGATTTCTTCAGAGCCACTTCTGTCGCCTGAAGACGTAGAGCATCCCCGCTCCCACTGCTGCCATGAAGAGCGTCGCCGCTCCAACGCCGTACTCCCACTCGAGCCCCGGAATGTATCTGAAATTCATTCCGAAGAACCCGGTGATCACGCTCAGAGGAAGGAAGATCGTCGAGATGATGGTCAGCACCTTCATGACCTGGTTCAGCTTGTTCGATGTAACCGAAAGGTAGGCATCAAGGAGACCGGAGGTCATATCGCGGTACGAATCCGCAAGGTCGGTCATGCGGACAAGATGATCGTACACATTCCGGTAGTAGATCATCTCCTCGCGTGTAATGAGGGGGAATTCACCGCGGGAGAGGCGGCTCAGCATCTCCCTCTGGTAAACGGCGACCCTCCTGACGGTCATGATATCCTTTTTCATGGTCAGGATGTGCGCCATGGTGCGCTGGGTCGGAGAATGAAACACCTCGTCCTCCATACCATCGATGGATTCGTCGAGATGATCGAGAATCGGCGTGTAGTTGTCGACAATGTCGTCAATAATGATGTGGAACAAATAGTCGGGCCCGCGGCCGAGCATGAGCGGATTCTTCTCACAGAGCTGCGCGGCGTAGGTGACCGATCGGAGAGGTTTGTAATGATGAGTGACCAGGAGGGACTTCGAGAGAAACGTGCTGAGCTGCGACGTCGTGATCTCCAGCTTGTGCACCGCACGCTTCCCCCCCCCCTGGTTCGCCATTTCCACAGGGTTGAAAATGATGAAGAGATACTCACCGAAATCCTCGACTTTCGGCAGGTGTCCCTCTTCCTCTTTGCCCTTCTGGGAGTCCTCGATGGCCAGCGGATGGAAGTTGCACAAGGAGACAAGGATGGTCTCCTCCTCAGCCTCGTGCGGATCCTCCATGTCCACCCAGATCACGCCCACCGGCTGGCGGATGGCTTGGGTAAAATCCTTGATTGAGAGCTTACGGATTTCGCCGTTGCTGAAATGGTAGATCGAAACCATTGCACGCGAGAAAGTGTGTCACGTTCGAGGGAACAGAAAGGCCGGCACCCGCCGTCCCGGCCTGGGGACTATGCTGCTCCGCCATTTGTGGGGACCGCTCTCACCCAGTCGCCGAAGTTGATCAGTTCCTCCATCCGGCACGACCAGACGAGCTTGCCGTCATACACGGTAATGTCCGGGCAGCCATCACACATGCCAAGTGCGCCGCTCTCCATGAAATCGGCGGGCTGGATAACCATCACTGATTGCATGTGCAACTTCTTGAAGAGCCGGGAGGGTGAGTGCGCCGCATCATGCAGATAGCTGGAGGCGGTGCGCGCGAGACCCTTATCCAGCGGAGAGAGAAGAAGCATGGATTTCGCCCGCCCGAGTACCTTTGGGCTCGTGTAGGCCAGATAGTGGCCGTTCCTGAGGTGATGCAGCGTCTGGCCGAGTTCCATGAACTTCGCGCCTGCGTAGCCGTAGATCCGGTCTTTCGTCCCGATTCTCATCGTCAGAAGCCACTTGAAATGGTCGGGCCGTTCCGTGCTATTGAGGTAGGCCGAAGGCTGGAAATCGGGATAGCGTTTCCGGATCTCGTTCACGATATCGGTCGACATAATGGAAATTTTCTTCTCCTCTTCGACCGCATAAGCGATCGGCGTCATGTCGATCCGGCTCCCTCCCACGAAGTATTCATAGCCCTTGTGGATCGGGGCGGCCCGGTAGGCAATGAAGACCATGATGTTGACGATGTCGATGTGTTCCTGCGCCCAGGCCACGATCTCGGGGACGTCCTTGAGTGTCCGGTCATAGACCGTGGCATTGAAAGCACAGGAGATGCCGCCCACTTCGGCAAGCATCATCGCATATTTCAGACGGAGATCGTTCAATTCGATTTCCGTCTTCCCTTTCATGTGAGGACGCTGCTGTCCGCTGTCGATGTGGAACGTGAACCCGAAGACCCCGGCGCTCTTCAGGGCGCGCAGTTTCTCCATGGTCAGGAGTTGTCCGTTCGTGTTGATGATCGGCTTCTGGCCGTCCTGCGCGACCATTTCAACAATCTTTTCAATCTGCGGATGAGTCAGAGGGTCGCCGCCGGCAATCGAGACACCATCAGTCTTCCGCAAGCGATTGAACGTATCCAGCTCAACCCGGATTGCCTCGAGCGATTTGTGGGCGTTCGGATCGTTCTTCCTGTAGCAGCCGTCGCAGTAAAGATTGCAGGCGCTCGTCGGCTCCAGCCAGCTGATGGCGTTGTCGGGGAGCGTCCAGGGAAGGCGGTACAGGTCGGCGTGATTGAGCGTTGCATCCATCGCAGTGTCCTCAGTAAGTTAGATTCGGAGAAGAAAAACAAAGGCCCATTCATCATCCACCGATGAAGAACAGGCCTGACAAAGAACAGGGTCTACGCTTCCACCCCGAGGGGAACCTGGGAAGCTTACGTCTACGGAATGGCTCCGCATCACAAGGGAGTCACCCTTTTCGTGGTCGAGACTCATCTGCCGGGGCCCCACAATCTTCTCCCCTTCGTCCCTCATCATCTCTTCGCCCAGCGACCGCCATTCCACCGTTCGCGGAAGGGAGAACAGGACGGGAAACATCTCCACAGGGAAGCCCATCAGTCGGCCGCGGCGCTCCTTCGCCTGTTTGAGAAAAGCGGGCACGTGCATTTTCCCGCCAATTCCACCGAGCACATGGAGCACCCCTTCAGTCGTTCCGCCATGCAGGGAACCATTCAGGGACGCGACGGCCTGTGCCGTTGCCAAAGAGGGATCAACCATCGAGCTTCCGATGCCCCGCATGGCACCCGCGCTGCAGGTCTGCTCGTGATCAGGATGAAGCAAAATGGGGACAATGAAATATACGCAAATCAATGAATAATGCAACCGGCAGGCTTGCGGCCCTCAACCTGACCTCCGGTTTCCCCGTGTGTGGAATCTCCATGAATTTTTTGTATATTTTTGGACTTTCGCTCCCAACCTTTGAATGATTTCATGCAGAATTCAACCGACGGCCGTCCTGTCCATAGCCCTGCATTCCGACGCCGGCGCGCGCTCAACTGGCTCCCTCTCGGGTTGACGTACGCTTTCCTCTACATGGCCCGGTACAATCTTACTGTCTCCAAGAATGCCCTGGGAACCTTGATGTCAAAGGAGGCTTTTGGCATCATCTTCGCCGTTGGCACGGTCACGTACGCCGTCTCTTTCCTCCTGAACGGCCCCCTGACGGACAAGATCGGGGGCAAGAGGGCCATACTCATCGGTGCAGGCGGCTCAGCGCTGATGAACGCAACCATGGGGCTGATCCTTTATGGCATTCTGGCGCTCGGATGGTCTCTAAATCTGACGGTTGCCTTTTCGATCGTCTATGCACTCAATATGTATTTCCAGAGTTATGGAGCCGTCGCCATCGTGAAGGTGAACGCCTCCTGGTTTCATGTCCGGGAACGCGGGACTTTCGGCGGGATCTTCGGCATCCTGATTTCCCTTGGCCTGTATTTTGCATTCGATTGGAGTCAGGCTATCGTCAATTTCACCGAGCAGATGAACCCGGAAAATCCTCAGTACTGGCTGGTCTTCTTCATCCCTGCAGCGATCCTCCTCTTCTGGTTGATTCTCGACATTCTCGCGCTTCGCGATAGTCCGTCATTGGCCGGTTATGCGGACTTCAATACAGGCGACGCGTCTTCCGGAGAGGCCGACACTCCGTTCAGGGTGAAGGACATCCTTCGCAGGATCTTCACAAACAAAGTGATCCTTGTTGTCGGGATGATCGAATTCTGCACTGGCGTGCTTCGGAACGGCGTCATGCACTGGTTTTCGATCTTTGCGAAAGAGCAAATTGCGGCGGCCCCGGGGTTTGCCGGTCAGTGGAATTTCTGGCTGAATAACTGGGGCTTGATGCTGATGCTGGCGGGCGCAAGTGGGGGGATGCTTGCAGGATGGATGTCGGACCATCTGTTCCAGTCGCGGAGGGCACCTGTAGCAGGTATTCTCTACACCATCCTCCTTCTCGCGACCATCGGCATGACCTTCACGCTCTATGGAAATCCGATGGTCCTCGGCAGCATCGTCTCCGTCGTGTCAATTGCGGTCATCGGGACGCATGGCGTACTGAGTGGAACGGCAACGATGGATTTCGGTGGCAGGAAGGCGGCAGCGACGGCGGTCGGCCTGATTGACGGCCTCGTCTACTTGGGAACTGGCCTGCAATCCCTTGCACTTGGGTTTATCACGACCTGGAATTGGCAGTTCTGGCCAGTATTTCTGATTCCGTTCGCGGTAACGGGAATCATTCTGACGTCACGAATCTGGTATGCGATCCCAAAGGGAAAAACCGCCGTACGGTAAACTGCTTCCGGTGGAGCCGCTGGCAATTCGGAGGCCAAGTCGGGAGTGAACAGGCCACTCGGTCAGGCCATTTGGTCAGGCCACTTGGTCAGGCCATTTGGTCAGGCCACTTGGTCAGGCCACTTGGTCAGGCCACTTGGTCAGGCCACTTGGTCAGGCCACTTGGTCAG
>Ga0209253_10002385_pt1 | contig 16652 bp, 15 predicted proteins | sample FrelakmetBRP12BR_FD_187145 | JGI IMG/M metagenome (GOLD analysis project Ga0209253, IMG submission 187145) | Freshwater lake sediment microbial communities from the University of Notre Dame, USA, for methane emissions studies - BRP12 BR (SPAdes)... | ecosystem: Environmental > Aquatic >...
GTTTACCGAAAGCAACAACGGATGCAGTAAAAGTAATGGCACCAATAAATGCTCCTATAAACAATTCAATACGCTGAACACTAGTATGGCTTTCAGCCGTATTTAACACTGCGGCAATGGCGATTAACACTGCCGACAAACCTACGAACGAGTGCATCAGCGCGACTAGTTCAGGCATTTTGGTCATCTGCACACGTTTTGCAGCTAGCGTACCAACTATTGCGCCTAAAACAATCGCAACGCTAATAAAGGAGAATATAAGGTTATGCCCTACAAACATTGTAGTAATGATGGCGATGGCCATGCCAACCATGCCCAGTGTATTGCCCAGGCGCGCGCTGGTGGGCGAAGCTAACCCTTTAAGCGAGAAAATAAACAACACAGCAGAGATTAAATATGCCGCCATTGTGAAGTTGGCATTAATCGCCATCATTTATGAGACTCCGGTGCAAGTTTTTCTTTCTTTTTAAACATCCCCAGCATTCGCCGGGTCACCATAAAGCCGCCAAAAACATTAATCGAAGTTAAAAACACCGCGATTGCCCCCAAAACGCTTGTTAAATTAAGCGCTTCCCCATCAATATTAACGGTTTGCAGCATCGCACCTACAATCACAATCCCAGAAATAGCGTTAGTGACAGACATCAGCGGAGTATGCAACGCTGGCGTGACATTCCACACCACGTGGTAGCCCACAAAAATCGCCAGCACAAAAATAGTGATGTTTTGCATAGTAAGTAAATCAATCATAAGGGCTCCCTATTTCGTTTTAGTTAATTTGCCATCTTTGCACATCAAACAGGCGGTTACCAATTCGTCATCTGCAGGAATTTGAAAATTGCCTTCTTTTGAAATTAATAACTTCAAAAATTCCAGAATGTTGCGTGCATAAAAAGCCGATGCATCTGCGCTAACAAGGCTAGGCAAATTGGTATAACCGACAATAGTGACGCCATGCTTTACAACCACTTGATTCGCCTCAGTAAGCGGGCAATTACCAATACCATTTGGGCCCAACCCTGCTGCCATGTCGATAATGACTGAGCCTAGCTTCATTTTTTCTACCGTTTCAGCATGCAGCAAAATCGGTGGCTCCCTACCAGGGATAAGCGCAGAAGCAATGACAATATCGGCTTCACTGGCGCGCTGTGCTACTAGTGCTGCTTGCCGCTGCATCCATGATGCAGGCATTGAGCATGCATAGCCCATTTCACCAGAAGCAATCTTCATTTCTTCTTCCGTTTCATAGGGTACATCTAAAAATTTGGCACCTAGTGATTCAATTTGTTCTTTGACTTCAGGCCTAACGTCAGAGGCTTCGACAACGGCACCCAAACGTTTTGCGGTAGCAATAGCTTGCAGGCCTGCAACACCTGCTCCAAGAATCAATCCCCGCGCGGCTTTCACTGTGCCTGCTGAAGTCATTAACATGGGCATAAAACGTTGATAATAATGACTGCCGAGCAATACTGCTTTATAGCCTGCCACGTTAGCTTGCGATGACAGGACATCCTTACTTTGTGCACGGCTATTACGTGGCAACGCCTCGAGTGAAAATGCTGTAATGCCCTGCTCTGCCATTGCTTGCATTTGCAGCCGATTAAATGGTTCAAGCATGCCAATCAATACTGTGCCAGCTTTCATGGCCTTGATTTCACTGGGCTCAGGGGCACGCACTTTAAGAACCAAATCTGCTTTATAGACATCATTTGCAGCAGCTATCTCGGCGCCAGCAGCTTGAAAAGTTTCATCAGAAACACTGGCAAGCGCTCCAGCCCCTTTTTGCACTAACACTTGGCAGCCTAAACCAATCATTTTTTTTACAGTTTCCGGCGTCGCTGCGACGCGACGTTCTTCTTTTTTAATTTCAGTTGGAATGCCAATTTTCATTTTTCACTCTCTAATTAAGCTGTAACGGCGTAGCGACTTGCTTCTCTGCAAATATCAACAAAGGCCTTGGAGTCTAGTGAGCTTCGACCTACTAACCCGCCATCGACATCTTGCATGGCAAATAATGCGGCGGCGTTCGATGGTTGTATGCTGCCGCCATAGAGAATACGCACATTTTTTGCCACTTCCTTGTCACACCTAGCAACGCGATTGCGGATAAATTTATGTACTTGTTGCGCCTGCTCCGGTGTGGCTGGCATATCGGTACCCACCGCCCATAAAGGCTCGTAGGCGAGCACAGATTTCGCGACGTATTCAGCGCCATAGCGCCTAAGAATTGAATCAAGCTGTCGCCCAACCACGTATTCTGTCCAATCAGACTCACGTTCTTCTTTAGATTCGCCCATGCAAAATATAGGCGTCAAACCTGCATTGATAGCGGCAAGGAATCTAGCTGCTGCGGTATCATCAGTTTCATGTAATTGTAAGCGTCGCTCGGAATGGCCAATAATAACGTAACTGCAACCATAATCCACTAACATGTGTGGAGATACAGCACCAGTAAGGGCGGCATTTTCGTTAGCACAAAGATTCTGTGCCCCCCAGGCTACATTTGTACCTGTAGCCAAAGTCTGCGCTTGATTAAGATATGGATACGGTACACAAACTACGCAGTCTATCTCCTGTAAATCACGCAAACCTTCAATTACGCCTTCTAATAGCAGCTTATTCTGGACAATATTGCCATTCATCTTCCAATTGCCTACTACTAGCTTACGTCTCATTTTTACCAACATTTCAGCATTACAATTGCTGCCCGAACAAATTTAAGCGTCTTTAAGTTTTCTGTTTTCATTAGCTTTTGCGGCCTTCCATTACCTCCAGCACTTTGGGAGTAAAAATAAATTGCAAAGCCAAGCCCATTTTCCCTCCAGGAACCACAATGGTGTTTGGGCGAGTAATCATTGAGCCATGCAGCATATTAAGCAAATACTGAAAATCAACACCCTTGGAATCTGCAAAACGAATTACCAAAATACTTTCATCTGGGCTGGGTATGTCTTTTGCGATGAATGGGTTCGAGGTATCCACGGTGGGTACACGCTGAAAATTGATGTGCGTACGTGAAAACTGCGGGCAAATATGATGGATATAATCCGGCATTCTATTCAAAATAGTATCAATCACCGCTTCCGATGAATAACCACGCATTTTTTGATCGCGATGCAGCTTTTGTATCCATTCCAAATTGATAATCGGCACTACACCTACAAGCAAATCCACATGCTTTGCCACGTCCGCATCGGGCCCAACATAGCCACCATGCAAACCTTCATAAAATAAAATGTCAGATTCTGCATCCTCCCATGGCGTCATCGTCCCGGCTTTTTGATTGTATGGTCTTCCCTCATCGTCTGTGTGGATATATTTTCTAGTTTTGCATTTGCCAGTTCTACCGAAAGTTTCAAATGTATTAGCGAGTTCTCCCAAAATATTGGCTTCCGGACCAAAATGGCTAAAATTAGAGCCAGACACAATATCGCGTTTTTTTATCAATGCGTCCATTTCAGCGCGTTCGTATTTATGGTAAGAATCGCCCTCAATCACCGTAGCATTAATTTTTTCCCGCTTAAATATATGCTGAAAACTTTGTCTCACCGTAGTTGTTCCTGAACCCGATGATCCAGTAATCGCTATAACTGGAAATTTCTTTGACATAATCTCCCCCTGACTATTGCATTACTAATTGTAAGAAAATAAATGTTCGTTAAGTTTTTTTTGTATCTTTGGCATTATTAAATACGCGCGAAGCACGAATGTCTGCTTCAGTAATTGTTGACAATTCTTCCGCAGTAGCATCCTTACTAGCCTCTGAGGCATATTGAAACACACGGTTGGCATGCTTCAATCTAGCCCTGTCCAACGCGTTCCTTATTGAACGCGCATTGGCAAAATGTGGCTGTGCTTGGCGATGTGCAATGTATTCACTCATCGCTATTAGCGCTTTTTCATCAAACTTATAGTGCATGGTCGCCACCATTTTTTTTGCAATCTCTAATAACTCTGGTTGCGTATAATCTGGAAAATCAATGTGATGTGCGATGCGTGACGACATACCAGGATTCGATTGAAAGAAGGTATCCATTCTGTCTTTGTAACCCGCCAATATCACTACCAAATCATCGCGGTTATTTTCCATGACCTGCAACAAAATCTCGATCGCCTCTTGGCCATAATCCCGCTCGTTTTCAGGACGATACAGATAGTAGGCTTCGTCAATAAACAGCACCCCGCCCATGGCTTTTTTTAGCACTTCTTTAGTTTTTGGTGCAGTGTGGCCGATATATTGCCCGACCAAATCATCTCTCGTCACGCTTACCACATGGCCTTTACGCACATAACCCAGGCGATGCAACATTTCAGCCATACGCAACGCCACGGTAGTCTTGCCGGTGCCTGGGTTGCCAGTAAAACACATATGCAGATTGGGTTGAGCGCTTTCTATGCCTAATTGTAACCTTGCGCGTGACACCACCAGAAACGCAGCTATTTCTTTGATTCTTTGCTTAACCGGAGCAAGACCTACCAAATCCTGGTCGAGATTGTCCAATACTTCTGCGATATTTGCATCTTTCAGAATCTGCTGTAAATCAATGCTGGCCAAGTTATTTTCCTGAAGGCGTATCTTGGCTATAAGCACGCGTGGTGTAACGAATTACGCGGCCTTCAGCTTCTTGACGAATTAACGCAAATCCAGGCTCATTTGCTGGCCTATTCACAATATAGCTCATTACCATCGATTCCACACCCCTTGTATTATCAAAAGCATTTACCTTGATATAAACATCTGGATGGGCTTTGCGACATGCTTGTAGTTCGTAAATTACCGCTGCACCATCCTTAATTTCAAACATGGGCAATTCCCACATATTCCAGTAAACGTTACGTGGGTGCGGATCATCCGTCCACTCCACTGAAACCGCCCAACCCTTGCTGATTGCGTAATCGACTTGCGCTCTAATTTCCGCATCTGTGAGCGGAGGCAAAAAAGAGAACTGTCCTTGTGTAATATGCATTTTTTGCTCCTTCAATTAGTTAGATGTGGTCGGAGTAGTCACGAAATCTGGCGTATCAGTAGAAGTATAGTTAAACGATACATCTTTCCAGGTTTCCAGCGCTTGTTCTAACGGCTTGCACCACTTGGCTGCAGAGCGCAGGATATCCGGACCTTCGTTAATGATGTCCCTACCTTCATTGCGAGCTTTTACCATACACTCAATGCCCACACGGTTTGCCGTTGCGCCGGCTTGTATGCCAGCAGGGTGCCCAATGGTGCCACCGCCAAATTGCAATACAACATCATCCCCAAACAAATGCAATAATTGATGCATTTGCCCAGCATGAATGCCGCCTGAGGCCACCGGCATGACTTTTTTAAGATCCACCCAGTCTTGATCAAAAAAGATACCGCGCGAAAAATCCTGCTTGGTGACTGAATCTCGACAAACATTGTAATAACCCTGAACCGTCATAGGGTCGCCTTCCAGCTTACCTACCGCCGTGCCCGCATGCAAGTGATCTACGCCCGCTAATCGCAACCATTTCGCCATCACGCGGAATGAAACACCGTGATTTTTTTGGCGCGTATAAGTGCCATGTCCCGCACGGTGCATATGCAAGATCATGTCATTCTTGCGCGCCCAGTTGCTAATCGATTGAATCGCTGTCCAGCCAATAATTAAATCGACCATAATGATATTTGAGCCTAACTCTTTAGCAAACTCTGCGCGCTCATACATATCTTCCATTGTCGCTGCTGTAATATTGAGATAGTGGCCTTTGATCTCGCCGCTATTCGCTTGCGCTCTATTAACGGCTTCCATACAAAATAAGAAGCGATCACGCCAATGCATAAATGGCTGGCTATTAATATTCTCGTCATCTTTAGTAAAATCCAGCCCACCGGTTAATCCTTCATACACCACGCGACCGTAATTTTTGCCAGAGAGACCGAGCTTGGGTTTCATTGTTGCACCTAGCAAGGGACGTCCATATTTGTCCAAACGTTCTCTTTCGACAATAATCCCAGTAGGAGGCCCTTTAAACGTTTTTACATAGGCTACCGGAATGCGAATATCTTCTAGACGCGCTGCTTTGAGTGGTTTAAAGCTGAACACATTGCCAATTAATGAAGCAGTTACATTAGCGATGGAGCCTTCTTCAAACAAAATAAGGTCGTAGGCAATATAAGCAAAATACTGCTCTTCCTTATCTGTGCCCGCACCTGTGCCGGGCACAGCGTCTACCCGATAGGCTTTGGCCTGATAATCCTCATGTGCTGTGAGCAAGTCAGTCCAGACTACCGTCCAAGTCGCCGTAGAAGATTCGCCTGCTACCGCTGCAGCAGCTTCTTCGGGATCTACGCCCTCTTGCGGTGTAATACGAAATACACAGATAAAATCGGTATCTTTTGGCTCATAATCTGGTCGCCAATAACCCATTTGCTTATATTTAAGCACTCCGCCTTTATAGCGTTCTTTGATATCTGTAATGCGCCCATCCGTTTGCGTACTCATTTCTTACCCTCCCACATTTATTTGGCTCTCAAGTACGTTACTTTATTAACTTTTAAAGTTAAGTTATATTAATAAATTCTTTATATATAATTAAGTTTTACTTATGCTAAATTAATATCATGAAAAACTTGACTCTACGCCAAATTCGAATTTTTTTAAGCGCTGCAAAACATCTGAGTTTTTCACGTGCTGCAGAAGAGCTGCACATCTCTGCCCCAGCAGTTTCTTTACAAATTAAGGAGATGGAGGAAGATATCGGTGTGAATTTGTTCACACGAGAAAACAGAAAAGTAGCACTTACCTCGGCAGGCGAGTATTTTTTACTCTATGCTCGACGCGTGTCCAGCACGCTCAACGAAGCCAATACCATGATGGAACGCTTTCGCGGTACGCAATTTAGGCATTTAAAAATTGGCGTAGTGAGCACAGCTAAATATTTTTTACCCCACATGTTAGTAGAATTTAAAAAAGATTACCCGAATCTGCAAATTAAAATCGAAGCACGAAACAGGCAACAGTTAGTAGAATTGCTGCGCGATGGAGAAATTGACATTGCAATTATGGGGTTACCGCCAAAAGAAATTGATACGCGAGTAGAATCTTTTGCTAACCATCCGCATGTATTTATTGCCAGTCCAAGCCATCCACTTGCAGACAAAATCAACATTCCGCCAGAGGCCCTAACTAAATTTGAAATCATTTCCAGAGAACCTGGTTCTGGTACGCGTTCGATTATGGAAAAATATTTTTCTGAGCATAATATCTCGCCCATTGTCAGCATGGAAATGTCCAGCAATGAGACCATAAAGCAAGCCGTGATGGCCGATTTGGGCATCTCTTTTGTATCGTTGCACACCATTGGCAGTGAGCTTGCCAACAAACAAATTGCTGTTTTGGATATTCAAAACACACCCATCATCCGCACCTGGCATGTGGTTGCGTTAACCAAACGCAATTCTTCACAAGCAGCAGAAGCCTTTAGATACTTTGTATTAGAAAAAGGCGGTGAAATTCTGACAAAAATGTTTTAGCTAACGAGAGAGCCGCAATTAGATTATAATTTTCCACAATATCACTTGGACTTCACATGCAAGCTACCATCAGTTTTTTTAAGCGATTTCCTTTTGCCATGCTGCTTTGTTTGCAATTGGTAAGCGTTTTATTTTATGGCGTTATGACTGATTCAAAAGCCAGTCACCTTATTTTTAATTGTATAGGCTTGGCCGTGCCGATTTTGGCAGTTTGGGTGGTCTATCGCTCACCTGCTACTAACTGGATTGGTTTTGTATTGGTAACTGCCTCTATCAGCACATCGCTCTTAGCTGTATTTGGCGGGCAAGAGCAACTTCTAGTTTGGGCACAAAGCTTTGAAAGTCTATTATATTTTTATGCCGCGACTAGCCTTGTTATGTATATGTTTAAGGATGAGACTGTCACGTTGGATGAATTATATGCTGCTGCTGCAACGTTTACGCTACTGGTTTGGGGATTTGCACTTGTCTACTCAGTATGTCAGCAAATATATCCGCAAAGTATTATTGGCGGCTCAAACCTCAACACCCTAAGAAGTTGGGCAGAGCTTCTTTTTTTAAGTTTTAGCATTCAGTCTGGAACCGGACTAAGCGATATTCTGCCTGTAGGCTTGCCAGCAAGAGCCGTTGCCTCAATTCAAATGTTCAGCGGTGTAATGTACATCACAATCGTGGTCTCGCACTTGGTAGGCTTGGCTGCCAGCAGAAAAACAAAATGATTTATTTCGGCAATGCGTACACCAACACGGCATCGCCCTGTTTGTATCCAAATATAGAACTGCCACCGCTTGCCACTGCTATATATTGCACACCATCAATCGTGTATGTAATCGGCGGAGCATTTACACCAAACTCTGATTTCGTTTGCCACAATATTTCGCCTGTTTGACTGTTATATGCATTGAAATTGCCACTCCCCTCGCCCATAAACACCAAGCCTCCAGCGGTCGCCAGTACCCCACCAACCAAGGGCTGATAAGTTTTGCTTTGCCATGCGATTTTTCCTGTATTTAGATCAATGGCAGAGAGTAAACCCCAGCGCGGGTCTTGCGTTGGTTCGCTGGCCGCATATCTAATTGTAGGAGCACCATCTTTGCCAGGCGTTTCATGTAGCGTATATTTAATTGGTGCATGAATACCTGCAACGAATACACGCTGATTTGCCTCATCCACACTCACTGGCGACCAGTTCGAACCACCCAAAATGCCTGGATAAACTATTGTGCCTTCAAATGTGGCTTTTTTAAACATATTCATCTGCGGTACAAAGGCGTCGGATTTTTTTAGTAATTTGCCAGTGGCTCGATCGTGCACATAAAACCAGCCGGTTTTACTGGCCTGGCCCACTGCAGGAATAGTTTTTCCGTTTAACTTAAAATTAAAAAGCACCGGTGGACTGGCCAAATCGTAACCCCACAGGTCGTGCGGCACTTGCTGATAATGCCATTTAAGCTCGCCGGTATTAGCGTCAAGTGCGACGAGAGAAACCGTGTAAAGGTTGTCCCCGGGGCGAGAAATATCATTCATCTGCGGGCTTGGGTTGCCCGTGCCAAAATATAGCGTATCAGTCGCGCTATCAATCGAAGGAGTGCTCCAAGCTGAGCCGCCGCCATAGCGCGCAGCATTAGGGTATTTCGCTAAATCGGCCTTTTCTTGCGCTACATCGCGGTTAAAGCTAGCACCGTCCTCGGTGGACTGCGTAAATTGTCCTTCCCAGCCTTTATCGGGAATCGTGTCGAATTGCCAGACGCGCTTGCCGTTATTCACGTCGTAAGCTGCCAAGAACCCTGGTCTGCCAAAGCGTCCCGCTACACCTATCACCGCACCCAATGGCGCATCGGTGGTTGGATTGTCAATATGCAAGCCATAACCCACGCCGGTAATGCCGACAATCACTTTGCCTTTATACACTATGGGCGCCATCGCAATGCCAATACCGGTACCGCCTGTGACCTTGCGTGCGCTGTTCGGATCGTCTTTATTTAACGCATCCTGGCCTTCGGTCAAAATCGCATTTTCGACCACATCAATATCCCATTCTTTTGCACCGGTTTTAACATTAAGTGCAATCAAGCGTGCATCCACAGTACCAATAAACACGCGGCCTCCAGCCACAGCTACGCCTCTATTCGCTGGACCGCAGCACATTTGCCAATCTTTTCTACGATCATGATTGTAGCGCCACAATTCTTTGCCGGTTTTGGCGTCGAGCGCGACTACGTGATTAAACGGCAGTGACAAGTACATCACACCATCTTGCACAATCGGCGTGGCTTGGAAGCTCGCTGTGATGCCACTTTTGTAGCTCCAAGTTTGTGCCAGGTTTTTAACGTTATTGATGTTAATTTGTGTAGATGGTGAAAAACGTTGGCTACTTAAATCGCGCCCATAACTAGGCCAGTCCTGCACTTGTGAGGTATTTGGCTTAATCTCCTGAGCGCATGCAAAAAGCAAAGCAGCAGCGAGAATTAAAATGAGCTTAGGTAAAAAATTCAGATTAAAATGCTGGTTCATTGTGTGTTCCAATAATATTTAATTGTATACAGATAAGTATATAGCTAGAAAGCTTATGTATCAAACTAAAATTATTAAAATTGCGCCACACTGGTCGTTTAGGTAAAAATACTTCATATGAATTTTTCGAATATAAAATGGATTAATAATAATCCATATTCAATTGATTTTAATGATATTTATTTTTCGACTGAAGATGGCTTGCATGAAACGGAATATGTATTCATTAAACAAAATAAGCTGGAACAACGGTTTGAAACACTGAAACAAGATCACTTTACCATCATCGAAACAGGGTTTGGAACTGGCTTGAATTTTTTAGCGGTATGCGCGCATTGGTTATCGTTGGCACCAGTAAGGGCAAAATTGCATTTCATTAGCATCGAAAAATATCCGCTTAATTCGGACGATTTAGCACGTGCACAGGCGCTGTGGCCCCAATTTAAGGCGATTTCTAAAGAAATACTTCAATATTACAGCGCACTAAATGAAGGGAGTAACCACTTTAGCATGGCTGGAGGCAGCATCCAGCTTTCCTTGCAGGCTGATGACGTTTTGAACGTGTTACCGCAAATAACTCAAAAAGCGGATGCCTGGATTCTGGATGGATTCGCACCTGCAAAAAATCCTGACATGTGGTCAAGTGAAGTGTTTGAACACATTGCACGTCTTTCCAAACCCGACTCTACCTTTGCCACCTTTACTAGCGCTGGGTTAGTTAGACGCGGTTTGCAAGAAGTTGGTTTTGAAGTGGAAAAAAATACTGGATTTGGCAAAAAGCGTGAGATGTTAAGCGGTATTTTTACAGGAAGTACAGAATGAAAACTGCAATTGTCATCGGTGGCGGCATAGCAGGCTGTAGTACTGCGTATGCACTAGCCAAACGAGGCATTTCAGTTACGCTTATTGAACGCCATGAAAAGCTGGCGCAAGAAGCTTCAGGAAACCAAATTGGAGTGCTTTACCCGAAATTTGGCATCAAGCAAGACGCCGCAAGTTTGCTGGCGTTACAAGGCTTTCAGTTTACTCTTAAATTGCTGAACGAATTATCTTCAAAAGAAAAAATATTTGATGCTTGCGGCTTGATTCAGCTGGCATTTAATGCGCGTGAACAATGCAGACTTGAAGCACTGGCAAATTCACCCGCTTTAAAATTTATAAATATAGCAGAGGCCAGCGAAATCGCGGGCATACAATTAAAAACCGGTGGCTTATATTTGCCGCAAGCAGGCTGGTTAAAGCCAGCAGTCCTATGTGAAGTGCTTTCTACACTGCCACTCATCACAAAAAAAATGATGGTAAATGCATTAAAAATTGAAAAATGTTCTAGCACTTGGCGAGTGCTGGATGACAAAAACAATGCATTTGAGGCGGACATTGCAGTGATATGCAATGCAAATGACATCAAACAATTTAATCAATGCCAAAGCGCTGCAATTACGTCAGTGAGGGGGCAGCTTAATCTGTTCAAGCAAACTAAAGAAAGCCTGAATATTAAAACTGTTATTTGTAGCGATCACTATCTGAGTCCATCTGTCGAAGGATGGCATTGCATCGGTACCACCTATGCGCCTAATGACATGAATCCTACTGCACGAGATGCCGATACACGCGAAAACCTAAACGCCTTACGCGCAATTACACCAGAAATTTATCAACATATTGACATGGATTCCTTACACAGTCGCGTAGCTTGGCGCAGTCAAACTCGTGATTACCTGCCGCTTGCAGGGCAACTGATTGACGAAACAGCAATTCGCGACAATCCACCGCGTTACAATGCCAATCCTTCCGATTTACCTTGGCTGGAAGACCTTTATGTAAACTCTGGGCACGGTTCAAAAGGCATGATCACTGCACCAATTTGTGGAGAATTAATTGCGTGCCTTGCCACTAACGACGATTTGTCTATTGAACCGAAACTCGCCAGCAAGCTCAATCCAAGCCGCTTTTTATTGCGGGAATTAGGTTTAAAACAATTGGCAAATTCGCTCTACAATTAGATTGCTTTGCCAGTAAAATAGCGACATGCAAGATGCGAACCAACTAATAAAAGAAGCGCAGCAAGCGCAGCTGCAAGGCAATACCCGCCTTGCATTACGCGTATATCAGCAAGTATTATCGTTGCATCCAAACGAGTTAAGTTTACACATTGTTTGCGGCAATTTGTGTGTAGAGCTGCAACGTTTTGAGGAAGCGGCAGGTTATTTCAGGCGTATTTTAAACGCTTCCAACAAAAACGGTGATGCGCGCAATGCCTTATGTTATGCACTGCAGGAACTGGGCAACAGCGCGCACAATAACTGCAATTATGCGCAGGCCGAAGCGTGTTTTGATGAAATTACGCAACATCAGCCTGGCAACGCCGTATATTGGTACAACTTGGGCAATGCACAACGCGAGCTGGGCAAACCGCAAGCGGCGCTGGCAAGTTTTAAGCAGTCACTCAAATTCAATCCAAACGATGCAGATACGCATAATAATCTGGGCAACGTACAGCGTGAATTGGGTCAGCTAGTTGCAGCGATTGCCAGCTATCAAAAAGCTTTGCAACTCAATCCCAGCTTGCATCACGCTTTGGCGCATTTGGTACATCAAAAACAGCATATTTGCGATTGGAATAGCTTAGATATACAAATCACTCAACTACGTGATTTAGTAAAAAACACACCTAGCGCACAAATTTCGCCATTTGCTTTTCTCGCCTTGCCAGGCACCACTGCGCAGGAACAAAAAACATGCGCGAGCAATTGGGCAAATCAGCTCTATAAGCATATCATCAAAGACCGCATGAATGTTGGTCTGCAGGCCGATATAAAAACGAATGGGAAACTTAGAATTGGTTATTTATCTGCCGATTTCAGGCTGCATCCGCTCGCATTTTTAGTCACGGAATTGATTGAAAATCACGACAGGAATCAATTTGAAATTATGGCGTATTCTTATGGGAAAGATGACAAAACCCTAGTCAGAAAGCGCTTAGAAAAAGCCTTTGACCGCTTTTTCGACATTTCAAGCTTGAACGATAATGATGCTGCAAAAAAAATCAATGCAGACAAAATTGATATTCTGGTGGATTTATCTGGCTACACGCAAAGTAGCCGCACTGGTATCGTCGCGCTCAAGCCCGCAGCAATTCACATCAATTGGCTTGGCTTCCCCGGAACAATGGGCGAAGTTGCTGGCAAACCCTTATTTGACTACATTCTCGCCGATAAAATTGTCGCTCCTAACCAAGCTGATTTCAGCGAACAACTGCTATATCTGCCTTGCTACCAGCCTAATGACAGCCAACGTCCAATTGGCAAAGCAACGTCCAAAGCCGCACAGAATCTGCCTGAGGACGCGTTTGTATTCTGTTGTTTCAACCAAACTTTTAAAATCACAGAGGAAATATTTGCCGTATGGATGCGCTTGCTAAAACAAGTACCTAACAGCGTATTGTGGCTATTGGAATGCAATTCGTGGGCGAAAGCTAATCTGCACCGTGAAGCGGAAAGTGCAGGTATAGCTAAAAACAGGCTGATTTTCGCACCTCGTGTAACTATTACAGAACATCTAGCCCGCCATACCCATGCAGACTTGTTCCTGGACACCCTGCCCTACAATGCTCACACCACTGCCAGCGACGCATTATATATGCGCTTACCACTAGTAACTTGCACGGGCGATACTTTTGCTTCACGTGTGGCGGCAAGCCTGCTGCAACGTATTAATATGCCTGAATTAATCACTGGTTCAATATCAGAGTATGAGCAAAAAGCACTTGATCTTGCACAACATCCTGAAAAGCTAATGCAATTAAAGCAAAAACTTAATGCTGAAATAGAGAAATCTTCACTATTTAATCCAGCACAATTTGCACGCGATTTGGAACAACAGTACTTGGACATTTGGAAAATTCACTCTAATCAAACCAATATAATCAATTAGCTATGTAACAAACATAAAGCTTGTGATAAAGTAAATGATAACTAGAAATTAGGAAAATCTATGGCTGCAATTGATATTACCCCTGTACTTAAGTTTATGACCGACAAAGGTGGTTCCGACCTGTTTTTTAGCACAGCTGCAGCGATTCATATGGAGATTGAGGGCGAAACTATGCCTGTTAATAACCAAATCATGACGCCAGGAATGATAAAAGAAATCGCCTATTCGATTATGTCTCCCGCGCAAATTGCTGAATTTGAAGAAACCTTAGAGTGTAATTTTGCGATTGGGCGTAAGGATATAGGCCGCTTCCGTATTAACATTTTTAGGCAACGCGGCGAAGTGGGTATGGTGATTCGCCATATTAAAACCGAGATTCCAGATTTCGAAACGCTTGGTTTGCCACTCATTTTACGCGATCTCATTATGCGCAAGCGTGGACTGGTGCTGGTAGTTGGTTCAACCGGCTCTGGTAAATCTACCACCTTAGCTTCAATGATTGATTATCGTAACGCCAATGAAGCCGGTCATATCGTTACTATCGAAGATCCTATCGAATTTGTGTACACACACAAAAAATCAGTAGTTGATCAGCGCGAAGTGGGTATCGATACGCATTCTTTTGAAAATGCTTTAAAAAATGCCATGCGCCAAGCGCCTGATGTAATTTTAATTGGTGAGATTCGCGACATGGAAGGCATGCAACAAGCGCTTACTTACGCAGAAACAGGTCACTTATGCCTCGCCACTTTACACGCCAATAACGCCAACCAAGCGCTTGAGCGTATCATTTCATTCTTCCCGACCGAAGCCAAACATGGCCTGCTGCTTGGGGTTTCATTAAATCTTGTAGGCATTGTTTCACAGCGTTTAATTCCAGGTAAAGTACAAAAACGTGTGGCAGCGGTTGAAGTGATGATTAATACGCCCTACATTGCCGAGCTTATACAAAAACAAAAACTGGGCGAGATGAAAGATATTATGGCGGATAACAACGACATCGGCATGAACACTTTCGACCAATCATTATTTAAGTTATTTGCCAATGGTAAAATCGATGAGGAAAACGCGCTGGCAAATGCTGATTCGCGCAATGACTTATCCCTTAAAATACGTTTTGCAGCAGAAAGTGCAGCTGGCGGTTTTAGCGGATAGATTTAATCTCTATGATTTAATGCTGCGAATAGTGCTGCCATAACAATCAGACTACCACCTATCCATTCGTTCAGCCCCATTGCCTCATGTGCCAAGTAATACGAGGCAATCGCTGCAACCACCAGTTCAAACAAAAACAGTACCGAGGCGCGAATTGCACTGAGTTGTGTCACGCCAAATTGCACCAACAAGGTCGCCGCCATCAAAAATACGGCAATTAATCCTATCAGCAACCAGTGCTCCAAGTTAAAAAAACCTGGGCCAGGAAAACTGGCACCCATAAACGGTGAAAATAGCAGCGCCACGCTCACCACGCCTATCCACACTGCAAACGATTTGGCCCGAATAGTTAAATGAGTGGATTTGCGCGTAATAACATTGGTGAGCGAGAAACTTATGCCTGATGATAACGCCAGCCACTCTGCAGTATTGCGTGGAATGGGCAAGTGATTTTCTAGCGCATTGAATGGTCCAGCCAGCATGATATAAGCGCCTAACAGCGCAATCACAATCGAAATAAACCCCACTTTAGTTATCGGCTCTTGCAGCCAAAATCGTGCCAATAGCAAAGTCCAGAGCGGCGAAAGATAAAATAACAGCATCACGCGCATCACTTCGCCGTCTATCACTGCCAGCACATAGCTCATATTGGTCCAGCCAGCGATTAATCCCAACCAAATGATACTTCTAGGCTGAGAAAAAAGCCCGCGCCAATGCCTTCCGAAAAAAACTGCGGCGATGATAGTAGCAATGCAGTAAGTGTAAAAGCTAGAAGCTACGCCGGAAATGCCCGCTTCCGCCATCAGGCGATATGGATACCAGATCACACCCCAGGCCAGCGCGCCAAAAAGCAGCCCAAATATCGCTAAAAAGTTTTTATTCACTCAGCTTCCTAAATTATAATGCTCAGTTATGAATCCAAATCTTGACTTACTGCAACCTTACCCGTTTCAGCGCCTGCGCGAGTTGTTTGCGGGCATTACACCAAACCCTGCTTATTCGCCAATTAATTTATCGATTGGCGAACCCAAACATGCCACGCCACAGCTGATTAAAGATGCGCTGACGCAACATTTAAGCGGCTTAGCCACTTATCCTACAACCGTCGGCACTATCGAGCTGCGTACAGCCATTTCTGCCTGGATTTCACGCCGCTACGGCATTGCGGCGCCGAACCCTGAAAAGGCGATTTTACCAGTGAATGGCAGCCGCGAAGCGCTTTTCGCGTTTGCGCAAGTGGTGATTGATAACTCAAAACCAAACCCAATCGTTATTTCACCCAATCCTTTTTACCAAATTTACGAAGGCGCGGCGTTTCTGGCGGGTGCAACACCTTATTTTTTAAATACTTCGCCAGAAAACGGACATGCGATGGATTTTGAAAGTGTGCCTGTTGATGTCTTAAAAAGCACTCAGCTGGTGTATGTATGCAGTCCAGCCAATCCATCCGGCAAGGTAATGACTTTAAACCAATGGAAAACACTGTTTGAATTGTCTGACAAATATGGCTTTGTCATCGCTGCTGACGAATGTTATTCGGAAATTTATTTTG
>Ga0209253_10002386_pt1 | contig 16650 bp, 6 predicted proteins | sample FrelakmetBRP12BR_FD_187145 | JGI IMG/M metagenome (GOLD analysis project Ga0209253, IMG submission 187145) | Freshwater lake sediment microbial communities from the University of Notre Dame, USA, for methane emissions studies - BRP12 BR (SPAdes)... | ecosystem: Environmental > Aquatic >...
CCCGAGCCGCTTCCTTGCCAGTCCCCTGGCTGATTTTCTGACCCTCTTCACTGCCATGTTCATGCATGCCGGGTGGGTTCACCTGGCAGGTAACATGCTTTACTTGTGGATCTTCGGTGACAATGTGGAGGACCGCTTCGGGCATATCAAGTTCTTAATTTTCTACCTGATCTGTGGGCTTGCAGCAACTTTTGCACAGTTGGCGGTTAGCAGCGGATCAGATGTGCCAAATTTGGGTGCCTCTGGGGCGATTGCCGGTGTGCTTGGGGCTTACATTTTACTGTTCCCTCAAGGAAAGGTCAGAGTATTACAAGGCCAACGAGAGATCCAGGTACCCGCACTGATCGTCATTGGGATCTGGATCGTCCTGCAGTTTTTTGTCTACTTCGGTTCCATTTCCAGCGCCGCGCAGACAGGTGGCGTCGCTTATATGGCGCACATCGGCGGATTTGTGGTTGGGTTTTTATTGACCTTTTTGTTTCGTGGGAATCGAGGACGGCCGGCATTAACTGCGTGAGTAGTAATCTGGCTGGTCATCATAACGGGTATGGCTTTATACAAGATGTATCGAAGGGTTAAATAAATCATGGCACTCCTTCCGCCTTCACAACCCTACCAATGGACATTTCGCCGCGTCATGGGGGCGACTCTCGTGCTCGGTTTGGTGGCCTTTGGATTCTGGCTTCTCTATCGATTTAACCAGGTCGTTTTCATCTTATTCATCGCCATTGTGATGGGCACTGTGATCAGGCCAGCCGTCACCTGGTTGTACCGGCGAGGGCTCCCCCGGATAGCAGGAGTTATCCTTATTTACCTTATCGTGTTCGCCCTGCTCATCGGCTTCGTGCTGTTACTATTCCCCTTGCTTGTCGAGCAAGGCACAACGATTGCAGCCTCCGTGCCAGGTTATTATCAAAGCCTGCGTGATTGGATGGTAAATTATCCAAATCAAACGGTTGTGCGCTTAAGTGAGTTCCTCCCACTGACACTACCAAGCCTGCAGCCGTTAGGACAAACAGCCCAGGAGATGCTGGCTACTGCTGGGCAGGCGCTGGGTTATGTATCTCTGGTGGCAAAGGCCATCTTTATCGCCATCATTATCCTACTGTTGGCATTTCACTGGACGCTCGATGGGCCGCGCATCGTTCAATCTATGTTACCGCTGGTTTCAAAGGACCAGCGTGAGGTGATTAGTGAACTGATTACTGCCATGGAAACCAAGATTAGTTCCTACCTTGCCGGGCAAGGCATCCTTTGCTTGGTCATTGGCATCATGGCCCTGGTTGCCTATCTGCTCATTGGTTTACCCAATGCCCTGGTGCTGGCGCTTGTAGCGGGCGTGTTGGAGGCTGTACCAATGATTGGACCGCTGCTTGGCGCCATTCCTGCGGCGGTAATTGCCTTATCCATCGCGCCTTCCAAGTTGATCTGGGTGATCGTCGCCACGGTCGTTATTCAGCAGATAGAAAATAGTTTGCTGGTGCCGCGCGTCATGCGTAAGGCGGTGGGGATCAATCCGTTCGTCTCCCTGCTTTCGCTTTTTGCCTTTAGCTCTTTATTCGGCATTGCCGGTGCGCTCATGGCAATTCCCATGGCGGCCATTATTCAGCTCTTACTCGATCGCTTCATCTTCCATCCAGGATCGATAGAAGCGGAGGTCTCGACCGGGCGCGATCTTGCCAGCCGGCTGCGTTATGAAGCGCTGGATCTTGCCCAAGACTTACGCAAGCAAGCCCGCCTCAAAAAGGGAGGCACGGATCTAAGGGTCAAGCAGGTTGATCAGGTGTTGGATGAAATCGAGACCATAACAACCGACCTTGACTCTCTATTGGCTCAAGTCAGTAGTTCAGGTACACCATGACGAAGAAACTGGTAGTGTTTGGTATGGCGGTTATGACCACCTTGCTGGCGCTGGTGGTATTGTGGCAGTTCCGCATTGCCGTTGTATACGTTTTGATCTCGCTAATGCTTGCGGCATCGCTGCGCCCATTGTTTAACCACTTGGCCGGACGAGGCCGGGTGGTGCGCATAGCTTGGGTTTTGCTGTACCTGGTGGTCTTAGGTAGTCTCGGCTTCTTACTATTCCTAACCTTTGAGACCGCAATCCAAGAGATTCAACAGTTAGGCCATGCGATAGCAGTGCAGGATAAGTGGGTGCTACCGTTGTGGTTGGAGGGCAGCTCATTCCAAGGTGTTGTGTTAGCACAACTGCCACCGCCTAGTAAGCTCTTCGAAGTGGTTACCGGCAGTAAGGGACAGCTTGTGCTGCCAGCCCTCCTTGGGTTCACGCAGGGCATTGGCAGCATCTTGAGTGGCCTAATTGTCATCCTGTTCTTGAGCCTCTATTGGAGCATCAATCAAATTCATTTTGAACGACTCTGGCTCTCACTGCTTCCGTCTGGTCAGCGCAAACAAGCACGTGGGATTTGGCGGATAATCGAGCCCGACATCGGTGCTTACATTCGCGGCGAGTTAATCCAGAGTCTCCTGGCCGGGCTGCTAATCGGCCTTGGTTGCTTGCTGCTTGGGTCCCCATACCCGGCGATATTGGCGTTGATCAGTGCTCTGGCATGCCTGATACCCGTGGTTGGGGTAGCTATCGCGGTAGTTACCGTGCTTCTGGTGGGGCTGCTGACAAGCGTTCCGCTAAGCCTTATTACAGCTCTCTATGTGCTTGTCGTAATGATTGCCTTGGGTGTTTGGGTGATGCCACGACTTTTTACCCATAGATGGGATAACCCCATTCTAACCGTAGTACTGCTCATTGCCCTGGCAGACGCGTTTGGCCTTGTGGGTATCATCATTGCACCACCTTTATCCGTGGTATGCCAAATCCTGTGGAGCCGCCTGGTCAGCCATCGCGCTGTTTCAGGCGCTGCGGTCCAAATATCAGACCTCAAGGAGCGGCAAGCATTGGTGTGGGCTGCAATCAAGGCGATGGATGAACCGCCTTTGCCATTGGTGACCAGCAGCATGGAGCGCCTAACCCACCTGATTGAGAAAGCTGATCCAATTCTGCAAGCCAGCCTGCCAGCTGAATCTTCCGGACCATTCCCCTCACCCCAGCCTGCCTCCGGTGAAGGTGGACCAACACTATCCTTAAAATCCTGAAAAACAGACGATGACTATACCTCGAATGGCTACGTCCATGGCACAGCTTTGGCAGGTGGGTATCTTGAGCCGCACCTGGGTTTAAACCATAATCCGTGTGCAAGGAGTTACACCATTGATTGACAAAACAAACAAAAAAAAGAAGATAAGAAGATTATCCAAAGGACAGCGCACACACGTGCGGCGGCAGAAGCAAGAGGCGGGTAAGACCAACCCCGTTCACAAGTAGACTTCTCTACCTCGATCATCCTTTCAAGATCATCAGAGAGTTGATTTGGTCACAAAACAGTATAACCAAGTCAGCTTTCCATGTCATGCAGCGCTGTTCGCGGCATTGCTGATACAATGGAGGCTGGCTGGTTTGATTTCTCCTCTCTAACCTGCTGCAGCCGATCAGCCGCGCTGAGTGAGCTCAAGACGATGCTCATCGATGGGCTGAGTGGAACAACAACCAAGCCCACACAGACCCTCTTTAGTCTTTCTAGATTGGAAGGAGTTACCATCATGTTTACCCGAATCCTTGTGCCATTAGATGGATCACCACTCGCTGAAGGATCGATTCCTCATGCCGAGATGTTTGCGCGGATCTTTGGGTCAAGCATCATCCTTCTACAGGTTCTTGACCCAACTTCCTACCATGAAATGCCAAATGCCATTGATCCATTACGCTGGCAACTCCGTAAAGCCGAGGCAGATGCATATATGCAAGGGATCGCACACAGGATTCGGAAAAATTTGGGTGAAGAATCCCTGATGGGTGTAAATGAAAAAAAGAGCCGGGTTGATTATTCCGTCCGAGAAGGAAAAGCTGCGGAAAACATCGTCGACTTTGCGCATACCGGGAATATCGACCTGTTGGTTATCAGCACGCATGGCTCAAGCGGATTGAGTCGTTGGAATATCAGCAGTGTCACCCATAAAGTGATTAATTTGATATACCTGCCAGTACTGATTGTACGTGCCTTCAACCAATCCACAACAGGTGATCGCACAATTCGATACCACCGAATTCTCATCCCGATTGACTGCTCACGCCGAGCGGAGTGTTCTCTCTCTGCCGGGATTAAACTGGCGCAAGGAGAAACCCCAACCGGTAGCACAGCAGAAGCCGCAAGTGAAAGATCAACACTCTTATTAGCGGCAGTAATTAGACCGCCTGAACTGCCTATTCCTGAACCATTCCCAGTCGAAATCAGCCAGCTTTCGGAAAAATTGTTACTGCTCAGCCACCAGGCTGTTGAACAATACCTTTATGAGATGAAAGAGCGTTTACCGGTAAATTGTGATACCTGTGTGGTTGAGAGTAAGAGTGTGCCTTCCGCAATACTGGAATTAGCCGAGCATGAAGATATCGACATTGTTGTACTTTGCGCCCATGGTTATTCTGGGCAAGTTTCCTGGCCTTATGGGACTGTTACCCGCAATTATATTGAGCATGGCACCAAACCCGTTCTGGTTATTCAAGATGTGCCGCGTTCTCAAGTGAGGCCAACCGCGGCGGAGGTTGCCGCAGAAAAATCCGGGAGACGTTAAGCATGTCGGATGACCAAGGTAATAAAATCCGAGAACCGAATTTTCCTGGCTCGGAAGATTCATTTTCATCTAAAACCGAACAAATGCATGACCTGGTCAATTATCTGGTAAGTAATTATCAGGAAATAAGCCGGGTTCCCATGGATCCCAGCAAGACGACAATAATTGGGGGACGCGACCTTACAGTGTATGAAGATTGGCTGGAGAAGGTACACACCTATTTTCGGGAGGCTTTGAATCAGGATCTAACGCTTACGCTTGCCGCAGAATGGGTGCTGGACAATTACTACATCATCCGGCAAACTCTGAAGCAAATTGATGAAGATTTACCCCCTGGTTTTTATAAGCAGTTGCCTAAACTAGCAGATGGACCTTTGAAAGGCCTGCCGCGCATCTATGCAATTGGGCGAGCTGTACTTTCCTTCCAAAATTTTTTATTGAATACGATCGACTTGCAAGCCATCCTGATCCAGGTACAGGAACATATACCGCTGACAATGGGCGAATTATGGGCTTTTCCGATTTTCCTACGCTACAGCCTGATAGAAACCCTGGCACACGCACTCGAATGGATAATCCGCCCCCAACCCTTCCCTGATTTACCCGTCTTCCCTCCGCAGCTTATTGCGGCTGGTAATCCTTTTTCGGAAAACCATACTTCAACAGGGGATACATTAACGGGTGGGGTCGTGGCTAATATAATCCTTAGCTTGCGCACCATTTCCGAACAAAACTGGAACGACTTTTTTGAGGCATCTAGCAGCCTGGAGCGGACTCTGCGTAAAGACCCAGCGGGAATATACCCATTAATGGACTTTACAACCCGCGATTTATACCGAAAAGAAATCGAGTCACTCTCGTTTAAAAGTGGTCAGGAAGAAAATGAGCTTGCTAAAAGCACGCTCGACCTAGCCCGCGAAAGCAAGGTAGGAAAACCCGATTCTACTGGAATATTTCCAGGAGCAAATGGGCATAAAAGTCCACTCACCGATCCTCTCCCGCATATAGGCGAATATTTGCTTGGGAAAGGCCGTATCAGACTGGAACAGAAGATTGGTTATCATCCAGATGCTAAAACATCGCTTACTCGGTGGGGGGCGCAGCATGCCAGTACCTTGTACCTTGGAAGTATCTTTTTCCTTAGCTTGCTGATCTTGGGGCTCCTCTCACTTGTAATCAATCTGTGGGAGATATATCAGTCCGGCTCTCCGTTGCAATGGATCTCGGTTCTGGTGTTGTCGATTGCGTTATTGGTTCCCGTATTGGTAGTTTCTACCAGCCTGGTCAATTGGGTGATCACACTGAAAGTAAGACCTCGCGTCCTTCCTAAACTTGACTTCATTGAAGGGATTCCAGCCCCATTCCGGACCCTGGTAGTTATCCCCGCCTTAATCACAAACCATCGGGAAATTGATAACCTGACTCGCCAGCTCGAGATGAATTTTCTGCGCAACCAGGAGTCAGGGCTGCTTTTTGCTTTACTGACAGATTTTGGTGACGCGGAGGACGAAAATCTGCCTGAAGATGAAGAAATGATCAGGTACACTACCGGCGCTATTGAAAATTTGAACGCCAAATATGGACATGCGGTCCCTGATACCAACATAGCCTCGGATAGAAGTACCGCCCAACTGAATGAGATTACTGATTTTAAACATGATGAAAAAATTGAACCCCCGATCCTTGAAGGTCAACAACTATTTTATTTGTTTCACCGAAAACGGTTATGGAACCAATCTGAAGCAAGGTGGATGGGGTGGGAACGTAAGCGCGGTAAACTCCATGAACTGAACCGCCTGTTGCGTGGCAGTAAGAATACCTCATTTGTACCCGTCACCAGCGAGACGACACGCTGGGCAGAATTACAACATGTGCGTTTCGTGATCACCCTGGATGCAGATACCATCCTGCCGCGCGGGGCAGCCAGACGTTTGGTTGGCACATTAGCCCATCCATTAAACCATGCCAGGGTCAATGACAAAACTGGCCAGGTGCAATCCGGATACACCATACTCCAGCCTCGTATGGAAATCCATCCCAGAAGCATTAATACTTCGTGGTTTACCCGAATTTTTGCTGGAGATACCGGTCTGGATCTGTACACACGCGCGGTCTCCGACGCCTATCAGGACCTGTTCGGGGAAGGAAGTTACGTTGGCAAAGGAATTTATGATATAGACGCATTTGAGCGTAGCGTAGAGAAACATATTCCAGATAACTTTGTGCTCAGTCACGACTTGTTGGAGGGAATCATGGGTCGCGCTGGGCTGGTTACAGATATCACCATGATCGAGGATTACCCTTCTAACTATTATGTCCAGGCGAAACGCCAACAGCGATGGATTCGCGGAGATTGGCAGCTCCTACCCTGGCTGTTTCAACCGGGGAAATTCGGAAATAAATTCTCGTTGATCGATCGTTGGAAAATGCTCGACAATCTGCTCCGGTCAATGCTATCTCCCAGCCTCCTGCTGATCTTCTTTATCGGCTTAACTTTCATGCCTGATCTCATAGGATTTTGGATGGCAATTGTCCTGCTTTCTTTGGGCATCCCCGTTCTTACAAGTATGGCCAGGAGTGCATTACAAACATTGGGCGGTGAAAGTATTGGCGCAGCATTCCATCCTTTGAAATGGGCTCTCATTAGGTGGTTATTGGCAATAGTCTTCCTACCTTATGAAGCATATAACGCTCTGGATGCCATCCTGACCACCCTCTACCGCCTGATGATCAGTCATCGCAACCTATTACAGTGGACCACTGCTGCACAAACCGCCCGTCTATTTGGCTTACAAGTTTATAGGAATACTGTCTGGCTGAGGATGATTATTTCGACGCTTATGGCGTTGTTTCTGACCGTTGGAATCCAGCTTGTATATAGTATTACCGGGAATGGTGGGATTGCCCCGTCCTTACTCTTTGCCGCACCCATGCTGCTACTTTGGATGTTTTCGCCTGTAATTGACCAATGGATCGGCCAGCCTATTACACAACGCATGATTCCACTGAGCGAAGAACAAGTAGGTCTCTTTCGTCAGGTCGCCCGGCGTACCTGGGGCTTTTTTGAACGCTTCGTTGGCCCTGAAGATCACTGGCTGCCTCCCGATCACTTTCAGGAGGCACCAATTGGGACAATCGCACACCACACCTCGCCAACCAATATTGGCTTGATGTTCACCTCAACCCTGGCTGCTTATGACCTTGGTTACCTGGACCAACTAGGACTGGCAACCCGCCTCTCTTTAACGATGGATACGCTGGACAAGTTGGAGCGTTTCCGGGGGCATTTTTTAAACTGGTACGACACGCTGACTTTACAACCGCTCACCCCTCGCTATATTTCTTCTGTAGACAGCGGAAACCTGGCTGCCAGCCTGATTGTAACTACTCAGGCTTGCCAGAGTATGCCGAAAGTACGCATTTTTCGCTGGAACCTCTGGCAAGGTTACCTGGATACACTTTCCAATCTAACCGAGATATTAGCAGGGATGCGAAAGCCTGAATTTGACCGCCAGGTTGAAGAAATTAATCACCTGATAACTGAGGTGAAAGATAAAATCCTGGGGGTACAAACGGTGCCTGACCGGTGGTATTCAATCTTTCAGACCGTAAATGGGCAATTTTGGCCAGATCTCTCTAAACGCCTGTTCGAGCTGGTTAAGGTAGGCCGGTCTGCTTTCGATCTGGAAGCGCTTCGCAAGCTAGAAGAAGTCGCAGCCCAGGTTGAACGCCATCATCAGGGCATACAGCGAACACTTGCCGAGTTGGTGCCTTGGATTCACTTGCTGGAGCAGGTACCTGTTCTTTTCAATGAGACTCAATTTGTGCAAGGATTAAGCACATTGAGAGCCAATTTACCTTACAACCCACGCCTGGGGCAAATACGCACCCACGCTACAGCTGGTCTCACCAGCACCGCCGAATTACGAAATCTTTTACCTGAAACCCAACTCATTTCCGATCCTGATCCTAGTCAGGAACGCAAAGCGTTGGAATGGTTGGATGCAATGGACCTGGCTTTAGCTCAGGCAGTAGCAAATGCCGATGCGTTAATGAGTATATATGCTCAGAGAGCGGACCACGCTGAGCAATTGGTGATGGAGATGGATTTCCAATTCCTTTATCACCCTCAGCGGCGAGTATTTCATAATGGTTTTAACCTGGACACCGGTCAGCTGGACAATAACTGCTACGATCTCCTGGCTTCAGAGGCACGGATCGCATCGATCATTGCCCTGGCAAAAGGAGAGGTGCCCCAATCCCACTGGCTGCAGCTTAGCCGGCCATTAACCAGGATAGAAGGATTGCATGTTCTACTGTCCTGGAGTGCAACCATGTTTGAATACCTGATGCCGCCGCTTTTCTTGCGTTCCTACCCGGGCACGCTGTTGGCAGATAGCGCACAAGGCGCAGTCCTCCATCAAATTGCATACGGAAAAGCGAAGGGTGTCCCGTGGGGTATCTCTGAATCCGGCTTTTACTTATTTGATGCCAATCAAAATTACCAATATCGCGCTTTTGGGGTTCCAGGTCTGGGTTTTAAGCGAGGATTGGGAGACGACCTGGTTGTTGCGCCTTATGCATCCCTTATAGCGATCGGTTATAACCCCCACGCGGTAGCTAAAAATCTATCCAGCCTGATGGAGCATAATACCTTTGGAGTATACGGCCTGTATGAGTCTATTGACTTTACTAAAAGCCGGGTACCTGTGGGTGATACATCAAGGGTGGTACACGAGTATATGACTCACCACCAGGGCATGATCTTAATGGCCTTGGTCAATTATTTCCATAAAGATATTATGATACGCCGGATGCACAGTGACCCACGCATCCAGAGTGTCGAGCTCCTTTTACAGGAGCAGATACCCCAGGCAGCTCCACTACAAAATCCTTATGCTGAGGATGTTAAAGGAGCTCTACGCTTAACAGCAGCCCCAGTTGGAATAAATCCTTGGAGCGTACCGGTTCAGACCGCCATCCCCATGGTAAATCTCCTCTCAAATGGTAATTATGGAGTTCTGCTTTCCAATATGGGTGGTGGGTACAGCACCTGGCGAGGTGTAGACCTGACCCGTTGGCAGGCTGACGGGGTACTCGACTCATGGGGAACATGGATTTACATCCAGGATATGGATCTCACACAGAGGGAGGATGGAGCTGCACGTTCGCTTTGGTCAGCAGGGTTCCAACCTATTCCTGCCAAAGCAGAAAATATGCAGGTGACATTCTTTGCCCACATGGCGGTTTTCCACCGCATTGAGAATGATATTACATCTACCATGGAAGTCACTGTGAGTCCCGATGACCCGGTAGAGATCCGCCGTATCCATTTGCACAATATGGACAGCCTGCCGCACCAACTGCGTTTGACTTCCTATGGGGAAGTGATCCTCGCGCAGCAGGCTGCAGACAACCGCCATCCCGCTTTCAACAAGCTGTTTATCGAGAGTGAATTTGTATCTGAGCTAAGTTTGCAAATCTTCACCCGGCGCCCCCGCTCCAGTGAGGAATTACCCATTTTCTTGGGACATATGCTGGTAGTCGACAATAAAGGGGAATTTCGGGTGAGCCAGCCAACGGCATATCATGAAGCAGACCGGGATCGCTTCATTGGCCGAGGTCGTACACTCCGCAACCCGGTTGCGCTTAATTCTGAGCAGTACCTCACAGGAGCAACAGGTGCCACACTTGACCCGATCTATGCACTTGGGCAAGGAGTCCACCTTAATCCACACGAAAGTGCTGAACTGGCATATTTGACCTTCGCAGGAGATAGTCGGGAAGCGATCCTGGCATTAGCACAGCGTTATTCCAGCTGGTCTCTGATTGATCGTTCCTTTCATCAAGCTGATATATCCGCCCAGGCCTGGCTGGGGAAGCAAAACTATGATTCTCGAGTTTTCAAAGATACCTTACAGGTGCTTTCGGCACTACTATATCCGTTCAAAGTGGTGCGCACTTCGCCTGAAACGATTGCTGCAAACCGGCTTGGTCAGTCCGGATTATGGCGTTTTGGTATTTCAGGTGATTTTCCCATTTTACTGGTAGAACTCGAGCATCCCAAACAGATCGACCTGGTTCGTGAGGTTTTACGGGTACATGAATTCTTGCGTAGCCGTGACTTTATGGTGGATGTCGTCATTCTCAACCATCAGCAGACAGATTACGGCGCAGAGTTGAACGGGTTACTATATCGCCTGGTCAATCGTTTAAATTGTGAGCAGTGGTTGAATAAACGCGGTGGCATTTTCATCCTTTATGCAGACCAGATCAATTCTGAGGAGCATACTTTACTGCAAACCGCAGCCCGTTATCTATTCATGGGAGAGCGTGGACACCTGGATGAGCAGATGCCAGCCTACCCAATCCTAGTTCATCATCTACCCGAATTTATTCCAACCCGATCCTCTGAAGGCATCCTCATTCCAAATGAGAAGGATTCCCTACCTTCAATTGAACCCTTGCAGTTTTTTAATGGTTACGGTGGTTTCAATAAGGATGGACGTGAATATATCATCGAGCTACCCCCGGGCAGGTTTACTCCTTCCCCGTGGGTCAACGTAATCGGTTATCCTAATTTTGGTTTTATGGTCAGTGAAACCGGCAGCCAGAGCACCTGGGCAGTGAACAGTGGTGAAAACCGCCTCACTCCCTGGTCAAACGATCCGGTCCGTGACCCAACGGGTGAAGCACTATACCTTCGAGATGAAGAAAACGGCGATGTTTGGACCCCCACGCCTCTCCCTGCCGGAGCAAACCAACCCTATCGGGTTAGACATGGCGCGGGTTACACCATCTTCGAGCATAATTCCCACGGCCTCCACCAGCGACTGACACTCTTCGCCAGCCCAGAGGACCCGGTTAAAATAATTCACCTGCGGGTAAAAAACATCTGGAACCACAATCGCCGTATTACGGCCACCCAGTACATCGAATGGGTGCTGGGTACAACCCATGCCGCTTCCATGCCATATATTATTCCAGAGTATGACGCGGCTGAAGCTTGCCTGCTGGCTACCAACCCCTACAATACTGAATTTGGTGACCGAGCCGCTTTCATCATCGCCAGCAAACCGATCCACGGGCTGACGGCTGATCGGATCGAGTTCCTGGGGCGGGGTGGGACATTTGCCTATCCGGTCGCTTTGCGCCGTATCGGGTTGGAAACACGCCTTTCGCCTGGCGAGGATCCATGCGCTGTCCTCCAGTTGCACCTAGATCTTCTCCCCGGTGGGGTTGAAGAGATATACTTTGTTCTTGGACAGGGTAGCAATAAGGAACAAGCCCTTGAGTTGGCCAGGAAATATCATGACTCTGCCTATGTAGGGGCAGCTCTGGAGCGTACTCGGGTGTTCTGGGATCATCTGCTAGGTACAGTGCAGGTGCATACTCCTGAACCTGCTACCGATTTGATCCTTAACCGATGGATGCTCTACCAAAGCCTCTCTTGCCGTATCTGGGGTCGGTCAGCTTTTTATCAACCCAGTGGGGCATTTGGCTTCCGTGACCAGCTGCAGGATATTCTGGGGTTGCTTGCGATCGATCCGGCAATTTCGCGCGGCCAGATACTCAATGCTGCCCAATTCCAGTTTGCTGAAGGCGATGTTATGCATTGGTGGCACCCGCCTTCTGGCCGTGGTGTACGAACGCGTATCTCAGACGACCTGCTGTGGCTCCCTTATGTGACTGCCTTGTACTTTGAAACTACAGGCGACGTGAGTCTTCTTGAAGAAAAAATTCCCTTCCTGGAGGCACCACCTTTGAGTAGGGATGAAGACGAACGCTATAACGAATATCCAAGAACCAAAGAAAGCTATACTTTATTAGAACATTGCCATCGGGCTATCGAAAAAGGAGCCACTTGCGGTTCGCATGGCCTGCCTTTGATCGGCGCTGGCGATTGGAATGACGCTTTAAACCGGGTGGGGGAAGAAGGCATAGGGGAAAGTGTGTGGCTGGCATGGTTTCTATGTGACGTCCTTGAGCGTTTTGCAAGCATCTGTGATCATCGGGGAGATAATGATACAGCTATAAAATACCGTTCGCGATCCAAGGATTATGCCACTGCCATTGAACAAACAGCCTGGGATGGAGCATGGTATCGTCGCGCTTATTATGATGATGGATCACCACTTGGCTCGATCCAGGATACGGAATGCCAGATTGACGGAATTGCCCAGTCATGGGCGGTTTTAAGTGGTTCCGGCGATCCCATAAGGAGTCAAAAGGCGATGCAGTCGGTGTTGGAACGGCTGGTTCTCCCGCAGGACCGGTTATCCCTGCTCTTCACTCCACCTTTTGACAAAAGTGAGCATAATCCAGGTTATATAAAGGGTTATTTTCCAGGTACTCGCGAAAACGGCGGACAGTACACACATGCAGCCATCTGGACAGCCTGGGCTCTCGCCCTGTTGGGTGATGGAAAGCAAGCTGGAGAACTCTTCGATGCGCTTAATCCCATCTTCCATTCTGACTCAGAGGCGAAGGCAACTGAATATCGCGTTGAGCCATACGTGATCAGTGCCGATATCTACAGCAAGCCTCCGTACTTGCACCGCGGCGGTTGGACCTGGTACACCGGTTCGGCCGCATGGATGTATCGGCTCGGCCTGACAGCGCTCCTGGGCTTCAAGAAAACCGCTGACTCCCTCCGCATCGACCCTGTCATTCCCCCAACCTGGGACGGGTTCGAGATTAAGTATAAATTCGGGGCGACAAGTTATCAAATAAAGGTGAACAACCCCAAGCACCTTGCCCACAATGTTCAGTTTGTGAAATTGGATGGGAAAATGCTGCACGATCTAACTATTCCCCTGGTTGACGATGGAGAGGAACACAATATTGAGGTGACGATGGGAGACCAGGTTGAGAGTCGTAGAAAGCTCAAAGAAATATAACCAAACAACAATTGATATTAGGTCCGATAAAAAGGTATCCAAGGCGAGTGATCTTTATCGAAAAGCCTTTGATGTAGGTGACCGAATTCGGGTGGAGATAATCGATATCAATGTCGAGCGGGGGTATATTAATTTTGAGAAAATCAATGTGTCCAAACATAGATAAGGAGATCTTTATGAAAAAAGAAATCGGTTTATGGATTGACCACCGCAAGGCTGTAGTCGTTATTATTAGCGAGAATGGGGAAGAAGTCAGGGAAATCACCTCCCACATGGAAAAGCATGTCAGATATTCAAATGATACCTCCGATGGTGGGTCCTCGGAGGATGTGCGCGATCGCCAGTTTGAAAATCGCCTCAATAGCTTCTACGATGCTGTCGTCGCAGTTATTCGCGATGGAGACTCGGTTCAGATTTTCGGCCCCGGCGAAGCCAAAGGCGAACTTAAAAAACGTCTTGAGAGCGCTGGATTCAAGGGACATATCTTGGCGATTGAAACCGTAGACAAGATGACTGATCGCCAGATAGCAGCGAAAGTACGCGAACACCTACAAAATCAGTAGGCACAATTTCATGCGTAGGCATACCCATGGATCAATTTTCTTCGAACTCCTAGAGCACCCCGAACGCAAAAATGCTCCGCAGGTTCGAAACAAACATGGAGGTGTTAACTAAAGTTGAGGTCAGGCAGCGGTTAGTACGATATGCTTCGAATAGATTTTTGTGCATAAATAAAGTGTGATGCAAGATGTATAATCTTATGTAGCGTGCTGATTCAAAAGTACTGGAGAGTATGCTCCGTACTGTGTTAATTATAGGCGAAACATCCGATGCTAAATGGTTATGATAACAATCATGAGGTTCGGAGAAGTTAAGTGAAACCCCTCTCTAACCTTTCTGCCAACCCTCCACCCAATCTGGGGCAACAGGACGATCAGGCACCTCCAGTAGCTTATTGGAGTCTCACCTCCGAACAACTCCTTTCTAATTTGCACGCTTCCAGGGACGGACTTCAATATGCAGACGCCGAGTAACGTCTAAAGCAATTTGGGCTGAACGCAATTAGTGCACAGCAGCAAGCTACTGCTTTGCGTTTGTTGCTGAGCCAATTCAAAAGTCCGCTCGTTCTCATCCAAATCTTTGCGGCAATTATCTCCGGCATCGTGGGGGAGCGGGTAGATGCCAGCATTGTGATTGCTATTGTGCTGGGTAGCACACTCCTCGGCTTCGTCCAGGAATATACCGCCAGCAACGCTGTCGCGTAATTGCGCTCACAGGTGGCGGTCAGCCACAAATTCTGCCATCGTAGCAAGTGGTGCCAGGCGATGTTGTGCTACTATCTGCGGGCAGCCTGATCCCAGCCGACGGTGTCGTGCTGGAAGCAGATGACTTCTTTATAAATCAGGCAGTATTGACTGGCGAAACCTTCCCGGTAGAGAAGAATCCAGCGTCTATCCCCAAAAATGCCAGCCTGGTTCAGCGAACCAACTGCGTCTTCATGGGTACCAATGCCAGCAGTGGAACTGCAAAAGTGTTGATCGTTCTGACGGGAAAAAACACTTTATTTGGCCAGGTGGCGGAACGGTTGAGACTTCGCCCACCGGAGACTGAGTTTGAACGCGGCATCCGACACTTCGGTAACTTGCTCACGCAAGTCATGCTGGTGATGGTGGTCATCATTTTGTCTGTCAATGTCTTTCTCTCCAAGCCATTTTTAGACTCACTTCTTTTCACTTTAGCACTTGCTGTAGGCCTCACGCCCGAGTTATTGCCCGCTATTATCAGTATCACGCTCTTCCACGGCGCACAACAGATGGCTAAACGCGGTGTGATCGTACGTCGCCTGACATCCATTGAAAATTTCGGCAGCATGGATGTGCTGTGCACGAAAAAGACTGGTACACTTACGGAAGGTTAGTTCGTCTTGACGGCGCGCTCGATACCTACGGACAACCATCGGATACCGTTCTAAGGTACGCTTATCTCAACGCACACTATCAGACCGGGCTGAACAATCCACTGGATGATGCGATCCAAGCTACCGCTCAGAAGTCTGGGCTGGACATCAGCGCTGAATAAAAAGTGGATGAAATCCATTATGACTTCGTGCGCAAGCGTCTGAGTATGGTAACTGCTAATGCCCAGGGCGAGCGTACCCTCATCACCAGGGAGCATTGGATAACATTCTGAGCATTTGTACCAGCATTCAATCTGGGGATGGAACCCATCCATTAGACGCTACGATACGGACAGAGATTGAACAGCACAATAGCGAATGGAGCGAAAAAGGTTTCCGCATACTCGGCCTGGCGACGAAGACGGTAAACGGGCGACCTGAAACCTATTCGCAAGACGATGAAAAGGCGCTTAATTTCAACGGTTTCCTGCTCTTCTTCGATCCACCGAAGGCCGATGTACAGCAAGTAATTGTAGATTTGGCTAAGCGTGGAGTGTAGATTAAGATCATCACCGGTGACAACCAGAAAGTAGCCCAGCACGTCGCGGAGGCTGCGATTATTTAAGTTAAACTCAATTTGGGGCGATTAGGTATTGTTCGCGCGGTGGATATGGTGGTATTGCACCTATTTATTGTTACCCTGAGGTGTATTTTTATCCACTGCATCCATATTTTCCATACTTGAGTACTGTATCTGCACCAAAACTGCACCATGTATGAAGCGAGGAACAACAACCTGTAGCCCTGTCCAAAGGAGGCGTAGGTGCTAATAATGCTCATCAAGAACATCAACTTTACATTTCTCTTTCGCTTCCTCGATCCAGAAATCCCGTTCTCCACGCATTGGGGCATAACCTCTCGACTTGACCAGGCTTACCACATATGGTGCATACTATGAGTGGTGGTAGGGATTGTGAGCTCATTGATTGCATAATAACAGCTAGCCAGATCTGGGTAGATTTGGTAAACGTAATATTTAAAATTATTATTATGTTCTTATATTGTGTCCCTTTCTCGTGTAGACACAAGACATCAATTAACAAGACACCTGCATACCTGATAACTGCTAGATATCAATTTCATTCTGCTCAGGACTGACTTTCACCGACCGTCAAACGACAACTTTTCGGTACAACCATGGATGAGTTA
>Ga0209253_10002387_pt1 | contig 16644 bp, 14 predicted proteins | sample FrelakmetBRP12BR_FD_187145 | JGI IMG/M metagenome (GOLD analysis project Ga0209253, IMG submission 187145) | Freshwater lake sediment microbial communities from the University of Notre Dame, USA, for methane emissions studies - BRP12 BR (SPAdes)... | ecosystem: Environmental > Aquatic >...
CCCGCCCAGCCGATTCTTCCCCATGGAGGAGCGGGGCGTCTTCAAAATATCGTTGTCGATCCGGCCCTAATCGCCGGACTGCGACAGGAGCAGATTTGGTGCAAGGTCAGAACGCGGTCGAGAACCCCCTCCTTATTTTTTGTAGATTTGCCGCAGCAGGTCTATCCGGTCGCGCGACAGAAAAACGCAATCGCCGACGTCAGCCCGCGAAGCGGCGACATCTTCAGCGTGGTTCTTGCAGGTTGGAGCTCCGCACAATCCGCAATTCAGCAACGGCAGGCCTCTCAACAGCTCATCCGCCCTTTTTTTTCGCGTGACCCGTTCACGAAGATCAAGGGCCTCCCCCTCGATAGGACGAGGTTTGACCGACGCTCTCAGGGAAAAATCTTCAACGGCATAGCGCCTTTCCACTTCTTTTTCGAACAAAAAACCCGGTTTTGGCATGTTGGCCAGTAAATGGAGGTTCTTGCTTCGAGCGACATAGAGATTCTCGACCGTCAGGTTCCCGCCGATGCATCCTCCCTGGCAGGCATGGCATTCTAAAAACTCGATATTACGAATTTTGCCCTTTTCGATGTCATTGAAAACCTTCATAATATCGGTCAGGCCTGTGAGGGGAAGATAATGCTCCCGTGAAAGCTTGGGAAATTCTCCCTCAGGAGGTCCCCAGTGCAGCAATTCGGCAGTGCTCACCAGGCCCTTGGGCGTTTCCCGAAAACTTGCGTTTTTTCGCATCCTAGAAAGGACATCATTATAGATCTGGGAAATGCCGACAGCTCCATCCAGATAGCTTTTTGTTTCCTCGGCCGGCTGAAGAATGGAAATGGTCTTGGCCTGGCACGGAGTGATGTAGATAGCCGCAATCTCCTCGGGTTTCAGGCCCAATTCCTGTGAATACTTCCTCTTCAATTCCCGGCCGGCGATTTCCCGCGGCGCCTCGATGGGGATCAGATGTTCGACCATGCTGGGGTAAGCGACCTGGACCAAGCGGACGACCACCGGGCAGGCGTCGGATATCAGGGGGAAAGGCCCGGGCCATTTCTTGACACAATCGGTGATCGCCCGGTCAATCAGCTCAATGTCGATGGCGTATTCCCAGACCGCATCAAACCCGAGGTCCAAAAGGGCCAAGCCCACCTGGGCAGGGGTATCTTTTATGCCGAATTGAGAAAATAGCGCCGGTGACGCCACGGCAACCTTGAATTTATACCGGTCGAGCTCGGCAAAACTGATGGTGGTCGCGTAGATGGCGCCGGTCGTGCATACTCCCAGGCAAGATCCGCAATCGATGCAGAGCTCCGGGATCAAACGCGCCTTGCCGTTCTTCACCCGGATGGCGTGCGTCGGACAGGCACGCATGCAGCTCATCCTGCCGTTGCACTTGTCCGCGTCGATCTTAAATCCGTGCTTCAGCTCAGGCATTGGCATTCAACCTTATCTTGGCGAACACGGAAGTGCCCTTCCCGACTTCCGATTCGATCCGGAATTCATCGGAGTTTTTCTTCATGTTCGGCAGACCCATCCCGAAGCCGAACCCCAGCTCGCGCATCTCGTCCGAGGCCGTCGAGTATCCTTCCTGGAGGGCCAGTTCGATGTCGGGTATCCCCGGGCCCTCATCCGTAATCTCCAGGTTGAGGTCGTCATCGGTTAAGATCAAGGTCAGTGTCCCTCTATGGGCATACATGACGACGTTCATTTCTCCTTCATAAGCCACTATCACAAGGCGCCGGAGGTTCACGGCGTCGATGCCAAGATCTCGGAGGATAACCTTGATTTCCCCGCTTACCTCGCCGGCTTTGTCAAAGTTCCTGCCTTGGATCTCAAAGGTTTCTCGCAGCAACTCAGCGGCCATTAAGACACGCCTTTGAGCCCCTTGTTATAGAGAATGCCGCAAATATCAAACATGACCATCTTGGTCACAAGCACAGGAATTCGTTTGAGCCTGGCAAATTCGACCACTTTCTTATCGGGCCGTTTGCCCCGGCAATAAATGACGGCGCTGACTCCGGCGATGTCCGCCGTGCGGATGGACTGGATGTTGGTGAGGCCGGTGATCATCAATTCCTTGGACTTGGCAAAGGCCAGGATTTCGCTCATGCCGTCCGAAGCCACAACCTGCTGGACATCGACAAGCAAATCGTCTTCTCCGGCCAGAACTTCACATTGGAGAAGATCTCTGATCTCGTGCAATTTCATGGCTGCTCCTGATTCGTGAGGAACTTATGCATAGATGCCGCAGCTATTCTCCCGTCCCCCATCGCGCTGATCACCGTAGCTGCTCCCCTAACAATATCTCCTCCGGCCCAAATATTAGGCCGTGACGTCCGGGCCGTGTCTGGATTGGTCACAATGCCGCCCTTTTTGCTGATTTCCAATCCCGGCGTCGTCATCGGTATCAGCGGATTGGGGCTGTTGCCGATGGCAATAACGACCGCGTCAAAGGCCACAATAAAATTAGATCCTTCCACGGGAATCGGCTTGCGGCGGCCCGATGAATCCGGTTCCCCCAACTCCATTTTCAGGCATTCCATCTGCTTGATCCAGCCGCGCTCATCGCCGATGAGACGAATGGGCAGGGTGAGAAGGTCAAAGATCACCCCTTCCTCTTCGGCGTTCTCAGCTTCTTCAGCCCGGGCCGGCAGCTCTGTTCTGCTCCGACGGTAGACGAGATGCACTTCATCAGCGCCCAGACGAACAGCGGTCCGGGCTGAATCCATCGCCACGTTTCCCCCGCCGACGACGGCCACCCGGGACGGCCGCTTCACGGGCGTTTTGAATTCCGGGAACCGGAACCCTTTCATCAGGTTCACGCGGGTGAGATATTCGTTGGCCGAGTACACACCGTTGAGGTTCTCGCCGGGGATTTCCATGAACCAGGGAAGCCCCGCCCCCGAACCAACAAAGATGGCGTCGAATTCCTTGAGAAGAGCGTCGACCGTCCTTGTTTTCCCGACCACGAAATCCGTGTAGATCTTGACTCCGAGACTCCTGACGTAGTCCACCTCGCGATTGACGATCGCCTTGGGGAGCCTGAACTCGGGAATGCCGTACATTAAAACTCCGCCGCATTCATGCAGCGCTTCGTAAATGGTTACATCGTGACCAAGAATGATCAAATCGTTGGCCACAGTGACTCCGGCGGGTCCTGCGCCGACAATGGCTACTTTCCTTCCGGTTTTTGAGGCCATCTTGGGCACTTCGATCTTTCCCTCGGCCGCTTCCAAGTCAGCCAGGAACCGTTCCAGCCGGCCGATCGCAATCGGAGCTTCCTTCTTGCTGAGAACACAGGTCTTTTCGCACTGCTCTTCCTGGGGGCAGACCCGGCCGCAGATGGCCGGGAGCGCATTGGTCTCTTTGATCTTCCTGACCCCGGAACCAAAATCACCGTCGACGATGCACTTGATGAACCCGGGGATATCGATCCCGACGGGGCAGCCTTGATTGCAGAGAGGCTTCTTGCACTGCAGGCAGCGGGCGGCTTCTTCAACGGCGACCTGAATCGGGTATCCCAGAGCCACCTCATCAAAGTTCTTGATCCGCTCCCACTCGTTCTGCTTGGGCATGGACCGCCGCTTCAGGTCGATCTTCTTCTTTTCCGGTTTTTCTTCAGCCACTCTGGCTAAACTCCTTCATAAAGTCACGGCCATTCCGGTCAAAAATGAGACTGACAGCCCGACCGGCGGAGCGGGTCCACCTCTTCCGGATTGTAGCTCTTCCGCCTGGCCAGGAATTCGGCCCAGTCGATCTCGTGACCGTCGAAATCAGGGCCGTCGACACAAGCAAACTTCATTTTTCCGCCGACCGAAAGCCGGCAGACACCGCACATCCCCGTCCCGTCGATCATGATCGGGTTCATATTGACGATGGTCTTCCAGGCCAAAGGCTTCGTCACCTGAGATACGCGCATCATTTGGAAGGTGCACCCGTTCACGATGACCAGGTTAGGAACGATCCCGGCCCGCTGCATGAGCTCAGGGATTTTGTCGATGTGCCCTTTCAACCCTTTAGTCCCATCGCGGGTAATGACGAACAGCTTATCCGACACTTTCGACAACCTGTCTTCCCAATAAAGAAGAAAGGAACTGCGGGCTTCGATGACCGTATAGACTCTATTTCCCGCTTCTTTGAGCGCCCGGGCGACCGGGAAGATGGAACCGATGCCGTAGCATCCTCCGACGCAAAGAACGGTGCCGACATTTTCGATCACGGTCTCCTTGCCCAGCGGCCCGACGAAAGTTGGAATAGTATCGCCGGGCTTCAAACGGGCCAGCCTGGCAGTGGATTGACCCACCTGCATAAAAATGGACGTGACCGTGCCGGCTTCACCGTCCCAGTCGGCGACGGACAGGGGAATGCGCTCACCGTACTGATCGGGCCGGACGATGACGAAGTTGCCGGGCTTTGCTGCTGCAGCTACGGCCGGGGCGAGCACGGTGAATTCATGCAAGTTGGGGGCGATCATCCGCCGTTCGATAATCTTATACATTCAAATCCTCTATCTTTTCTGAGTCTCTGATGGGGATATGTTTACTCGAACCGGGTTTTGCCGGAGGAGGTAGAGCGGCCAAAGTCCGCGGCGGTGTTTCAGCCCGCCGAAAACGGCCGGCCGGGTGTAGTAAATAACGCCTCCGGGACATTCAGGATCTGATTTCACGGGACCTGAAGCGCTGACTTTCCCGCTGTCGAGCGATAAAGTAATCCGATCACCGCTCCTTAAACCGAGAGAATCGATATCTTCCGGGTGCATCCGAAAGCCCTCTTCCAGGGCCAAATCGGCCAAGCCGCCGACTTTAGAGGAAATATCTATCCCTCGATGGCGATAGCCGCCCGGTTCAGCCACGAGCAGGAAGTCGCCTGCAGACGCGTGGGCGCCGTTTATTTTTTCTATTTTCAGAGGAGGGCCCGCCTTCATCCGGCGCGGCCGCCGATCCATCCCGGCCGGAAAATCTGGAACGGTCCTCCGTATTTCCTCGAAGACGTCCCCGGGCGTTTGATAATTCAGCGCGGAGCATTGCAAAAAAATGGCCAGGTCGGCAAAGATCCGCCAATCAGGACGCCTCAGCCCGGTCACGGAACCTTCGGGGGCATGCTCGACCTCGGCCACTTCCTGGACTCGGCCCTCGATATTCACTAAACTGCCGCCGGCTTCGGCGAACGTGGAGGCCGGAAGAAAAGCGTCGACCTGGAATGGAGGAAGGTAGATGTCCTGGACGATCAGGAAATCGCAATCGGGCCTATCATAGAACGGAATGTCGCCGACAAGATAGATTACTTTCGGCCGCTTCGAACCGCTGATAATATCAAACAAACCTAAACCCTGGCCATTCCGGGCGGTGCCGCCCGGGCCTGTTTCCGGAAAGACTCCCATCTCTAACGCGCCCCGCGCGTTGGCACCAAAATAGAGAGGGATGAAATTTGTATTCTGGCGCTCCGCAAGCGTCATCAAGCCGTTGACTAGCGCTTCGTTGTTGTTCTGATGAAAGACTTGGGGGCCGATGATCACTGTCAAATCCTGGCTCGAAGAAAGGATCCGGAGAGACTTTTCGAGCAGCCCGGGATCCAGGGATGTTTCCTTGGCCACGGCGGAAGGATCGGCCTTGTAGCCGGCCAGGCTGTCCGCAAAGAACTTGAGAACGAGTCCCTCCTGACCCGGTCCCGGACGGAGCCAATCATCCGTGTAGCGGGCCAGATTGCTGTCGCGAGGGTCGATCGTCACCAGCTTGGCGCCCCGGTCGAGCGCTTTTCGAACTTTCGTTCCGACGACCGAAAAATTGAACCGGCTGTCAAGTCCGACGGCCAGAATAACATCCGCTTTAGCGATGTCCTTGATAGAAATGGGCAGCGAGAAAAGCTTGCTCCACAGGCCGACCCCTCCCGCCAGTTCGAGCCGCGCTGTTGAGTCGATGTTCGGCGACCCCAGGCAATCGCGGACGAACTTCTGGGCCGCGAACAGGCTCTCGTTGGTGAGATCAGGAGAGACAAGCATGACAAACTCGTCGGGCCGAACCCCTTTGAGCTCGGCGCTGACCTTCTCCAAGGCTTCCGGCCAGGCCACCTCGCGGAAATACTTCCCTTTCTGGAGCATCGGCTTCTTGGCCCGTTCAAAATGATGCGTCACCTCGGGCAGACAAAACCTGCCCTTGACGCACAGCTGTCCGTCATTGACTTCCGGGTCCAGGCTGGCCTTGGCTTTGGAGAGCCGGCCGTTCTTATGATGGAGCTCGATCTGGCAGCCGATCGGACAGAACGGGCAGGTGGAGAGATAAGCTCCGTCCGGCTGGCCGTCCCACTTGGAAACCTTGTCGGCCAGGGCTCCGGTCGGGCAAACGTCCACGCAGGCCCCGCAGAATTCGCAGCCGGCCTCGGTGTGGCTCCGGCCAAAAGCAGGGCTGACCTTCGCCCGCGGCCCGCGGTAGGTGAAGGCTAAAACGCTCGACCCGCGGACTTCCTGACACATCCGGACGCAGCGGCCGCAGAGAATGCAGATATTGTAATCCCGGTCGTAAAAAGGGTCATCGTGCTCGGCCTCATAGCCGTGATAGTAAATCGGAAAATCGATCTCCGTCACCCCGATCTTTTCCACCAGGTCCTGCAACTCGCAGCGGCCGTCGTTTGGACAAAAACGGCAGCCGGTCGTTACCCCGGCCTTGCGGATCGTCCCCTGATAATCCCGGCATTCAGCCCTCTCCCCACAGACCAGACAGCTCGACGGATGCTCGCTCAGGATGAGCTTCAGGATCTCTTTCCTCAGTTCCCGGAGCCTCACCGTGTCAGTCAGGACTTTCATCCCTTCCTGGGCGATTGTATTGCAGGATAAAGGATAGCCGCGCATCCCTTCGATCTCCACCATGCACAACCGGCAGCCGCCGAACGGTGAAAGATCTTTGTGGGAACAGAGCGAGGGGATATAAATGCCGTTCAATTCCGCCGCCCGATGGACCGTCACGCTTTCCGGAAAGGAGATGTTCCGGTGGTCGATCTCCATCGTCAGCGTCCGAGGTTCTTTTCGCTCCATAGTTTATGACTCGATGATAATGGCATCTCCGGCGATAGCGTCGAACCGGCAGATCTCGTAGCAGGACCGGCACTTGATGCACTTGGACTGGTCGAGGTTATGGGGCTCGGAGCGTGGACCTGTGATCGCGCCGGTCGGGCAGACTCTCACGCAGCGCTGGCACCCGGTGCATTTGTTGGCGATAACACGATAGATGACCAGGTTCTTGCAGGAGACGGCTGGGCATCGTTTATCCTTGACGTGAGAGATGAATTCGGGCCGGAAATACTTAAGAGAGGTGAGGGCTGGATTGGGCGCCGTGGAGCCTAATCCGCACAGTGAACCGCTTTTAACCGTCTGGCCGAGCTTCTCCAGCTTGTCGAGGTCCGCCAGTTCCGCCTTCCCGTCACAGATCTTTTCCAGGATCTCCACCATATGCCGGGTTCCGACACGGCAGGGAACGCATTTGCCGCACGACTCTCTTTGGGTAAAGGTCATAAAATATTTGGCCATATCGACAATGCAGGTGTCGGAATCGACCACGATCAGACCGCCGGAGCCCATGATGGCGCCGGCTTCGGCCAGATGCTCATAATCGATCCGAAGGTCCAGGAATTCCTCGGAGAGGCAGCCTCCGGAAGGGCCTCCGCTCTGCACTGCTTTGAACGGCTTCTGGGTTCCCCCGCCAATATCGTAGATCACTTCCCGGAGCGTGATGCCCAGCGGAACTTCGATGAGTCCTGTCCGCCTGACCTTTCCCACCAGCGAAAACGTCTTGGTTCCCTTGCTCGTTTCGGTCCCATATCCGGCATACCATTCCGCCCCGTTGCGCAGGATATTGGGCAGGGTGCCCAACGTTTCGACGTTGTTGATGATGGTGGGTTTTCCTTGGAGACCCGAGATGGCCGGAAACGGAGGACGCGACCGGGGCATGCCCCGTTTTCCCTCGATCGAGGCGATGAGCGCGGTTTCTTCTCCGCAGACAAAAGCTCCTGCCCCTTCCTTTATTTTAATATCGAAGCTGAAATCAGACCCGAGGATATTGGGACCAAGAAGCCCCATCTCACGCATCTGACCGATGGCTTTTTTCAAACGCGTGATGGCCAGGGGATACTCTGCCCGGATGTAAACATATCCCTGAGAAGCGCCGATCGTATAGGCGGCGATGAGCATGCCTTCCAGGACGGCGTGGGGATCGCCTTCGATCAGGGACCGGTTCATGAACGCGCCGGGGTCGCCCTCATCGGCGTTGCAGATAAGGTAGCGTTGGTCGCTTTCCGCTTCCCGGCAGGTCTGCCACTTTCGCCAGGTCGGGAAGCCGGCTCCGCCGCGGCCGCGGATGCCCGCCCGCTTGACCGTATCCAGGACTTCCTGCCAGGTCATGGACAGACATTTTTCGAACCCTTTATAGCCGTCCCGCGCCAAGTAATGGTCCAGGTCTTCAGGGTCAATGAGGCCGCAGTTCCGAAGGACGACCCGGACCTGAGGCTTCAACATGGGAAGGTCGAAAAAGCGGGGGATCCCGTCGAAGTCGCCGTTGCCAAAATGCCCGGCCAGGTGGTTCTTGGAGATTTCGCCGCTTTCAAAAAAACCGGCCAGGATGCCGGGCACTTCTTTCGGCGAGACGTTGGTATAGCTGAGGCGTGGTTTCCCAGGCATCTGGACGTCCATCAGAGGTTCGAGATAGCAGGGCCCGATACAGCCCACGGGGATGATCCGGGCACTTATCCCCTTCCTGCTCAGGTATTCTTCCGCGGCAGCTTGGGTGTCGGCAGCTCCCGCCGCCAGCCCGCAGGATGCGGCGCCGATATAAATGAGAGGAAGAGGGCTTTTCTTGAGCTCCTCCCATTCGGCCGCCGCCTGCCTGCGGCGTTCGTCAATCGCTTTTTTGTTCATCAAAGATTTTTTGGATTTTCAGGACGGACATCTGGCTATGGATCTTGTCGTCAAAAGCGACGACGGGAGCAAGAGCGCAGCAGCCCAGACAAGCCACCCGGTCAAGGTCATATTTCCCGTCGGCTGTCGTTTCCCCGGTTTTGACGCCGAGCCGCTGCTGGGCCATTACCAGAATCTGTTCCCCGCCTCTCACATGACAGGCCGTTCCCAGACAGACTTTGATATGGTGCCGGCCCGGAGGATGGAAGCGAAATTGGGCATAAAATGTGGCCACTCCGAAAATCTCGTTTTCGGATATCTTGAGCCACCTGGAAATGCTTCGAATGGCGTCCGGCTGCAGGTAGCCGTAGAGATCCTGCGCTCTTTGGAGAACGGGGATGAGATCTCCGCGTTCGCCCTTGAATTCCTCGACGATCGCGGAGAAACCGTCCTTGGACATGGGGTCACATCCCTTCAGGCCATTCTTGGCATAATATTCTTCTTATAAAACGAAGGAAAAGGACCGAAATGGCCAAGCCTTACCTGACACCAAGCTCGTAGAGTTTTTTGGCCAGGGTCCACGTGTCCCCGTCGAATCCCAACAATCCTATCCCCGCTTTGTTGGCCAGGGCGATCACATCCTCGGTCGGCGTTTTGCCCCGGGAAAACACGACGGCGGCGACATCGACAAGGTTGGCGGCCGCGATCAAATTCTTGTGTGTCTGTAAGGTGACCAGCAGATTTCCCGGTCCTATGCCTATGATATCACTCACCATATCGGAGATATAGACTCCCAGGATTTCCTTGTCCACACACTCGTTGAAGGCCTTGAAACCGCCTTTTTTCACCAGTTCGGAAACTTTCATTTTTTACCTTTCCTTTATTTTTCTTTAATAGAGTTCAGTCAAACCGACATCAGCCAGCACGATTCCTTGACAGGTATCCACGGATTTGCGCAGCTCGCAAGGAACCACCACGATCTTTTTGGAGCGGTCTTGAAGACCGAAATTGAAATATTCGTTCAAGACCCGGATCCCCTCTGTGGCGATGCATTTCCCGGAAGCATGAGACGTGTTTGCGCAAAGCGCCACATAGACCCAGGATTTTTGACCTTTCTCCTGCGAGCCCGCTTTGAAGACGCCGCACTCGGGATTGCACCTCATGCACAGCATCAGGGCCATGACCTCTTTCAGCGGCACGTTTTTCTGGCATTTATCGCATTTCAGGTCGAACTTGGAGGCCTGAAAATTCCCCATGTGGCTCCAGAAATGGTCCCCTTCCCGGTATTCATCAATCGGCGGAACCGGCTCGGCCGAAAAGAAGGAAATCTTGTTCCCGCAGTGGAAACAGCCTTCGATAACCAGATAGCCGCCCCGAACATTCGACATGCTCCATTTGTGATTGCAGGCGGCTTTAGCGTTGGCGGCAGTCATGAAAATTCAAGTTTTTCACTATACCAAAGAAACTCGGAGATAGCAACTTTTTTGCCTCCCTGGGCGACCATCTTTTGGTATGGTGAGAATGGGTCCTGTCACTCAGACCAAGACGAGCCTCATCTGTCAGCCCTGGAAAACCTTTGACAGCAGCTTGAAGCGGGTGTTATATTCCCCCCGGGATGCGAAGCTGGATCGTTTCCCATAAGGGTAATAGCACAGACATGTCCACGCGTCCCTGACGCCGGTCGGCTCGGCGCGATGAGCGGGCGGTGGTCGCGATCATATGAAGTTTAACGAGCGGATGCTGAGAGTCGTTGTGCTGGTCGTCTTTGCCGTGGTTTTTATCAGCCTCACGGTTACCAGCTACATGCAGAAATCCGCCACCTGGGATGAACCGCAGCACCTGATCGCCGGGTACAACGCCCTCCGATTTCACGATTACCGCACCGACCCGGAACACCCGCCTTTTCTGCGCATGTGGGCAGCCCTGCCGTTGCTCGTGACGTCAGACGTGCACATGGATGTGGCCGTCATCGACAGGATTGACCCGGTCTCATGGATCAACAGCGGTCAGTTCATGTACTGTCCCGGCTTCCTTTTCCGGGCCAACGACGCGGACCGTCTGCTCTACCGCGCTCGGTTTATGATAACGCTTCTTGGCGTGCTGCTGGGGATTCTCATTTTCACCTGGGCCAGGGAATGGCTCGGGTTTTGGCCGGCAACGGTCGCGCTCGCAGGCTACTGCCTCGAACCAAATCTGTTGGCCCACGCCGGCTTGGTAACGACCGATTTCGGCGTCGCCTGCTTCATTTTCGGCAGTCTTTATTTCGCCTGGCGCACGGCGCGGTGCTTGAACTGGCCGAATCTCACTGGGCTGACTGTCTTCTTTGCGCTGGCGGTGGTGAGCAAGTTCTCGGCGGTGCTGCTGGGTCCGATTGTGCTGATGTTATTGGCTGTGCGTGCTTGTCGGAACACGCCCTGGCGGTGCCGCATCGTCGGGGACGTGGATATCTTATCGCGGGCCCGAAGGGCGCTCGTGGCGGTGGGGTTAATGGCCCTGCTGACGGCGGCGGCCTGGGCGTCCGTATGGGCAGTGTATGGCTTCCGCTATTCACCAAGCGCGTCGCCGGACTGGTCTTTTCGTCTCTCCCAAGAGCCGGCAGCGATCGCACGAACGCCCCTGCTGACACGATTGGTCGCCTGGGTTGACGCCCGGCGGCTGCTGCCAAACGCGTTCTCGCAGGGTTTTCTCGTCGGCCAGGCCAGGGCAAAGGTGCGTCCGACGTTCTTGGCAGGACGACACAGCCTCACTGGCTGGTGGTACTACTTCCCGGCGGCGTTTCTGATCAAGACGCCGATCGCTTTTATCATTCTAGTGGGCGCCGGACTGGTGGCGCGGGTGCGACACAGACGGACCGCGCTCGAAAACGAGCTGTTCATTGTGTTGCCGATAGCGGTGTATTTCGCCGCGGCAATAACACAGCACCTCAATATTGGTCTGCGCCATATCCTGCCGATCTACCCCTTGGCCTTGCTGCTGATGGCGGCGGGTGTGGCGGAGTTCCTACGGACCCGGCGAAAGGCCGCGCTTGTTATGCTAGGATTCCTTGGCGCCTTTTGGGTGTGGGAATTTGCGCGTGTTTGTCCCGACTACCTGACTTTCTTCAACCAGTTTGTGGGCGGCCCGCGCAATGGATACCGCTATCTGGTCGATTCAAATCTCGACTGGGGACAGGATCTGAAGCCGCTGAAACAATGGCTGAACAAACGGGGCGTCGGATCGATCAATCTGGCCTATTTCGGCACAGCCGACCCTGCCTATTACGACATACAATATACGCGCCTGCCGTCCGGGCCGCTCTTCGCGGAATCATTGTCGCAAGCGCCTCAATTGCCCGGCTATGTTGCGGTCAGCGCAACGCTTCTGATGGGGGTGTATTTAGATAATACGGCCCAAGCATTCTACCGCCCCTTCCTCCAGCATGAGCCGGCAGCGCGCATCGGCAACTCGATTCACGTTTATTGGGTCGAGAAGCCATGGTGGCGCTGACAAAAGGGGGGGCGCGGGCGGGGGGAAGCGGGGGGCGGCCCAAGATAACTCATTTATTATTCATAAGATAGACCAAGTTACCCACGGTTTTTTGGGCCTAGAAACTTATTTTTGTGGTCCATATTGCAGCTGTAAGTCATTCTATCCTCCGCCAGAACCCAAGTCGTGGTTCTCCCGCTTCCTGGTTCTCCAACTACCTTTTCTATTGCCCTTCCTTGCGCTCTGATGCCAAGAGCCGAGGCCGTCCGCCCGACAAAATCTTTGCTGCCCACCGCCACGCCTTCGGTCCACTCGCTTTCTCGAGCCAGTCCCCTCATATTTAGCCTGTCCTCTACCCACTCTTTATATGAGCGCCTGAACTCCTCTCGATCCTTCATTCCTAGGTGAAGCAACAGAGATGGCCAATGAATGATATTGTATCTTTGGCGACTTCCCAGGATCTCGTTGTAACCGCAAAACGGCCATTCACCCGGATGTCCGACTCTCCCCGCCCTAACCATATTCAGGTCAATATAAATCATGCAGCGAACAAGATGACTGCCGCTCTCGATGGCCGTAGAATGATAGCGATCCTCCCAAAAAGCTCCCCGGCGTTTCTTTCTTTGATTGTATTGCTGTCCCGTGCGGCCGGCGATAAGATCCATAGAAGCTGGAATCGTGGCCCGGCAACTCCCATCCTGAACAAGGAGGTGGATGTGGTTCGAGGTTAGTGTATAGCCGAGAACAACGAGTCCATATCTTTTCTTCGCTTCGTATAGCCAATATAACCAGCGCCGCCGGTCTCGGGCGAACTTAAGAAGGAATTCGCGCTTATGACAGCGGTGGGTAATATGCCAAATAAGGCCGGGAACATAGTGTCGATTGGCTCGAGGCAAGTAATGTCTCCTCCTCTCTTAAAGGGACGTTATTTTAGGTAAAAACTCTCATCTAAGACCTAATTCAGGCCTAAAAATGAAGCCAAGTAAAATTATATCAATGAGTTGACTTGGGCCGCCCCAAAAGCGTCAAAAACAAAAGCGTCAAAAAAGCGTCAACAAAAGCGCTTTTTCAAACGGAGGTTTTAACTTTATCTGGCCTCTTCAGTCCACTTTTAATCTTTAAATCATCAAAAAACAGTCCACTTTTAATTTTTAAATAACACAGAAACTAGCCGGCTTGACATTCTACGCTGCGTAGAATAAAATATTTCCCATGAATATAGTATTCCGATCGAAAAAGAAGGGATTAAACCGACTCTTTGGCGAGCTCGAGTCGGAGGTCATGAACCTCCTTTGGAAAAAAGGCCCGCTGAGAGGGAAAGATCTCCATGAAGTGCTAAGAAAAAGAAAAGAGACGGCTTTTACGACCATCCTCACTGTCCTGGACCGGCTCTCGAAAAAGGGTTTTGTTAAGAAGAACCGGGACTCGGGCCTGACCATTTTTTCTCCAGCCGTCACAAGAGATGAATTTGAAACCCGTGTCACTTCAGAATTGATCAAGAGCGCCTATGAGATGTGCCCAGACTGCGCCATTTCAACTTTTACCGATATCTTCTCCAAGATGAAATCCGACGAGCTCGATAAGCTGGCTAAACTTGTTGAGGAGAAACAAAATGAAAACCACGGGCAAAACTAGGGTCGTATCCGTAGCGTCGCTTAGTTTCTTTTTCTCTATTCTACCTGTAAGAAGGAGCCTGGCGAGCGATTGGCTGAATCATAAAAGAACGTGCGATTTTTGTCAGCTTGATTCCCAACATCTTATGAGTCAAGGGAGGCTAAAATGAAGAACGGCACCTGGCTGGTTCTCTTTGTTTTTTTCCCCTCCATCCTCTTGGCGCAGGAAGAGACAATCCGGCTCAATGAACTTCTCAACCTGGCCCGCGAAAGGAACCCCAAAATAAAGGCTTTTAAGGATGAAGTTGAAGCTTATGTTTATAGAATTCCCCAGGAAAAAAGCCTGCCTGATCCTATGGTCGGGTTGAGTTTCAAGAACATGGGATTAAATAAAATCACCATCGGCGAGGAAGTCATGAGCGGGGTCGGGCTCTCCTTTTCCCAGGCGCTCCCCTTTCCCGGGAAGCTCCGCCTCAAGGGAGAGATCGCCGAGAAAGCCTACGAGAGGAAAAGGCAGGCCATGAACGCCGTTGAGCTCGACGTCCTGAAAGAGGTGAAGTTATCTTATTTTGAACTCTTTTCTCTTCACAAATCTGTTGAGATATTGTTAAAGCAGAAGGCTCTTCTGGAAAAAGCTCTCAGCCTCACCGAAACAAAATATGCCGTTGGCAACGGTGTTCAAACAGACATTTTCAAGGCTAACGTGGAGATCTCTCGAATGGATGAGATGATCACGCCCATGAGGCAGATGATCGATTCTCTGAAAGCCAAAATTAACCTGCTCCTTGATTTTCCACCTGGTCAGCCTTTAGGGATTCCCCAAGAAATGGGAATCTTCGAATTGAAGCCTTCTCTCCAGGACATCCAGAACCTGGCCGCGGAGAATTCTCCCATGGTGAAGGAGGCGAACTTGATGGTCCAAGAAGGCGCAAAAATGGTCGACCTTTCCAGAAAGGAATCCTATCCCAATTTTGTCGTCGAAGGAGGGTGGGATTTCAAGGGAAGATTGCCTGATATGTATGAGGTGATGGTCGGGGTAGAAATCCCGCTCTATTTCAACAGCAAACAGGCCAAGATGCTCGAGGAATCCCTGGCCGTCCTGAGAAGCTCAAAAAACAGCCTGGCCTCGACGAAGAACGACGTCTCCTTCATGGTCACCGAAAATTATCTTAAAGCCAAGACATCGGAAAATCTGATCCAGCTTTACAAAGAGAAAATAATTCCTCAGGCCTCGTTGGCCGTAGAATCCTCTCTGGCCAATTATCAGGTCAATAAAATAGATTTTCTGGCTCTGCTGAGTGATATCAACACACTCTTCTCTTATGAAATGGTCTATTATAAGGAACTCTCCGGGCTCTGGAGCTCGATTGCCCAGCTCGAAGAATTTTCTGCCCGGGATATTGTCCAATGGGGAGGGAAGAATGAAGACAAGAATTAAGCTGGCCCGGCTTCTTTTAGTCGTTCTACTCATTCTCTTCAATTTTTCCTGCAAAGGTGGGAGCAAGGGCGGAGCGTCGTCGGGACTGTCCGAGGGGCAGGACGTGCGCCTGACCCAAAAACAGCCGGGAAAAAACAATAAAGTTGAAACTGAAAAAAAGCTCTATCACTGTCCCATGCATCCCACTTATATCTCCGACCGGCCGGGCGATTGCCCGATCTGCGGCATGCGCCTGGTTCCGATAGAAACCAAGACCGCCCCTCAGGAGCCTCAGATCTACCAGTGCCCGATGCATCCGGAGGTCACCTCCGACAAACCGGGCCGGTGCCCGTTGTGCGGAATGGAACTCGTGCCCGTCAAGAGAGAAGAGGGTGCTTCTTCCCCGCTTTCCGGAAAGCCGGCGGAAGGAGAACCCCGCTCTGAGCAAGAAACACCGCCAGGGTTGTCTCTGGTGAAGCTGGATAGGGAAGCCGAGGTGCTGGCCGGGATACGCACCGAAACCGCGGAGCGAAAGAGCATGCAGTACGAGATCCGGACCGTCGGCACCGTCCTGCCGGACGAGACCAGGATCCGCCACATCCACACCAAGATCTCCGGCTGGGTGGAAGAGCTCTACGTCAGTTTCACCGGTCAGCTCGTCAAGAAAGGGGATCGAGTCCTTACGATCTACTCCCCGGAACTCCTTGCGAGCCAGGAGGAGTTCCTCAAGGCAAGGGAACTTGCCGGGAGGTTCTCAAAATCCGCCATTCCCGAAGTGCGGGAAGGAGGAAAGGACCTTGTCGAGTCGGCCCGTCGACGGCTCGAGCTGTTCGATGTCCCGGCCGGGTTCATCGACGAGCTGGAAAGGACCGGGGTCGTTCATCGCACCGTGCCGCTTATGGCACCGGCTTCCGGTTTTGTGACCGTCAAGTCCACATTCGAGGGCCAGCAGGTGGAGCCTGGGATGGAGTTGTTCTCCGTCACGGATCTTTCTCAGGTGTGGATCGAGGCCGACTTTTACGAATACGAGTCTCAGGCCGTCAAACCGGGCCAGGAGGCGACCATCACCTTTCCCTACGATCCCGGCAGGTCGTTGAAGGGGAAGGTGTCCTACATTTACCCATACCTCAACCCGGAAAGCCGCACGCTCAGGGTCAGGTTCGACGTGCCCAACCCGGGTTTTGGCCTCAAGCCCTCGATGTACGTGGATGTCCTGCTTGCGGTGACCGCTCCGGAAAGCGTTCTCGTCCCGGATTCCGCTGTGATGGACTCCGGGATCC
>Ga0209253_10002390_pt1 | contig 16640 bp, 15 predicted proteins | sample FrelakmetBRP12BR_FD_187145 | JGI IMG/M metagenome (GOLD analysis project Ga0209253, IMG submission 187145) | Freshwater lake sediment microbial communities from the University of Notre Dame, USA, for methane emissions studies - BRP12 BR (SPAdes)... | ecosystem: Environmental > Aquatic >...
CGACACTGCGTTGTCCTGAAACATCGTGATGCCGACCGCCACCGCGATACCGACCACGATTACGCCCAGGATGATCAGAAGAAGTTGCTGCTGTCCCATGATGTTGCTCCTCTATGATGAATTAATGTTGATTGTGAGACCTGACGCTACACTCTTTTCCCTTGCCGAGGAATAGTATCAAGCCGCATGCCAATCACACATGAGGATGAACTTCAGGAAATAGTGCTGAAAATGGAGTTGACGGGAGGGAAGGGTGTAATTATGACACCAGCAATGTCATTGTTTCCTTCAAGGAAGAGGTAAAATCTGACTGTCTATCGCGGGTGCATGGGGGAGGCAGAGGAACTGAAAGACGGACTGGACAAAGGTGACGTGAAAAGGAGTCCAGGGAACGCGGTGGTAAGCGAGTGGAGAATCGCCGGGCAGAACAGCTTGACATCCTCTGCCGGCACCTCTGGAAAAAGAGGATGCACTGTGCGGGTCACCGGCCAGGAGCCGGCATCGGAGAGCTCATTTTGGCTTGGAATCTCTGGTGGCCTTCAGAGTTTCGATGAAGGCAATGACGTTTTCGATGGGCGTGGTCTTGCTGAAGAAGAAATCAACTTTCGGGTCCACCACGAGCTTGCGCGTGTTTTCGTCATCATACCCGGACATGAAAATGAACGGGACATCATTGATGTCCGTGAAGTCCCGCACGTAGCTGTGGAACCGGACGCCGTTCAACGTGGGCATGAACACATCGCAGATAATCAGGTCTACCTTTTCGATTTCAAGGACTTCGCGGCCCTGCTTTCCATTCTCAGCAAAGAGCACCTCATAGCCATGCTCCCGGAGCACGTCACCCATCACATTGAGGAAGCCCTTTTCGTCGTCTACCAGAAGAATTTTCATGGTACGGTTGACTCCTCTGCCGCTTGATTCGCCGTGGACCACTCCACCACTGCACATGTGATCAAAGTCTGCGCCAGAGGCAAGGAGCGCAATCCCCGATGGAAATCACACGTGAGAAGCGTGGGCGGAGGTAGATTTTACCTCGGCCGGTCGTTTTGGGTTCTCTTCTCCAGCGTGGGCCCTGTAGGGCTCGAACCTACGACCCGCAGATTATGAGTCTGCTGCTCTAACCAGCTGAGCTAAGGGCCCGAAACCGGCGCCGCGTTTGCAGACCGGTACATAACTCCACAAAAAGATACAAAACGAAAAGCTCGCTCGCAAGTGCGCGCGGCCATCTTCATAAGGTCTCGCACTGCTCCATCAGTCACAGCGGCTTACCTTGGAAGGCGTTCCTTCGCATCTTCCCTTTGGCTGTCGGGTCTCCACCCTCTCCACTGGCAATCGCCAATCCCGGAGAGGTTGCCCAATTCCAGGGAAAGCAGCAACCTGCCCGGCTTTCGGCGATTCCTGCCGGCCACCGTGTTGATGGTCCGACTTCGCCGGTTCTTCTTGATGTGTAGACCAATCACGCAATCGTCGCCAGAAGCACTCCGGGCGTCCGGCGGGCCTTCCTCTACCCTATCTCCGTTATTCGGAGGATCATGCCTGCCGGCGCCGGGAAACCTTGCGAGAAGGTGCTGTCTGCGATGTCATGAAACACGCCTCGGCAAAAGCTTGACTTCTATGGCGGTAATACCTACATTGTACATGCGGAGTTGTGCCGGTAAGCTGCCCTCTCCCCTGATTCCCAAGCGTCGCTCCTCAGCTTCCCCCGAAGACCACTTCTTCCGTCAAGGAGGCAAAAAATGGCGAAAGGTAAGTATATTCTGCATCATTGCGGCCATTGCGACCGTTTGACCAAGATGGAAGTTATTGGTACGTCAGAGAACCAGCCGGAAAGAACATGGTACCGTTGCACGCGGTGCCGGCATGCCTCGTTGCTCAACCTTGAGGATCTGAAGCGGGTGCAGGATGAGGCAAAAAAGAAGGTGACAAAGGAAGAGTGTTCGGAGTACAACCCCGTGAACACCTATGCCGTCGGCCAGTCGATCTTCCATTCCGAGTGGGACGACATGGGAAAGATTGTTTCAAAAGAACGGACATCGAGGGGCCAGAGCTCCATCGTCGTGGCATTTGAAAAACTGGGCGAGCGACGGCTGCTCGAGAATGTCGTACCGGATCTGAACAACGCAGAGTAATCGCACGAAGGAGGTGATCAGAGTTGGTCGGTATCGTAGTTTCCGAAAATGAACCCATCGACCGCGCCATAAAGCGCTTCAAAAAGAAGTACGAGCGCTCCGGCGTGTTGAAGGAATTCAAGAAACGCGCCTACTTCACCAAACCCTCCGTGAAGAAGCGGATGAAGAAAGTGAAGGCCATCCGCCGCGCGCAACGAACCCTCGCCGAGCAAGGCTGATCAAACGAAAAACCCACCGCATGGTGGGTTTTTCGTTTTAGCCCTCTACCGCAATCGATACGCTTTTCCAAGAATCTGGCGGGCGGACTCGGAGCCAAGGTCCGCCGCCTTGCGATAGAGGTCACGTGCCCCCGCCTCATCCCCCCAATCTGTCCGGATGATTGCCATGTTGACATAGGTGTTCGGGAAAATGGGATTGACCCGGATGGTTGTCTCGAACACCTCCATCGCACGTTTTGTGTCACCGCTGCTGTAGTAGGCAATCCCCATGTTATAGTACGCCGGGAAGAACGTGGGATCACGCTCGATCGCACATTCGTACTGACGGATCGCCTCCTTGAAGCGTCCCTGCCGCATGTAGATGTTGCCAAGATTGGAGTACGCGTCGATGAAATTACTATCCAACGATGCGGCCGTCACGAACGCCTCGATTGCTCCGGACGTGTCCCCTTTCAGGTCGTACGCCAGACCGAGTGCTCCGTACGCTTTGGCATATCGTGGTGAAAGGGCAATCGCACGCTCGGATGCTGCGATGGCTTCTTCCGCTTTTCCGTTACCGCCCAGAATCATCGCGAGATTCACCTGCGCCATCGTCACGTCGGGATCGACGGCAACAGCGTGCCGCCACAAGCGTTCGGAATCCGCCCAGACCGGTATCTGCCGCAGGGTCAGAAAAGTCAGGACGATGAGAAGGGGAATGGAACCTGCGACGGCGACGATCCATTTCGCTTCCCACACCATACGCAGCAGCGCTCCCACCCCCAGGACAATGACAACCGAGGGAAGATACGTGTAACGATCTGCCCATGGCTGTATCCCCGCGGCCGGCGAGCCAAAGACCGTCGGCAACAGAAGAATGACATAAACACCCCAGGCAAGAAGCCAGCCAGGAGCTCCCCTCTTCGCACGCCACAAACACATGCCGGTGATTCCCAGAATCACCAGGAGCGAAATGATGTTTGCCGTTTCGGATGCCGGGCCGTAGATCGGCGACAGATTGGCCGGCCAGAAGAACTTCCCGAGGTAGAATGCCAGAGCATAGAAGGGCTGCAGCAGCTGTTCAGTGACCGATGGATGATATAACGGTGGGTGCCGCAACACGCCCCGGACCGCAATCAGCGAAAGAATTCCGCCAGCGGCGCTCATGACGAGTAAAGGAGTCTTTTCCTTTAGCAAGACAATCCACGGAGCACTCCTTCCTCCCCGCAATGGCAGGAGTGCATCCACAAGGAGAAAGACCAACGGCAGCGTGATGGCGACAGTCTTCGAAAGCATCGCAAGTCCTGAACAGACCATGACCGCCGTGAACCACAACCTTGCCTTCGGCGAACCCCGCACGCCGCTGTAGAGAAGGTACGAAATGACCGCCGGTAGCGAGAAGAATCCCATGAGGAGGTCTTTCCTGTCGGAGATCCACGCCACGGACTCAACACGCAACGGGTGCAATGCAAAGAAGGCTGCAGCCAGCGTGGCACCTGCAAGAGCGCCGGGCATGCGCCGCGCGCAGGCGTAGCGGACTGGATCACCGCCACTCACCGGATCTTTCCCCCTGACAACAAAGACCAAGCAGGCCAGTAGCCAGACCCAGCCCGTATTCACCGCATGAAGCAGCAGACTGGTAAGATGGTGACCGAAGGGTTTGGTCCCCCAGAAATCGAAATCAATTGCGTGTGAGAGGAGCGTGAGCGGGGTGTACGAACGGAAGTAGGTCGTAGTGAAAAGCCGGACCACCGCTCCGGGACTTAGCGGGTATATCAGAGGATTTTCAAAAACGTAAGTGTTGTCGTCGAACTCCAGGAACTGATGGTCCAGAACGCCCCAGTAGACGACCATGACGGCCATCATCAGGAGTCCCGGCAACCAGAGCAGACGGAGATCGTGCTCCGCGCTTTGAGTCCTCTGCCCGACTGTTACCATGCCCTGATTCATCGGAAGCGTATTCAGTTGAAGAATGAAGACTTCTTCAGGAATTCACGCTGGCGTCGATCAGCCAATACAGCAAAACGCTCCCCGCTGACCATCCCACCATGGCCAACGAGGAGCGTCACAGCAATACCGATGAGCGATGCCCGGGTGTTCAGGGCTGGGGCTGCTGGGTTTCGGCTTTTGCCTGAGCCTTGACTTCCTGCACTTCCTTGCGGATTTCCTGTGCCTTCCGCTTGAGGTCATTCATATGCTTACGAACCCGGGTTCCTGCAGATTTGTTCCCCTTTTCGTAGAATTTCACAAAGTCTTTCTCGAATGTCGTGAGCAATTCGCGTAGTTCCTGTAAACGGTTCATCGGTGACCCTCCTTTATTGATTGTTCAACGTAGCTGTTAGTGTTTGCGCTGCCTCTTGACATACTCTTTGCGAAGCTTTTCAAGCAGATCGTCCCGCTGATCATACAATCGCTTCAGCTTTCGGGGACGACGTTTGGCCATTGCATAGGATGCAAGTATGGGCATTGCAATGGTTGAATCCACGTACGCAACGACCGTATCGGGTAGTTTGTCGGGATCGATTTTTCCCCAGCTGACAGCCTCCGATGGGGTCGCACCGGACAGGCCCCCCGTATCAGGGCGCGCATCGGTGATCTGGAGAAAGAAATCGTGCCCCTTTTCCTTAATATTCAGCACTTCCTGAATCTGCGGCTCGGTTTGGAGCATGAAGTTCTTCGGTGAGCCACCACCGAAAATGAGAACCCCGCTTCGCCCGCCCCGCCGCTTTGCGTCAAGGACGATGGAGGCCGTTTCATTGACATCCCGGAGGACGTCAATTCGGGTCTTGTATCCTGAAAGTTCAATTTCAGCGATATTCATCCCGATAGAGCTGTCACCGGGAGAGGACGTGTAAACGGGAACACCGCATCGATACGCTGTGGCAAGGAGACTGCTGTTCTTGATCTTCAGCACCCTCTCCCGCTCCGCCACGTATTTGCCGAGCCGATAATGTAGCTCGGCTGTCCCCATCTCCTTCTGGAACTCCTCTTTTCTTATGACCTTCCTGAAAAATTTATCGGTGCTCAATAAAACGTCATAATCGAACAGGATATCGTAGATCCGTATGACGCCCTCCCGGCGCAGGATCCTGTCATCGATAAATGGACTTCCTCTGTGGAGCGTGTGCCCAATGGCAAAATGCGTATCGTGATAGAGGTTAGCGCCGGTACTGACAATCCAGTCGACAAACCCGTTCCTGATCAATGGCACGATGCAGGATCCGCCGAGTCCTGCGGGCGTGAGTGCCCCGGTGAGGCTCATCCCGATTGTGACGTCAGCGGCGAGCATCTTTTCTGCATAAAGCTGGCACGCTTCTCTCAGGCGCGCGGCATTGTAGGCTTGGAAATAACTGTCAACCAGGTCGACCAGCTGTACGTTCTTGGGGATCGGCGATGGAACGATGCGGTTTCCACTGAGATATCGACTCTTAACGTGTTTCATTCACCACTACTATTTAATAGCATACGTTAACTCTCTATTTGATAATATATAGCTAATATGAGGGAAAAACGCAAGCAAATTCTTTCAATTTTCCAAAGATTTCCAAGTGCAAAATAGTTGCCAGACTTGACTGCCATAGCTGAAAAAAGGCTTGACAACTGGACGATTTCTGCTTATTTTTAATTAGACTAATTCTAAATAAGAGCGTCGCATGAATGCAGAGGCGGCACGCGAGATTCTGAGCAAGTATCTGAAATCCCAGGGAAACCTCCGAGCCACAACGGAAAGGTTCGCCGTGCTGGATGCCGTCCTGGCGATCCAGGGCCATTTTGACGCGGAAGGCCTGTACTACCGTCTCATCACGAGTGGGATGAAGATTTCCAAGGCAACCGTCTACAACTCACTCGATCTCCTGCAGAACGCCGGGCTTGTATCGAAGTACCGGTTCGCCGAAAATACCTCCCGCTACGAAAAGGCATTCGGACGTCCTCAGCACCACCACCTGATTTGCCTCGAATGCGGCGAAATCATTGAATTCGTCAACGATAAGCTCGAACGGATCCAGGAAGATGTTTGCGGAGACAAGAGCTTTGTCCCTCAGAGCTCTTCCCTGCAGATTTTCGGGACGTGTTCAAAGTGCAAGAAGGACTAGAGAATGCCAACAATGGACTACGCCGCCTCAATGACCTTGTCTGAAGCTCCGCTGGGTGCACCGGTACGCATCCATCATCTCCGTGCTCGGCCTGAAGTGTCGAAACGACTCCGCGAGCTCGGACTCTGCGAAGACGCTGTCGTCTCCTGCATTATGAAGGGGCACGGCAACATTATCTGCGCCCTCCGCAACACCAGAATCGGCCTGGACAGGCACCTGGCCGGAAGCATCCTGGTTTCCTCCGACGAATAGGCAACCCCCTCCATGCGCGATGCTGGATCTGGAATCGTCCGCCGTCGGACTGTCGCTCTTATCGGAAACCCCAATGCGGGAAAGACCACGGTTTTCAACGCATTGACCGGGTTGCGTCAGAAGATCGGAAACTACTCCGGCGTCACCGTCGAGATGAAAGAGGGAAAACTCACCCTGGAGGAGGGCGGGCACGCCACTCTGCTCGACTTGCCGGGGACATACAGCCTGAGCCCGAATGCCCCGGACGAGCGCATTGCGACCGAGATCATCCTGGGCCAGTCGCCCCATGCCTCCCGCCCTGACCTCGTCGTTTGCGTTGTCGATGCAAACAACCTCGAACGGAACCTGTATCTGGTCAGCCAGCTTCTCGATCTGGAAATTCCGCTCATCGTCGCGCTTACCATGACAGATGTTGCCGCACGTGAAGGGCTCCGGGTTGACCACCGCGGGCTCGCGCGGGAACTGGGCGTACCGGTTATTCCCATGGTAGCCAGTAGAGGAGAAGGTGTCGGGGCACTCATAAAGGCCATTGAAGCCACGCGATCGGCACCAGGCAAACCGCGCCAGTGGCCCCTCCCCGACCCATTCCGTCGGGAATGCGAGGAACTTGTCGGGATGCTGCGCGAGCGTCACGGGCTCAGCGAACCTGTGGCATTTCATGAAGCACTCGGTCTCATCACGCGGGACGGACCCTTGAACGGCGCTGACGAGCGCTTCGCGCCAGAGATCCTTGCCCACGTAGTCAAGGATCACCGCAAACTTGATTTTCTCGGGATCAACCGGCAGACCGTGGCTGTGGAGTCCCGGTATCTCTGGATCACAGCCATCTGCGGAAGGGTCGCGCCACACCCGGCGCGTACCGGCGCAAGCATCAGCGACCGGCTTGACAGAATTCTGACACATCGTGTCTGGGGACCCGCCCTCTTTTTCGCGTTGATGGCTATCATGTTCCAGGCCATTTTTTCCTGGGCGGAAATTCCCATGGAGTGGATCGCAGGGGTGTTCGACACTGCGGGGCGCGAGATCACCAAGATGATGCCAGCCGGAGATCTGCGTGATCTGATCGTCTCAGGAGCTCTCGGCGGCGTCGCCGCCGTGGTGACGTTTCTCCCGCAGATTCTCTTTCTCTTTTTCTTCCTCGGAATTCTTGAAGACACCGGCTACATGGCACGCGCGGCGTTCATCATGGACCGCCTCATGAGCAAAGTTGGGCTACACGGCAAGTCCTTCATCCCGCTGCTCAGCTCATTCGCCTGCGCCATCCCGGGAATTATGGCGACAAGAACGATTGAGCATCCGCGGGATAGGCTTGCAACCATGTTGGTCGCGCCTCTTATGGGTTGCAGTGCGCGTCTCCCTGTGTACGCACTCCTCATTGCCGCGTGCATACCTCCTGTGGCCGTCTTCGGCTTCCTCTCGCTCCAGGCCCTGACCCTTTTCGCCATGTACCTCCTCGGTCTTGCTGCCGCGCTGGCCATGGCCTGGATCTTCAAAAACTCGCTCTTGCGCACGCCTCCCCCGGTTTTCATCATGGAACTTCCCTCGTACAAAGTCCCTTCCGTGAAATCCATTCTCCTTCAAATGGGCGAACGGGCACTGGTGTTTCTGCGGAAAGCGGGTACCATCATCCTTGGAGCTTCCATCATCCTCTGGTTCCTCGCCAGCTACCCGAAGCTTGATCACGCTACTCCCTCGGACCAGCTTCAGTACAGCTTCGCAGGCAGGGCCGGCCGTGCCATCGAACCGCTCATCCGACCACTCGGATTTGACTGGAAGATCGGGGTCGGCTTGGTCACGTCGCTCCTTCAGAGGGAGATGTTTGTCAGCACCATGGGAACGATCTACAACATTCAGGGATCACAGGACAAAGCGGGATCCGTTTCGCTGAAGGAGCGGCTGCAGGCGGACATCGACCCGGCCACCGGGAAGCAGCTCTTCACGCCACTGACGGGGATCTGCCTGATGATTTACTACGTCTTTGCCATGCAATGTCTTTCCACCGTAGCCATCATGAAGAGAGAAACGAACAGCTGGAAGTGGCCCTTGTTCCAGCTCGCCTATATGACCGCTCTGGCATACCTCGTCACATTTGTCGTCTACCGGGCGGGAACAATCCTCGGGCTGGGGGGATAGGATGGACTGGCAGCAGGCAGGAGCTCTGGCAATCGTTGCTGTGACCGCAGCCTTGTTCGTCAGGGGAATACTTCTCGGGCGAAAACGCGGAGGGGCGGCCTGTGGCCGAAATTGCTCCTGCAGCACCCTTACGCAAGCGGCTCTCCACCGTCCGCCGGACCGCTCTTGAAACTGCCCGGCGAAAGCGCTATTTTAGGAGAAGAAGGCAATTCACAAGGAGTTTCATGGAAGAGCGAAAGATGCTATCGTTGACCGAAGGGCAGGTCATGGAGGCCCTGACGGAGTGCTACGATCCCGAGATCCCGGTAAACCTCGTGGAGCTCGGCCTAATCTACGACGTGAAGATCATCGACGACTGGGTTGGTGTGAAGATGACGCTGACGACTCCGGGATGCGGGATGAGCGGAATGATTTCGCAGCAGGTGCGGAACCGGCTTCTGAAGCTCCCCGGCGTCAAGGACGCCGATGTGCGGATCGTCTGGGAACCAGCGTGGTCTCCGGCCAGAATGTCGGAAGGAGCCAAGAAGAAGCTCGGCCTCACGCACTGAAGCGGAAGTGGAGAACGTCACCGTCCTTGACCACGTACTCGCGCCCTTCGATGCGCAGCAGTCCACTCTCCTTGACGGCCTGTTCCGACCCCTCCCGCACGAGATCCTCGCACTTCATCACCTCGGCGCGGATGAATCCACGCTCAAAGTCCGAGTGAATCGCGCCCGCCGCTTCGGGAGCGGTCGCACCCCGGCGGACGGTCCATGCGTGAACCTCTTTCGGCCCCACACTGAAGAACGTGATCAGATGAAGCAGATCATACCCTTCCCTCACCACTTTCGCAAGGCCTGATTCCGCAAGCCCCAGACCCTCCAGGAATTTTTCGCGTTCTTCTACCGGGAGCTCGGCCACCTCCGCCTCGACGGCTGCGCTGACGGCAACAACCTTTGCCCCTTCTTTCGCGGCAATCCCGCGCACAGCCGCCAAAAACGGGTTCTCACCAACCAGGTCCTTTTCGTGTACGTTGCAGACGTACATGACCGGTTTGTCCGTCAGCAGATGCATCTCCCGCATCCAGACTCGCTCTTCCTCGCTGTTCCGTCCGACGTAGCGAGCAAGCCTGCCACCAAGCAGGTGGTCACGAACCCGACCGGTGAATTCGCCCTCGGCCTTCAGCTTCATGTCTCCCGCCTTCGCCCTCCGCAATGCCTCCGCGAACTTCTTTTCGATGGTGTCAAGATCTTTGAAGATCAGTTCAGCCTCAACGACTTCGATGTCGCGTTTCGGGTCCACGCTCCCGTCCACATGAACGACGTTCGGGTCTTCGAAGCAGCGGACCACATGAGCGATGGCGTCAACTTCGCGGATATGGGAGAGGAATTGATTGCCGAGTCCCTCTCCCCTGCTCGCGCCTCGGACGAGGCCCGCGATGTCGACAAACTCAATCGTGGTGGGAACAACCTTCGCAGGCCGCACGATGGCTGCAAGGGATTCGAGCCGAGAATCGGGGACGGTAACGACACCGATGTTTGGATCGATGGTGCAGAACGGGTAGTTAGACGCGTCGGCTCGTGCAGCAGTGATGGCATTAAAGAGCGTGGACTTCCCAACATTGGGAAGTCCGACGATCCCACAATTGAAACCCATGGAGTACTACCGTGCGGTCAGCGACGTCTGGCGGCCGAGAATGCGCTTCGCTTCGCGAAGATAGTGGAAGTCGGGATCGGCACGGTCCCAAAGGTTGAGCAACCTCTTACCGATCTCCGTGGTCATCCGGGTGTCGCCTTTAGCATGATACGTCTTTAGAAGGGTCAGGAGAACAAAAGGATTGTTCGGCATTGCCGAGAGCGCTTCCTCGCAGGCATCAAGTGCCGGCTCATATTCCCCCTGTCGGAACCGGATGTCCGCGATCAGACTATACACCCCCCCGCGCTCCAGCCCCGGGGCATACTGCAACGACCGCTCACAAGCAGCAAGGGCCTCGGCAAAGGCACCTTTCTCGGTAAGCATCCGAGCCTTGATCAGATAGAATCCGTAGACGGAGGGTGTTTCGGTCAAGTTCCTCTTCTGAAATTCACTGTAGATCCGATCGAGGGTCCCCTCCGCTTCGGGGAAGTTCTTCAGTCTGGCGAGTGCACTCACCATGATTGCGGCGGCATCCCCCTTGGTGCTGTCGATCTCGAGAGCTTGCCGGCAAAGCTTGAGCGCGCCTTCGTAGTCCGCGCGCAACATCTCAAGCTTTGCGTCCATCACCAGCCGCGACCCCTCATGCTTGCCCGGAAGGAGCGTAAGCGATTTGTGGTAGTTCTCTTCCGCCTCACGAAGTCTCCCGAGCGTGGCGTTGATCTCCCCGATTTTCTGGAAGGCATACCAGTAGTCCGGTTTCAGCTCCAGCGACTTGCGGTACTGCTCGAGGGCCTCCTCATACCGTCCTCCATGGAGAAGGAGGTCGGCATAACTTGCCCGCGGGTCCGCCGCCCCGGGAGCCAGGCGTATGTACCGCTCCATGTACGCAATCGCTTTCTGCTGCTCTCCCTGGGCTGAATAAGCATACCCGAGTGACATCACAGCAGGAGTGTACAAGGAATCAACATCGAGGGCTTTGAGATACGAACGGATAGCGGCGTCGTAATTCTTGGTCATCTCATAGTTCAAGCCGCGGAAAAAATAGGCTTCTCGCTCGTCCGGGTAAAGGGCGATCAGCGAATCCGCAGTTTCGCCGGCTTCCTTGATCGCATAGTTGATGCGATGGTGCCACATTCTGATGAACAGCTGCTCGCGGCGGGACACCGCTTGGCTTAGCTGCAACGCGCGGGCGATTTCGGCTTTCGATTGGCTCTCGCCCTTCATTCCCCAGCTGAGCATCGCGCGCCTCGCCCATGCCATCGCAAAGGCGGAATCCGCACGAATCGCCTTGTCGATCGCTTCCCCGGCTTCGCGGTAGTAGAATTTCTCGTAGAGGCTCACACCTTCCTGGTAGTACCGCAGGGCATCAGGAGACGAGGTGGTGAGTCTTTTGTTCTCCGCGCAGCCGGCCAAGAGCAGTACGCCGGCAAGGAGAAAAGAGAGTCGAAGGGCCGTCGGTTTCATGTGGTTGCCTGAGCGGGAGAAGTTCCGGCCGCTAGTGCCCCGGACCAGGGGCCTCGCCGCCATGCTGATCACCGGCCGGTTTGTCGACGAGCGACCGGAGCCGTTTCAGACCGGCCTCCATCTTGTCGACCGTATCGTTCATCAACTTGAAGTAGTGGTCCCGTTTGTCCTTCTCGGGCTGCGCCACCTGAAGATAGTACGCCGCCATACGGATTACTCCGAGGGGACTGCTCAAGTCGTGTGCTATTTCACGGATTCCCGCCTTCATGCCGTCAATCTGGGCCTGCAGGTCGGCGATCTCTTGTTCGGTCATCCCGCCACCGCCGTGCAAAAATGGGTACGATGCACTTTTCCTGATACAATATACGAATCGTCGGAGGGGCAGTCAAGGAAAAGCTCGAAGAAGAATGAGGAGGGTGATGAGCCGGTAAATCCGGGAGGCGGCGTGACGGTGCACGGGCCGCCTCCCACCAACAGACGGAGTCTTTTCAGCTCATGCGGGCATTTTCGATATTGGCGATTTCCCTCAGCAGATCGCGTTTGGTGAACGAGGCCTTGCTCAGCAGCGACGTCACGTAACCGCCGAGCTGCTCGGCCATATCCTGATCGATGTCCATCGAGGTCAGAATGATGATGGGGATCGAACGGGTGGCCGGAATCTGCTTCAGCTGGTACGCCACGTTAAAGCCGGAGGTCTCCGGCATGATCAGGTCCAGAATGATCAGGTCGGGGTGCTCCCGCGCTGCCACTTCCACGCCGTCTCTCCCATGAAACGCCTTCAGAACCTGGTATCCCTCGTTCTGGAGGATCACCTGGACAAGGTCCGTTGCCGCACGGTCGTCGTCGATCACCAGCACGGTGGCCTGACGGCCGTCCGGGCGTGAGACGAGATGGACCTTGTCAAGCGCAGCCACCAGGTCTTCACGGTTGACGGGCTTCACGAAGTAATCGACGGCGCCGAGACTGAAGCCGAGGTTCTTTTCGTCGATGATGGAAACGATGATGATGGGGATATGCTTGCACAGCGGGTGCCGCTTCAGATCCTTCATCACCTGCCAGCCGTCTTTCATCGGCAGCAGCAGGTCCAGCGTAATCACGCTGGGATGGAGTCGCTTGGCCATATCCACCGCATCCAGGCCGTTGCGCGCGATCTCCACCCGGTATCCTGCGGATTCGATATACATGCGGAGTAATTCCCCCGCCTGCGGGGAGTCCTCCACCACGAGGGCAAGCGGCTTCTGGCCGTCATCCAACGGCTTGTTTTCACGTCGAAGCGCATCGAGAAGCATTCCGGCCTGCGCGATCTGTTCGCGCGTCGCGTCCACCACCATGGGGAGGCGGAACGCCACGGTCGTCCCCTTCCCCCAGTCGCTCTGCACCGAAATCGTCCCGCCGTGGAGTTCCACCAGCTTCTTCGTGATCGCAAGACCCAGGCCGATCCCTTCGCGATTCTTTTCCTTGCCGCTCTGTGCCTGGCGGAACGGTTTGAAGAGCGTCGGGATCTCCTCCGGTTTGATACCCACACCTTCATCGTGCACCTCGAAGCGGAGGTCGTTCCCGTCGCGCCTGGAAGTTATAGTGACGGTCCCCGAAGGATGGCTGAACTTCACCGCATTGGAGACAAGATTGAGCAGGATCTGCTTGAACCGGGTCTGATCGACGACGAGCTCATCGATCTCCGGGCTCAGGTCGAAGGCCAGAAGGATCTTCTTCTCCTGAATGGCGGAAGCGAGCACGCGTTCGACAGTCTCCTTGAAATAGGAGACCGGATAACTCGCGACATGAAGCTCCATCTTCCCCGCCTCGATTTTTGACAGGTCCAGAATGTCATTGATGATTTGCTGGAGGTGGCGTCCGCTGGCGTTAATGTTCTTCATGAATTCCTTCACGGTGCCCGCGGCCAGGTCCTCCGAGGGATTCGCCAGGAGCTCGGAGAACCCGATGATGGAGTTGAGGGGCGACCGGAGCTCGTGGCTGAACATCGCGAGGAATTTCTTCAACGTATCGCTGGCTTCCTCAGTCTTCTGCGTCTGCGATTCGAGCTCGAGGTTCTTCATCCTGAGCTCATCGATCAACCGTTTGCGGCCCATCCCTCCCGCAAGATCGTTCGCCACGACCGACAGGACCTCGCACTGCCCGCGGGTGAAATCCTTCTCCTTTATTGAGAGGACCTCGAGCACTCCCTGGACATCTCCCTGAACGATCAACGGCATGACGATGAGTGTCTTCAGACGGAGTATCCCGATTTCGTCCATAAACATGCTTCCGATCGTGCTTTGGGCGATGTCATCGGAAACAATCGTCTCTTTCCGGTACGCCGCCTGTCCAGCCAGAAAGCGGGTGTCGGCAGTCACGGGTTGATGGACGACTTCCTGTGGGAATTCGACGTCGAGCAGGGCCGGGGCTACAAGACGGATCTCGTTCCCGCGAGGGTCGAAGAGATAGATCCCGACGAACTTCGGGGGGATCTCGAACAGCAGTGCGATCTTCTCCGCCGCACGCATGCACAGTTCGTCGAGATGGCGAGAGGTATTGATCGCCTTGGAAACCTCCACGAGCATCTCCTTCTGCTGCTGTTCCGTCTTCTTCTCCGTGATGTCCTGAAAGAAAACCGAGAGACCAGTGGGGGAAGGGTAGACTCTGATGTCGTACCAGGCGTCGAACCGTTCATCCTTGTACGCCGTCTCAAAACTCTGAAAAGTCTTTGTCTCCATCGCGAGACGGTACTTTTCCCCAAGCATTGCTTCTCTGGCGTTGGGGAAAACGTCGAACACATTCTTGCCCATTACTTCCCCGGCCGAGAGTCCAGTCCCAGCCTCTGCAGCCTTGTTCCAGTAGGTGATCCGGTATTCATTATCCAGCGCGAAGAAGCCGCCGGTAATGCTTTCCAGGATGTTTTCGAGGGCGCTCTGATCAGCCATGTTGAGGACTCCAAAAACTGCTCAATTCGAGCGGGTTATGTAGGTTGAAACGTAATAATGCAATTCTACAATGAAATGCAAGGACTTTTTTAACCTGCACTTTAGAGGACCCCCCTAACATCGTTCTCTATACTAGAAGGTGAAGTGCTTGGAGGAATGGAAGCGAGACGGGAATGGTCAGCGATAGAGCAGAAATTGGCATCCTTCAGGTTGGAACGGGCAAGCGCTGCAGGGGACTTTTGTAGGACGAAAGTCACCGGCCTTTATCCGGCCGACGATGACCCGGATCTCGGACTCAAATGCAGCAATCTCGCCTGCTTCAAACACCCTGCGAATCGGCTTGTCGACGAGCGATGTGAACAGCAGCGTTGCGGAGACGCGAGAGGCGCCGAAGAACTTCTGAATGAGGAGCGCGTAGAATTCAAGCTGAGGCCAGTAGGAATCCGCCTTCCGCGCAACAGTCTTCAAGTCAACACGGTCCGTCTTGTAATCAAGGAGATGCCAGGTGCCCGACGCGTCACGATAGACACGGTCCATCGTCCCGCTGAGGAAATCATCACCCAGCGTGCAGGAGATTGTGAATTCCGTCCGGGTTTCGACACCTGCAGACACTTCCCTCCAGAGCGGCGTGGCAAGGACGGCACGGATAGCTGATGCAATCTCGGCCACCAGGGGCTGTGCTTGGGGTGCATCGACAGCGGTCTCAACGGTGAGCGCTTTCCCTACCTCGTCCTCGATACCCCCGCCGGATGGCGCAACGCGGTCGATGTTCTGCATGGCGGCGTGGAACACGCGCCCCCGAATCTCCGCCGGGAATTCCCGATCACGCAATTCGTCATCTCCCCCCCCCACCGTGCCACTCCCCTCTGAAGGAAATCCGAGGACATACCGCAGGTAGTACGCACCTGGACATTCACGAAACGTTTTGATCCTCGTTGCAGAAAAGATCTCTCCTTTCGAACCTGCCTCGAGAGGCTTTGCGCGGATCACCGGTTCGCCCGGCTCGCGAGAGAGGAGCGTCTGCGAGGCGGGAGCCGCCATTGCCGCAGAAGGGCGAATGACATGAACCGTCAGCGAATGCCGTTCACTCCCCGATACGAAATGGCCATCCACGGCGGTGAGGATGGCCGTGCTCCGCTCGAACTCCAGCCGTTCAGCCCCGAACTCCTCATCGACCTGAAGGCCATCCAGGAGCCAGTTCATCCATGTTGCCGCCGTCCGTTTCCCGCCAAGACGGCCGGAAAGGATCAGCATATCGCGGGCGCGTGTGCAGGCGACGTAGAAGATTCTTTTTTCTTCAGCGATAGTCTTCCGCCGGCCTTCTGCCCGGAGGTACTCCGTCAGCGGGATCTTTCGCTCTTGACCGTCGGGAGCATCGAACGACACGCCGATGCCGAAGCGGTCACTCACGAATGGGTCGTTGTCGTACTGAAACTGTCGTGTGAGATGCGGCAGCACCACGACGGGAAATTCCAGACCCTTCGCCGCGTGAACCGTCATGATCTGCACAGCGTCGGTCTGTGCCTCGATTGTCCCCTGACCTTCGCCTTCCTCTTCGTCGATGAGTCTCCTGAGGCGCCTGGTAAAATCGAACAGCGTCGTGAAGCCTTGGATCTCGTAGCTCCGCGCCATCCGCTGAAGTTTTTCCAGATTGGCAACGGCTTGTGCCCCCCGCGTTGTACCGGCGACCTTGCCAAGGTAGAGACGCCGCTGGACGATGCGGGCAAGGAGCTCCGTCACCGGAAGGCGGGGACAGACATCGAGATCCTCCGTCAGCGAGGCAACTGCGCGGGAAAGTGACTCCGGAAGGCCGCCGCGACCGTGCCGGGGGCGGAG
>Ga0209253_10002391_pt1 | contig 16636 bp, 13 predicted proteins | sample FrelakmetBRP12BR_FD_187145 | JGI IMG/M metagenome (GOLD analysis project Ga0209253, IMG submission 187145) | Freshwater lake sediment microbial communities from the University of Notre Dame, USA, for methane emissions studies - BRP12 BR (SPAdes)... | ecosystem: Environmental > Aquatic >...
ATTCACGAACATTCACACTCAATAGCGGGTTCAACTTCATCCGCTCGGCCATCTCCTTATCCATAAAGAAAGAACAAAATCACTTTGCGTCAATTTTGCTTTCCTTTACATAGTGTTCAGCGTTCTAGAAGAGTTTGCCTGGCGACGTTTCCACCAAACATGTAACTGAAATATTATCTTTAGTTCAAAACCAGAATATGGTGCAGCGGGCAGGATTCGAACCTGCGAACCCCTACGGGAAAGGATAGCTCATAGGGGCCACTCAAGGCCAAAAGATCCGATCTTGAGTCCTTCACCTTTGACCTGGCTTGGTTACCGCTGCACTCACAAACAGATTTCAAGTCTTTCTTATTAATTATTTCCTGAATCTTAAAGACTGTTTGTTCTGTATGCTTGTATGAATTCTCTGGCAAATGTGTCTGCGTACTTTTCTGTTCCTTTGTGTTTTGTGTCCACGCCTATTCTTATGTGATGGTAAAATTCGTGGAGGATTACAAATGGGTTTTTCAATGTGTCGCTGTTTAGCACGGATATCGTGTGGTTTTTCGGGTTGTAACATCCGAAAGCTTTCGTTTTGTGTCCTTTTGGCAAGCCGACTTTCAACCGTGGTGTCTCTACGTTGTAGTGTTTTGCCAGTTTTTCCAGAGCCTCTTCTGTCCTTCCGTTAGCGATAAGCCACACGATCAGAGCCTTGAATCTCATTTCTTCCAATATTTATTCCTTAAACGGTTCATGTTACCCGCTAAGAAATACTTTATGCGTCAATAAGCCTAAATGTAGGCTGCAAACGCTCCAAATACACAGAAACTTGTCGCAATGTACAAAAAAGTTTATTAGCTAGCGGTGTATGCTAGCTTTCTAGCCTTTAACATTGGAGATCATTTTTCGGTTGGAGGAAATTTGAAATTTGAGAAAACCCGCGTCATATAATATTCTCCAAACATGCGCAGATATTGAATTGCGGGGAGTCGGTTAGTTATGGAAGAAATTTCGAAAGAAGACACACATCTCGTGCTCAGAGCATTCTTCAAGGAAATAGGACTGGTTCGCCAGCATCTAGATTCGTTCAACGACTTCATAGACCATGGCCTGCAGGAAGTAATAGATGAAGTAGGCGAAATTTCCATAGAGGTTCCTGAAAGGCCCTATAAGGTGAAGCTGGGCCAGATCTGGATAATAGATCCACAGACTAGAATAACTGGTCCATACGCCACAGAAGTGGACGGGACAAAACACGAAATCTACCCGCTGGAGGCAAGACTTCGAAACCTGACTTACGCTGCTCCCATAGCTCTTGAAATGACGCCGGTCATAGATGGAAGGGAACAGGACACGGAGCTAGTTTACGTCGGTAACATTCCTGTGATGCTGAAGTCAAAACTTTGTTTCCTCTCCCAGCTCTCAAGAGAGGAACTGATCGCATGCGGCGAAGACCCAGATGATCCGGGCGGCTACCTCGTGGTCAACGGATCAGAACGAGTAATTGTAGCTATGGAAGACTTGGCGCCAAATCGTGTCATGGTGGATATTGATGACAAAGGCGTCACACCAGTTTATCAGTCCAAGATCTTCTCTACAACCGTTGGGTTTAGGGCGAGAATCGAGTTGAAGCTCAAACCGGATGATGCGATTTATGTGTCGATTCCAGGCGTGCCCACTGAGATACCCTTCGTTGTGTTGATGCGCGCCTTGAACATGGAATCGGACAAGGAGATCGCTGAATCTGTCTCTCTTGACAAAGTGATTCAAACTCAGTTGGCTGCTTCCTTCGAAAAATCTCTCGGTGTAGACAACCCGAAGGACGCTGTGCTTTTCATCGGAAACCGTGTGGCTCACGGCCAGGTTGAAGAATACCGTGTGCAGAAGGCTGAAAGCGCAATAGATAAGAACTTTTTGCCGCACATAGGCAGAACCACTCAAAACAGAAAAGACAAAGCCCTCTTTCTGAGCGAAATGGCATGCAAAGCCATAGAACTCAAGCTTGGAAAGAGACAGCCAGACGACAAGGACCACTTCAAAAACAAGCGGCTGAGACTCGCCGGACCGTTACTTGCGGACTTGTTCAGAGTGGCATTCCGCAATTTGACCCGAGACATAAAGTATCAGCTTGAACGCATCGGCGTGAAAGGCCCAATGATCACTGTCTCGTTAGCTGTGCGACCTGGCATCATTTCAGAGAGATTCCAACATTCACTCGCAACAGGAAACTGGGGAAGAGGAAGGGTCGGCATAACCCAACTGCTGGACAGAACAAACCACATCTCAACCCTCAGCCACCTCAGAAGACTGCAATCACCACTCAGCCGAAGCCAACCAAACTTCGAAGCCAGAGACTTACATGCAACCCACTGGGGACGTCTCTGCCCTAACGAAACACCCGAAGGTTCAAACTGTGGCTTAGTCAAAAACCTAGCCTTATCAGCATGTATCTCAGTCGGCGTGAACCCAGAGAAGATCAAGCAGCTACTCATCAGCGAGGGAGTCATGCCAATTTACGAAGCGAACGAAACCCTGAGACTTTCAGGGGCAAAAACCTTCATAGACGGAAACATAATTGGATACTGCAACTCGCCAGATGAACTTTCCCGTGAGCTCAGAGACAGACGCAGAAGAGGAGAAATATCAACAGAAGTCAACGTAGCCTACTTCTCAAAGCTGCAGGGCGAAAGAGCCGAACTCTACGTCAACTGCGACGAAGGAAGAGTCAGACGCCCACTCATAATCATAGAAAAAGGCATGCCGAAACTGCAGATAGAGCACATCGAAAAGATGGCCTCAGGAGAATGGTCCTGGGAAGACCTCGTCAAAAATGGCATAATCGAATACTTAGACGCTGAAGAAGAAGAAAACGCCTACATCGCCCTCAACCCCAAAGACATAACCCAAGAAAACACGCATCTAGAGATTGCAACCTACACAATTCTGGGAATCTGTGCCTCAACAATCCCGTATCCTGAACACAACCAGTCACCACGAAACTCGTATCAAGCAGCAATGGCAAAACAAGCGTTAGGCGTTTACGCAACGAACTTCCAGCAACGAGTAGACTCAAGATCGCACATTTTGCACTATCCACAAGTGCCCATTGTTGAAACAGCGCTCATGGAGACGATGGGATACAAACTCCGCCCATCCGGACAAAACTGCTTAGTAGCCGTCCTGTCCTTCGAAGGCTATAATATGGAAGACGCTCTGGTATTCAGCAAGGCCTCAATAGAACGAGGATTGGGTCGCTCCACATTTTACAGAATATATGAAGCAGAATGCCGCCAGTACTTGGGAGGCCTCAGAGACAAGTTCCTGTTGCCTGAACCTGGAACAAGAGGCTTCAGAGGAGAACAATACTACAGGCTGCTTGAACCAGACGGCATAATAGGCCTCGAATCAGGCGTCGCAGGCGGCGATGTTCTAGTAGGCAGAATCAGCCCGCCGAGATTCCTTGAAGAATACAAGGAGTTTGAAGTGAAAGGCCCGTCCATGCGAGACACATCCGTGGACATGCGCCCCTCCGAAAACGGAATAGTCGACGCAATATTTATAACACAATCAGGCGAAGGCAGCAAACTCGTGAAAGTCAGAGTCCGCGACCAACGAGTGCCAGAACTGGGCGACAAGTTCGCCTCAAGACACGGGCAGAAAGGTGTCATAGGCCTAATCGTGCCCCAAGAAGACCTGCCTTTCACAGAAGACGGCATAGTTCCCGACATAATTATCAACCCGCACGCCATTCCCTCAAGAATGACTGTGGGACAGTTTATTGAATCATTAGCTGGAAAAGCGGGTGCAGCCAGAGGAAAACCGGCCGATGGCACTCCTTTCTCAGGCGAGAGCTCAGGAGAAGTGAGAAAAGCCCTTACCCGCCTCGGATTCAGCCACACTGGCGCCGAAGTTTTCTACAATGGAGTCACGGGCGAAAAATTCCTAGCAGAGATATACATCGGCGTTGTCTACTATCAAAAACTGCACCACATGGTAGCGGATAAGATACATGCCAGGGCCCGCGGCCAAGTACAGATGCTGACAAGACAGCCGACTGAAGGCAGAGCCAGAGGCGGAGGCCTCAGGTTCGGAGAAATGGAGCGAGACTGCCTTATTGGACACGGAGCAGCCATGCTTCTGAGAGACAGGCTGCTGGAAGAATCAGACAAGTACACGCTGTACATCTGCGAAACGTGCGGCCACATAGCTTACTACGATATGAAGCAGAGAAAATATGTGTGCAAATTATGCGAAGACAAGGCAAAGATCGCGCCCGTGGTAGTGTCTTACGCTTTCAAATTGCTTCTGCAGGAACTCATGAGTCTCTGTATCTCGCCGGAACTGCATCTGAAGGAGAAGGCATGACATGTCATCAGAGGAAATAATACACAAAGTCGTAGATCGAATACAGTTCGGCTTATTCTCGCCACAAGATGTACGCAAACTCTCAGTTGTAGAAATACAGACACCTGACACTTATGACGAAGACGGGGCGCCAATCACTGCTGGCTTGATGGATGGCAGACTCGGGACGCTTGAGCCGAGACAGAGGTGCAAGACCTGCGGCAACACCGCAATCAGATGTCCAGGCCATTTTGGGCATATCGAGCTAGCCGTCCCCATAGTGCACATTGAATTCACGAAGCTTATTCACGACCTCCTCAGAGCAACATGTCGAAACTGCAGTAGAATACTCTTGCCAGACGAGACCGCAGCTAGAATCCGTAGCAGACTTGACAAGACCAAGCAACTTCTGGGTCTCGTGCCAGATGAAGTTTACAAACTTATACTGCATGAAACAAAGATCAAGCAGTGCCCTCACTGCGGAGCCATGCAGAACAAGATTGTTTTCGAGAAACCCACAAAATTCAGCGAACAAATCCCTGAGACAGGCTCTGAGTCAATAACTCCCAGCATGACACGCGAAAGACTGGGACGCATATCTGACGAAGATCTTGAACTGCTGGGATTTAACCCGAGAGCTGCGCGTCCAGAATGGATGGTGCTGCAGGTTCTTCCAGTTCCACCCGTTTACGTTCGTCCCTCGATCACGCTGGAGTCAGGTATCCGTTCAGAAGATGATCTAACCCACAAACTCGTGGACATTATCCGCATCAATCAGAGATTGAAAGAGAACATGGATGCTGGCGCACCCACACTTATCATTCAAGATCTCTCAGAACTCTTACAATACCATGTTACGACTTATTTCAACAATGAAGCCTCAGGAATACCCCCAGCAAGACATCGCTCAGGCCGAGCCCTAAAAACACTGTCGCAGAGATTGAAGGGCAAAGAAGGAAGATTCAGAAGCAACCTCTCAGGAAAAAGAGTAGACTTCTCAGCACGCACAGTTGTTTCTCCAGACCCCAACCTCGACATGAACGAAGTCGGAGTCCCCCTGGAAATAGCCATGCACTTATCCGTCCCAGAAAAGGTGACTGAATGGAACATCGAAGAAATGAAAAAGTTCGTAACAAATGGCCCTGAAAAATATCCAGGCGCACTCTACATAATCCGACCAGACGGCAAACGCATCAGACTCGAATTCGTCGTTGACAGATCAAAAATCGCTGAAGCCGTTGAACTAGGCTTCATCGTAGAAAGACACCTCAACAATGGCGACATAGCCATCTTCAACCGTCAACCATCACTTCACCGCATGTCAATAATGGCCCACTACGTCCGCGTATTGCCCTACAAAACATTCCGTTTACACCTCTGCGTGTGTCCACCTTACAACGCAGACTTTGACGGAGACGAAATGAACCTGCACGTACCTCAGAGCGAAGAAGCACGCACAGAGGCACTTCTACTGATGCAGGTTCAGGATCAGATACTATCACCCAGATTCGGAGGCCCAATAATCGGCGCCATCCGAGATTTTATCACCTCCGCATATCTCTTCACGCGGAGAAGCAACTACCTAACAAGAAACGAAGTGAACCGAATAGTTCTCGGAGCAGGATACTACGGACCGCTCCCCGAACCCAAAATCAAGGAGCCGCAGCCACTCTGGACAGGCAAGCAAATATTCAGCCTATTCCTGCCCAAAGACATGAACTACGTTCTGAAAGCCAACATCTGCCAAGGCTGCACAAAGTGCGTCGATGAAGACTGTCCGCATGACGCATACGTCGTCGTCAAAAACGGCGAACTTGTCAGCGGAGTAATAGACAGGCGCTCAATAGGCGCAGAACAGTCTGAAAGCCTTCTCCACAGAATCATTAAAGATTATGGAACCCAGGCTGGCCGAGAGTTCCTGAACAGAATCACACACATGCTGAAGCTTTTCATAACCATGCGAGGCTTCACCTACACATACGACCAGCTAGTGCTCTCACCGAAAGCTGAAAACAGAATAAGAAAAACGATGGATCGCATTGAGAAGAAAGTACTTGAACTCATCGACAGCCACAACAAAGGAACACTTCCAAGACTTCCAGGACAAACCCTTGAAGACTCATTCGAAATATACGTTATGAACGAACTGGCAAAGGCAAGAGACGAATCAGGCAAGATAGCAGACGAAGACTTCACGTTGGACAACGCAGGTATCGTGATGACCCGAACAGGCGCAAGAGGCTCAAGCCTCAACATCGGCCAAATCAGCGCCTGCGTAGGACAACAAGCTGTCCGAGGCAAAAGAATCCTAAGAGGCTACGTAGGCCGCGCTCTTCCACATTTCAAAGCAGGAGACGCGGCGCCCAAAGCCAGAGGCTTCGTTTACTCCTCATACCAGACAGGACTAGATGTCATAGAGTTCTTCTTCCACTCCATGGGTGGCCGCGAAGGCTTGGTGGACACAGCCGTCAGAACACAGCAAAGCGGCTACATGCAGCGAAGACTCATTAACGCACTTGAACACATACGCCTCGAATACGACAACACGGTCAGAAACTCAGCCGGCGACATCATCCAATTCCAGTACGGCGAGGACGGCGTGGACCCAGCTAAAAGCGACCATGGAAAAGCCGTGAACGCAAGCCGGCTTGTAGACCAGTTGAAAATAGCCAAGGATAGAGGCAAACCCGCAACAGCAGAGTACATAAAGAAAAACCTCAAAGAAGCCGAAGAAGCCTTGACACCGATCCTCATAGATGAACTCAAGCAGAACCTCGCAAAAGCAGAGCTGAGCAACTCCGGCGTAGACAAGGCAATCAGCTCAACGGTTGAGCATTATAAACGGGCTTTAATGGAGCCAGGCGAAGCCGTCGGAATAGTTGCTGCTCAGTCAATAGGCGAACCTGGAACTCAGATGACCCTCAGAACTTTTCACTATGCAGGAGTCAGAGAGCAAAACGTAACACTCGGACTGCCAAGACTGATAGAGATTGTTGACGCTAGACGGATTCCATCCACGCCTATCATGACGATCTACTTGGATGAAGTGCACAGGAAAAATCGGGAAGCCGCAGTAAAAATCGCTCGAAACATCATATTCACAACGCTAGAAAATCTGGCGCAGGCGATTTACGAGGACCCATTACATGAAGAAGTGGTTGTTGAGCTAAACAAAACCATGATGGAAGATCGCGAGGTGACAATGGAGGAATTGAAGGAAGCCCTTCAGATTCCGAACTGTACAGTGAAAACAAAGGGTAACACGTTGTACCTTCAACCCAAAAAGGTTGATGCCCTAAGGAAACTCCGTGACAAGGCCCCTTCAGCTCACGTGAAAGGCGTTGCAGGCATAAAACGCGTGCTGGTCACAGAAGAACATGGCGAATGGGTCATCAGAACAGACGGTTCAAACCTATCAAAAATCTTGGAAATCCCTGGAATAGACACTTCGAGAACCACGACAAACAATGTTCACGAGATAGCCAAGACAATTGGAATAGAAGCTGCCAGAAACGCGCTGATTCATGAAGCAGGAAGCGTTCTGGAAGAACAAGGCCTAGACGTAGATGTCCGCCACGTAATGCTCGTCTCTGACATGATGACATCAACAGGCGAGGTTCAACAGATAGGCAGACACGGCATTAGCGGCAAGAAATCCAGCGTTCTAGCCCGCGCTGCCTTCGAAATTACCGTCCCAAACATCGTTGAAGCCGCCGTGAAAGGAGAAAGCGACCCACTGGCAGGCGTAACCGAAAACGTAATAGTAGGGCAATCAGTACCTATTGGCACAGGATTAGTAGAGCTGTACATGTCGACGTTTGAGCAGAAAGGAGCGAAGAAGAAATGATAGACATAGACAAGGCGATCGCAGCCGCCGTGAAGTCAGGCAAAGTGGCCTTCGGCGCAGATTCAGCGATCAAAAACGCAAAGTCAGGCAAGGTCAAAATGATTGTTCTGGCCACAAACTGTCCCCAAAACATGCGTGAAGACATAGAATATTACTGCAAGCTTTCGAATGTTCCGTTCATAACGTTCAGAGGCTCCGCCATAGATCTGGCTGCTGTCTGCGGTAAACCCTTCATCATATCAGCGCTAAGTATAAGAGAGCCTGGCGACTCTGAAATTCTCAAATTGATCGAGAAAGCAGAGCCCGAGGAATTCACTGGAGGAAACGAATGACAAGCGGGATAAAAATCACGAGCACTGAGATGCGTTACATCGCTCTTTTTGAAAGCATAACCAACGCCAGCGCCAAAGACTGCATAATCGATGAGGAACAGGGACGCGTGATTTTCATAATCAACGAAGGCCAAATAGGCGCCGCCATAGGCAGAGGCGGAAGAAACATCCACACCCTAGAAAGGATGACGGGAAAGAAACACGAAATCATAGAGTACTCTGAAGACCCAGTGAAATTCATCAAGAACGCTTTAAAACCTGCAGCAGTCAAAGAAGTACGCGTAAGCGAAAGACCAGACGGCAAAAAAATGGCCGTTGTGGCTGTGAACCCGAAGGACAAGGGCGTTGCGATAGGCAAAAACGGAAAGAACGCTGAACGTCTCCGTTTTCTGGCAAAAAGATACTTCCAAATACAGAACGTAAGCATAACCTAGTTGCGAGGAAGTATTCACATGAAAAGACGATTTGCGCTTGCTGCTTGCTCGCTGTTCCTGCTGTTCACGTTAATCAACTGTGCATATGCTGAAGAATCGTTCGCAGACAAGCTTCTGGGTAGCCCACTGCTGGTTCTGGCGATACTTTTCGTAATCGTGCTGATAGCTCTACTCTATCACAAAATAAGAAAGTGAGTTGTTAAGAAGCATCTTCAATCGATTTCCCGTTTGTGTTCTCCGTTCTTAAGAGAAGATCAATGAGTGCTTTCTGGTCTACCTCAGCTCGAGTTCTCCAGTCTAGATATATCTGTTCGTTTTCGTCTTCGTTTAAGTATCCGTATCGTACGTAGCGATCCACGTTCAATCCCACTTTCCAACCTGGCAGTTTTTCCCGCAGAAGCTCTTCAACTTCTTTGCGTGGTGCCTTTCCTCTTTTAGAAATGATGTAGGAAATCGTTATTGCCAATCCTGCGAGATCGTCTATTCTCCACCCGACCATTTTCGCCTCTTTTGGCGTGATTTCTCCTCTCAGGGTTATGTAAAATCTCGTTCTGTCCAACTGTTCAATGCTAGGATTTTCCACTGTCTTCTCTTCTTCGAAAACGGTTCTCACCTGAAGATCCAGTGCTTTCAAGTAGTCGTCCAGCACCTTCAGCACCTTCGGATAATCTGAACCTAATGCTTTTCTGAGTTCCCAGCCTTTCACTCCGGGTCTCATGTGTCTCTTGTAAAAGAGCAGGTGCGTGGCCCTCTTGAGCTTGCTTGCATATGTGGCTTTTCTTTTGCTCATTGTTGTTCTCCCTCTTTCCACCGTTTCCATTCTTCCACTGAGACAGGTATAGGTATCGATACAAGCTGTTTAGCGCTGATTCGAGTTTCAGGTTTCTCGTTGGGTTTGATGAACATTTCCTCTTCCAGCATGCGAACTTCCAGCGTAGCGTAACCGTAAGTAATCAGAAAGCTCGCCATGAACGCCCTCTGAACGGTTTCCTCGTAAGTGTCTGCTCCAACAAAATCCCAGTAGTGAACTTTTCCTTCGGATCCTTTCTTCTGCACGCATGTCTTTAGTTCTTGCCAGAAGCTATTCAGCTCCTCGGAGAAAGCCTTGTCTTGCAGGATTCTCTGCTGTACGAGTTCCTCGCGCGTAGCTGAGCCTATCTTAACTTCGATGGGCGGGGTCTCCTTCCATCTTTCATTGAGTGGAAGAAGATTCATCCAGTAGTTTATGGCTTCTGCCAAGCTGTGAAGCGTTACCTGCTCGAACTCGATTAGCGGGTGCCATGCTTTAACAAAGGTTCCTGTTATGGCTCCTTTTGACAGTTTTTTGAGTTTTTCTTCGAGCAGAAATGGATCAGTGTACAGGCTTGTGGAGCGGTGTTTAACCCATTCGCTTTGAAGCTTCACAACTGTCGCGATGTGGTGAATGGTTTCAGCGTCCAAGCAGAGGTCTTCAGGCAGAGCCCATTCTGGCAAATACTCTCTTGCTGTTTTGATGTTATCGCCGATGTTTATGAGAAATGGATCTAGGGAACGTTGCTCAACAGATTTGCATGTCTCAATGATGCGGACAAGTTTCTCTCGACCTGTTTTCTCCCGTTCTCTTTTAGACTGCATTAGGCTACTCCCCGGACGACTGATTTGCCTTCGACGTTCTGGACGGTGATGATGTTGGCTTCTTCCTGCGCGAACGTTATCTGGCTTGGCGTGATGACTACGTACTGGGCTTCAGCGTTCTTGACTGTGGACACGAGCATCTTGGCAATGAGCTCCCTGTTTTTGGGGTCCATGTGTATGTCATATTCGTCCACGGCGCGGAAAGGCGAGCGAACATGATGTTGCAGTGCAAGGAGGAAGCTCATTGTCGCGGTGGTTCGTTCTCCCCCGCTCTGCGTGTAAGCGTCCAGCGGAACAGGCTTACCTCCTTTGAAGCCTACGAGGATTTCTAATCCCGCTACTTCAATGTCGTGTTCGTTGACAAGTCTGACTTCTCCAACTGCCTGCGTCTGGGCCAACATCTTCTGATATTCAAGGTTAGCGCGGTCCAGCAGGCTCTGCAAAACAGTTTTCCAAGCTTCTGTCCGCGTTTTCACCTCTTCCAGAGCTTTCTCGCGGTTTTCAGCAACAAGCTGCGCTTTTTCTTTCAGATCCAAGTAGAGTTTTGAATAGGATTCGTACATTTTCTCGATGTCTTCCGAAACATCAGCTAAGGCTGCTAGGTATCCTTCGGTGATTCGCATTTCGTCCAGGATTTCGCCCATGTTTTTGATGACGGCTATTCTCGGACCTGACGTTTCAGCTTGTTTTATGTTTTCGTTGAGGCTTGCTTCTGCTATTTTGAGCTCCTGTTCCAAAGCTTCTACGTCTGCAGTTGCGCTGTCTCTGCGGTATTGCAGAAGCGCGAGTTTTATGCGCGTTTCAAGGATCTGGTCGTCAACTTTCCCGGTCTGGTCTTCCATCGTGTCGGTTTTGGTTTGGTTTGCGCCTATTTGTGTGCTGAGTTTCTTGAGGCTGCTGTTCGAGTTCTGGATCAGTTCTTCCAGGTTCTGGGTTTTCAGCAGCTTCAGCGAGCTTGATCTATTTGGGTTTGCAGTTTCGAGCATTGCTGCTTCTTCGAGAAATTGCTCGCAAAGTGATGTTGTGGCTTCATTTGAGGCTTTTTCCCGTTCTAGGCTGAATCTTTCTTCAAGGAGCTGTTTCCACTGTTCCTTGAGTTTTCCTCGTTCACCTTGCTGTGAATGCAGGTTTTCCTGAGCGTTTGAAGCTTCCTTTTCTATCTGTTCTAGGATTTCCTGCTGTTTCTTCTTTTGCGCTTCAAGATTCGATATTGCATCTTCTCTTCGAGCAACTTCTGCCCATGTGAGTTCGCGTTCTAGGAAGCGTTTCTTGGTTTGAAGCTGTTTCTTCTGCTGGAACTTGTCGTATTGCTCTCGCCAGTAATTGAGCGTCTGCTCCGCTTGTTCAAGCAGTTTACTCATCGACTCTTCTTGGCTGAGGACGCGGGTTAGTTTCTTCTGAGCCTGCAAAACGTTTTCGCGGTAAGCTTCGAGGCCTACGGCTGCTTCAACCATTCGCAGTTTTTCCTGCGTGGAGAGTACGGTGAATTGTTCAACCATGTTCTGGTGCATTATGATAAGGATGTTGTCTGGGTCTACGCCAAGTCTTGCCAGGAGCCTGTCCACGTCCTTTTTTGTGGCGGCTCGGTTCTCAAGTTCAGACCAGTATTGGCCATCTCGACGCAGACCACGTGTAAGATAGATCTGATCCTTGTTGTATTTCGGAGCCGGTCTGTTATTTCCTCTTCTCGCATTGTTTAAGACAAGCGTGATTCGGGCTTGGTCTTTTCCCCAGCGTATCAGGTCGCTGAGTTTTCTGGACCGCTCCGTGTAAGACTGCCCAAGAGCGACAGAAACAGCCAGAAGGATCGAGGATTTTCCTGAACCGTTTGGGCCACATATGATGTTTACGCCTGTTTTAAAGGGTACCCTAGCGTACTCGTAGCTCATGAAGTTCTCTAGGATGACCTCTTGGATTAACATTTGTTTGTATGGTCCTTCTAAAGTGCGTAGTAGATGGTGAGGATTCTCATATTAAAGCAAATTGGCAACAGCCGTGGCAACTTTGCTTATATCTTTGGCTGTCTGGTTCATGGATTAGACAATTTTTTCAGGCAAAACTGAACATCAAGACATGAACCGCTCTCTTGTTCAAGGCGGTACCTGAACAGAATGATTAGATCAGGATCAACTTAGACTTGAGGGTTCATTGCCATGTTGGCTTCGTGAACGACGATTAACGCGATACGTTTATGATTCAAAGTAATTGATCAGCAAGCTTTTCCAAACGCAATTGGAAGCGAAAAGCGTTCTGTGTATCGAACGTTTGTTCGACGTGTCGAACGTTTTCTTGCGTGTTTTATGGGCAAAATTTCTTAAGTGAGGCTGTCTGTTTCTGTTTGTGTGATCTTGCATGGTTGTTGCTGGCAAGGTTTTCAAGCTTTCGGAATCACTTTCCTTAAGTGACATTGTTGAGCATCTTCAAGACTATCACAGTGAGGAGGAGTATGAGGAGGGCGATTACAAGTTCACTCTTGTAACCGAAGTCGTTGGATTGGTGTCGAAAGAAAACCTGTTGCAGGGCATTTACTCGCATGATTATGCTATGCACGTTTTTCACAGGGGCAAGGTGTCTCCGTTGCCGCGTACGGTTGAAGCGATGTTCAGTTTTGCGCAGCAGAATAAGGAAACGTTTTTGACGATTGTGGAGAAGAAGCGGATGGCCAATTTTGTCGCTAACAAGCTTAGCGCGATGTTGTTCGAAAAGGTAGGCGGGGTTTTGGAGGCCAGAATTGCGCCTGAAACTTTGAAGCAGTTTCACCTTAAGAATCCGGAAGATACGAAGATCACGTTTTTTGATAATGTGGATATTCCAAACGTGAACAAGCTGTCGTTATATGGGCCTGACTTGGCTAACACATCATTGTTTGACGATTACGCCAAGCATGGAGACTTGTGGTACGTAGTTGCGAGAAGCAAGGAATTTGGCTACGTCGTGGGTATAACGAGAGATGCGTCAGTGACTATTTTCAACTTGCCAGCGACAGAGAAAGAGAAATACGTAGAATACATAACCAAACAAGTGCACCCACTAACAGCATAGGAAATGTCGAGAACGGCTAAGAGAGCTACTCAGTCTAGATGTTTTGGTGTGAGCCAGCTTCACATTGCATAACGAACAGAACAAAGGCACGAAATTTGTTTGAAGCATCGCTGCATGTGAGCGTTCTATTCCCCAAATGCAACATTACCGGAAACGAAATGTGGATGCAAAGATAGCCGTTCCCAGTATTTTCAATGATGTGGTATTCGTGATCGCATTACAACCTAAAGGTGAGATTCGAGTCATAAGAAAACCGGGCATATCTCACAACTCCCCTTTTTCCATGATACCAACAAGGTTACTTGCTTTTTAGCCCGAAACTGTCATATACGCACGTTTCGCAGTATCTTTCAGCACATGAGAAACAAAAGTGTTCAGTATGATCTTGAGTCAAGATCTATACGTTACATACAAGTGGCGTCAAGACCCTGTCCTGAAAGGAGTGAACGGAAGCTTCAAGAACAAGTCTCTAATTCTGGGCCCAAACGGGTCGGGCAAGACTACTTTTTTTAGGGCAATATGTGCTCTGACAAACATCGCATCTGGAAAAATCATGATAGATGAAAAATCCATCGAAGACCTCTATGCTACCAAAGAAATACTCTCAACGAATTTTCAAGAAGTCTACACACTCATCGGATCCAACGTCTACGACATTATCAGGCTCTACACAGACTTATCTGATGGAGATCCAGAACTTGCCTTCGGGATAATTCAGGATTTTGGCATTGACTTGGAGTTCATTAAGAAAAGAAAGCTCGGTGAGCTCTCCTCAGGTCAAACGAAGATCATATGCACTGCATTAGCACTTGCAATGAAAGCCAAGCATGTTCTGCTTGACGAGCCTTTTGAGGAGCTTGATCCGGCAAAGAAAGGGAAGATGGTGAAGCACCTCAATCAGTACGACGGGGTGATCCTCGTCAATACACATGAGACTTGGCTCTTGAAGAGTCTTCGAGATTGGGAAGTGTTTTTCATGTTTGAGGGAGTCCTCTACGGCCCGCTCTTGGTCGAAGATCTCCTGAAGGCAGAAATATCCTTGGCTGAAGAGCCAGACACCCTGCTACGGCTAAAAGTCTCAGACAAAACAGTGAGCATCATTCGAGGAAAAGGCAAAGGGACCTTGCTTGCAAGTCTTGAGAATCTTGACAAGATATATCAACTCGCGGAGGGAGAATAGCTGACTAAATATCTTGAGATGAATGCCAAATCACTTCTGACCAATCCTTACATACTTTTTTGGTCGATACTATTCATTGAGTTTTGGGTTCTGATGTGGGCATACATTTTTGGAAACTATATATCTCCTACAGAAGAGGCTGTAAGGATTTACACCGCCACAGCTTATGGAAATCTGTTGATGCTTTCTCTTTCAGGAGCATCTGTAACCATAGCTTCGTCACTTTTGTACTCATCAAAATCCATTCGTTATGTTACCAAGTTCACCAAGCTTTCTCCATCTCGCTTTCTGTTAGAGAATCTTACTTCTTCACTCATCGCTCTATTGGCAATTTCTGCGGTGATGTTCATCTCGGTGACGGGCGTCTTTTTCGCCAGATTTGGATTTGTTGTCATGCCAGTTGATGTGGTTGGCCTGTCCTTCAGCATATTCTTGGGTACTTTATTCATCTATGCTATGGCCCTTTTCCTAAACTTCTCAGTCATCATACTCAGAGCACCTAAATCTGCCTCTTTCATTTCCTTTCTTCCACTGATACTTGCATTCAGTGCATACGCATCACTCTGGATAGACTTCGGCAATGTCACGTACTTCTCGCCCTTCAACTGTATAGTGTCAGTCTGCTACTACTACTTCTCAGGTCAAGCCCCACCTACTGGAAACTTTCTAGTACACGGCGAACAAAACCTTGTCAACGTAACCTTGGCCATTGGTTCTCTTATCAGCTGGTCGATCATCCTTATGATGCTAAATGTGGTTTTGCTCAAAAGGATGAGAGGAATCGGAGTAGACGAAATCAGAACCACTTAGAGCCAATATAGAATCGTAGTGCGAGGGGTGGATTCGAACCCTATACTAAGCGGTGATGTCCCCCACAATTTCCTTTTTTAGTTAGTGGTTGAGCACACGCCTTCATTTATTCTTGATGGGGAAGTACAGGTACAGTGTGTCCTTTTCAATATCTCTGAATTCTGTGGGATAGAACTCGTGTACCGCACCTGCACGTTCGTAGTTCTCTTTCGGCAAAAACTGTTGGAGAACGAACTGGTATGCTTCCCCGTAGGTTGCGAATGTACATGCTATCACTGCGAATGTTTTCTCTGGGATCTTCCAAACTGTCCAACCTTTTGGCGGTCTTGCACCTGGCTTGACTTCCCAGCCGGCGAGGTATTTTCCTTCTTTCTTCCAGGGAGCCAAGTGTTCGTCAGTTGCGCTCATGAGCCCCCACGATCCCAGATCAGAATTGACTAAGTCTTTGATTTCTTCAAACTTTTTGTGCGCTTGGTTCCATAACGGTTTTATCCACTCAGGGCCTTTGTTGGTATCGCCCGATCCTTCAATTCCGACTGCGATGAAGGCAGGTTTGGTTCTAATCTGAACTTCCATTCAAACACCCTAATTGCTGTCTCAAACCTTTTCAACGACGTATATTCTGAACTACGTTTTTCATCCTTTTTTCTTGTGATTCTTGTGGGGAGAGGTTCTTCTTCACTAGGATTGGGATCAGCAAGCCGTACAGTGATATGAATATGAGTGGCGTGTGAAGGAATAAATTCCATAGGGTGTAGCCTGGCATCATGAAATATGACATGACGTTGAACAGACCCACCGTTAGGCCTACGAAACTGGTGGTTCTGAGAACATAAGTGTTGACTCTTGGATAGATTAATGTCAAGAGGGCTACTATTACTGGTGTCGTGGGGCAGTACATAACGCCAAAGGAAGAATTGAGCAGCAACAACGGATTGAAATCAGGATTCAGTTGCGCATTTACTGGAGACCAGAAAGCCAAGAAAGCAAAGGGCAAAACCCAGTATCTCCACATTGGAAGCTTCTCAAAAACATAATCGTTCTTAGGTCTATA
>Ga0209253_10002392_pt1 | contig 16634 bp, 19 predicted proteins | sample FrelakmetBRP12BR_FD_187145 | JGI IMG/M metagenome (GOLD analysis project Ga0209253, IMG submission 187145) | Freshwater lake sediment microbial communities from the University of Notre Dame, USA, for methane emissions studies - BRP12 BR (SPAdes)... | ecosystem: Environmental > Aquatic >...
GTCCGCTCGGGGTCGGCGGCTTCGCGGCTGCGCGCGCGCTTTCGCACCGCAACGACGATCCTGCCACCGCGAGCCGTCCCTGGGACCGGGATCGCGATGGCTTCGTGCTCGGCGAGGGAGCGGGCATGATGGTGCTCGAAGAGTACGAGCACGCGAAAAAGCGTGGCGCCCGCATGTACGCCGAGCTCGTCGGGTACGGCATGAGCGCGGACGCGCATCACATCACTGCGCCGCTTGAGGACGGGGAGGGCGCGGTACGCGCGATGCGCAACGCACTCCGCAACGCCGGTCTGGCCGTCGACGCGATCGACTACATCAACGCGCACGGCACGTCGACCCACCTCGGCGACATCGCGGAAACGGTCGCAATCAAGCGCTTGTTCGGTGATCACGCCCGGCGCATGGCCGTCAGTTCAACCAAGTCGATGACCGGGCATCTGCTCGGCGCCGCAGGTGGCGTCGAGGCTGTGTTCACGGTGCTCGCACTCCAGGAGCAGATCGCTCCGCCGACCGCGAACCTTTTCAATCAGGATCCCGCCTGCGACCTCGACTACGTGCCGAACGAAGCGCGGCGCATGCCGATGCGTGCGGCGCTGTCCAACTCGTTCGGGTTCGGCGGGACCAACGGCAGCCTGCTGTTCACCCGCGCTTGACGGCTTTCCGGGCTTCCCTGCGCAGCTCGCGGCTGCTCATCGCCGCCCTGCTCGCAGGGCACGGCCTAGCGACCGGCTGCTCTTGGGTTGCGCTTCCGGCTCTGGCCGCGGCCATCGTCACCAGTGGGCTCGCGGTGTCCCTGCTCGCGGCGTGGCGAGCGATGCTGGGCACGGCGCGCGTGCTCGAGCTCCGACCGGACGGCTCGGCCATGATCGAGGAACGCGGGGAGAGGACGCAGACCGACGTCCTGGATGCACGCGCGCCGGTCTGGTGGCTCGCCACGATGCGGCTGCGTCCCGCTGGCAGCCGGCCTTTCTGGCTCGTCCTCCTGCCCGACTCCACTGATGCCGAGAGCTTCCGGCGGCTGCGGGTGTGGATAGCGGTGCGGGGGCCTGCGGCCCCGGACAGTACGCGACCGGAGTCACGGCAGGCACGCGAAAACCCTACTCCGACATGAACTATTTGAGATGCGTCGTGTCAATTCGGCAGGTCGTGCGTGAAGACGACTTCCGGTCCGAAGCCGCTGCAGGCGGGATTGCCACAATCTTGGCAGCCCGCCCGCCCGGCAGGAAGCGATGAGCGACCGGGAGATCGACCAGAGGCTGGTGGAGCGTGCCCAGCGCGGGGATAAGCACGCCTTCGATCTGCTCGTCGCGAAATATCAGAGGAAGCTCACGCGGCTGTTGGCGCGCTTCATCAGGGATCCGGCGGAGGTCGAGGACGTGGTCCAGGAAGCGTTCATCAAGTCCTACCGCGCATTGCCTTCGTTTCGCGGCGAGAGCGCGTTCTACACATGGCTGTATCGGATCGGCATCAATACCGCCAAGAACTACCTGGTGGCGTTGGGCCGGCGCGCCCCGACGGTGACGGAGTTCGACTCGGAGGAAGCGGAGTCCTTCGAGGACGGCGACCAGCTGCGCGACATCAACACGCCCGAAAGCCTGATGATGTCAAAGCAGATCGGGACGACGGTGAACGAAGCGATGGAGGCCCTTCCCGAGGAGCTCCGAACGGCGATCGCGTTGCGGGAGATCGAGGGCCTTTCGTACGAAGAGATCGCCACGATGATGAACTGCCCGATCGGGACCGTCCGATCGCGGATCTTCCGGGCGCGCGAAGCGATTGCCGCGAAGCTGCGCCCGCTGCTTGACACGCGCAAAGACAAGAGGTGGTAGTGCCATGAAAGAAACAGTTTCGGCCCTGTTCGACGGCGAACTCGACGCGGTGGAGATGGATCGTGTCTGCGCGCGTCTCAAGGACGAGCCCGACCTGCGCGACGCGTGGGACAGTTACGCGCTCATCGGTGACGCGCTGCGGGGCACGACACGCGGGGCGTTGCCCAGGACTTTCTCTGAGCGTCTGGCCGCCGAACCGACCGTGCTCGCGCCGCGCGCCTCTCCGGCGCCGGTGACACCGCGTCGCGCCGCACGGTATGCGCTGTCGGCCGCCGCAGGCCTTGCGGCGGCGTCCTTCGTGACTTGGATGGCGCTCTCGAACCTGCAGGGCCCGGGAGGTCCTCTGGTTGCCGACAAGGGCCAGCCGCAGCCCGCCATGGTGGCACAGCCGCAGCCGTCGGCGGGTACGAACGCGCCCACATTTGCGGCCACGGCAGCGGAGCCATCTGCGATACCCGTGGCGCGCGGTGCCGCAGAGTACATTCTGGCGCATCAGCGCTTTTCGCCCGCGTTCGCCCTCCAGGGCGTTGCGCCGTTCGTCCGCACGGTGGCTGACGAGCAGGGCGGCGGGCGTTGACGATGCGTGCGGGCTGGCTGCTCGTCGCCCTTGCCGCGGCTCCGGGGGCGCATGCCCAGCCGCCGCAGGAAGGGGTGCAGTGGCTGCAGAAAATGTTTGCAGCGACGCAGCGCCTTTCCTTCAGCGGCACCTTCATTTACCAGCACGGCCCCCGCATGGAGACGTCGCGCATCGTGCGCGTGGTCGACGCCTCCGGCTCGCACGAGCGGCTCGAAGTCCTCGATGGCACGCCGCGCGAGGTCGTCCGCCACAACGACGAAGTCATCTGCTATCTCCCTGACACGATGACGATGAAGGTCGACAAGAAGACCGTCGCGCGGCCGTTTCCGGGCCTGACCGCAGAGAACGTCCAGGATCTTGGCGAGCACTACACCATCCGCAAGGGCGACGTTTGGCGCGTCGCCGGGATGGAGTGTCAATCGATCATCCTCGAACCCAAGGACACGCTTCGCTACGGCCAGCGGCTCTGTGCGGATCTCGCCACGGGCATGGTGCTCAAGGCGCAGACCGTGGGCGAGCGGAACGACGTGATCGAGCAGTTCGCCTTCACCGAGATCAAGATCGGCGGCGTCGATCGCGAACGCCTGAAATCCAAGTTCTCCGGAAAGGGCAAGGACTGGCGCATCGAGCAGTCGGACATGTCCCCGGCGAATTTCACCGACCTCGGCTGGACCTTCAAGGCCGTGCCGCCCGGCTATCGCAAGGTTGTCCAGGTCAAGGGCCGGCTCGGAAACCACCCCGACGTCGGGCAGATCGTGCTCTCCGACGGGCTCGCTGCGGTGAGCGTCTTCATCGAGCCGGTAGCGTCGAAAGCCGAGACCGTGCTGGGTCCGTCCCGGCAAGGCGCGACCAATCTCTATAGCCGCAAAGTCGACGAATACATGGTCACCGTCGTGGGCGAGGCGCCCACCGAAAGCGTCAAGGCGATCGCCGAAGGCGTCGCATTCCGCAAGCCGCAGTGAGTTAACCCCGCGGTCCCTCGCGCCGCACGCTTGAAAGCGTGACGGACGCGCCTTACATTTCGCCCCACCATGAAGATCACTCCGGTCTATCGCTCCTTCCTTCTCGCATTCGCGTTCGTGACTGCGGTCGCTGCCGGCCCTGCGCGCGCGCAGGGGCGCGATCTCCCCGACTTCACCGACCTCGTCGAGAAAGCCGGTGGCGCCGTGGTCAACATCAGCACGACGCAATCGCGCCCGCGCATGCTGCCACAGCTGCCGCAGGGACCCGACATCGGCGAAGAGGATCTGTACGAGTTCTTTCGCCGCTTCATTCCCCAGCCGCCAGGGCCCGGTCAGCGCCCGTTGCCGCCGGGTCCGCGGCAGTTCGAGCAACAGTCCCTCGGATCGGGATTCGTGATCAGTGGCGACGGCTACATTCTCACCAATGCGCATGTGGTCGACGGTGCGGAAGAGATCACCGTGCGGTTCACCGACAAGCGCGAGTACAAGGCCAAGGTGGTCGGTACCGACCGGCGCACCGATGTGGCGCTGATCAAGGTGGAGGCGAACGGCCTGCCGACCGTCCGCTTTGGTGATCCTTCCAAGCTCAGAGTCGGCGAATGGGTGGTCGCGATCGGTTCGCCGTTTGGCTTTGACAACACCGTGACCGCAGGCATCGTGAGCGCGAAGGGCCGGTCGCTGCCGCAGGAGAACTTCGTACCCTTCATCCAGACCGATGTCGCGATCAACCCCGGCAATTCCGGCGGGCCCCTCTTCAACATGCGTGGCGAGGTGGTCGGCATCAACTCGCAGATCTATAGCCGCACCGGTGGCTTCATGGGGCTTTCGTTCGCGATCCCGATCGACGTTGCAATGGACGTCCAGCAGCAGCTGCGCACTGCGGGCCGCGTCAGCCGCGGCCGCATCGGCGTGGTGATTCAGGAGGTGTCGAAGGAGCTCGCCGAGTCGTTCGGCCTGCCCAGGCCCGCAGGCGCACTGGTGAGCCAGGTCGAGAAGAGCGGGCCAGCGGAAAAGGCGGGCGTGGAGCCGGGCGACATCATCGTCAAGTTCGACGGCAAGGCGGTGAACGCCTCGAGCGACCTGCCGCGCATGGTGGGTGGCACACGCCCAGGTACGAAGTCGACGCTGCAAGTTTGGCGCAAAGGAGCCACCAGGGACCTGGTGGTGACGGTCGCCGAGTTGCCCGACGATCGCGTCGCGCAGCGGGACCAGCGCAGCAAGCCTAACGGCAAGCCCGAGGCGACGCCCAACCGCTTCGGCTTCGCGGTAAGCGATCTTTCCGAGGAGCGGCGCAAGCAGGCGAACGTCGCAGGGGGTGTGGTCGTCGATGACGTGCGGCCCAACGTGCGCGCCGATCTGCGGCCCGGCGACATCATCCTTTCATTGATCGCGAAGGGTCAGACAACGGAAGTGAGGAGTGCCGATCAATTCAACAAGCTGATCGCCGCACTCGACAAGGCGGCGACGGTAACGCTGCAGGTGCGCCGCGGCGAGACCAACCTCTTCGTCACCATTCGTGGCGAATGACCGGCGCCCGCGAACTCGTGATCTACGGGCGGCCCTACTGCCATCTGTGCGACGAGATGGCGGCTGCGCTAGCGCCGCTCGCGGTCGGCGGCGGCTGGCGAGTCCGGCACGTCGACATCGACGATGACCCCGTCCTGGAGGATCGTTACGGCGTGCGCATCCCGGTGCTCGTCCACGGAGCGACCGAACTCTGCGAGCACCGGCTCGACGAGGAGCGGGTTGCGGCGTACCTCGCGTGCGTGCCAACACCTGTCGGCGGCGGCTGAGGAGGGGAGCGCAACCGAGGCGCGGCCATTCTCATGTTTGCCAGCCGTGCGCTGCGTGCGCTTCGGCAAGAGAAATCCGCTAGAATCCCAAAGTTCTGCAGCGTTCTCGCAAAAGGGTGTCGGGTACGGCACCCTTTTTTCAATGGATCACATCCGCAACTTCTCCATCATCGCGCACATCGACCACGGCAAGTCGACCCTTGCCGATCGGTTCATCCAGCGCTGCGGCGGCCTGTCCGACCGGGAGATGAGCGAGCAGGTCCTCGACTCGATGGACCTCGAGCGCGAGCGCGGCATCACGATCAAGGCCCAAACGGCAGCGCTGCAGTACAAGGCGCGCGACGGCCGGCTCTACGACCTGAACCTCATCGACACGCCGGGCCACGTCGACTTCTCCTACGAGGTCTCGCGCTCGCTCGCCGCATGCGAAGGCGCGCTGCTCGTAGTAGATGCGTCCCAGGGGGTCGAGGCGCAAACGGTGGCCAACTGCTATACGGCGATCGAGCAGGGGGTCGAGGTCGTGCCGGTGCTGAACAAGATCGACCTGCCCTCCGCGATGCCCGAGCGCGCGATCGAGGAGATCGAAGACGTCATCGGCATTCCCGCGAAGGAAGCAATCCGGGCAAGCGCCAAGACCGGGGAGGGAATCGACGACATCCTCGAGGCTATCATCCATCGCATCCCGGCGCCCGAGGGCGACCCGGACGCGCCGCTCAAGGCGCTCGTCATCGACTCCTGGTTCGACAACTACGTCGGCGTCGTGATGCTCGTGCGGGTCGTCGACGGCACGCTCAAGCCCAAGGACCGGATTTTCCTCATGTCCACACAGGCGACGCACCTCTGCGAGCAGGTGGGGGTATTTACGCCGAAGTCGCAGGGGCGCGCGCAACTGTCGGCGGGCGAGGTTGGCTTCATCATCTCCGGCATCAAGGAACTCGAGCACGCGCGCGTCGGCGACACCGTCACGCTCGCCGACCGCCCCGCGCGCGCGGCGCTGCCCGGCTTCAAGGAGATCAAGCCGCAGGTGTTCGCCGGCCTCTACCCGGTCGAGGCGAACCAGTACGAGGCGCTGCGCGACGCGCTCACCAAGCTCAAGCTCAATGATGCGTCCCTGCACTTTGAGCCCGAGGTGTCGCAGGCGCTCGGGTTCGGGTTCCGATGCGGCTTTCTCGGGCTACTGCATATGGACATCGTGCAGGAGCGGCTCGAGCGCGAATACGACATGGACCTGATCACCACCGCGCCCACGGTGGTCTACGAGGTCGTGATGCGCGACGGTACCGTGCTCCAGGTCGAGAACCCGGCGAAGATGCCCGACCCGGCGAAGATGGAGGAGATCCGCGAGCCCATCATCGAGACCACGATCTTCGTGCCGCAGGAGTATGTCGGCGCGATCATCACGCTCTGCACCGGCAAGCGGGGCGTGCAGAAGAACATGCAGTACCACGGGCGGCAGGTGATGCTCTCGTACGAGATGCCGCTGAACGAGGTGGTGATGGACTTCTTCGACAAGTTGAAGTCAGCCTCCCGTGGTTACGCCTCGCTCGACTACGAGTTCAAGGAATTCCGGGCCGCCGACATGGTGAAGCTCGATGTGCTCGTCAACAACGAGCGGGTGGACGCGCTTTCGCTCATGGTTCACCGCGCCACCGCGCAGTACCGCGGCCGGGAGCTCGCCGCGAAGATGCGGGAGCTCATCCCGAGGCAGATGTTCGATGTCGCAATCCAGGCCGCGATCGGCTCGCACATCATCGCCCGGGAGACGGTGAAGGCGCTGCGCAAGAACGTTCTCGCCAAGTGCTACGGCGGCGACATCACGCGCAAGCGGAAGCTCCTCGAGAAGCAGAAGGCGGGCAAGAAGCGGATGAAGCAGGTCGGGACGGTGGAAATCCCCCAGGAGGCGTTCCTGGCGATCCTTCAGGTGGGCGAGAAATGAACTTCGCCCTGATCCTTTTCCTGCTGCTGGTCATCACCGGCGCGATCACGCTGGCCGACTGGCTCTTTTTCTCGCGGCGCCGCGCCAAGGACGCCAAGGAGCCGTGGTGGATCGAGTACGGGAAGAGCTTCTTCCCGGTGATCGTCGCGGTGTTCCTGCTGCGTTCGTTCCTGGTCGAGCCCTTCAAGATCCCCTCCGGGTCGATGATCCCGACGCTCCTGGTGGGCGACTTCATTCTCGTCAACAAGTATGCCTACGGCATACGACTGCCGATCGTGAACAAGAAGATCGTGGCGATCGGGAGCCCGCAGCGCGGTGATGTCATGGTGTTCCGCTGGCCCGAGGATCCTTCGCTCGACTACATCAAGCGGGTCGTCGGCCTCCCTGGCGACAAGATCGCGTATATCGGCAAGCGGCTCTGGGTGAACGGCAAGGAAGTCCCGCTAACCAAGACGAGCGACTACGTCAATCCGGAGCGGGTGAGTGTCGCCGCGCAGTTCATGGAGCGCCTGAACAGCCACGAACACCGTATCATCGTGGAAAACGACGCACCCGTGCTGCCGCCGTTCGTGCGGCAGTTCCCGTATCGTGAAAATTGCACCTACAATAATGACGGCCTGACGTGTACCGTCCCGCCCGGACACTACTTCCTCATGGGCGACAACCGGGACAATTCGAGCGACAGCCGGGTATGGGGTTTCGTACCGGACCAGAACATCGTCGGCAAGGCGTTTTTCATCTGGCTCAACCTCGGCGACCTCGGGCGTTTCGGCAGATTTCAGTGAGGCCGGGAGAACTTGCAATGAAGAGCCAGCGCGGGATCGGTTTCATCGGCATCCTCAGTATTCTTGTCTTGGTGGTGCTGACCGCCATCGGCGGCATGAAGGTGGCGCCGGCGGTGATCGAGTTCCTCACCATCAAGAAGGCGGTCGCGGGAATCACCCAGAGCGGCGAGCTCCGCAACGCCACCGTCGCCGACGTGCGCAAGGCCTTCGACCGGCGTGCCGACATCGACGACATCAAGGCGATCACCGGGAAGGACCTCGACGTCACCAAGGACGGGAGCGACCTCGTGGTCTCGTTTGCCTACGAACGCAAGGTCCACGTCTTCGGCCCGGTCAGCATCGCGTTCGACTTCGAGGGTTCGAGCGTGCCGACGAGCACACGGCCGCGAGGCGAATGACGGAGAGATGGACCGAAAGCGCCTGCAGGACGCGCTCGGATACACTTTCCGCCGCGCGGAGCTTCTGACCCGCGCGCTCACGCACCGGAGCTTCGGTTCGCCGCATAACGAGCGGCTGGAGTTCCTCGGCGACAGCATTCTCAACTGCGTCATCGCAGCGGAGCTCTACCACCGTTTTCCAGGACTGCGCGAGGGCGAGCTCTCGCGGTTACGCGCGAACCTGGTGCGCGAGCCCACGCTGCATCAGATCGCGCAGCGGCTGGCGCTCGGCGAGCAGCTGCGGCTTGGCGAGGGCGAGCTCAAGAGCGGGGGATACACCAGGGCCTCGATTCTTGCCGACGCGATCGAGGCGCTCTTCGGCGCGGTGTTCCTCGACGGCGGCTTCGAAGCCGCGGAACGGGCGGTGCTCGAGCTCTATCGCCCGCTGATCGATGCCATCGATCCGAAGGCGACGGCGAAAGACCCCAAGACCCAGCTCCAGGAGCTGCTGCAGGCGCGTAAGCAACCGTTGCCCCGCTACGGCGTGGTTTCCACCCAGGGCGCGGCGCACAGCCAGACATTCGAGGTCGAGTGCCTCATTCCGGAGCTGGAGCTCCGGACCACGGGCAGCGGCGCCAGCCGCCGGCTCGCCGAGCAGGAAGCGGCGCGCGCGGCCTACAATCTGATTCGGGGCTGATGGGGCCCGCTCCTCATCGCTGCGGCGCCGTGGCGATCGTGGGCCGGCCCAACGTCGGCAAATCCACGCTGCTCAACGCACTCGTCGGCACGAAGCTCGCGATCACCTCGGCGAAGCCGCAGACGACTCGGCATCGCCTCTCGGGCGTGCTCACTCGTCCTGGGGTCCAGTACGTTTTCGTGGACACACCCGGGTTCCAGACGCGCCACCGGGGGGCGTTGAACCGCATGCTGAACCGCGCCGTGCGCACGACGCTCGCGGAGGTCGACAGCGTGCTGTTCGTGGTCGAGGCTGGGCGTTTCTGCGAGGAGGACCGCGCGGTGCTGAAAGTGCTGCCCGATCATGTGCCCGTGCTGCTGGTCGTGAACAAGAGCGATCTCCTGCGCACGCCGTCGCAGATGTTGCCGTTTCTCGAAAGTGTCTCGCAGGGGTTCCCTTTCGCCGAAGTCATTCCCGTGAGTGCCGGAAAGCGGCGCAACCTCGACGACCTCCTTAGCACGCTCGCGCGTTATCTGCCCGAGCAGCCGCCGCTGTTCGAGCCCGATGCGCTCACCGACGCGAGCGAGAGGTTCCTCGCCGCCGAGCTCCTGCGCGAGAAGCTCTTTCGCCTGCTCGGTGATGAGATACCCTATGGCTCGGCCGTGACTATCGACAAGTTCGAGGAGGACGGCAATCTTCGCCGCATCAACGCGTCGATCGTGGTCGACAAGGAGAATCATCGCGGGATGGTCGTGGGGCGCGGCGGCGAGAAGCTCAAGGCGATCGCCAGTGCTGCCCGGCGCGACATGGAGCGCCTTTTCGGCGCGAAGGTGTTCCTGGAGGTGTGGGTCAAGGTGCGCGAGGGATGGACCGGGAGCGAAGCGTCGATCCGCCGCCTCGGACTCGAGGAAGCGCCGTGAGCACCCGCGGCCGCGTCGAACAGGCGCAGGGTTTCGTCCTCCACACCTACCCCTATCGTGAAACGAGCCTGATCGTCGAGGCGTTCAGTCGCCCCCATGGACGCGTCGCGCTGCTTGCGCGGGGTGCGCGCCGACCACGTGCGGCTCTGCGCGGCGCGCTCATGCAGTTCCAGCCGCTCCTGCTGTCCTGGGCCGGCAAGGGCGAGGTGCGTACGCTGCTGAAAGTGGAGTGGGTCGGCGGTGCGCCCATGCTTCGCGGGGAGGCGCTGCTCTGCGGCTTCTACTTGAACGAGCTCCTGTTGCGTCTGCTGCCCCGCGAAGACCCTCACGAATTGCTCTTCGACGCCTACGCGGCCGCGATCGCACGCCTCGCCGAGGCGGTCGAACTCGCGCCGGGCCTGCGGGCGTTCGAGAAGCGCCTGCTGGCGGAGGTGGGCTACGCGCTCGCGCTCGACCGGGAAGCGCGTACCGGCGAGGCGATCAATCCGGTGCGCCTGTACCGCTATGAGCCCGACCGGGGTCCGGTCGCCCTCGGCGGCGCGGCGCAAGGGACGCCGAGCTTCAGCGGGCGCGTGTTGCTCCGAATCGCGCGCGAGGATTTCTCCGATCCCGAGACGGCGGCCCAGTCGAAAGTGTTGATGCGGCTGTTGATCAACCACCGGTTGGAGAGCCAGCAGTTGCACAGCCGACGCATCCTCGCCGACCTGCAGACGCTATGATCGGCGTTTCAGGGCCACTTTGTCAGTTGAGGACTTTGGCGTGATCGAGCTCGGGGTCAATATCGACCATGTCGCAACCTTGCGACAGGCACGCCGCACTTACGAGCCGGACCCGGTCTGGGCGGCGGTCGAGGCGCATCTCGGCGGCGCCGACGGCATCACCGTGCATCTGCGCGAGGATCGTCGCCATATCCAGGACGACGACGTCCGGCGCCTGCGTGAGCTCACCCACATCAAGCTCAACCTCGAGATGGCGGCGACCGTCGAGATGGTCGATATCGCCGCGCGCCTGAAGCCCGAGATGGCGATGCTGGTGCCCGAGGGGCGGCACGAGATCACCACGGAAGGCGGCCTCGACATCGTCGCGCAGCAGGCGCGGCTTGCGGAAGTGGTAGCGCGGCTCGCGGGCGTCGGGATCGTGACGAGCGTATTCATCGACGCCGAACTCGCGCAGGTCGAAGCGGCGCATCGCATCGGCGCGTCGGTGTGCGAGATCCACACCGGCCCCTACGCGCACGCGTTTCACTCTCAGGGGCGGGACGCGGAGCGGCCGGCGGTCGTGACCGAGCTTGGCAAGATCCGCGTGGCAGGCGAAGCGGTTCGCGCGCTCGGCATGCGCTTCAACGCCGGGCACGCGCTCAACTACTTCAATGTCGAACCCGTGGCGAGACTCGCCGGTGTCCGCGAGCTGCACATCGGGCACGCGATCGTGAGCCGCGCGGTGTTCGTCGGGATGCGCGAGGCGGTGCGTGAGATGAAGACCCTCGTCGTCGGTGCGGCCGGGCGCGCACAACTGCGGGGCGAACGATGATTCTGGGCGTCGGCACCGATCTCGTCGACATCGGGCGCATCCGGATGGCACTCGGACGTTGGGGCGAGCGCTTCGCCGAGCGCGTGCTGGTCGACCCCGAACTCGAGCGCTTTCGCGCCCATCGCAAACCCGAGTCCTACCTCGCGAAGCGCTTCGCCGCCAAGGAGGCCTTCGCCAAGGCCATGGGCACCGGCATCCGCTACCCGGTCACTTGGCAGAACGTGAGCGTGGCGAACCACCCTTCCGGACGCCCCTACCTCGTCTTCTCCGCGCCGCTCGCGGCGCTTCTCGAGGAGCGCGGCGTGCGCCGCGTGCACCTCGCGCTCAGCGACGAGGTCACCGTGGCCGCGGCGTTCGTGGTTCTGGAGGGAGCGGTGCAGAATGGTTGAGCGTCCGCTCGGCCCGGTGATGCTCGATGTGGCCGGCCTCGAGCTTACCGCCGAGGAGAGGGAACGGCTCGCCCATCCGCTCGTCGGCGGTGTGATCCTCTTCAAGCGCAACTTCAGATCGCTGGCGCAGCTGCAAACGCTCACCGCTGAGATCCGCGACGTCCGCGACCCCGCGCTCCTGATCTCGGTCGACCAGGAGGGCGGGCGCGTGCAGCGTTTTCTCGAGGGGTTCACCCGGATTCCGCCGATGCGCGAGATCGGCCGGGTGCAGGACCGCAATCCGGTCCTCGCGCGGAACCTGGCACGTGCGGCAGGCGTCGTCATCGCTGCCGAGCTTGCCGCCTGCGGGGTCGATTTCAGCTTCGCGCCGGTGCTGGACCTCGATTTCGGCGCTTCCGCGGTGATCGGCGACCGCGCTTTTCACGCGAGCCCGCTCGCAGTTGCGGAACTCGCTGGCGCACTCATGGACGGGCTCAGCACCATGGGTGTCGCTGCCGTGGGCAAGCACTTTCCCGGTCACGGCTACGTTACCGCGGACTCGCACACCGACGTGCCGGTGGACGATCGCGACTTCGCCGCGATCGCAGCGAGCGATCTCGTGCCGTATCGCGAGCTGATACCGCGTGGGCTTGCCGGCATCATGCCGGCACACGTGGTTTACCCGAAGGTGGACAAGAAGCCCGCGGGGTTCTCGCGCTTCTGGCTGCAGGACGTGCTCCGGCAGCGGCTCGGGTTCGGCGGTCTCATCTTCAGCGACGATTTATCGATGGAAGGTGCCAGCGTCGCTGGCGACGTGGTGGAGCGGGGCAGGGCGGCGTTCGCGGCCGGGTGCGACATGGTGCTGGTCTGCAATGCACCCGATCAGGCGGCCCGCCTCCTCGACGAGCTCGGCCCGACCCGGCTCGACGTGCGGCGCGCCCAGTCGATGCGCGCCGGGTCGAGCGCGCGCGGCGAGGAGTACGCCCCGTCACGCGAGCTCATGGTGCGGGAGCTTGGCGGCGCGGTCGGCGCGGTCTGAATACGACCCTGGCCGGTCGCGAGCGCACTACGCGCGCTCGATATACGTGCCGTCGTTGGTGTTGATCTTGAGCTTCTCGCCGATGTTGATGAAGGGCGGCACCTGCACAATCAGGCCGGTTTCCATCTTCGCGGGCTTGAACGAGGTCGTCGCGGTGGCGTTCTTGATGCCGGGCTCGGTCTCGACCACGGCGAGTTGCACGCTCGGGGGAAGCTCGAGGCCGATCGGGCGCTCGTTGTGGAAGAGGACGCGCACCTCGGTGTTGGGCAGGAGGTAGCCTGTTTGGCCCTCGAGTAGATCCTCGGGGAGGTGGAGCTGCTCGTAGCTCTCCTTGTCCATGAAGACGTAGCCGCTCCCGTCGTTGTAGAGGTACTGCATCTCGCGTGCCTCGACGAACGCGCGCTCGATCTTTTCCTCGGTGCGGAACCGCACGTTGTTCTTGGTGCCGCTTTCGATGTCCTTCATCTCGACCTGCATGTACGCGCCGCCGCGGCCGCCCACATGCACGTGGTAGGATTTGAGCACGCGCCACACACGCTTCTCCCATTCGATGAGGTTGCCGGCGCGGACTTCGGTGGCGTTGACTTTGGCCATGGCTGGAAAAGGCTCGAGCGGAGAAAAGCGCCGAATTCTACACGAACGGCGATGTCCTCCGAAGCACGTGGACCCGTTTACGATCCGTGCTGCCGCGACTGTCCGCGGCTGGCACGGCACCTCGAGGCCGTGCGCGCCGCCCATTCCGGCTACCACGCACGCCCGGTCGGGCCTTTCGGCGATCCGCATGCCCGGCTCCTGATTGTCGGGCTTGCGCCCGGGATGCACGGGGCGAACCGCACCGGCCGCCCCTTCACCGGCGACTACGCCGGCATACTTCTTTACCGCACCTTGCACGCGCACGGCTTCGCCAGCCACACGGGTTCCGACGATCCGGCCGACGGGCTTCGCCTTTCGGACTGCCGGATCACGAACGCAGTGAAGTGCCTCCCGCCGCAGAACAGGCCGCTCCCGAAGGAAGTTCGACGATGCAACCGGTTTCTTGCGAGCGAGTTCGCCACGGCGGCGCCGCGCATCGTCCTCGCACTCGGCCGCATCGCGCACGACGCCGTGCTCCTCGGGCTCGGGCTGCGTGCGCGCGACTATCCGTTCAAGCACCACGCCGTCCACGACCTGCCGAGCGGCATGCGCCTGTGCGATAGCTATCACTGCAGCCGATACAATACGCAGACGCGTCGTCTCACCGACGCGATGTTCGACGCGGTCGTGCGCGACATCGCGGCCGCGCTTCGCCCAGATCCACGATGCGGGCCTCCCGACCCTGCCACGCGTGTTCGATAGCGCCACTTTCGTCGCGGCCTTGCCGCACCGCCCCGGGGTCTACCGGATGCTCGGTGCAAGTGGCGAGGCCCTGTACGTCGGCAAGGCGCGCGACCTCAAGAAGCGCGTGGCCTCGTATTTCAACAAGACGGAACGCTCGCCGCGGATCGAGGTGATGCTCGGGCAGGTCGCCGCGATGGAGGTCACCGTTGCGCGCTCCGAGGGCGAAGCCCTCATTCTCGAAAACAATCTCATCAAGTCGCTCGCGCCGCGCTACAACATCCTCTTTCGCGACGACAAGTCCTATCCTTATCTGATGGTGAGCGGCGGGGATTTTCCACGGCTCGGGTTCCACCGCGGTGCGCTCGATCGCGAGAACGCCTACTATGGGCCGTATCCGAGCGCATGGTCGGTGCGGGAATCGATCCAGCGCCTGCAGAAGGTGTTCCATCTGCGCACGTGCGAGGACAGCGTGTTTCGCAATCGCTCGCGACCGTGCCTGCTGCACCAGATCAAGCGCTGCTCGGCGCCCTGCGTCGGGCTGGTTTCGGCAGGCGCGTATGCGACTGACGTGCGCGACGCGAAGCTCTTTCTGGAGGGGCGCGAGGACGATGTGCTGAAGACGCTGGCGGACCGCATGCAGGCGGCTTCGGACGCGCTCGCATTCGAGCAGGCGGCACACTATCGCGATCAGATCCAGGCGCTCTCGCGCATGCAGCAGCGCCAATACGTCGACACCGCGACGGCGCTCGACGCGGACGCCGTCGCCTGCGTGCTCGATCGCGGTATGACCTGCGTGAACCTGGTGATGGTGAGAAACGGGCGCTACCTCGGCGACAAGAGTTTCTTCCCGCAGCATGCCGAGGAGCACACCGCAGCGGAGGTGCTGACGGCGTTCCTCACGCAGCACTACGCCGTGAGCCCCGTACCGCCGCTGGTCATCGCGGACGCGCAGGTCGAGGCCGAGGAACTCGCTGCCGCACTTCCTGAACTCGCGGGCCACCCGGTCCAGATTCTGCTCCGCCCGCAGGCGGAGCGGCGCGTTTGGCTCGAAATGGCGGAGCGCAACGCGACCATGGCGCTATCGCAGCGCTTGCGCGAGCACGGCACGCAGGAGAGCCGTCTCGCAGCGCTGCGCGAGGCATTGGGCCTGCCGGCAACGGTCATGCGAGTCGAATGCTTCGACGTGAGTCACACGCAAGGCGAGGCGACGGTGGCCGCGTGTGTGGTCTACGATCGATTCGCGCTGCGCAACGCGGAGTACCGGCGATACAACATCGCCGGAATCGAGCCTGGGGACGACTACGGGGCGATGCGTCAGGTGCTGACGCGTCGGTACGAGCGCGTATCGCGAGGGGAGGGCGCGGTGCCGGACCTCGTGCTCATCGACGGCGGCAGGGGACAGGTCAATGTGGCGCGCGAGGTTCTGGCAGAACTCGGCCTGACCGATGTGTTCCTCGTCGGCATCGCGAAAGGTCCGGAGCGAAAGCCAGGAATGGAGGCGCTGATTCCGGCCGAAGGCGACCGGGCGCTCTCGCTCCCGCCGGATCACCCGGGCCTGCATCTCGTCCAGCAGATTCGCGACGAGGCGCACCGCTTCGCGATTGCCGGGCATCGCAACCGGCGCGGCAAGGCGCGCGTCACCTCCTCGCTCGAAGGCATCGCCGGGATCGGCTCGAAGCGGCGCCGCCTGCTGCTCGAGCGGTTCGGCGGTCTGCGCGGACTGACCGCCGCCAGCGTCGATGACCTCGCGCAGGTCGAGGGCATCAGCAGGACGCTCGCCGAGCGCATTTACCGGGAGCTCCACTGATGCCGGTCAACGTTCCGAACGTTCTCACCTGGCTGCGGATCCTGATGATCCCGGTCGTGCTGGGCGTCTTCTACGTCCCTGACAGCTGGATCCCCGACCACTACAAGAATCTCGTGGCGACCATTCTGTTCGTTGCGGCGGCGGTGACCGACTGGCTCGACGGCTACCTTGCGCGGAGGCTCAACCAGACCTCGCCGTTCGGCGCGTTTCTGGACCCGGTCGCCGACAAGCTGATGGTCGCGGCGGCGCTCATTGTGCTCGTCGAGCTCGGCCGCACCAATGCGCTCATCGCGGCCGTCATCATTGGCCGCGAGATAGCGATCTCCGCGCTGCGGGAATGGATGGCGCAGGTCGGTCGGTCGAAGAGCGTCGCGGTGAATCTGCTCGGCAAGATCAAGACGATGGCGCAGATGGTTGCGATCCCGCTGCTGCTCTACAACGATCGCGTCGGCTGGCTCGATCCACAAGTCGTCGGGACGGTGTTAATTCTCATTGCTGCGTTGCTCACACTCGTTTCCATGGCGAGTTATCTGCGCCGGGCCGCGCCCGGAGGCGCTCGCTAAGCTATTGCCTTGATAGAGGAAGCATTGCCTTGACAGAGGAACGACCCAAGCTATAATCCTCGGTCTACATCGCGGGAATAGCTCAGTTGGTAGAGCGCAACCTTGCCAAGGTTGAGGTCGCGAGTTCGAGACTCGTTTCCCGCTCCAGGATTCCA
>Ga0209253_10002394_pt1 | contig 16632 bp, 13 predicted proteins | sample FrelakmetBRP12BR_FD_187145 | JGI IMG/M metagenome (GOLD analysis project Ga0209253, IMG submission 187145) | Freshwater lake sediment microbial communities from the University of Notre Dame, USA, for methane emissions studies - BRP12 BR (SPAdes)... | ecosystem: Environmental > Aquatic >...
CCCGCCATGGCGCACCGCGCTCAGGCGGGGAGCCGCACGCGCCCGTCCATGTCGGCGTCCGGCTCGAGTCCCAGCAGCGTCAGGATCGTCGGGGCGAGGTCGACGATGTCGAGCCCGTCGGTCGGCACCCCGGGACGGTTCACGAAGAAGAGCGCGTCGTCGAAGGTGTGCATGCCGGTGAAGGCGCTGCGGCCGAACACCTCCGTGCGCCCGAAGGCGCCCTTCGGGTCGTAGCCGTCGTTGAAGTGGATCACGAGATCGGGCGCCGCGTCGAGGTGGGGACCCGCGTAGAGCTCGTCGCGCCCGAAGACGCGGGGCACGGGCTGGCCCCCGGCCGGCGCGCCCGGGCTGTCGTCGCGGAGCGCCAGCAGCCCCGCGCGCACGCGGGCCAGCAGCTCCTGCGCCTCGCCGTCCCCGACCGTGCCGAGCGGGAAGCGGCCCCTGCGGTGCACGTAGATGCGGCCCGGGTCCATCACGAAGACCTTCGTCGACGGATCGAGATCCTGCGGACCCCGGGGCTTCTCGCTGGTGAAGGCGAGCAGCCCCTGCGCCCGCAGCCAGGCGTTCGGGAAGAACTCGCGGTGGATCAGCGTGTGCCCGTGGTCGGCGATGACGAAGAGGGGCACGCCGCCCGGGACGGCGGCGACCAGCTCGGCGAGGACGTCGTCGAGCCGGCGGTAGACGTCGAGGAAGCGTTGGTGGTAGGGCGCCCCGGGGTCGGCCCACTGGTGCCAGAAGTAGTGGTGCAGCCGGTCACACTCGGTGACCACGCCCACGAAGAGGTCCCAGGGCTCCTCCCGCAGCAGCTCGAGATAGACGCGCCGCCTCGCCTCGAGCACCGCGTGCAGGTCGGCGAAGAAGGCGTCGGGCCGCTGGTCGGCGTTCACGTAGTCGACGTCGATGCGATAGCCGGCCCGCTCGAGTCGCGGCAGCAGCTCGGCGGGGTGCACCGCACGCTTCAGGTCGATGGCGACGAATCCCGACACCAGCATGCCGTGCAACGCCCGAGCGGGGTAGGTGTTGGGGATGTTCATCACGATCGACCGCTTGCCGGCGCGCCCCGCGACGTCCCACAGCGTCCCGGTCCGGACGTTGCCGAAGTTCGGGAAGAACATCGTCATGGTGCCGGGCTTCAGGTCGGTGAACCCGTAGATCCCGTGCTTCCCCGGATTCCTCCCCGTCATGAAGCCGGTCCAGGAGACGCTGGAGACCACCGGCACCGACGAGCGCATGGGTGCGGTGGTGCCGCTGGCCAGCAGCCGGCCGAGATTCGGCATGATTCCCCGCTCGACCAGCTGGCGCACCAGCGGCAGGCCGACGCCGTCGAGCCCGATCACGGCGACACGCGACGCCGACGGCGGCGCCACGGGCGTCGGCCCGGTCCCCTCGCTGCGCTTCTCGCCGCGACGGAACCGGTCGAAGAACCCCACCCCTACATCTCCTCTTGCGTGACCCGCACGACCTCACCGACCGTCGTGACGCCCTCGCGGACCGTGCGCCAGCCGTCGTCGCGCAACGGCCGCATGCCCTGCTTGACGCCCGACTCGCGAATCATGCCGGCGGAGGCGCGCTCGAGGATGAGCTGCTTCACCGGATCGCTCATGGGCAGCAGCTCGTAGATGCCGGCGCGGCCGCGGTAGCCCGTGCCCGCGCACTCCTCGCAGCCGCGGCCCTCGAACACCTGGAACGGGCCGGTGGTCCCGCAGGCGATCTCGCGCCGCACCTCCGCCGGCATCTCGACCGGCACGCGGCAGCGCGCGCACACCCGCCGCACGAGGCGCTGGGCGAGCACACCGAGCAGCGACGAGGCCAGGAGGTAGTTCTCGACGCCCATCTCGAGCAGCCGCGACACCGCGCCGGCGGCGTCGTTCGTGTGCAGCGTCGAGAAGACGAGGTGCCCGGTGAGCGCCGCCTGGATCGCGATCTCGGCGGTCTCGGCGTCGCGGATCTCGCCAACCATGATGACGTCCGGGTCCTGGCGGACGATCGAGCGCAACCCGTTCGCGAAGGTGAGGCCGATCTGCGGCTTCACGTGGATCTGGTTCACGCCGAAGAGCTGGTACTCGACCGGATCCTCGATGGTGATGATCTTCTTGTCGGGCGAGTTGATCTTGTCGAGGGCGCCGTAGAGCGTGGTCGTCTTGCCGCTGCCGGTCGGGCCGGTGACCAGGATCATGCCGTAGGGACGGTGGATCAGCTGGTCGAAGTCGGCGAGTGTGTCCTTCGGGAAGCCGAGGGCGTTCAGGTCGACGACGATGCTCGAGCGGTCGAGGATGCGCAGCACGACGCTCTCGCCGTAGAGCGTCGGCAGGGTCGAGACGCGGAGGTCGATCTCCTTGCCCATCAGGCGCAGCTTGATGCGCCCGTCCTGGGGGAGGCGGCGCTCGGCGATGTTGAGCTTCGCCATGATCTTGATGCGCGACACGATCGCGGCCTGCAGCCGGCGTGGCGGCGTCTCGACGTCGTGCAGCACGCCGTCGATCCGGTAGCGGATCTTGAGCTCCTGCTCGAAGGGCTCGATGTGGATGTCGGAGGCGCGCTGCTCGACGGCGCGGTTGATGACGTTGTTCACCAGGCGGATGACCGGCGCCTCGCTCGCCAGGTCGCGGAGGTGATCGACGTCCTCCTCGTCGTCGCCGAGGAACTCGATCTCGCCGTCGGCGCCGTTGCCGCCTCCGCCGCCCTCACCCGCCGCGTTGCCGCCGTAGGCGGCCTCGAGCGACTCGAGGATGTCGCGCTCGCGCGCCAGCCGCGGCTCGATCTCGAAGCCGGTCGCCACCTGCAGGCCCTGGATCGCGTACCAGTCGCCGGGGTCGGCCATGGCGATCACCAGCGTGCCGTTCTGCTGCGCCAGCGGCAGCACCCGGGCGCGCTTCAGGTACTTGAGGTTCAGCTTGCCGAGCGGCACCGCCTCGGCCGGGAACTCCTTGCGCGTGACCGCGGGGACGCCGAGCCACGACGAGAGCAGGGGCTGGAGGTCGTCCTCGGAGATGAAGCCGAGGTCGAGCAGCAGGCGCTCCAGCCGCTCGCCGCGCTCCACCTGCAGGCGCTTCACCTTGCGCAGGTCTTCGGCGGAGATGCGGCCCTGCTCGAGGAGCAGCTGCTCGAAGCTGCGATGCTGGAGCTCCATGCCCGACCGGCGAGTCTAGCGGCGGGGGTCCGGGGCGGCAAGCAAGACCGGCGGGGCGCGGGGGTCGCGGCGTACGTCACCGGCGTCGGTCGCGGGGGAGCGGCCGGGGTCTCCGCTCAGGTCGGCCCGCCGTCACCGCCTCAGCTCCGTCCCAACGCCCCCACGGCGGGCCTCCAATGCGCTCCGACCCCGGCGGGGGCGTCAGGGGGCGGGGGGGCGGGCGCGCCAGTCATCGAGGACGTCGCGCAGGGTGTCGAGCAACGCGATGCGCGGCTCCCAGCCGGTGTCGGCGGTCACCTTCTCGTGACTGCCGACGAAGCGCTCGACGTCGAGCGCACGGCGGCGCCCCGGCTCGGAGCGCACGTGCACCGGGACACGGGCGAGCGTGCGGAACAACGCCACCACCTCGGCGATGCTGACACCCTCCCCCCCCGCGCACAGGTTGTAGGCCTCGCCACCACGCCCGCGCTCGAGCAGCGCCACGTAGCCGGCCGCCACGTCCCGCACGTCGACGAAGTCGCGCACCGGGTCGAGATTGCCGAGGCGCAGCACCGGATCGCGCCGCCCGGCCTCGACCTCCGCCAGCTGGCGGGCGATCGCCGCACAGACGAAGTCGACACGCTGCCCCGGCCCGGTGTGGTTGAAGGGGCGCGCGACCACGACGTCGAGGCCGTAGGCGCGACCCCACTGCAGCACCGCGATCTCGGCCGCCGCCTTGCTTGCGCCGTACACGCCGGTGGGGCGCAGCGGCGTGTCCTCGCGCACCGGCAGCTCGCGCCGTTGGATCGCCCCGTAGACCAGCGAGGTGCTGGCGAGCAGCAGGCGCGCCTGCGGGGCGCGCGCGCGCAGCGCCGACAGCAGGGCGAGCGTGCCGCCGACGTTGGCGCGATACACGGGCTCGGCATCGCGCTCGGCCGCAGCCGCATCCGTCCAGGCCGCCAGGTGGACGACCGCGTCGGGCGCGGCGGCGGCCACGGCCGCTTCGACGGCGGCGCGGTCGGTGACGTCTCCACGGTGCAGCACGGGCCCGACCGCTGCGAGCGCCGCGGACCGGTCACCGCGCACGAGGCCGTGCACGACGTGCCCGCCCACGTGCAGCGCGGCGGCGACCCACGGGCCGACGAACCCCCCGATGCCGGTGACGAGAACCCGCACCGCTCATCCCTCGACGCTGCGCAGGCGCGCGCCGTACATGTGCTCGTAGTACTCGCGGTAGGCGCCGCTCTTGACGCTCTCCCACCACGCCCGGTTCGCCCGGTACCATGCGACCGTCGCCGCCAGACCCTCATCGAAAGAGCGGTGCGGCGCCCATCCCGTCGCCCGCAGCTTCGACGCGTCCAGCGCGTAGCGCCGGTCGTGGCCCGGGCGATCGGCGACCCGGCGGACGAGATCGGCCGGACGGCCAGTGAGACGCAGGATGGCCTCGGTGACGTGCCGGTTCGGCACCTCGGCGTGGGCGCCGGCGTTGAACACCTCGCCGGGCCGGGCCGGCAGGCCGAGCACGTGCCAGAGGGCGAGGCAGTGGTCCTCGACGTGGATCCAGTCGCGGACGTTCATGCCGTCGCCGTAGAGGGGCAGCGGCTCGCCGTCGAAGGCGTTGGTGACGAACAGCGGGATCAGCTTCTCGGGGAACTGGTACGGCCCGTAGTTGTTCGAACAGCGCGTGACCACCGCCGGCACGTCGTGGGTCGTCGCCCAGGCCTGCACGAAGCCGTCGGCCGCCGCCTTGCTGGCGGCGTACGGGCTCGAGGGGCGCGTGGGCGCCTCCTCGCTCGCGCGGCCCGCTGCGATGCTGCCGTAGACCTCGTCGCTCGAGACCTGCAGGAAGCGGCGCAGCGGCCGGTGCGAGCGCGCCGCTTCGAGGAGCGAGATCGTCCCCTGGACGTTCGTGTGCAGGAAGGGGCTCGCGTCGGCGATGCTGCGGTCGACGTGCGACTCGGCGGCGAAGTTGACGACCATGTCGACGCGCTCGTCGGCGAGGAGTCCGGCCATCGCCTCACGATCCGCGATGTCGGCGCGCACGAAGCGGAAGCGCACGTCGTCCTGCAGGTCGTCGAGGTTGGCGAAGTTGCCGGCGTAGGTGAGCAGGTCGACAGCGACCAGGCGCTCGACCGCCGGCGCGCCGGGCAGCCGGCCGAGCGCCTGGCGCGTGAACGTCGTGCCGATGAAGCCGGCGGCCCCCGTCACGAGCAGACGCATGGGACGATCGTAGTCGCTGGCGGCGCGGCTCACCAGTAGCCACGACCGAGGGCGGTGAGACGCCGGTAGCCGAGCTGCTCGAGCCCCGCGAGCCCCGCGAGCCCCGCGAAGTTCCCCCCGGTCCCCTGGCCGAACGAGCCCAGGCCGAGCAGCGTCACCTGGACCCGGAAGAGACGCTCGTCGGGGTTGGCCGTGTCGGCCACCCCGAACTCCACCGCCCAGCAGTTGCAGCGCGAGATGAAGCGCAGGATGTAGTCGCGCTCGAGGAAGCCGGGGTCGAACTGCCGCAGCTTCCCGTTGTCGCCGACGTAGGTGCCGCCGTCGAGGTCGTAGCGGCCGACGAACTGGAAGCCCAGGTAGTCACCCAGGCGGAGGTAGACCGAGCCGTTCACGTCCTGGGCGGCCTGCCTGGTGAATCCCGCCGACAGCGGCAGCCCCGACAGCCCCGCCGTCTGCTCGCGGACCTGGCTGTAGACCAGGGCCACGCTGCTCGGCCCCTGGAACAGGTTGTCGGGGCGGGGCGTCCACCATGGCTCGCGCAGCACCAGGCCCAGGGATTGTCCGGCGAGCTGGCGGCCCTGCAGGCTCCAGGTGGTGTCGTAGGTCAGGCCGAGGAGGTCCGTCGGCGTCACGCGGATGCCAAGGTCGACGTCGCTGAAGTGGCTGCCATCGTCCTGGAGCTGGCGCGACACGTCGTAGCCGTGCCACAGCCCGACCCGCAGCAGCTCGCGCGCCGGCTCGAGCGGCTGCGGTGCGAGCGAGGCCGGAGGCTCGGGTCCGGAGGGCGCGGCGACCGCTGCCTCGTCTTCGCTCTCCTCGTCCTCGTCGTCCGCCTCGTCCGCGATCCAGGCGCCGCCGCGCCCGAGAAGCCGGGTCGACAGTCCCCACGCGAAGAAGTTCCGGCGATTGATCGCATCCACGTCGTCGAAGAGGTAGCGGCGCTCGATGAAGACATTGCGGGTCACCGTCCCGTTTGCGAACGTCAGGGGCGGGCCACGCCGCTCGAACTGCTGGTCGTCGACCTGCGGCACGAAGAGCCACCGCAGCTCGGGCTCGACGGAGTGGCGCACCCGGGTGAAGCCGAAGTGCGGGAAGTCGTAGACATGGGCCAGGTCGGTCCCGAGCCGCCCGCGCACCTCGGCGAGCTCCCGCGTGTGCGTCGCATCGAGAGCGGGGACGCGGCGGCCGGGCTCGCGGAACTGTGCGATCCCCCCCGAGACGGGCCTGGCCCGGCGGCGCTCCTCCGGCGTCAGCGGCGTGGCCGGGTCGCAGATCACTCGCGCCGTGGGATCGCCGGGCACCTGGATGCAGTCGTGTGGCAGGTAGAGCCCGAAGGGGTTGTCGTTGGTCAGACGGTAGGCGGTTTCCCGCACGCGGCCGGCGAGGGAGCCATGCAGCGCACGGCCGAGCCGGAACGGGACGAAGAGCTCCGGAAAGACGTCGCCGCGCACGCCGTCGAACCCCTCCCCGCGCTGGAAGTCGACGCCTTCGGCGGCCACGCGCGCGACGACGCGGCCGTCGAGCAACCCCACGCGGTGCTCCGCGCGCGCCTGCGGCACCCGCTGCGGGACCGTGGTCTGCGGGTCGATGAGGTCCTGGTAGTAGGTCGCGTCCAGGAGCGCCAGGCCGCCGGACCACGTCTTCACGACGCCGGTGCGCGAACGCGTGTACGGGGTGGTGCGCAGCTGCACGCCGGTGCTCACCGTCCCGTTGAAGCTGTTGATCTCCCGTAGGAACTGATCGTCGCTCACCACGAAGAGGTCGACGTAGTGGTGCGCGCCGCCCGGGAACGGCGAGTCGTGCCGCCCGGCGAACACGTAGCGGTTCTTCGGGATGTCGAGCTGTGACGGGGTGAGGGCGATCAACCCCTTCTGCCGGTCCCGGATCGTCTCGTCGTAGTAGGCCGCGGTGAAGTCACCGCGCGTCTCGCGCGAGAGCATGTAGCGGTATTCGGCGATGATGCCGATCCGCGCCGCGGTCTCGACGTCCGTGGCGAGCGTCAGGTCCTGGCTCTTGTCGATCGCCCAGAAGAAGGGCTGCTCGTACTGGAAGCCGCGGAGGTTCGAGTACCCCACCCGGGGAATCAGGAAGCCGGTCTGCCGGTCGGTGTTGACGGGGAACGGCAGGATCGGCAGCCACAGCACGGGGACGTCCTTCACGCGGAACTGCGCCCCGCGCGCGACCCCGAGGCCGCCCAGGTCCACGTCGGTGCGCTTCCCCGCGATGCTCCAGGACGGCGTCTCGAGGCCGCCGCAGCGGCAGGTGGTGAAGACGCCGTCGTCGATCTGGTAGCGCGCGCCGACGCCCTTCTCGAGCTTCCCCGCCGCCAGGGTGTAGCCGCTCGCGGCGAACTCCGCGGACGCATCCTCGACCCAGCCCGTCTCGTCGTCCAGGTCCACGCGCGCGGCGTCGCCGGCGACGGTGCCATCGGGGCCGATCAGCACCACGTTGCCGCGCGCTTCGGCCACGCCGGTCGCACGCGCGTAGCGCACCTCGTCGGCGCGCAGCGTGACGCCCCCGCGCGTCAGCGAGACGCTCCCGCGCGCGATCAGCGCATCCGTCGCCTGGTCGTAGGAGAGCGATTCGGCATCGACCGACACCTCGCTGGCCGCGTCGGCACCGCGCCGCGCCGGGCGCGGCGGGGGGGCGGCCGCCGGTCGCGCCCGCCCCCGCAGGGCGACGGCGATCTCGCCCAGCGCCGACGGCCGCGAGACCGTGTAGCTCACCGGCTGGCGGACGAAGACGACGACCGTGGTCCCCGCGGCGTCGGGAAACACCCGTACGGCGCTCACCAGGTCGTCGCTCACCTCGACCGCCGCCGGTCGCGCCAGACGGACACCGGGGAGGAAGAGCGTGATCTCGTCGGAGAAGGTGTCGCCGACGCTCGCCGGACCCTGCATCTCCGTAGCCGGCCGCGCACCCGGCGTCCGATCCTCGACGCGGGCGTCGGGCCGCACCCGGACCGTGATCTCGGTGGCCGGCTGCGCGCCAGGGGTGGAGCGCACCAGCACGGCCGCCGTGTCCACGTCGGGAGCGGCGGCGCGTGCGCGCGCCGCGGCCGCCACCACTGCGAGCGCCGCGAGCACGAGCACGGCGCGTGCCGCCGAACCAGCCCCCGCCCTCATCGCCGTGCGTCTCTACCAACTCCCTCCCACCCGTTCCAGGGCTCGAACAGCCGCGTCCCGGCTCCGCCCAGCGCCAGGTACGCCTCGCCGACCAGGAAGAGCGAGCCGACGACGAGCACCGCGCCCTCGGGCGGGGTCTCGACGACGGCGCGGCGGACGGCGGCGCGCGGGTCGTGCTCGACCACCACCGGGAGCGCGGGCGGAAGCGCGGCGGCAAGCGCCGCCGGGTCGGCGCCGCGGCGACCGACGCGGGTGACGACGGCACGCGCGGCGCAGGACGCCAGACGGGCCAGCATCGTGGCCCAGGCCTTGTCCGCCATCACCGCCACCACGAGCGTCACCGGGCGGGCGCCGAGCAGCGCCGGCAGCTCGCGCAGCAGCGCCTGGACGCCGGCCGGGTTGTGCGCGCCGTCGAGCACCACGCGCGGCGCCTCGCGCACCACGGCGAGCCGTCCCGGCCACTCGACCGCGGCGACGCCGCTCCGCACCGCCTCCGCCGCGCACGGCAGCGCCTCCTGGGCGAGCGCCAACAGTCCGAGCGCGACCTCGGCGTTCCACCGCTGCAGCGCGCCGGGCAGCCCGAGGCGCAGCCCGTCCCAGGCGATGCCGCCCGGCGCGTGGAACGTGAGCGCTCCGTCCGGCCCGGTGAGCGCGACCTCGCGCCCGGCGTGCAGCAGCGGCGCGCCGACCGCCGCCGCCCGCCAGGCGACGGCCTCTGCGGCTTCGGGCTCCAGCGCGCCGACCACGGCCGGCACCCCCGGCTTGAGGATCCCCGCCTTCTCGCCGGCGATCGCCCCGAGCGTCCGGCCGAGCCACTCCTCGTGGTCGAGGCCGACGGCGGTGATCGCGCAGGCGAGCGGCTCCACGACGTTGGTGGCATCGAGACGCCCGCCGAGCCCGACCTCGATCACCGCCACCTCCACGCCGATGCGTGCGAACCACTCGAAGGCGAGCAGCGTCGCCATCTCGAAGTGCGTCAGCGCGATGCCCGCCGGCTCGAGCGCGGCGCGCAGCTCCGCCACCAGCGCGACCACTGCCTCCGGCGGGATCGTGCGGCCGCCGGCGCGGATGCGCTCGGCGAAGTCGACCAGGTGCGGCGAGGTGTAGAGCCCGGTGCGCCAGCCGGCCGCCCGCAGCACCGACTCGGCGATCGCCGCCGTCGAGCCCTTGCCGTTCGTGCCCGCGACGTGCAGCACGCCGAGGCGCCGTTCGGGGTGGCCGCGCCGAGCGCACGCGGCCCGCATGCGCTCGAGCTTCAGGTCCCAGCCCGTCCGCACCTCGAGCGCCTGCAGCCAGGCGACGGTGTCCTCGTAGGCGCCCACGCACGCCCGCCCGCCGCGTGCCGGCGCTCAGCGTCCCGCGGCGCGCATCGCGTCGCGCAGGGAGCCGAGGAAGTCGCGCAGCCGCCCCGCCCTCTCCTCGCGCGGCGTGCCCTCGAGCAGGGTGGCGATCGCGCTGCCGACGATCACCGCGTCGGCGAAGCCCGCCACCCAGGCGGCCTGCTCGGGGCGCTGGACGCCGAAGCCGACGCCGATCGGCAGATCCGTCACCTCGCGCACGGCGGCGACCAGCCGGGGCAGCTCCGGCGGCAGCTCGGCGCGGGCGCCGGTCACGCCGAGCACCGATACGAAGTAGAGGAAGCCGCTCGCGCTCGCCGCGATCCGCCGCGCGCGCTCCGGCGGCGTGGTCGGCGCGAGCAGCGCGATCAGGTCGAGACCGTTGTCCCTCGTCGCCGCGCGCAGCTCCGTAGCCTCCTCGTAGGGCAGGTCGACGCAGAGGATGCCGTCGACGCCGGCCGCAGCGCCGTCGCGCGCCACGGCGTCGACCCCGTAGCGGAAGAACGGGTTGAAGTACCCGAACAGCACGATCGGCACGGTGAGCTCGCGGCGCACCTCGCCCACCAGCTCGAGCACGCGCGCCACGGTCGTTCCGGCCGCGATGGCCCGCGCCGCCGCCCGCTGGAGCACCGGCCCGTCGGCCATCGGGTCCGAGAACGGCACCCCGAGCTCGATCACGTCCGCCCCGCCCTCGACCGCGGCGCACACGAGCTGCCGGGTGACGCCGAGGTCGGGATCGCCGGCCGTGAGGAAGGGGACGAGCGCCGCCTGCCCGCGCGTGCGGGTTTCGTGCAACCTCTGTGCGAGGCGGCTCACGACAGCGGCACGCCGAGGTGGGCGGCGACGGTGTTCATGTCCTTGTCGCCGCGCCCGGAGAGATTGACCAGCAGGATCCCGCCAGCGTCGAGCCGCGGGGCGATCCGGATGGCGTGGGCGATCGCATGCGCGCTCTCCAGGGCCGGGATGATGCCCTCGGTCGCCGTCAGCATGCGCAGCCCCTCGACCGCCTCGTCGTCGGTCACCGTGACGTACTGCGCGCGGCCGCTGTCGCGCAGCCACGCGTGCTCGGGCCCCACGCCCGGGTAGTCGAGGCCCGCGGAGATCGAGTGGGCGTTGCGGATCTGCCCGGTCTCGTCCTGCAGCAGATAGGTCTTGTTGCCGTGCAGGACCCCGACCTGGCCCGCGGTGAGCGAGGCCGCGTGCTCGCCGCTGGCGAGCCCGTGCCCGGCCGCCTCCACGCCGACCAGCGCGACGTCCGCGTCGTCCCGGAAGGCGTGGAAGATGCCGATGGCGTTCGAGCCGCCACCGACGCAGGCGATCACCTGGTCGGGCAGTCGACCCGCGAGGCGCCGCACCTGCCGGCGCGCCTCCGCGCCGATCACGGCCTGGAACTCGCGTACCATCAGGGGGTAGGGGTGCGGGCCCGCCACGGTGCCGATGACGTAGAACGTGTCCTGCACGCTCGAGATCCAGTCGCGGAGGGCGTCGTTCATCGCGTCCTTCAGCGTGCACGACCCCGAGTCCACCACGCGCACCTCGGCGCCGAGGAGCTTCATGCGGAACACGTTGAGGCTCTGGCGCCGCACGTCCTCGGCGCCCATGAACACCTCGCAGCGCATGCCGAAGAGCGCGGCCACGGTGGCGGTGGCAACGCCGTGCTGGCCGGCACCCGTCTCGGCGATGAGCCGGCGCTTGCCGAGGCACCGGGCCACCAGCGCCTGGCCGATGGTGTTGTTGATCTTGTGCGCGCCGGTGTGGAGCAGGTCCTCGCGCTTGAGCCAGATCTGCGCGCCGCCGAGCCGCTCCGAGAGGCGCCGGGCATGGTAGAGGCGCGTCGGCCGGCCGGCGTAGTCGGTGAGCCAGCGGGCGAACTCGGCCTTGAACTCGCGGTCCTTCGCAAGCCGCAGCCATGCCGCCTCGAGCTCGATCAGCGCGGGCATGAGCGTCTCGGCCACGTAGCGGCCGCCGTAGACGCCGAAGTGGCCCTGCGCGTCAGGCAGCCTTCGCGCGGCGGATGAACTCGTCGATCTTGCCATGGTCCTTGATTCCCGGGGCCCGCTCCACGCCCGACGCCACGTCGACCGCGAACGGCCGCAGCCCTCGTACCACGTCCGCCACGGTCTCGACACGGAGCCCGCCGGCCACGAACAGGCGCTCGAGCGGCAGGCCGCGCGCCGCCTCGAGGTCCACGGGGACGCCCGTGCCCCCGGCGACGCCGTCCACCCAGGCGTCGAGGAGCAGCCAGTCGGTATCGTACGCGGCCGCCCGCGCCACCAGATCCTCGCCCGGGCGGGCCCGCAGCGCCTTGATCGTCTGGCAGCCGAGCCCGAGGCAGTGCGCCGGCGGCTCGTCGCCGTGGAGCTGCACGACCGCCAGCCCGACGTCGCGGACGACGGCGGCGATCTCGTGCGGCGGGCGGTCGACGAACACGCCGACGCAGGCGACCCCGGACACGGCGCGGACGATGGCCCGCGCCGTCGCGGCGTCGACGCAGCGAGGGCTCGCCGGGTGGAAATTGAGGCCGAGGAAGTCGGCGCCCGCCGCCGCCGCGGCGACGGCGTCGGCCACGGTGCGCACCCCGCAGATCTTCACCTTGACGGCCACACCCCGCGCCTCAGGCTCGGCCGACGAGGGCGCGCAGCGCCGCGCCGGGATCGGGTGCGCGCATGAAGGCCTCGCCGACGAGGATGGCGTGCGCGCCGGCGGCGACCATCCGCCCCACGTCCGCGGGCGCGTGGATCCCGCTTTCGGCGACCAGCAGCGCCGTGGCCGGCACGCGGCTGGCGAGGTGCTCGGTGGTCTCGAGCGAGGTGGCGAAGGTGCGCAGGTCGCGGTTGTTCACACCGACCAGGATCGCACCCACCTCGGCGGCCCAGGCCAGCTCGGCGGCGTCGTGCACCTCGACCAGCGCGTCGACCCCGGTCTCCGCCGCCGCGGCCAGCAGCTCGGCGTTGCGCGCGCCGTCGTTGGCGGCCGCGATGACCAGCACCGCATCGGCGCCCCAGGCCCGCGCTTCCACGACCTGGTACGGATCGACCAGGAAGTCCTTGCGCAGGCACGGCAGCGCCGTCGCCTCGCGGGCGGCGGCCAGGTGCGCGAGCGCGCCCTGGAACCAGCGCGGCTCGGTGAGCACCGAGAGCGCCGTCGCGCCTGCCGCGGCGTAGCTGCGCGCGTGCGCGGGGGGGTCGAAGTGCGCGCGGATGAGGCCCCTCGACGGCGACGCGCGCTTGATCTCGGCGATGACGGCGGGCGGCGTGGCCGCGGCCAGCGCCGCGCGGAAGCCGCGGCGCGGCTCGGCGAAGCGCGGCGATTCGCGCAACGCCTGCTCGGGCACCGCGGCCTGCGCAGCCGCGACGCGCGCGCGCGTGTCGGCGAGGATCTCGTCCAGGATGGTGGGGCGGTTCATCGCGCCCCCCGAGCCGCCCGCGCGGCCGCCACCTCGGTGAAGGCCACGAGCCGCGCGAGCACGGTCTGCGCGGCGCCCCGGTCGAGCGCCGCGCCGGCGCGCCGGGCGCCGGCGCGCAGCTCGGGCGCCGCGCCGGCGACCACGAGGGCCGCCGCGGCGTTCAGGCAGACGATGTCCCGCGCCGGGCCGCCAGCGCCGCCGAGCAGCGCACGGATGCGGGCCGCGGACGCCGCGGGCGTCGCGGCCTCGAGCGACTCGTCGTGCGCGACCGACTGCAGCCCGGCGTCGGCTGGCGTCACCGTCCGCATGACCACGGCGCCGCCGTGCACCTCGGCCACGGTGGACGGGCCGCAGAGCCCGAGCTCGTCCAGCCCCTCCGGGCCGTGCACCACCCAGGCGCGCTCGCAGCCGAGCCGCGCCAGGGCGCCAGCCATCAGCCCGACCAGCCGCTCCTCGGAGACGCCCACCACCTGGCGGCGGACCCCTGCCGGGTTCGCGAGCGGCGCAGCCAGGTTGAAGCACGTGCGGATGCCGAGCTCGCGCCGCGGCCCTCCCACCTGCCGCAGGGCCGGATGCAGCGCGGGCGCGTGCAGGAAGACGATCCCGACCTCGCGCACGCAGCGGCCGAGCGCTTCGGGAGGCAGCTCGACCGTGACGCCGAGCGCCTCGAGCACGTCGGTGCTGCCCGTGCGGCTCGAGACCGCGCGATTCCCGTGCTTGGCCACCGGCACCCCGCAGGCCGCGACCACCAGCGCGACCGCCGTGGACACGTTGAACGTGCCCCGCCCGTCACCGCCGGTGCCACAGGTGTCCACCGCGTCCGGGGGCACGCCGGGCACGCGGGTCGCGTGCGCGCGCAGCGTGCGCGCCAGCCCGCTGAGCTCGTCGACCGTCTCGCCCTTCATGCGCAGCGCCGTGAGCACGGCGCCCACCTGCGCCGGCGTCGCGGCGCCCGCGAGCATCCCCTCGCACACCGCGGCCATCTCCGCCTCGTCGAGGTCGCGCCGCTCGACCAGCCGGGCGATGGCGAGCTGCGGGGTCACGCCGCCCCCGGCGCTCCGAGCCGGCGCAGGAAGTTCGCGAGGAGCGGCTTCCCCTCGAGCGTCAGGATCGACTCGGGGTGGAACTGCACGCCTTCCACGAAGTGCCGGACGTGCCGCACCCCCATGATCTCGCCCTCGGCCGTCCAGGCGTGGCGCACGAGGCAGGCGGGCAGCGTGGCCGGGTCGATCACCAGCGAGTGGTAGCGGGTGGCGTCGAAGGGATCGGGCAGGCCGGCGAAGACCCCGGTCCCGTCGTGGTGGATGGGCGAGGTCTTGCCGTGCATGACGCGCGGCGCACGCACGATGGCGGCGCCGAACGCGGCGCCGATCGCCTGGTGGCCAAGGCACACGCCCAGGATCGGCGTGCGGCCGGCGAAGCGCTCGATCGCGGCGACCGACACGCCCGCCTCGCGCGGCGTGCAGGGGCCCGGGGAGACCACGATGCCGTCGGGCGCCAGCCGCGCGATCTCCTCGAGCGTGACGGCGTCGTTGCGCCGCACCTCGACGTCGGCCCCGAGCTCGGCCAGGTACTGGACCAGGTTCCACGTGAAGGAATCGTAGTTGTCGATCATCAGCAGGCGCAGCGCGCTCATCGCAGCCCCTCCGCCCGCCGCACCGCCTCCAGGACTGCGCGCGCCTTGTTCACGCACTCGCGGTGCTCCGCCTCGGGATCCGAGTCGGCGACGATGCCGGCGCCAGCCTGGACCCAGGCACGCTGGCCGCGCATCAGCACCGAGCGGATGGCGATGGCGGTGTCCATGGCGCCCGAGAAGCCGAAGTAGCCGACGGCGCCGCCGTAGACGCCACGGCGCGCCGGCTCCAGCTCCTCGATGATCTCCATGGCCCGGATCTTGGGCGCCCCGGTCAGCGTTCCGGCGGGGAAGGTGGCCCGGAAGGCGTCGTAGCAGTCCGCGCCCGCGCGCAGCCGTCCGCGGACGTTCGAGACGAGGTGCATCACGTGCGAGTAGCGCTCGACGACGAAGCGTTCGGTCACCTCGATCGTGCCCGGCGCGCAGACGCGCCCGACGTCGTTGCGGCCCAGGTCGACCAGCATGACGTGCTCGGCCAGCTCCTTCGGGTCGGCCCGCAGCTCGCGCTCGAGCGCGGCGTCGCTCATCTCGCTGGTGCCGCGCGGCCGGGTGCCCGCGATCGGCCGGACCGTGAGACTGCCGTCCTCGAGGCGTGCCATCACCTCGGGCGAGGCACCGGCGAGCGTCTCGTCGCCCAGCGCCAGGTAGAACATGTAGGGTGACGGGTTCACCGTGCGGAGCATGCGGTAGACGTCGAACGGTGCGGCCGCGAGCGGCACCTCGAAGCGCTGCGCGAGCACCACCTGGATCACGTCGCCGGCGCGGATGTACTCCTTGGCCCGCTCGACCATGCGCTGGTAGTCGGCAGGCGTGAGGTTGGCCCGCGGCCCGCCGGGCGCCGAGGGCGGGCGCGGAGGCGGCGCCGGCAGCGGAGCGCGTAGCCGCTCGAGCAGCTCCTCCAGGCGCGCCATCGCCGCGTCCCACGCGGCCGCCGGCGGCACGTCCTCGCCGACGCGCACGTGCGTGAGCGCCTTGATGGTCTGGGCGACGTTGTCGAAGACGAGCAAGGTCTCGGCGATCAGCAGGACCGCCTCGGGCACGGCGAGGTCGTCGGGGACGGTCGCCGGCAGGCGCTCGAAGGTTCGCACCATGTCGTAGCCGACGTAGCCCACCGCCCCGCCCGCGAAGCGTGGCAGCCCCGCCACGGCGACCGGCCGGTAGCCTGCGAGCAGATCGCGCAGCGCAGCCATCGGGTCGCCGCTGCGGCGGCGCTCGGTCGGCCCCCCGGGCGTCTCCAGCTCGACCACGTCGCCGCGGACGCGGAACACCCGGGACGGCTCGGTGCCGAGGAAGCTGAACCGCCCCCAGCGCTCGCCGCCCTGCACGCTCTCCAGGAGGAAACCGAAGGGGCCGCGGTGGATCTTCAGGAACGCCGAGACCGGCGTCTCGAGGTCGGCGAGGATCTCGCGCCAGACCGGCACCAGCGCCCCGGGGCGTGCCAGCGCCAGGAACTCGTCGCGCGTGGGATGGACCTCGCCGGTCATCGCTCGGGCTCCCGGGGCAGCCGTCACTCGGAGGCGACGAAGGCCTGCGCGATGCCGTCGCGCTCGCGCAGCCGGCGCATGGTCTCGCTGGCCTGCGCCGCGGTGGCGTAGCGACCGACCACCAGCACGTACGACGCCGCGCCGTCGCGCCGGGCCTGCACGATCTGCGCATCGTACCCCCGGGAGCGCAGGCTCGCCTGCAGCGACTCGGCCTCGGCCCGGCTCGCCGTCGGGCGTGTGCGCACCGTCCAGCCCCGGGCGCGCGCAGCGGGCTCGGGCCGCGGCGCGGCGGCGGCGGGGCTGGCACCCTGCTCGGGC
>Ga0209253_10002395_pt1 | contig 16627 bp, 21 predicted proteins | sample FrelakmetBRP12BR_FD_187145 | JGI IMG/M metagenome (GOLD analysis project Ga0209253, IMG submission 187145) | Freshwater lake sediment microbial communities from the University of Notre Dame, USA, for methane emissions studies - BRP12 BR (SPAdes)... | ecosystem: Environmental > Aquatic >...
GTGAAGCGGGGATCCACGCTCACAATGCTCGCACCCCTCTCCTTGGCCTTCATCACCCACTTGAAGGAGATGGGGTGGTTGGCGGCGGCGTTGCTTCCCATGATGAGGATGCAATCACTGTTCGCCAGGTCAATCCAATGATTCGTCATTGCGCCACGCCCGAACGACTCTGCCAGAGCCGGTACAGTCGGGCTGTGTCAGATACGGGCCTGGTGTTCGATCCAGACCAGGCCGAGGCTTCGCAGCATAGCCTGGAGCGGCCACAGCTCTTCGTTGTCCAGCGCGGCGCTCCCGATGTGGGCGATGCCGTTGGTCCGGTTGACTACCTCGCCCTTGTCGTTTTTGGCGGTGAAGCTCGCATCGCGGCCCTTCTTCACCCGCTTGGCGATCTCGGTGAGAGCCCACTCCCAGGACTTCTCCTCCCAGTGATCGCTGTTCGGAGCGCGGTAGAGCACGCGCTTGGCCCGACGCTCTTCCGTTGCCAACTGGTAGAGGGACGCACCCTTGGCACAAAGGGCACCCTGGTTGATGGGGCCGTCGGGGTCACCCTCGATGTTGATGATCTTTCCTGACCCGTCCTTGGCGGTGTGGACGATGATGCTGCATCCCACCGCGCAGTAGGGACAGATGGTGGTGGTCTCCTTGGCCCAGCGTATCCTCAGAACCTGCGCATGAGCCTTCACCGGCGCCAGGTTGAACCCCAGGCCGCCGATGGCGAGACCCCCCACTGCAATCCCGGAGATCTTCATGAAATCTCGTCTGGTGACTTGCATGGGATTCTCTTGCCCTCCTTTCCCGTGATCGAGTTTCAGCGGATTTTCTCCGCCGCCTTCATGCCTCAGAGTGGCTGAACACCTCCTTCCTGCACCGTGAGGAAATGGGAAGGGCACCCGTCTCCTCAGGGAAACTCAAAAGGGGAAAGCGTGTTCTCCTTATCGAGCGAACCGCAATCAGTTACCAGGGACGTGGGCATAACTGTAGGCGATACCCGAGGAACCAAACGAAGGGTCGACACCGCTTCTCCACTCGGCAAAATGGCAAGAGCGCGATCGCCGGACGAGAGCTTGATGCCTTGAAAGGCATTTAATCGAGGCGTATTTGCATTGTCAAGGAGAAACAGTTATGTCAGAAGTGACACATAACAAATGTTCCTATCGTGATGCCAAGATGGAGGAACGGATGTTTGAGGCGCAGTCCTTTAGCCTCGCCGTGAACCACCCCACCGTTCACCCGTAGGTGAGCAACGACATGAGGCGGAGAAAAGTGCTCCACCTTCGCCATGTGAGCGAAATCCGTACTCCGGTGATCTTAGGCGGAAGGTCGCGGAGAGTGGCTGAAAAAAGGGGTGACAGAAACCGGGTAGCCAAGTATCATACCTTGACGGCTTCGTAAAAAGTCCATCTGCGGCGTTGCTCTTCATCGTTCGTCATTGCAGCGTACTTCTCTGTACGCCTCATTCCTCAAGATTCGCGCGCCTTGCATCTGGAGCTTTTTGCTGTGCCGTCTACTCTGGCGACTTTTTACGAAGTCATCATACCGCGATTACCGGGGGCGCTCTCTTCCACTCGCGTTCAGTCCCAGAGCCTTTGCAGATTTCCTTAGCCGGGGGTAACGATGAAGCTTGTCCTTGGGTTTGAACTTCTTACGACCAGATACGTCGCCGAGCTCAAGACTTCGGCCGATCTCTACCGCCACGTCAGGACCGGTGCCGAGCTTCTCTCCCTCAGCAACACGGACGAGAACAAGGTCTTCGCCATCGTCTTTCGAACTCCACCGACGGACGGGAGGGGCGTGGCCCACATCCTGGAGCACTCAGTCCTCTGCGGCTCCCGCAAGTATCCCGTCAAGGAGCCTTTCGTTGAGCTGCTCAAAGGATCCTTACAGACCTTTCTGAATGCCTTTACCTATCCGGATAGGACCTGCTATCCCGTGGCGAGCCAGAACCTTCAGGACTTCTACAATCTCATCGATGTCTACGTCGACGCCGTCCTCTATCCCCGCCTTACTCCCTATACCCTCCACCAAGAGGGCTGGCACTTCGAGCTGGACGATCCCTCCCAACCCCTGAACTACAAGGGAGTTGTGTTCAACGAAATGAAGGGGGCTTACTCGTCTCCAGACAGGATCCTAGCCGAATACAGCCAGCAGTCTCTGTTTCCTGACCACACCTACGGTCTGGATTCAGGCGGAGACCCTAGGGAGATCCCCAACCTCACCTTCGAGCAGTTCAAGGCCTTCCACGAGAGGTACTATCACCCATCGAACTCGCGGCTATACTTCTATGGAGATGACCCTCCCGAGGAGCGGCTCCGTATAGTGGACGCCTACCTCAAGGACTTCGGCCCTTTGACCATCGCCTCGGAAATACCCACCGTGAAGCCGTTCGCCGAGCCCAAGCGCATTGTCCGCCCCTTCGCGGTAACCGACAGCACGGCAAAGGGCATGGTGACGGTGAACTGGCTGCTTCCAGAGACTGCTGACACGGAGGCTGGTCTCACCTTCCGGATGTTGAACTACATGCTGCTGGGCATGCCCGCGTCGCCGCTCCGGAAAGCTCTCATTGACTCCGGGCTGGGCGAGGATCTCGCCGGGGGGGGGCTGGAGGATGAGCTACGTCACATGTATTTCTCCACCGGGCTCAAGGGGATCAATGCCAACGACGCTACCCGGGTCGAGACTGTCATCCGGGAGACCCTCACCAGGTTGGCGAAGGAAGGACTCGATCCGTTGACCATTGAGGCCGCCATCAATACCATCGAGTTTCGCCTTCGTGAAAATCACTCGGGGAGCTATCCGCGGGGGCTCCTGCTCCTCCTCCGCTCCCTCATCTCGTGGCTGTACGGTGGAGATCCCGTTGCTCCCATTGCCTTCGAAGCCCCTCTCGCGGCGGTCAAGGGGAAGCTCGCCTCCGACCCATCGTTTCTTCCCTCTCTCATCGAGCGGTTCTTTCTCAAGAACCCGCACCGAACGACTATTATTCTCGAACCGGATCCAACGCTGAGCGCTCGGGAAGAGGCGGACGAGCAGAAACGCCTCTTGGCGGCCCGCGCCAGCATGACCCCGGAAGAACTAGCGGCACTGGTCGCCGCAACGCGCGAGCTGAGAGAGAGGCAGCAGACCCCCGACCCACCGGAAGCGCTCGCTGCCATCCCCATGCTGAGGCTCTCCGACCTGGAGCGGGAAAACAAGACGATCCCCTTAACGCCCATGGAGCGCGACGGTGCCGGGATTCTCTATCACGACCTTTTCACCAATGGGATCCTCTACCTCGACCTGGGATTCAGCCTCCACGGTCTCCCCCAGCAGTTGCTCCCCTTCGTGCGTCTCTTCGGCCGGGCACTGGTGGAGATGGGGACAGAGACGGAGGACTTTGTCAGTCTCACTCAGCGGATCAGCCGCGAGACCGGCGGCATCGCCCCCACGTCCTTTAACTCGGCGGTCAGGGGCTCCAGAGAGGCCGCCTCCTGGCTGTTCCTCCGCGGCAAGGCCATGAAAGAGCAGGCAGGCGAGCTCCTGGCTATCCTTCGCGACGTGCTCCTCACGGTGCGTCTCGACAATCGGGACCGGTTCCGGCAAATGGTGTTGGAGGAGAAAGCGCGCCAGGAAGAGAGGCTCGTGCCCGAGGGCCATCACTTCGTCAATCTGAGACTGCGCTCCCACTTCAGCGAGGCCGACTGGGTTTCAGAGCAGATGCAGGGAGTGAGTTATGTCGCATTCCTGCAAGGGCTCGCCCGCGAGGTCGAGGAGAACTGGCCCGGGGTTCTGACGCGACTGGAGGCGCTCCGCCGGGCCTTGATCAACCGTCGCTGTCTGCTGACGAACATCACTATTGATGAGGGAAATTGGCGGGAAATGGAGCCCCGGCTCACGGAGTTCCTGGGCCTGCTCCCCGCAGCACCGACAACCACCGTACCATGGTCACCTAAAGCGTTTCCGGAATGCGAGGGGTTGACCATTCCTACCCAGGTCAACTTCGTGGGCAAAGGGGCGAATCTCTACGATCTGGGGTACCGGTTCCACGGGTCAGCCAAGGTCATCACCCGGTACCTGCGAACAGCGTGGCTCTGGGAGCGGATCCGGGTCCAGGGCGGGGCGTACGGCGCCTTCTGCCTCTTTGGTCACCTCTCCGGCGTCCTCACCTTTGTCTCCTACCGGGATCCAAACCTCCTCAAGACCCTGGAGGCATTCGATCAGACCGCCGAGTTCCTGCGGACCGTCGAGCTCACCGAGGACGAGCTGACGAAGAGCATCATCGGCACTATCGGTGATATCGACACGTACCTATTGCCCGACGCCAAGGGCTTCACCTCCATGGTGTGGCATCTCACCGGCGAGAGCCGTGAAGTACGTCAACGGCTCCGTGAGGAGGTCCTTGGCACGACCGTTGCGGATTTTCGGTCTTTTGCCGATGCTCTCCAGGGGGTGAAGGAGCGAGGTCTCGTCAAGGTGCTGGGCTCCGAGGGCGCCATTCAGGCTGCGGCGCCTGGGCTGCCCTGCGGGTTCCAGATGGTGAAGGTACTCTAGCAGGTTACTGCTGCGTCGCGATGCTGGCCCGGGCCGTCGTTTCCACCACCGGTGGAACTCACACTCCTCACGTGCCCCCGTAGCCTACCGTGACCCTTTTTCCCTCGACGATCACCGGCACTTTCCGCGTCCCCTTGGAAAGCTTCAGCATCTCGTCGAGCTTGTCGGCATTCGATTTGACGTCAACGTAGTCGGCCTTATCGCCATAGGCTTCCCGAGCCTTCTCCGTGTAGGGTCACCCCGTCTTGCCGTAGATGATTACCTTTGCTGCCATGATCTCTTACCCTTAATTCAGTCCACCCTGTTCATCAGGCGGCTGAGCGCCTGAACCAGCGAGGAAATCCCGCAGCCCATCAGGTCTGTGCCCGCAAGCTCGCGGTCGGGGAGACATTGCCGAGAACAGGAGAGGCTATTTCTTCTTCGCCAGATCCACCACCTTGGCAACCAGTTTTTCGATACCGGCCGCCACATCCTTGATGCCGGGGCCGAGCATATAAGCCGGGGTGGTCACCACGTTATTCCTGGTGTCGAGGTGGATCATGTCCACCGTGCACGCGTGGTGCTTGCCGCCCATGGCCTCGATGGCCTTTGCCGTTCCGGGGTCGTTCCCGATGGTCACCTCCGGCTTCTTGTCACCGAGGGCCTTGGCGAGGGGCGCCGGGGAAATACAGATAGCCCCGATAGGTTTCTTCGCGGCGGTCATCTCCTTGAGCAGACGGGCAACGTCTGGGTTCACGGTCGCTTCGGGTCCCTTGAAGGCAAAATCGCTCAGATTCTTTGCTGCGCCGAACCCGCCGGGAATGATGAGGCCGTCGAGGGCTGAGGCTCTCACGTCCTTGAGGTCCTTGATGTTCCCGCGGGCGATGCGGGCGGATTCCACCAGGACGTTCCGCTTCTCCTTCGTCACCTCCTGGGTGAGGTGGTTGACCACGTGGTACTGGTCCATGTCGGGAGCCATACAGACCGTCTCTGCTCCGGCTCGATCGAGGGCCAGCAGGGTAATCACGGCCTCGTGGATCTCGGCACCATCGAAGACGCCACAACCTGAAAGGAGCACACCAATCTTCACCATGATCGCCTCCTGTTCTCAGTGATCCTCCGGTTGGGTGATCAAACCTCCTCGAGCCACTGCTCGATCTCCTCTGCTTCATACTGCTCTTGCTGAGCCGTCAGGTCGAGATTGATTATGAGACCTGCGTGCTTCTGCGTTTCCGGTTCCCCCTGAAATCTCAGATGCTCTTCTCGGGCTGCCCGCACATCCTCGAGGGCCTTCTGCAAAGCCTGACCGATACTGGCGCTCAGGTCGAGCTTGCTCGCCTTGAATCTAGGGTCCGCCCCGTTCTCGGCGACCGGTTCTGCCAGATGGGCGAGTTGCTTCATCTTGGTCATGGAGAAGTCCATCACCTGCCACCCCATGATCCCGGTCTGCTTGAACACCCAAGCGGTCCGGAGGTGCTGGAGCATCTCGGTGTATTTGCTCGCCACCAGGCCTTGCAGCCTCTCGACAAAGGCCTCCGGGACCTCCCTCTCGCCCCCGGGTTTGCCGGCAGCCATCTCGGGTGAGAGCTTGTTCAGGAGCCTCTGGAACTTCCTGGCGTGCATGGCCGATTCCCAGGCCTCCCGCTGGAGAACCCGCTTGATATGCGGATCGTCGACCTTGGCCGCCTCGCCGTTGTAGTGGGGTACAAGTTTCTCCTCATACTTGATGTAGGACTTGAAGATCGTGGTTCTGCTCGTGGGATCGAAGGGGTATTTCGCCGGGGCCATGTTGGGCTCCCCTCCGAGCTCTCCGATGATCATGCCAAGCCAGTGCATGTGCCACATCTCTTCTCGGGTCCGGGAGAGCATATTCGCTCCGACAGGCGTGTTCTCCCCTTCCAGATAGCTATGAACGAGATACCGGATGATAGCCGCGTGTTCTTCGGCGAGATCATTGTTCAACATGGCAATCACTGCTTGCGTATCCATGATCAGCCTCCATACTCTCTTAAGGTGTTGCGAAATAGGTCTCGATCATATGTTCTCGGGGTTCTTGTAGTCAAGAGCCATCGGCCAGAAAGTGGAAAACGCCAGCCCCGGCCCGAGTCTGGCGCCTGGTGACGGACGGCGGATCAAGAGCCGCTGATCCAACCCAAGATAGGATGGTGAGTGATCGTCCCACGAGGAGATGTTCGGCGCCTTACCCCTGTTCCTCGCCACCACCCGTGAGCTCCCGCTTCAACCAGCCCTTGAGCTCGTCAGTCAGCCCATAGGTTCCCCTTTTCCCGCCCCAGGACTGCAGTGCCTGAGCCACAAGCTCAGCCGGCACCTCAACCTCGCCGAGCACGGTCTCGTCGCTTATACTCTGACGGACGAGGAAGACCTTCGCCGGAGCCTCCCACGCATCAATCCTGAAAAAACAGCTCACGTCCCCCTCGGAGCGGACGAAATCCCGACCGTGGGCCCATGAGGAGCCCCACTCCAGGTAAAGTGCTACCGCGCGTTCGGGAGTCATGTCGAGATTGAGACAGTTCATGATCTCCCGGTTAGCTTTGATCTCCTTGATCGTGAGCATCTCCTTGTCACTTGCTCCCACTGCTCGGTTTCTCCTACCTATCCATGACGGCATGTGTTGTTGCGCATAGCCCTGTGTCTGTTGAACGATTGTTCAGCAGGACCGGAGCATACCCGCCAAAGGCAGATTGATCCCCGCCCGCGAGACGCCTTCCTCCCCCGATTCAACGGGCGGGCGTACAGCCCGCCCCTACATCAGGAGTACCTGTGGCTATTAGTGGCTATTACAAGTATGGACAAGAGGCGAAAGGAGAGGGCGACGAGCCTTTCATAGACCTTCTCCGCCCGAGTTCACTCGTGATCAATCAACTTTGAAAAAGGCCTTCTTGACGGCATTGCAGACCGGGCACCGGTCAGGCGGCTCGTTCTCGCAGGTGTAGCCGCACACGGAACACACGTAGTAGTCCACCTCCGGAAGTTTGCCGAGGTTGTCGAGGGCCTTCTGGTACAGATTGGCGTGTATCTTCTCCACCTCATTGGCGTAGGTGAAGGACCGCTCGGCCGCCTTTTCGCCCTCTTTCTTGGCCTCTTCGATCATTGCCGGGTACATCTTCTTGAACTCGTGGGTCTCGCCGGCGATGGCCTCCTTGAGGTTTTCCGCCGTGGCCTTGACGCCGTCCAGAGTACGGAGGTGGGCGTGGGCGTGCACGGTCTCCGCCTCTGCCGCAGCCCGGAAGAGCTTGGCCACCTGGGGGTGCCCCTCTTTCTCCGCCTGCTTCGCGAAGGCCAAGTAGCGACGGTTGGCCTGTGACTCACCAGCAAAAGCTTCCCTCAGATTCTGTTCCGTCTTAGACATTACCCTTCTCCTTTCTTTGTTTTACCAGACGATCAGTCAACTTCTCTGCAACAAACACGAGACCCTCGAGGTCGAGGTATTTCATGGCGGTGTCGTCGGACAAGATCTTGCTCTTCACCATCGAAGCCGGTGCTACCCTTTTTTCTCAAAGCTCTTCGTTCCGCCGCACTTGGGGCATTTCTGCGGTTTGCAGCGTCCGTCTTTCTCGTGACCACACTTGGTGCACTTGAAGGTCGCCATCGCGCTTCTCCTCTCCTTATGCACGCCACCAGCCTTTTTTCACGTGGGCATCGCGCTCCGCTTCCGCCAATCGCCGGATCTTGTAAGCGGAATCTCGGACCACTGCGTAGAGTATGCCGCATCCCACGTCCTCTCGCACCCGATCGCCCTCCTCAGCGAGATGGAGCATGCGCTCGGTCATCTCGAGAGTCCTCTGGATACTCTCGTTGCAGGCTCTCGCTTCGCCGGAGGACGAGGATCCGCCATCGCTGCTACCTGACACCTTTGCTTTTCGCGGCATCGTTTACTCACACCCTGTGGCGGTTGGCCCTCTCCCCAAGAAAAGGAGACAGCTCCCATCGTTCGCCTTTAGCACCCTTCCTCAGCCACGGAGCCAGGTCCGCGAAGTGGCCGGAACATCCTCTTCCCGGCGCCACAGACCGGGCACTTCCACTCCTCAGGCAGATCCATGAAGCACGTCCCCTTGGGGACCTTCCCCCTCCGGTCACCCCGGTCAGGATCATAGAGGCAACCGCAGTTTACTGTTTGACACTGGTAGGTCTCTTCTGGCTTGGCCATACCTTCCCCTTCATCCCCTCGTCTTGGTTCTTTGCGAACTAGAGGTGGCACTCCTCAGCATAGTCAGGACATGCCGACTTGATATTGGCTCGGTGAAGCTCCATGCATTCGGGGCAGTTTATCTCCAGCTTGTCGCCGTCAATTGTCTTCGACCTGATCTCTTCAGCGCTCATATCGGAAATCGTCCCGCAGGCGCAGTTCGGACAGGTCGCCCGCACCTTATACCGTTTCTTTTTTGCCATGGCTCTCTCCCTTTCCACAGAGGTTCACTGCTCAACTCGCTTCGCCAGCCGCAGCGTTCTCCACGAAAAACCGCCGCAGGCGCCGCACTGGGGCAGTTTGCCTTCTTCTTCCCGTTGTTCATGCTCCCGCGCACAGGCATTGCATCGATAAATCCCCGGCGGCACTTTGCTGCCCATCGTCAGATGCTCTCTCGCCATAGCGCCTCCCTTCATATTGAACCGGGTATCTCAAGACGCCCAGATTAGGTGCGCTCCCGTGAACCCTCGCACCCCCTACCGCTGTTACAGGCTCGCCGCGGAAAAAGACCAAGATTCGTGCCAGCCCGTCACCCTGGGACGGAAACGCAGACAAATCTCGTTATTTCAATACGTTGAAATTCCCCCTGTGGGCGGCGCCACTGCACACGGAGTGCCGTGAACGAGACAGGTTTGAGACACTTCTCGAGGCCCTGGTTCGAGGGGGAAAGCGCGGCAGAGGCACACGGGGTGCAGGTCCGGTCAGACGTTCGAGGCTGGATGTCCCGGAGCGTCGCCCTTCCTTGCTTGTCTCATGTTACTCTTGAGACAGAAGTGTCTCACAAGACATCACCGACCGCGCCCAGGAACCGGTACAGGGTGGCGCGCCCCACACCGAGGACCCGCGCGGCCTTGGCCTTGTTGCCGCCGGTCCTCTCCAAAGCGGCCCTAACGGCTTCGGCATTGAGCTTCCGATCGGGTCCGCGTCGGGGCCGTTGATCTTTAAGCTCCATAGGAAGGTGTCTCGAGCGGATCACACCGCCCTTCGATTTGAACAGCGCAAAGTAGATGGCGTTCTGCAGCTCCCGCACATTACCCGGCCAGGCGTAATCGAGCATGACTGAAAGGGCCTCCTTGGAAATGCCGGCGCTCTTCTGACCGTCCTTGGCCGCCTGTTCAAGGAGGTGCTGGGCAAGAAGGGGGATATCATTTTTCCGTTCGCGGAGGGGCGGAAGGTGAATGGGCACCACATTGAGCCGATAGTACAGGTCATCGCGAAAGTTCTTGCGTTCCAGTTCCCGCTTGAGATCGCGATTGGTGGCGCTGATCAGTCGGACGTTTACCGAGACAGTTTCCTCGCCCCCCACCCGCTCGAAGGTTCCCTCCTGCAGGACGCGGAGCAGTTTTGCCTGGACGCTCTTCGGCAGGTCGCCCACCTCATCGAGGAAGATCGTGCCCCCGTCGGCCAGCTCAAAACGACCTTTCTTGTTGCGGATGGCCCCGGAAAAAGCCCCCTTCACGTGGCCGAAGAGCTCGCTCTCGAGGACGCCCTCCGGCAGGGCGGCGCAGTTGATGGGCACAAAAGGACCGCCGCCCCTCCGACTTTCTTGATGGATGGCAGCCGCAACAAGCTCCTTTCCCGTTCCGGTTTCGCCCGTGACGTGCACCGGGTAGTCATTGGTCGCGAGATCGCGGATCTGCTCATAGACTTGGAGCATCTTCGGATCCTGACCGATAATGCCCGCAAAACCCGTGAGCTGGCCGAGGCGGATCTGCAACCCGATCAGGTCGGTCACGTCCCGGAAGGCGGCCAACACGCCCACGAAGCATCCCTTCTCATCGGTCATGCCCGTGACCGACATCTCGATGCGCCGCGCCTCCCCCTCCCTGGCAACAATGTTGAGAGGATAGTTCACCTGGGCCCAAGTGGTGGGAGCCTCGCCACAGAAGGAGCAGCGGGCGCCGCAGAAAGGACTCCCGAATATCTGATGGCAATCTCGGCCGACAACCTCTTTTCTCGTATATCCGGTTATCCGCTCCGCCTCACGATTGAAGTAGAGAATGCGGCGTTCCTTATCGTGAGCGATGATACCTTCCATGAGGCTATCGAGAACACGTTCGAGGTTCTCCTTGTCGGCGAGAAGTCTGTCGAGAGAAAGATCCATCGGCGCTTCTCCAGCGAGCACGGGTACAAACGCAGATTGAAGAAACTATACTATGCGGCGGCAAGGAGCAAAAGGAAAATCCTCCTTGTGAAAGGGAAGTGGGATCGATATAGTGAGTAGTGATACCAACGAGCTCGCAGATGGCAAGAGGGCATATCCTGATAACCGGGCCGCCCCGGTGTGGCAAATCCACGCTCATTGAACGGGTTGTCCGCCAACTGGACCAGCCCGCCACGGGATTTTTCACCAGAGAGCTCAGAACTGGGAAACGTCGGGTCGGCTTCGCCATCGAGACCCTTGACGGCAGGCGAGGCATTCTCGCCCACCAGGATCTCAAGTCACGCCGCCAGGTAGGGAAGTATGGGGTGAATCTTGAGGACATCGATAGGATCGCCGCACCCTCGCTGCTGCCGTCGAGACCCGGCGAACTCGTGGTGGTGGACGAGATCGGGAAAATGGAGTGCTTCTCCCGTCTCTTCCGGGACACCCTGATCAGGGTGCTCGACTCGGGTCATCAGCTGCTCGGCTCCATCGCGTTCAAAGGAGATCGCTTCATCCAGGGGATCAAGGCGCGGGACGACGTTCTCCTCATCGGTCTATCAGAGGCTAGCCGCGAGGAGGCTGTCGGTGTCGTCGTGGACCACCTAAACTATGACCGGCGCTGAACCGCCAGCTTATTGACAAGAGTTCTTCTCCTGCCGGTAGAGAAGGCTTTCCTTGATCCGCTGCAAGGAAGAATGGGACGCGCGCCATGGGCATCTGCAAGTACTGCGACAAGAAGGGGCGGGCCGTTTCGGATGTCATCGGCTATTGCGCTCCTTGTATTCGTAACCACTTTGCCGAGGTATGGCCCGACATCAAGGAGGTGCACGACCGGAGCCGAATGCAATACGGGCTGCCCGTCGCGCCGCCTCGCGGCGAGCACGGCCGTAATTGCCCTCTCTGCATGCACCGCTGCAGGATCCTTGAAGGTGAGACGGGGTTTTGCGGTCTTCGCCGCAACGTGGGAGGGACGATCACAGGCGGACGCCCCCACGAGGGCAACCTCTCCTACTACTACGACCCGCTCCCCACGAACTGCGTGGGCTCATTTGCCTGTCCTGCCGGCACCGGCTGCGGCTATCCGCGCTACGCTGTCTCCAGAGGGCCGGAGTTCGGATACAAGAACCTGGCGGTCTTCTATCATGCCTGCTCCTTCAACTGCCTCTATTGCCAGAACTACCATTTCAAGGAGCAAACCTTCGCCCGCCATCGGGTCAGCGCCTCAGAGCTGGCGGGGGCGGTGGATGCCAAGACGAGCTGTATCTGCTACTTCGGCGGTGACCCAACGCCCCAGGTCCTCCACGCCCTCAAGGCATCTTCACTGGCAAGCACACGCTCAAGAGGTCGAATCCTCAGGATCTGCTGGGAGACGAACGGCGCTGTGGAGGAGCCGTTCCTAACCATGATGGCCGACCTGTCCTGCCGTTCCGGCGGATGCATCAAGTTTGATCTCAAGGCCTGGGACCCGGGCATTCACCGGGCCCTGTGCGGGGTGGGCAACACGAAAACGCTGGAGAATTTCAAGACACTCGCCGCCTGGATCGAGAAGCGCCCGGAGCCGCCCTTTCTTATTGCCAGTACCCTGCTCGTGCCCGGGTATGTGGACGATCTGGAGGTCGCCGGCATCGCGGCCTTTCTAGCGGGGCTTCATCCCGACATCCCCTACAGCCTGCTCGCATTCTACCCCCATTTTTTCCTTCCCGATCTCCCTACTACCTCCCGCGGCCATGCACACCTCTGCAAAGAAATCGCGGAGCTGGCCGGACTCAGGAACGTCCACATCGGCAATGTCCACTTGCTCGGGAAAGATTACCAAACTCCAGTGAGAGCATGAACGGAAAGAAGCCGACAGCCAAGAGGGTCCTACTGGCTGTCAACCCTGGAGGGTGGTTTGGAGCATTCGCTCCGTGAGGCGCAGCAGGCGATCCAAGGTGGGACCCACGTTCCTCCCGACCCGCCTGATATCGGCCGTGAGCTCTATGATCTCACGACGGGCTTCCTCTGGATTCCGCTCTTGGAGATCGACCGACTGGGGCAAGAGATGGAGGAGGGCCTTGAGCGTCGAGCGCTCCTCGGCAACGAGGTCGTGGAACGAAGTAAGCTCTTCCAGCAATTCTCCGAGCTCGGGCTTCGGCGAGCCCGCCTTCGCCTCTCCCCAAGCTTGGCGGATGAACTCGTGTTCGGTGCTCTCGTGCTCGAAGATGGTGTCTATCTTCTCGCGGATTTCTCGTTCGAGTCGCTCCGCCTCGAGGGAAACCGGATCACTCATGACCACTTCACCCTTGTGCTGGCCAGGCTCACAGAGAGACAGAGCTCACTGAGTCTAGCGAGCCGCTAGTTGAACCACCGGTCGAGGACCTCAACCGCCCGAGCAGCTTTGAGAAAGGCATGATAGGTGGCTCGTTGGATGGCATTGCCCTTTGAGGTTACCGCCAGGAAGGCCGCGGCGCCCACGTTCTTGAGGAGCGTATAACCCTCGGTGCCCACAATGATGAGCTGGGTGACCCTCCCGTGACCTAGCTTTCGAAGAATCCGCGTGCTATCCTCCAGGATCAGAGAGGTGATAGCCCCGATATCTTCAGCCTTGTCTTGCTCTCTCGCCCTTGCGCCGAGGAGCAATCCCTCGTAAGTGGCGACGATGCCCGCATCGATCTCCGGACAAAGAGCGAAAAGCTTCTCGAGCACATACTCGATGAGTCGAGCAGTAGGAAACCCGGTAACGGTTTGACGCACCGGTGGCTTTTCCTGATTGCCGAGGGTTTGTTCCGCGCTCTCCTCACTCATCGTCACTCCCCTGCAATCCGAGTTACTCTCCGAGCGCTCGGGGGATCCTTTAACCGCTCGGCTCCGGGGCCTGGGAAAGAAGGCTGCCGATCAGTGCGGCAGTGCGTCTCATCTCCATAAACAGAAGCCCGAGCTGCGCATTTTTTCTGGCCATGACACTCAACACCGCCTCCCCTCCCGCGTTCATCACGGCAACGCAACCATCCTCACTCCGAATGAAGACCTGATGTAACGTTCCCTTTCGAAGATCCGCCGATGTCTTCACTCCCAAAGCGAGCATGGCAGCGCTGATGGAGGCCATACGTTCCTCCTTCACATCCGCAGGGAGCAGGGAGGCGATGATGAAACCATCCGGGGAGACGACAGCGGAAGCTTCAATGTCGAGAATAGCGGCCCGGAGATCATGCAACATCCTGAGAGCTTGTTCCGTGGTTGCCGACATGCAGGCCTCCTTTGATGCGAAGCAATCGCCGCGGCGCAGAGGGAGTGCCGGACGCTCGGAGAGATGCGCTTCAGCACTGTCAGGCAGGTATCAGTCAAGACTCTCCGATCCCGGTCGGACGGCCTCCTCCTCCTTCTCCTTTTCAGCCAACTTTCTCAGATTGAACTGAACCGCTCGGTCATGGGGCCTCAGCACGGCTGCCCTCTCCCACCGCTCCCGCGCCGCCCTCAGTTCCCCACGGCGGTAGAAACCGAATCCATCATCCATGAGCCTGTAGAAATTTCCGTCCGATGACGCTTCGGAATATTCCTTCCCACCGGAACTCACCGAATGTTTTTCAGTGCCTCGAGTCGCTCTCTCTCGAGCACCATCACTCCGAGGACCGAGTGATTGATTTGCAGCTCCGCCGATCCCGGGCGCGACCCCGGCCCTCCTGAGCCCGCCCTTTCTCGCGGATGCTGCCTCATCCTTGAGCCGCATCCCTTCGAGAATCAGAGCCGCGAGAGGACGCTGTATCGTTGTCGGGAGCTCCTCGGGCAGGGGCAGTGACTCGATCTCGCCCCCCTCCAGCCCTACGATCTCGCAAAAGGCCTCTTCCCCTTCAAGTCCCTCGAGGACGGCGTGAACCACCTCCCCTTCCTTCAGGTGAATGAGGCCCTCTTCACCAAACTCTGTTCTCACCCGGATCGTTTGGGAGCGTCGGACCATGTGCACGAGCTGGAGGGCATCGGTAATCTGGAACCCATCCAGCCTTGCAGCCCAGAAGCCTCGGCTGGCCTCGAGGGCCTGGAACACCCTCTCAACGAATTCCTCAAAATCGAAGGGTTTTCTGATGTAGTCAATGACGCCGAAGTTCTGCGATTTGTGGAAGTATTCCTCACAGCTGTAGGCGGTCATGACGATGAAGCGGGTGTCGGGGTTCTTCTTCCGGGAACGGCTTATCAGCTCGAACCCATCCATCTCCGGCATGCGGATGTCGGTGGTGATGAGATCGATCCGGAGGTTATCAACGATCTTGAGCGCATCCTCAACACCGCCAGCGACATAGACGTTGAGGCGGTCCTGATACATGCTGAGACCGTCTTTGAGGAAGTTGAGGATCGTGGTCTCATCGTCCACGATCAGAATGTTTCGCTTGAGAGCCATCGCCGTCCGCCAAGCATACGGGTGCCAAAAGCCGACCGGAGAAGATTCAAAGCAACTTCTATACCAGGAGAGAATAGCCGGCAGGTGAAACTGAACAGAGGAGAGAAGCGTGGAAAGCGCACCGGTAGGCCGGGTGGGCGGTGACGAATACTATCGTCGGCGTTGACACCCATGGCGGAGGGTGAGGTGGGCGATCCTCAGATGGCAAGGGTTTGAGGAGACCGGGTGCCTTGCTCGGGAAAATTTCTGAGGAGAACCCCTGAGTCAGTTTTTCAGGAAGGTCACCTTGCACTTCAATCCGGCCGGCAACCTGTAATCCGGATTGGGGAGCTCGAAACGGACGCAGAATGTACCGCTTGCCGCGTCAACAACTCGATCCAGAATCTTGACCCGCGCTGTGGAGACCCCTCCCACGGGCGGTTCGGGTTTCACGGTGGCACGCGCTACCCCGGTCGGCGGCGCGCCGCTCGTCGGGATCCATCCCGTGGGCGATGGTCCCCACGGTGAGCCCGAGGGCTGGGTGGATCGCTGCCATCCACTCGGCATCGCGCGCGGCGAGGAAGTCATTGACGGCGGCGATGTGAACCGAGACCCCGGCGAGTGCCGCCGTGCAGGCTGGCAACGTTGCCGTCAGGGTCTGCCCTTCGCCGGTTTCCATCTCCGCGACCATTCCCTTGCGTGGCACCAAGCCTCCGATAAGCTGGACGTCGACGGGAAATGTCTGCCAGAGGAGCAGGAGGTTGCGTGGCGCTTAGTGATGCGCGTTTGGGTCCGGTCGTGTTTGGCCATCGCCTCGCGGTACTCCTTGAGGAACTGGTCTCTCTGAGTGGACCACTTGCGGCGCTCCAGGGCGAGATCTCGGGTGGCGAGGAGGCAGAGCCCCTGTCCCTGCCAGACGCACTCCTCGTCAATGGGGGCCAGGGTCACCTGGACGCCACTGTTCGGGTCTATGGGGCCCGGGGCTCCTGGTAGCCGGAGCGTGGAACACGCAGTGAAGAAACGAGTCAAACAAAAGCCCCCGGTGACCGATCAGCCGGTCGGTGGGGGCTCGCCCCAAGCCTGAGGGCAGCAGGAGATGGGGCCTATCTCCCGCTCCACGAGAGTGCAAACGTCACGCCCAAAGAGCAGAAGCAGAGAAAACGCCGGCAACTTCAGAGGCTCTGGACGTTCTCCATCCGTCTTCGTAAGGAAACGACAGGTGAGACTAATGAATTAATGAGATGGTATTTTCAGATAAAAGAAGAAGAAGTTGTGGAGGAGGAAAAGAAAATATTGAATTTTTTCGATACTCCTGATCCTGTGTCTGACCCTATTTCAATGAAACTAAGGAAAGAAGATTTAAGGGTTACGGCAAGAGCAAGTGTGGCTCTCAGAAAATTTATTTCTGAAACCGGACTTG
>Ga0209253_10002396_pt1 | contig 16620 bp, 16 predicted proteins | sample FrelakmetBRP12BR_FD_187145 | JGI IMG/M metagenome (GOLD analysis project Ga0209253, IMG submission 187145) | Freshwater lake sediment microbial communities from the University of Notre Dame, USA, for methane emissions studies - BRP12 BR (SPAdes)... | ecosystem: Environmental > Aquatic >...
CCCGCCGCCCCGCCAGCATAGCATGGCTTCGTGTTCAGACCCGCTCCTTCGCCGTGTAGCGCGTATGCAGGAGGTGGTGCGAGACCTCGCCCAGCGGGGCGCCGAGGAACTCCTCGTAGAGCCGCTTGACCTCGGGGTTCTCGTGCGACTTGCGCAGCTCGCGACCCTCGTCCTCCTGGTAGATGGCGCTGATGCGCGCGGCGCGGATCTCGTTGTTCGTGAGCCGCGGCTGCCCGCCGCCGCCGATGCAGCCGCCGGGGCAGGTCATGACCTCGACGAAGTGGTACTCGGCCTCGCCGGCCTTGATGCGGTCGATGACCTTCTGGGCGTTGCCCAGGCCGTGCGCGACGGCCACTCTCAGCACGGCGCCGCGCAGGAAGTCCCACTCCGGCAGCGTCTCGTCGATCTCGACGGCCGCCTCCTTGACGCCCTCCAGACCCGCGATGGGCGTCACGTGCAGGTTGTCGAAGGGGAAGTCCTTGCCGGTGACGATCTCGTAGGCCGTGCGCAGCGCGGCCTCCATGACGCCGCCGGTGACGGCGAAGATGTCGGCCGCGCCGGTCGAGATGCCGAGCGGGGCGTCCATCTTGTCGTCGGGCAGGCCGCGGAAGTCGATGCCGGCCTGCTTGATCATCTGCGCCAGCTCGCGCGTGGTGAGCACCACGTCGACGTCCTGCACGCCGCTGTCGGTCATCTCGGGCCGGGCCGCCTCGAACTTCTTCGCCGTGCACGGCATCACTGAGACGACGACCATGTCCTCCGGCGCCACACCGATCTTCTGCGCGTAGTAGGTCTTCGCCAGGGCGCCAAACATCTGCTGCGGCGACTTGCAGGTCGAGAGGTTGTCGATCATGTCGGGGTTGAAGTGCTCCAGGTAGTTGATCCAGCCCGGCGAGCAGCTCGTGAACTGCGGCAGCGCCGCCTCCTCGCCGTCGACCAGCTTCTTCTTGAGCCGCACGAGCAGCTCGGTGCCCTCCTCGAGGATGGTGAGGTCGGCGGTGAAGTTGGTGTCGAAGACACCGTCGAAGCCCAGGCGGCGCAGCGCCGAGACCATCTTGCCGGTGACCAGGGTGCCGGGCTCGTAGTCGAAGGCCTCGCCGAGCGCGGCACGGATGGCCGGCGCGGTCTGCACGATGACGTGCTTCTCGGGGTCCTCGAGCGCCGCCCAGACGGCGTCGATGGACGAGTTCTCCGTGATGGCCCCGACGGGGCACACGGCGGCGCACTGTCCGCACTGCACACAGACGACGTCGCCGAGCTTGCCGGCGAAGGCGGGGCCGATGACGGTCTCGAAGCCGCGTCCCTGCGGGAAGAGGCCGCCCACGCCCTGCACCTCGTTGCACACGGTCACGCAGCGGCGGCACATGATGCACTTGCCGGTGTCGCGTACCAGGGCGGGCGTCGAGTCGTCGAGCACGCGGCGCGTCTTCTCGCCCTCGTAGCGCAGCTCGGCGATGCCGAGCTCGCGGCCCAGGCTGCGCAGCTCGCAGTCGTCGCTGCGCACGCAGACCTGGCAGTCGCCGTCGTGCTCCGAGAGCAGCAGCTCGACGACCGTGCGCCGGCCGTGGCGCACGCGGTGGGTGTTGGTCTTGACGACCATGCCTTCGCTCACCGGCGCGGCGCACGAGGCGACGAGCGCCCTGGCGCCCTCGACCTCGACCAGGCAGACGCGGCAGGCACCGATCGTCTGCACGTCGCGCAGGTAGCAGAGGGACGGTACGCGGATGCCGGCCTGGCGGGCGGCCTCGAGGATCGTCGTCCCGTCGGGCACCTCGACCGGTACGTTGTCGACGGTCAGGGTCGGCATCGTCAGGCCTCCTTCAAAGCCGTGGTCTTGCCGAAGTCGCAGCGCAGGCAGCGGCGCGCCTCGCGGTGGGCGATGGCGCCGGCCCACGAGAGCTCGACCTCGCGGAACGTGGAGCCGCGCTGCTTCGGCGGCAGGTTCTGCACCTGGGCCCGCGGGTAGAGCACGGGATCGGCGTCGGGGTCGAAGTAGGTGTCTATCTCGCGCTCGCGACGCCAAAAGGCGTGGTTGGCGCCGGTGAGGTAGAGGTCGATGCCGGCGGCGGCCTTCTCGCCGGCGCCGATGGCCTCGACGACCGACGATGGCCCCAGCACGGCGTCGCCGCCTGTGAAGACCCAGTCGACCGCTGTCTGGCCCGTCGTGGGGTCGCAGTCGAGGTAGCGCCAGTCGTTGAGGCGCACCTCGACGTCGCCCAGCAGGGCCTGCGTGTCGAGGCTCTGGCCGATGGCGGCGATGACCTGGTCGGCCTCGACGACGAACTCCGCGTCGCCGGAGACCGGCCGCCGCCGGCCGCTCCTGTCGTAGTCGCCGAGCTTCATCTGGCGGCACTTCACGCCGGCGACGCGGCCGTCGCTCACCACGACCTCGACCGGGGCGACCAAAGTGTGGAGCTCGATGCCCTCGAGCTCGGCCGCGTCGATCTCTTCGTCGTAGGCGGGCATCTGCGCCCTCGTGCGCCGGTAGAGGATCTTGACCGACTCGGCCCCGAGACGCAGGGCGGTGCGGGCGGCGTCGACGGCCGAGTTGCCGCCGCCGATGACCGCCACCTGCCTGCCCACCGGCACCGTGCCGCGCACGTTGTACTCGCGCAGGAAGGCGAGCCCGTCGGCGACGCCCTCGGCGTCTTCGCCGGGTATCCCCAGCTTCACGCCCTGGGGCGCGCCGACGCCGAGGAAGACGGCCTCGTAGCCCTCGTCCTTGAGCTCCTGCAGGGTGAAGTCACGGCCGAGCGCCTTGCCCAGCTCGATGGTGACGCCGAGGCGCTCGATCATGCGGATCTCGCGCGCCAGCTCCTCACGGGGCAGGCGGTAGGCCGGGATGGCCTGCACGAGCATCCCGCCGGGGCGCTCCTCGGCCTCGAACACGGTCGGCCTGTAGCCGAGCCGCGCGAGGAAGAAGGCGCACGAGAGCCCGGCCGGTCCTGAGCCGATGATGGCCACCTTGCGCGCCGCGTTCTCGTCGTTCTCGCGTACCTCGGGCACCTGCACGATGCTCTCCTGCTCGGCCATGTAGCGCTTGAGCCCGCGCACCGAGACGGCCTCGTCGAGCGCGGCGCGCTGGCACTTGCTCTCGCAGGGGTGGAAGCAGACGCGCGCGCAGACGCTGGCCAGCGGGTTGCGCTCGCGGTGCAGCTTGAGGGCCTCGGCGTAACGCTCCTCGCCGATCAGCGAGACGAACCCCGGCACGTTGACGTCGGCCGGGCAGGCGTTCGAACAGGGGGCCCTGAAGAGGCTCGAGCAGACGCCGGCCTCGCAGTGCTTGTCGCGGATGTGCGCCTCGTACTCGTGACGGAAGTGGCGGATGGTCGAGAGCACCGGGTTGGGCGCCGTCTGGCCGAGGCCGCAGAGCGCCGTGTCCCTGATCGTCTCGCCCAGCTCGATGAGCCTCTCGATGTCGCCTTCCTCGCCCTGACCGTCGCAGATGCGGGTCACGATCTCGAGCATGCGCTTGGTGCCCACGCGGCAGGGCGGGCACTTGCCGCAGCTCTCGTCCTGGGTGAACTCGAGGAAGTAGCGCGCGATGTCGACCATGCACGAGTCCTCGTCCATGACGATGAGGCCGCCGGAGCCCATGATGGCGCCCAGCTCCTGCAGCGACTCGTAGTCGACCGGCACGTTGAGGTGCTGCCTGGGGATGCAGCCGCCCGACGGACCGCCGAGCTGCACGGCCTTGAAGGCCTTGCCGCCGGGGATGCCGCCGCCGACCTCCATGATCAGCTCGCCGAGCGGCATGCCGATCGGCACCTCGACGAGGCCCGTGTGGCGCACGTTGCCGCCGAGGGCGAAGACCTTGGTGCCCTTGCTCTTCTCGGTGCCGATGCTCGCGTACCACTGCGCGCCCTTGAGGACGATGGGGGCGATGTTGGCGAACGTCTCGACGTTGTTGAGGACGCTGGGCTTGCCCCACAGGCCCTTGACCGCCGGGAACGGCGGCCGCGGGCGCGGCTCGCCGCGGTGGCCCTCGATCGAGGTCATGAGGGCCGTCTCCTCGCCGCAGACGAAGGCGCCCGAGCCCATGCGGATCTCGAGGTCGAAGGCGAAGCCGGTGCCCATGATGCCCTCGCCGAGCAGGCCGTACTGGCGCGCCTGGTCGATGGCGTACTGCAGGCGCTCCACGGCCAGGGGATACTCGGCGCGCACGTAGACGTAGCCTTGGTGCGCGCCGATGGCGTAGGCGCCGATAGTCATGCCCTCGATGAGCGAGTGCGGGTCGCCCTCGAGCACGGAGCGGTCCATGAACGCCCCCGGGTCGCCCTCGTCGGCGTTGCAGAGGATGTACTTGACGTCGGAGTCCTGCTGCTGGGCGAAGCGCCACTTGAGCCCCGTGGGGAACCCGGCGCCGCCGCGGCCGCGCAGGCCCGAGGCGAGGACCTCGGCGACGACCTCCTCGGGGGTCATCTGCGTGAGGGCCTTGCTGAGGGCCTGGTAGCCCTCGCGCGCGATGTACTCCTCGATGCGCAGCGGGTCGATGACGCCGCTGTTGCGCAGCACGATCTTCTCCTGCTTGCGGAAGAACTCGATGTCGCCCAGGGCGGGGACGGCCTTGCCGTTGCCGGGCACCTTCTGGACGAGGCGCTCGACGACGCGGCCCTTGAGGATGTGCTCCTCGACGACCTCGGCCGCGTCGGCGGCGGTGATCTTCTGGTAGAAGACGCCGTCGGGATAGACGACGGCGACGGGACCGGCTGCACAGGGACCGAGGCAGCCGGTCTCGACGACCCGCACCTCCTGGTCCAGACCCTGCTTTCTGAGCTCGTCACGGAGAGCGGCGCAGAGCTCCAGTGCCCCGGAGGCGATGCAGCCGCCGCCGGTGCAGACGAGGAAGTGGCTTCTCACGGCATCCACGTCGCTCACGCTCCCTCGGCGTCGGACTTGATCAGGTACTCGTTGACGGGGACCCCGCGCACGACGTGCTCGGACACGATCTCGCGCGCCTTGGCCTTGTCGAGACGCCCGTAGCGGAACACGGCGCCGTCCTTGTCAATGAGGGTCACCATCGGCTCCTCGTCGCAGAACCCGGCACAGCCGGTCTGGTGCAGCGTGGCGTTCTCGACGCCGTCGGCGGCCAGCTCGGCCATCATGGCGGCGATGACGTCGCGAGCGCCGGCGGCGATGCCGCAGGTGCCCATGTGCACCGTGATCTTCATCTCCTTGGGGCCCGAGCGCAGGTCGAGGCCGGCCTTGGCCTTCTCGGCCAGTGCCGCCAGGTCGGCGGGGCTTGTGATCTTCTGCGTCATGGCTCACGCGCTCCTTTGCTCGGCGACCTCGCCGTCACGGTACTGCGCGAGGATCTCGCCGATCCTCTTGGGCTTCACGCGGTGGTGGACGTCGTCGTTGACGGTGATGGCCGGGGCGAGACCGCAGGCGCCGAAGCAGCGCGCGACCTCGAGTGAGTACTCGCGGTCGTCGGTGGTGCCGCCGACGTCGATCTTGAGCTCCTTCTTGAGCGCGTCGAGCACCGCCTGCCCGCCGCGCACGTAGCACGCCGTGCCCAGGCAGACGCGCACGAGGTTCTTGCCGCGCGGCACGGTCGAGAAGAACGAGTAGAAGCCGACCACGCCGGCCACCTCGCTGTAGGGCTTCTGCAGCTTGAGCGCGATCGCCTTGAGCGCGCTCTCGGGCAGGTAGCCGAACAGGCCCTGGGCGATCTGCAGCACGGGGATGAGGGCCCCCGGCTTGCCCCTGTAGTCGGCGATCACCGCGTCGAGACGCTCGAGGAGCTCCTCCTCGGTCGTTTCGCCGCAGGCGCACGTGGCGACGTCGGCTGTCATCATCGGCTCCTTCCTGTCGTCCGTATCACTCGTTGTCCGCTGGGGTGCGTCGCCGGGGGCGTGAGCTCCTCGACGATCGTCTCGGGCCGCGGGATGTCGGCCTTGCGCGTCAGCTCTCGCAGCAGGTGGCCGCCGCGGGCCAGCTCGGCGCCGCCGGTCACGCAGCGCTCGCGTCCGTCGCTCGCCTCGACGGTGAACTCGACCTCGGGGCTGGTGGTCGCCATCACGGCGATCGTGGTCGCCACGTCGCCGAGCGGCGGGCGGTCGAGGTGACTCAGGATCATCGTCACCTCGACCGCGACGCCGCCGAAGCGCGTCGACGGCCCCAGCGTGAGGGCGCCGCCGGCCTGTTCGGCGGCCTCGCGCAGCAGGCTCAGGCCGAGGCCCGTCTTCTTGTCTCTCTTCGTCGTATAGAAGGGGTCGAGCGCCTCGTCGGGGGCGACCGCCAGGCCGCCGCCGTCGTCCTCGACGGCGATGGTCAGGCGGTCGCGCTGCTCGTCGAGGACGATGCGCGTGCGCACGCGCGAGGCGCCGGCGCGCACTGAGTTCTCGAGCAGCTCGAGCAGGTACAGCGAGAGGTCATGCACGGTGGATGCTCCTGCCGTCGCGGTCTCTCACGGCGAGGGCCAGCTCGGCGAACGTGGCCGCGGCCACCATCGCCCGGCTGCGCGCCCTGCCGATGTCGGCGAGGAAGTGGCTGTCGGACGAGCTCAGCAGCGGCAGGCCGTAGGCCTCGAACACGGCGAGCCGCGCGGCGTCGCGCGCGCGCCACGAGACCTCGACGGCGTCGAAACCGGCGTCACGAGGGAAGAAGCCGAGCTGGGCCAGGACACCGAACGCGCGCCGGTCGATGTGCGCCGCGACGGCGAGCCCGCCGTGCTGCTTCACCAGCGCCACGGCCTCGGCCAGCGTCAGCGAGGTCGCCGACGCCAGCGCCTTCGTCTCGGCGCCGCGCGGCGAGCCGTCGGCGGCCAGCAGGTCGTGCTCGCCGAAGAAGCGCGCATACTCCTCGTCGGCCTCGGGCAGCGAGGCCGCGACTTTGGTCGCCGCCGCGGCGGCCCTGTCGGCGTCGGGGAAGTACCCCAGCACGTGGACCTCCTCGGCGGTGGTGATCTCCATGCCGGCCACGACGCCCAGCCGCTCGCCGGCGGCCTGCTGCACGGCGGCGGCGTTGCCGGCGCCGTTGTGGTCACACACGGCGATCATGTCGAGCCCCCGTTCGAGCGCCGTCGCCACGATGTCGGGCGGCGTCATCTCCCGCGCCGCGCAGGCCGAGAGCGCCGTGTGCACGTGCAGATCGCAGGCGAGCGACTTCACGCATGGCACCCTTTGAGACCGAGCGCGTAGAGGCGACCGACGACCTCGAAGGTGTCGTCGTCGGTCGCATAGAGTGCCAGTCCCTCCTCGGCGGCGCGCGCCACGACCTCGTCTTCGGGCGTGCGCCCGGAGGTGAAGATCACGGCCGGCAGGCCGGCATGGCTGGCGACGGCGACGACGTTGAGATGCACCTGCAGGGTCACGAGGACGCCGCCCTCGGGCGCGTGCGCGAGCACGTCGCTGAGCAGGTCCGAGGCGTAGCCGCGCGCGATCTCGAGCGCCGCCGCTTCCGCGGGCGCCGCGACGGCACGCAGGCCGAGCTCTGTCACGATGCGCTCAAGCTTCATGGTCTTCCTCGTCGTCGAGATAGGGGCAGAGGCTCACCGCGGCGCGCTCGAGCACGATGTCCTCGGCGAGCGCGGCGCAGGTCGGGGACCCGCAGGCGGCGCAGTCCCTGCCGGGCAGGCCCTTCGTGAGGGCGTCGATGCGCGCCAGCTTGGCGATGGCGGCGCCCATGTCGTCGTCGAGGCGCACCCCGCTGCGGGGGGCGTACGGCCGCTCGGGCGGCGGGACGGGGAGCGGCGACACCGCGCCGTCGTCGAGGCGCGCGGCGGCCCAGCGCCACGCGGCGACGGCCGGGTCCTCGGTGAGCAGGGGCGAGCCGAAGCAGCCGCCGTCGCAGCAGTACGGCTCGACGACGGCGGCCGAGGTGAGCAGGCCGTCCTCGATCTGCTCCAGCACGGAGAGCACGTGCGCGACGCCCGTGACGAGCAGGGTGTCCGGGCGGCTCGGGGCCGCTGGCGCCGGGGAAGGGGCGCTGGGGGACGGCCCCGAGCCGGGGACGGGGTGGTGAAGTGCCGGACGGGGCTGGGGTGGGGGAGTGGCCTGGTCCGGCAGTGCCGCGAAGATCGGCAGCAGTACATCGCGCAACGCCTGCGGCCGGAGGATATCGACGGTATCGGCGCCGCCCGCGGCGAGGGCCGCGCGCTGCGCCGGGCACGAGGCGACGGCCGCCAGCGGCGTCTCGCCCCGTGCCCGGCGCAGCGCCTCCCACGGAGAGGCCAGGGGCGCCAGGTGGCCGATGAGCGAGGGGAAGCGCAGCTGCACGAGGTTGACCGCGGCGGGGCAGAGCGGGGCGATGACCGGCCACGGCAGCTCGCCGCTCGCGGCCAGCCCGGCCGCGGCCGAGCGCACGGCCGTCTCGTAGGGCGCCACCGAGACGAGCTCGGCGCAGCCGAGCTCGTCGAGTGTCTTCCAGGCGGTCGCGACGGGGACGCGCTCGCCGAACCCCGCCGGCAGCGCCGGCGGCACGGCGAGCGCGACCGGGGCCGGGTCGCCGTCGTGCGCGTGGGCGAGGTCGTCGACGGTGCTCTCGATGTCGAGCGCGCCGGCCTCGCAGGCCGCGATGCAGCAGGCGCAGTCGATGCACAGGTGGTCGAGCACCATGGGCCGTCCATCGCGCACGCGCATGGCCTTGGTGGGGCAGGCGGTCACGCAGCGCAGGCAGTCGCGGCAGCGATCGGCGGCGGCGTAGAGCGAGCTGCGCCCGCCGGCCGCCGCCGCCTCGTCCTGGAGCACGACGCTGAAGCTCACGCGGGTGCCCCGGCCCACCGTCGAGGCGAGGCGGAAGCGGTCGCTGGCGCGCCTGATGTTGGGCAGGCCGAGACCGGCGCCGAAGCCGAGGGTGCGCGCCTCGTCGGAGGCGGTCGAGAACCCCTCCGTGAGGGCGAGCTCGACGTCGGGGATGCCGGGCCCCTCGTCGATGACGTTCACGTCGACGCGGCCGTCGCTCAGGCTCGCTTCGAGCCTGCCCTGCCGGGCGTGGATGACGACGTTCATCTCGGCCTCGTAGGCGGCGATCATGGTGCGGCGGATGGCCTCGGCGGGCGCGCCGATGCGCTTGAGCTGCTCCTTCATGCCGCGCGAGGCTGCCCCCGCCGCGCTGAAGTCGCCGCCCGCGATCGCGTACGAGAAGAACTGCATGCTAGAGCCTCACGCTCCCGGCGGCGCGCTCTGGCCGCCGCCGTCCGCCGCCGCCTGGCCGCCGCCGTTCCGCGCCTCGCCGCCGTTCCCCGGCGCCTCGCCGGCGAGCGTCTGGTAGAGCAGCCCGCAGGTCTCGAAGACGCCGATGGGCGAGACCATGAGGCAAGTCCTGGTCTGCCGGGCCACGTCGAGGACCTCGCCGTCGGGGACGGTGCCGTTCACGAGGCAGATCGCCGGCACGTCCATGAGCTCGGCGACGCGCACCATCTGTACGCTGGCCAGGTTGCTCACCAGCAGGGTCCTGTCGGAGGAGTGGTTGAGGAGGTCGCTCACGCGGTCGCCGGCGTAGATGCCGGTGACCTCGGCTCCCGCGCGCGGCTCCGTGAGCACCGTGGCGCCGATGCGTGCGGCGATGTCTTCGAGTCTCATGTCGGCCCCCGCAAGAAGAGGTTCGAGCTTGGCGACGACGGGCGCCGCCTCGCGCTGCGCGTCGGGCGGCGCCTCGGCGGCCTCCTCGCCCTGCCGCACGAAGTAGGCGGCGGACTCGAGGGCCGCGATGATGTCCATGTACTCGACGTAGACGTCGTCGGGCAGGTGCAGGGGCGTCGGCGCGAAGCTCACGATGCCGGTGACGCCGGCCGAGACCAGCGCGTCGGCCACGTCCTGGGCGGCGTCGGCCGAGACGGTCAGCACGGCGACGCGCACACCGAGGTCCCTCACGATGCCTTCCATGCGCTCCACGGGGAAGCAGCGGCAGCCCTCGGTGACCCTGTCGACCTTGCCGGGGTCGTTGTCGAAAGCGGCCACGATCGAGAGCTTGGGACGCCGGCCCGAGAAGTAGGCGAGTACGGAGCGGCCGAGCTTGCCGACGCCGACGAGCACCGCGTCCTGGCGCGTCGGGGCGTCGAGGAAGGCGCCGATGCTCTCGAGGCACTTGTCGGTCTCGTAACCGCGGTTGGGGCTGCCGGTGTAGCCGATGGCCATGAGGTCGCGGCGCACCTGGGCGGCCGTGACCTCGGCGAGCCTGGCGAGCTGATGAGAGTAGACGCTGGTGGCGCCGCTCTCTCGCAGCGAGATGAGCAGACGCCGATACACGCTCATGCGCGCGACCGTCTTGCGCGATACCACCCGTCCACCTCCCCTTGGGGAGACCACCCCACGACACAGCAGTTACGACCGTAACGCTGTGAATCATGTCACAAGTTACCGCACGCGCATCGGGCCTGTCAACCGCAACCGGACATTTCCTCGGAAGGGCCTGCCGGGCCGAGGGGTTCTTGTCCAGAATGTCGAAGTCGGGAAGCACCCGCTGCCCCTTCGGTGGCCCTCCGGTCGTTGCGAGGCTCCCGTGCGGCGCTTTAGAGTGTGACCGTAGCGCCGGTGCCGCCCCCTACTCGTGGCGCATCGTCCGGACGGACCCCCGCATCGGGGGGTCCCCGTTTGTCCACAGCGGCAGCAGGAAGAGTGGAGGTCTGCATGAGCATGGTAGCCCAGGACTTGAAGCAGCTCGTCGTCCCGCCGGTGCAGGGGCGTTCGACCGGTCTGGTCGTCGACCGCGCCGAGGGGAGCTGGTTCACCACCACCGACGGCGAGAAGTGGCTCGACATGGTGATGGGCATCGCCGTCGTCAACACCGGCCACTCGCACCCCAAGGTGCTCGCCGCCGCCCAGGAGCAGATGCAGAAGCTCGTCCAGGGGCAGATGGCGCTCTTCTACACCGAGCCGCCGATGAAGCTGGCCGAGAAGCTCTGCGAGATCGTCCCCGGCGACATGGACCGCGTGCTCTACGCGAACTCCGGCGCCGAGGCGGTCGAGAACGCCGTCAAGCTGGCCAAGCAGGTCACCCGCCGGCCGGGGATCATCGCCTTCCAGGGCGCCTTCCACGGCCGCACCCACTACGCGATGGCGCTCACCTGCTCCAAGACGGTCTATCGCGGCCACTTCGAGCCGCTGCCGGGGGGCATCTTCCACAGCCAGTACGCCTACCCGTACCGTACGCCTCGCGGTGAGGACCCGACCGACTACGCCCTCATGCACCTCGACCTGGTGCTGCGCGGGCAGATCTACCCCGACGATGTGGCGGCCATCATCGTCGAGCCGATCCAGGGCGAGGGCGGCTTCATCGTGCCGACCAAGGAGTTCATGCAGGCCCTGCGCAAGAAGGCCGACGAGATCGGCGCCCTCCTCATCATCGACGAGATCCAGACCGGCATGGGCCGCACGGGCAAGTGGTTCTGCCACGAGTACTACGACGTGACCGCCGATGTGGTCACCGTCGCCAAGGGCATCGCCTCGGGCTTCCCGCTGGGGGCCGTCGTCTCGCGCGCCGACATCTACGATAAGCACACCCCCGGCTCGCTGGGCGGCACCTTCGGCGGCAACATGGTCTCGTGCGCCGCCGGTGTGGCCACGATCGATGTGTTGCGCGACGAGGGCATGGTCGAGAACGCCTTCCGGCAGGGAGAGAAGCTGCGCGCCACGCTGCGCGACATGCAGAAGGACTACCCGCAGATGGGCGAGGTGCGCGGCTACGGGCTGCAGGACGCGGTCGAGTTCATCGTGCCGGGCACCAACAAGGAGCCCAACGCGGCCTTCGCCAAGAAGGTCATCGGTGGCTGCATCAAGAGGAAGATGCTCATCCTCGCCTGCGGCTACTACGACAACTGCGTGCGCTTCCTGCCGGCGCTCAACCTCTCCGACGCCGACCTTGACACGGCCATCAGCATCTTCAGCGACGCGGTGAAGGAAGCCGCCGCGAGCTGACGCGACGACACGATCCCGGGCCCCCTGGGGCGCCTCGCCGCCGGACAGGCGGGCGAGGCGCCTCTCGAGGGCCGGCGCGACGGGGTGTTCGCGCCCTGTCGCAGTGCCGGTTCCTCGCGCCCCGTCACCGTGGGGCTCTCGGTGCGCGCGTGGCCGGCCGCTGAGGCGCGCCCCGGCCGGATGGTACACTGAGAGGCCAATGGACCGCTCCGCAGACTCCTCGACCGCTTCCGCGAGCACCGCTGCGCCGTTCGTGACCAGCGTGCGCGTGCGCTACGCCGAGACCGACGCCGCCGGCGTCGTCTACTACGCCAACTACCTGGCCTACTTCGAGGTCGCGCGCGTCGAGTGGCTGCGCGCGCTGGGCTGTCCGGTGAGGGAGGCCGAGGCGCGCGGCGTGCACCTGCCGGTCGTCGAGGCGCGCGTGCGCTACCTGCTGCCGGCGCGCCTCGACGACCTGCTCGAGATCCACGTGCGCCCGCACGACGTGAAGCGCGCCTCGTTCTCGTTCGACTACGAGGTGCGCCGGGGGGACGAACTCCTCGCACGCGGGTACACTCGTCACGCGGCCGTCGAGCGCGAGACCCTGCGGCCGCTGCCGGTGCCGGCGTGGCTGCACGACCTGTTCCGGCTTGCGCAGAGAGATACGGGGCCGCAGCCCGCAGCCGAGCCGGAGTCGGCAGCCGAGCCGCGAGCGGCGCAGCCCGCAGACGAGAGCGACCGAAGGTAACCGCGCGTGGACCAGGACCAGCCCTACGAGCGCGTCGCCGGCGACTTCGCCGGCGACGCGCAGCACTGCTACCGTCACCCCAGCCGCGAGACGGGCGTCTCGTGCTCCAACTGCGGCCGTCCCATCTGCTACGAGTGCATGACCCCGGCCGCGGTCGGCTTCCGTTGCCCGGACTGCATCGCCGAGCAGCGGCGCAACAGCGGCCGGGCGCGCGTCATCACGCGCTCCCAGACGCGCAGCCGCTGGCAGGGCGGCATGCTGGGGTCGACGCACGCCCCGGTCACCAGGGTGCTGATCGGTCTCAACGTCGTCGCCTTCATCATCGAGGTCTTCGTCGCCGCCGGCGGCAGCATGGGAGGGCTCTCGACCAAGACGCTCGTCGACCTGGGGGCCCTGTTCACGCCGTACATCGCCGTGAACCACGAGTACTGGCGGCTGATCACGCCGATGTTCCTGCACGCCGGCCTGATGCACATCTTCTTCAACATGATCTCGCTCTACTTCCTGGGCTCCTACCTCGAGCCCGTGGCGGGATGGAAGAAGTTCCTCGTCATCTACTTCATCGCCGGCTTCGCCGGCAACGTGCTGGCGTTCGCCATAGGCCCGGCGCTGGTGCCCATGGTCGGCGCCTCGACATCGATCTTCGGCCTGCTCGGGGCGTTGTTCCTCTACAGCCTGCACAACCGGCACACCTTCGCGGGACAGGCGCTGCGCAGCATCGGCTTCTGGCTCGTGCTCAACCTCGTCTTCACGTTCCTGTACTCGGGTGTCTCGTGGCAGGGCCACATCGGCGGGCTGCTCGGCGGCATGGCCGCCTTCGAGGCGCTGACGCTCGCGGGTCGCAAGGACATCGACGCGCCGTTCGAGGGCGCCGACCTCGCCGCCGTGGCGGTCGTTGTCGGCGTCATCGTGGCCGTCGCCTGGTGGCGCGTCACCACCTTCACGCTGTAGGCGCCGCGACGGCGATGGACCCGCAGCACGCGGCGCCTGACACCGCCTCGGTGCGCTACCTCGAGGAGCGCGCGGCTCGCGTTCCCGGCGATGAGCTGACCGCCAGGCTGGCGGGGCTGCGCGCCGCGCTGGCCGCGCGCGACCTCGACGCCGCTCTCGTCGTGCAGAACGCCGACCTCTACTACTACGCCGGCACGGTGCAGCAGTCGCACCTCTACGTGCCGGCCGACGGCGAGCCGGCGCTCTTCACGCGCAAGACCGTCGCCCGTGCGCGCCTCGAGACGCCGCTCGAGGTGGTGCCGCTGGCGAGCGTCACGGCTCTGCCCGGGCAGCTACGGGCGCGCTACGGCGCGCTGCCGCGGCGGCTCGGTCTCGAGCTCGACGTCCTGCCCGTCAACCAGCTGCGCCGCTACGAGACGCTGCTGCCAGACGTGCAGGCCGTCGACGTCTCGCCGCTCGTCACGCGGCAGCGCGCCGTCAAGTCGCCGTGGGAGGTCGAGCGCATCCGCGCCGCCGGGGCGGTGACGATCGCCGTGAGCGAGCGCCTGCCCGAGCTGCTCGAGGAGGGGATGACCGAGGCCGAGCTCGCCGGCCGTCTCGAGGCCGTGGCGCGCTCGCTCGGGCACCAGGGCGTGATCCGCATGCGCGGCTTCAACCAGGAGATGTTCTACGGGCAGCTGCTGACGGGGCCAAGCGGCGAGGTGGCGAGCTTCCTCGACACGCCGCTCGCGGGCACGGGCCTGAGCCCCGCCGTCGCCCAGGGCGTGAGCTTCAGGCGGATCGCTCGCGGCGACCCCATCGTCTTCGACTTCGTCACGGCGCGCGACGGCTACACGGCCGACTTCACGCGCATGTTCGTGCTGGGCACGCTCGATGCCAAGCTCGAGGAGGCCTACGAGGTGGCGCTGCGCATTCAGGAGGCCGTCGTCGCGCGAGCTGGCCCGGGGGTGCGCTGCCGCGAGCTCTTCGAGACGGCGCTGGGGATGGCTGAGTCAGCCGGGCTGGCCGCATCGTTCATGGGGTACGGGGAGGGGCGGGTGCGCTTCATCGGGCACGGCGTCGGCCTCGAGCTCGACGAGCCGCCCGTGCTCTCGCCCAACGACCTCGCGCTCGAGGAAGGCATGGTGTTCGCGCTCGAGCCGAAGTTCGTCCTGCCGGGGTCCGGCGCGATCGGCATCGAGAACACATGGCTCGTCACTGGAGGAGCGCCCGAGGTGCTGACGCCGGCGCCCGAGCACATCCACTACCTGTAGCCGGCGAGCGGTACGGCGGCAACGCCCCGACTGGCCGGCCGTGGGACCCTCCAGCAGCGGCCGCCGGCTGCCGATTACTACGAGGTCGCCATGCAGCAGCTAACGGACACCGTGTTCGTCCATCAGGTCGAGGTCGCCGGCTTCAGTGTCGCCTGCGCTCTCATCCTGACGGCGCGCCGCGCCGTCGTTTTCGACACGCTCACGGGACCCGACGACCTGCAGCCGGTCAAGGCCTTCGTGGACCAGCAGCACGAGGGCAGGCGCGTGCTCGTGGTCAACTCGCATCACCACTGGGACCACGTCTACGGCAACGTCGCGTTCGCCGACGACGACATCGTCGCCCATCGCTCGTGCCGCAGACTCATGGCATCGCGTTCGTATGCGGAGGACGAGAGCGTTCCCCTGCCGCCGGCCGAGGGCGTGCCGCTGCCGACGATCACCTTCGGCGACCGCGTGACCTTCGCCGACGAGGGTGGGACGCTACACCTCATCCACACGCCGGGCCATTCCGAGGACTCGCTCGTCGCCTACCACGAGGAAGCCCGGCTGCTCCTCGCCGGCGACACGCTCGAGTGGCCTCTGCCGAACCTCTGTCAGCGGGACGGGTTCGCGAGCTACGTGCGCACGCTGCGCCAGCTCAAGCAGCTCCCCGTGACGCGCATTCTGCCCGGCCACGGGCCGGTGATGGGCAAGGAGATCATCGACGCCAACCAGCGCTACCTCGAGGGACTCTACGAGGCGGTCCGGGCGGCGAAGGAGAACGGCGTCTCACGGCATGACCTCACGCTGCCGGCCGAGTGGTTCCTGGCCGAAGGCGTCGAGCTCAGCGAGTTCTACGCCGAGGCCCACCAGGCGAACGTCGAGTGGGCCTTCGACGAGGTGTAGGAGGGGCGGTCCGCGCCGCTTCCTCGGCCACCGTCACGCTCGCTGTCGCCGCGCACGCCCTGACCTGCACGCCTGCTCGCGCGCGCTCCCGCTCACGGGCTTCGCGCAACGCTTCCGCGCGCCCGCAGCGACACGATCGTTTGACCTCTCTGGAATCTCCGGACCGTCCGCCACGGTGCAAACTGGACAAAGTGGTCCACTTGGTGTAGAAAGAGAAGCATGCGACTTTCGACACAAGCGGACTACGCCGTGCGTGTCGTCTACGAGCTCGCTTCGCGGCCTTCCGGCACCATCGTGCACACGCGGGAGATCGCCGCGGCTCAGGACGCGCCCGAGGGCTATCTGGCCAAGGTCGTCCAGGCGCTGGCGCGCGCCGGGTTGCTGCGCACGGTGCGCGGCGCCCAGGGGGGTGTAGTCTTGGCCCGGCCGGCGACCGAGATCTCGGTGCGCGAGGTCTGCGAGGCGATCGAAGGACCGACGATGTTCCACCGCTGCGCGCAGCGGGTCGAACCTTGCGCGGAGGGACCGTGCGGCACGCACGCCTTCTGGACGAGGATCGAGTCGCTGCTCACGCACGAACTCGAGAGCACGACCTTTGCGGCCCTGGTCTCCCAGGCGCCCCACCGCGACGGCGACCCCGTCGCCCACACAGCGCGAGGGAGGTGAACGAAGAATGACGGTACTGTTGGAGCAGGTAGAGAAGGCGCTCGGCGACGTACGTCCGGCCCTGCAGGCCGACGGCGGCGACATCGAGCTCGTCGGCGTGACCGAGGACGGCATCGTGCAGGTGCGCCTGCAGGGCGCCTGCGCCGGTTGTCCGATGTCGCAGATGACCCTCACGCAGGGCGTGGAGCGGCATCTGAAGACCGTGGTCCCCGGCGTGGAGCGCGTGGAGAACCTCGGCTTCTAGGATCGAGCAGGTCAGGAAGTGGCGAAGGGGGGG